>Ga0114999_10002183_pt1 | contig 26202 bp, 20 predicted proteins | sample ArcticOcean_MG_C_3_FD_89820 | JGI IMG/M metagenome (GOLD analysis project Ga0114999, IMG submission 89820) | Marine microbial communities from western Arctic Ocean - ArcticOcean_MG_CB8_126 | ecosystem: Environmental > Aquatic > Marine > Oceanic | place: Arctic Ocean: Canada Basin | collected...
CACAACGTCTATGGGAAGTACACCTACGACCTGTCTCCATGATCACCCAGGCCGCCCGGTCGACAGCCAGTGGCCTCGATCTCATCTGTTGAGGGTGATAGATAGGCGTATGATCCGCCGCATTGCCCCTCGGCACGGTCGAAGATTCAGAGCAAGCAAGATCAGGAGATTACGTTGAAGGTAACCGGATTCGACACGAAGGTCGTCAGGAACGTCGAGCCGTTCATCGGTGGCCGTTGGTGGCTGTTCATTGAGCTGTATACCGACGAGGGCATCACCGGCCTGGGCGAGCGCATCACCGGCGGGGCCTACTCCAACAGCATCGACGACATGAAGACCCAGATCTACCTGATCAAGGAAATGGTCGAGCAGTACGTCATCGGCCAGGACCCGTTCAACGGCGAGCGGATCTGGGACCGCATGTACGCCTCCCGCCACGACTTCCGGCACCCGAGTCTGTACGCGACCCCGGTCATCAGCGGGATCGATATGGCGCTGTGGGACATTCGCGGCAAGGCGACCAATCAGCCGGTCTACAACCTGCTCGGCGGCAAGTACCACGAGAAGCTGCGCGCATACGCCTACATGCCCGGGATGAAGGAGATCCAGGCAGACCCGTCGCTGGCTGGACCGGCCGCAATAAAACTGCTCGAAGAAGGCAACTCTGCCTGCAAGCTAGACCCGTTTATGCCGATGTACCCGATTCCCCGAGACATTCCGCTGAAAGAGATCAAGAACGCCGAGAAGATTTTCCAGGTAATCCGCGACGCCGTAGGCGACGAACTGGAGGTAGGAATCGGCACCCACGGGCAGCTCTCGACGTTTAGCGCAATCCGCGTGGCGCACATCCTTGAGCCGTACAACCCGTACTGGTTCGAAGAGCCCGTCCCGCCGGAGAATATCGACGAGATGGCCCGGGTTGCCGCTTCCACAAGCATCCCGATCGCGACCGGCGAGCGGCTGGTGACGAAGTACGAATTCTCCAACCTGCTCGAAAAGGGCGCCGCATCGATCATCCAGCTGGACGTCGGGCAGTGCGGCGGGATCACGGAATCCAAGAAGATCGCCGCGATAGCAGAGGCGCACTACGCAATGATCGCTCCGCACATGTACTGCGGGCCGATCGCGTCGTCCGCTGCGATCCAGATCGACACTTGCTCCCCGAACTTCGTGATCCAGGAGGCGAACCAGGGACCGCTGCACAAGACGATCTTCAAGGAGCCGCTTGTGCTGGAGAACGGGTTCATAACCCCGCCGACCGGACCGGGACTCGGCGTCGAGTTCGACGAGGATGTGCTAGCGGACCACCTCGTCGAGTAAGACCCTGGGACGCTGGCACGCCGGCCTATTTTTATGGTCGGGCTGCTCTCATGGGCGTCATCGCGACGCTTCCATTCTGGGCGTTCCATAACGTTCCAAAAATAATCGTGGCATTGGCACAGGAGAATTGGGTTTGGCAGACAAACTGCGCGTTGGGGTTATCGGTTGTGGCGACATGACCGTGAACCACGGCATGGGCTACATGAACTCCAGCAAGTACGAGATCGTCGCTATTTCTGACCTGAGCGATCAGGCGATGAAGGATTACGACGATCATTTCGCCGAGTGGGATGACTACAAGGCGGAGCACTTCACCGATGCCGTGGAGATGCTTGAGAAATCGGAACTGGACGTCGTTTCGGTGGGCGTCTGGGACACAGGCCACAGCGCAATGACGCGTGCCGCGGCATCGTCCGGAATCAAGGGCGTGCTGTGCGAGAAGCCGATGGCCGACACGCTGGGCGCGGCGAACGACATGATGCTTGTGTGCCGACGCAATAATGTGAAGTTGGCTGTCGGTCATCAGCGCAGGTGGCTACCGGCCTACACGCTGGCGAAGGACCTGATCGCGGACGGCGAGATCGGCGATGTCAGCTTCATCAAGGTCTACGCCCGCGACGGGCTACCGAACTACTCGTCGCACCAGGCAGACCTGTTCCGATATCTCCTCAGCGATGCGGAGTGCACCTGGGCCATGGGTAACGTGGAGCGCGAGACGGACCGCTGGGCACGCGCGATCCCCATCGAAGACAAGGCGCTGGCCGTCTTTGGATTCGATACCGGAACGGAGGCGATGATCCTCTCAGGTCTGACGCCAAAACACGGGTGGGGCGCCGAGATCTTTGGCACCGAGGGCACTATCAAACTGACGCTTGAAGATCTCCAGATCATGAACGGCCGCACGAACGGCTGGGACCATCGGGTGCCTAACGGGAAGCACGCCTCTCCCGGGGACGACAACTTTGAGGTGATCGAGGGCTGTATCGAGCAGGCGCACGCGTTTGCCGCCTGGGTCAACGGCGATACGGACGAATACCGTTCTATCGGAATGAGTGGGTACAAGGCGCTTGAGATGGTTCACGCCATCTACGAATCGGCCCGAACTCACACGCAGGTCCAGTTGCCGGTCAAGACGATGGTTCATCCGCTCGGCGTGATGATCGATGACGGTCATCTTCCGGTGCGGTATCCGGGCCGTTTTGACATCCGCAATCACTCGCTACGCGGCGACAACGTGACGCTGGATACCGAGAACGCTTAATAGCTGGAGATATCTGCATTGCCCAACCGGAAAAAAGTACTCGTAACAGGATTGAGCGGGGTCGTTGGCAAGGCGATGCGTCCCGCGCTTGAAGAGCGTTACGAACTCAGCTCCATGTCGCGGAACGGCATAGACGACATCGCTAACGATCGCAACTTCATCGGTAACGTTGCCGATATGGAATCCCTCCGTCCTGCGTTTGAGGGCATCGATGTCGTCGTGAACCTCGCCGCTTCCGGTGGACAGGGCGACCCCGATGGTATGAACGGAAGCTGGGAGACGATGCTGAAGTACAACATCGTTGGTTGCTACAACGTGCTTGAGGTTGCGAAGCAAGCCGGTGTCTCCCGGGTGATCCTGGCGAGTTCGGGTGCTACAGCGAATGGTTACGAATGGGAAGAGCCTTACACATCATTAGTGTCCAAAGAAGACGTGCCGTTGCCAGAGTCGTGGGAGATGGTCAGCGAGGCGTCCGAGCCGAAGCCGATTCATCTATACGGCGTGACCAAGCTCTTCGGCGAAGACCTGGGACGGCTGTACGCAGCCACCTCCGATCTTTCCGTAATCAACCTCCGGATAAGCAACACCGGGCCGATAGACGCGCCTCAACCCGGGCGGGGGCAGGCCAACTGGCAGAGTTATCGGGATCTCCAGCAGCTAACGATCAAGATCATCGAGGCACCGGCTGACCTGAAATTCGATATCTTCTGGGCGACCTCGGACAACAAGAAGAAGTTCCGGGACAACGCCCACGCCAAGGAAGTGCTCGACTACGCACCCCAGGACGGGGCGGAGTAAAGAGTCGACAGGCTAATCATCACAACTCCCCGGAGGATCACTTGAAGCCCAATATCGTGTTCGCCTTTGCCGACGACTGGGGTCGATGGGATGTTTATGAAATTTGGACGGAGTTTTAACCCGGAAATCGGGGCCGTTGGGGCGCGGGTCCATACCCGCCACACGGACGAGACAGCCGATCATGCCGTAGTAACCCATCAGGAACGACATCTCGATAGCGGCCCGGTTTCCGTAAAGGGCTTTCGCCCGTTCAAAGGTGACGTCGCTGAGGTCACGGTCGTACATTAGTTCGTTGCCGAACTCGATGATGAGCTGCTCCACGTGATCCAGTCCGGAGATGTCCTCTGTCCGACGGCCAACGGCATCGATAGCCGCCTCACTGACACCGGCGTCCTTCGCCCACGGGACATGCTCCGATGATGATGCAAAGCTCAAGCACGTCGCCCGGCAGGGACGAGTTGAACCGCAGCTCGTTGCTCATCTGGGTCGTCCGCCACGCCATCTCCGGCGAGTGCAGCATCATCGCCATTGGTCCGCCGGTCAGCTTCTTCCGGGATCCCATGATCAGGTCGAACTGTTCACGACCTTCTGGGATCACCTGATGGCGTTCGTTCAGGGGCTCGATTCTCGGCATCTATCGCTCTCTTGATCTGATTTCTGTAAGGCTAAAGGGCTTCCGTGCTGCCCCAGGCGATTCCGAAAACCGTCGCCCCGAGTTCCGTCTTAACGCTGTGCTCGGTCCCATTTGGCCTGTAGCTCATGTTGCCGGGCGTGATAGCGCCGCCCTCGTCCACACTGGCTCCCTCGATGACGAAGATCAACTCATCGCCTACGTGACGGTGTAGCGGGATGCCCGCACTGGTTGGAAAACGATTGATCGCCACGGTCCAGTCGGCGTCCTTGTTTGCGACAATTGGCTTTGTGAACGTCCCTATGGGCATCTTGACCCAGGGCTGGTCTTCCGGGACAAATATCTGTGACCGGGGAGCATCGCCTATTTCGGTAGCGGGCTCGCTAGGACCGTCGATTACGGCGAGGGCTATGGCCCCGTTTGGACTCACGTTGGAGTGGACGCAGCCGTTAGGCCGATACGCTACATTGCCCGGCCTGAGAGTCCCGGATTCGTCGACCAGCGAACCCTCGATCATATAAATGAGTTCGTGGCCGATGTGCCTGTGAAGCGGCATCCCCGCGCCGGGCTCGAACTCGACGATGTGAGCCTTGCGGCCGGTCGCCTTGTCCTCCCACACCGGACGAGTGCGCATCCCGTTGCCGCCCTCTACCCAGGGAATTTGGTTGATCTGGATGGGTCGAGATCGGATCGGGTCTGAAGATGTCGCCACGGTAGAGACTCCCCTAACTTGGCCCCTGAAGGGCTCCGGACTCGTGATGGATAACGCTTGTACTAGAACAACTGGCACGGGCCGCAAGTTATCACAGGGGCGGCCATTAACGAGGTGTCCTTCGACGGGATCCCAGAGCTCCGGGCGCTCGTTGGGGCCAGTATCCGTATCACCCCGACATTGCGTCTCTGTTTCCAGCTATTCAACAGGAAACGGATGGTGGATCAGGTCGCGCGTCCAGAACCTGGTCTCGTCTTCCGGAGAGTTCCACTCAACCGGAAAATCTGCCGGGAGCGATATCGGTTGGGGATCGGAGCTTGCCATCAACTTCTTCCAGTCATCACTCGATCCAAATTGGCGGTCTAAATTGGCGAACCGTCAGCCGGCCACAGCCATGGACTCGTCGTTCGACCCACGAGGGGCGCACGATAGCACCCGTCTGGTTAGCGCGCCATCTGGTGTGGGGATGGTGTACGCCGTCGGCTGGGGAGGTATCCTTGCGGTGCGAAGACCCGGCTTTATCACAGGCAGTAAAAACGTCAGATGACCCTGTCCAAACTTCTCGTAGCGAATCGTGGAGAAATCGCCGTCCGCACCATTCGCGCAGCCGCCGATATGGGGATTTCGACCGTTTCGATCTTCCCGTCCGACGATGCCGAAGCGCTTCACGTCCACAAGTCGGACGAGGCGGTGCGGCTTGAGGGTCGTGGCGTTGCTCCATATCTGGACATCAACCAGGTTGTAAGTGCTGCGATATCGACCGGGTGCGATGCAGTCCACCCCGGTTACGGCTTCCTGTCGGAGAACGCCGAATTTGCAAAGGCGTGTACCGACGCCGGGCTCATATTCGTGGGGCCGCTTGCGGAGACGCTAGAGCTGTTTGGCGACAAGGTGCGGGCACGTGCCATCGCCGTCGAGAACGATGTGCCGGTGCTGAGCGGTTCCGACGAACTCGGGTCGGTCGAAGAAGCCGGCGCGTTTCTGGAGTCGCTTGGCGATGGCGGCACGATGATCCTGAAGGCCGTCTCGGGCGGCGGCGGGCGGGGCGCCCGGTCCGTGAACGACGCGGCCGATCTAACGAGCCTGTACGCGGAGGCCACGGCCGAAGCGATGAACGCGTTCGGTGATGGCACGTTATTTGCGGAACGACTGATTACGAGGGCGCGCCACATCGAGGTGCAGATCCTCGGCGATGGCTCCGGGGCCGTCTCCAACTTTGGCGAGCGTGAATGCAGCATCCAGCGCCGTTATCAGAAGGTGATGGAGGTTGCGCCCGCGCCCAACCTTCCGGGCGGGTTGAGGAAGCGGATTATCGACTCCGCCCAACGGCTTGCGGTGGCGGTCAACTATCGGAGCCTGGGGACGTTTGAGTTCCTTGTGGACGCCACCGATCTGACCGACGGCTCTGAATTTTATTTCATCGAGGCCAACGCACGACTACAGGTCGAGCACACCGTCACGGAGGCGGTCACCGGCATTGACCTGGTCGAAGCCCAGCTGAACGTCGCCGGGGGTTCATCTCTAGGCGATCTAGGGCTTGAGCAGGCGGACGTGCCTTCACCAGTGGGCTTCGCCATTCAGGCCCGCGTAAACATGGAAACGATCACGCCGGACGGGCGGACCATGCCGTCGGTCGGGACGCTCTCGGCGTTCGATCCGCCGTCAGGACCGGGTATCCGGACCGACACCTTTGGATACGCCGGTTACTCCACCAGCCCTTCGTTTGACTCCCTGATCGCCAAAGTGATAGGCCACTCGAAATCGAACGATTTCAGGGATGCCATTCGCCGAACCTACCGGGCCTTGAGCGAGTTCCGCATCGAGGGCGTGGCGACCAATCTGAATTTCCTGCAGAACCTATTGCACCACCCGGATTTCGCGGAGATGCAGATCCACACCCGCTTTGTGGACGAGCAGATAGCGACGCTGGCCGACACTAGCAACGGTTCGCATCCCAAGCGATTCGCCGAGGTGGCGGCGGCTGAGGTGATTGCGGCGCCAGCGGTGGTAGCCGATGTCGAAGGTCCCGAGGGTACGGTAGGCGTGATCTCCCCAACCCAGGGGATCGTCGCCGAGCTGAATGTCGCCGAGGGGGATCCGGTGCGGGTGGGTGACCCGATCGCCGTTCTGGAGTCGATGAAGTTCTTCCACACCGTCCAGGCGGAGATCAGCGGTGTCGTCCGTATGGTCGCCGTGGAACAGGGCGGGACGGTTCTGGAAGGCCAACCGATGATATTTATCGAAGAGATGGACGAGGCCGATCTGGGTGAACGTTCCGAATCCAGCGGCGCAGCGGAGCAGCGCCAGATCGGCTGGGACGCCGAGCTGGATGAGCTGGCTCTACGGACTAACCTGGCGCATCAGATGGGCGGCGAGAACAACGTCGCATTCCACAAGGGCCGCGGCAAGCTCACGGTGCGCGAGCGGATCGACACGCTGGTCGATCCCGGCAGCTTTGAGGAGATCGGAACTCTCGCTGGTTCTGCGACCTACGACGCCGACGGCAACCTGACCGGATTTACTCCCGCCAACACCGTGATCGGCGTGTCCAAGATCAACGGCCGTCGGGTGATGGTCAACGGCGGCGACTTCACGATTCGGGGAGGCGCTTCGGACGCCAACGTCGGCAACAAGACGGCCTTCTCTGAGCGCATGGCGATCGAGTGGAGATTGCCGTTCATACGACTGTTGGACGCCGCCGGGGGGAGTGTCCGGACGTTCGAACAGATCGGCCACACATACCTGCCAAACGGCCCGGGCCGTGACGTGTCTCCGCATCTGCTGCCGGTCGTTCCGTCGGTAGCTGCGGTACTTGGCTCTGTCGCCGGACTTCCCGCCGTTCAGGCTGCGCTGGCGCACTTCAGCGTCATGGTGAGAAACACCTCCGTGCTGTTCGCCGGAGGGCCGCCCGTGGTCAAGGTGGCGTTTGGGATCGACATCACCAAGGAGGACCTTGGCGACGAGAGTGTGCAGGTGCGCCAGAGCGGTGTTGTGAACAACCTGGCGGAGACCGAGGAAGAGGCGTTCGACATGATTCGCCAGTTCCTCAGCTACCTGCCGGACAGCGTCTACGACATGCCGCCGTACGTGGAGCCGGGCGACGAGCGCGATCGGCGTGACGAATATCTGAAGAACGCAATCCCGCGCGATAACAAGACGGTGTTCGACCCCCGGCCGATCCTTGAATGCGTTCTCGATAAAGACTCGATATTTGAGATCGCACCTGATTTCGGAGCCGGCCGCATCACCGTTCTGGCCAGAGTGAACGGTTACCCGGTGGGCGTGATGATCAACGACTCCCGAGTCGATGGCGGCGCAACGGGGATGAAGGAGGCCGAAAAGGCCATCCGCTTCATCGAACTCTGCGAGAACTTCCATCTGCCGATCATCAACTTCGCCGACGACCCCGGGTTCATGATCGGGCTTGAGGCCGAGAGCGCAGGGATGCTGCGGATCGGGGCACGATTGCACGCGGTCATGGCGAGCACCGAGACGCCCTGGCTAACCTTCGTGATCCGCCAGATCTTCGGGGTCGCAGGCGGATGTCATATCCGTCTCAGCGGTATGCACCGTCGATACTCGTGGCCGTCCGGCAACTGGGGCTCGATGCACATCGAAGGCGGCGTGGACGCGGCGTACCGCCGTGAGATCGCTAACGCCGATGATCCCGACGCCAAACGCGAGGAGATTGAGAACCGGCTCAAGCGGCTGGCCTCGCCGTTCCGGACCGCCCAGACCTTCCTCGTGGAAGAGATCATCGATCCCCGCGATACGCGGCCGCTGCTATGTGATTTTGTAGAGTCGGCGCAGCCCGTAATCAAGACGCAGCTCGGCCCGGGCTCGGCGCCTCGATGGCGACCGTGAGCAAACCCGGGAATGGCGCTCTCGCTGAGCTGACCGTACTGGACCTTTCGCACTACGTCGCCGGGGCGTACTGCGGCAAGTTGATGGCGGCGTTCGGCGCCGAGGTGATCAAGATCGAAGCGCCGGGCGTTGGCGATGGAGCACGACGGGTCGGGCCTTTCCCTGACGGGACAACCGACCCGGAAACGAGCGCTCTTTATCTGTACCTGAACACCGGCAAAAAAGGCCTGACTCTGGACCTGGCCTCTGATGATGGGGCGGCGATCCTCCAAAAGCTGGTCGCACAGGCTGATGTGCTGATCGAGAACTTCGCTCCCAGCGTTATGAAGTCGATGGGGTTGGATTACGCGACGCTTAACTCGATCAACCCGCGCCTCGTGATGGCCTCGATCTCCAACTTTGGACAGTCCGGCCCGTATCGCGATTACCGGGCCGACACGATGGTGGAGATGGCACTCAGCGGGCAGATGTACGTGAACGGCGACCCGGACCGCGAGCCGCTTAGCAGCACCGGATATCAGCCGTCGTATCAAGCGGCGCTTTACGCATACAGCGGTATCATGGCGGCGCTGCTGGCGAGGGATCGTGACGGTACCGGCCAGTACGTGGATATCTCAATACAAGAAGCGATGGCCTCCGAACACCAGTTCACGTTGAACGGTTTCACGGCAAGCGGAAAGATCAGGATGCGGTCAGGAAATCGCTACGGATCGGTCCACCCGACGACGATTCTGACGTGCAAAGCCGGTGAAGACGGCAAGCCGGGGCTTGTGTCGCTAGGCATCAGCGATCCGACCCAGTACGTGCTTTTCCTCCAACTTCTCGATATGTCGAAGCTGATAGACGATCCCCGGTTCGCCAATCCTCAGATGTGCGCTGTGAACTACCGTGAGTTCGACGCGCTCATAAGCCCCTGGTTCATGGAGCACACGGCGGAAGAGATCGTGCACGCGCTCCAGGACAATCGCATCCCGGCCGCGTTTGTGAACGAGGTTAGCGATGTTCTGGACGACCCCCAGTACGAGTTTCGAGGATTCTGGAAAGAGATCTATCACCCGGTCGCCGGAACCGGTCGATACGCCGGTCTGCCATATCACCTGTCCGAGGCCCCGCCGGTGTATGAACGTGCCAACCTACTGGGCGAGCACACGGATGAGATCCTTGCCGGGAAGCTTGGGTACGACGGGGAGCGGCTGGCGAAGCTGCGTGAAGGCGGGGTGATCTAATGTCATCTTCGAAGCCAAAAGGCCCGCTTGACGGCGTCCGCGTTCTCGACCTATCACGCGTCTGGGCCGGGCCGCACTGCACCCGGATACTGGCCGATCTCGGCGCCGAGGTGATCCACATATCGGGCCGTCGTCTCGTTGGCAGGCGAGAGGTGACGCGAGAGACGGCGAAGGTCCTTGGAACCTACCCCGATAACGAACCGGGCGAACGTCACTGGAACCGTAACGTCCTGAACAACGACATGGGACGCAACAAGCTGGACATCACGCTCGAGCTGGACACGGAGCGGGGTGTGGAGCTTCTCAAGCGCCTGGTCAAGATCAGCGACATCGTGATCGAGAACTACAGCCCACGCGTGATGCCGAAGTTAGGAATCGATTATCCGGTCTTAAGTGCGATCAACCCGAAGATCATCTTTTGTTCGATGCCTGGCTACGGGCCGGAGGGGCCGTTCCAGCATTTCGTCTCTTACGGCACAACCATCGACCCCCACTCCGGATTGGCCAGCAGGATGGGCTACCCGGGTGAGGAGCCGCACATGAGCGGCAACGCTTACCCGGATCCGGCGTCCGGGATGTTCGCCACCGGGGCCATCATGACTGCGCTGTTCGCCCGCAACCGGACCGGCAAAGGGCAGTTCATATCGCTGGCGCAGGCGGAGTCAGGAGCGGCCCTGACCGGCGAGGCGTCGCTTGGCTATCAGCTTTCTGGCGTAGTGCCGCCACGAATCGGCAACGGCCACGTACGCAAGTCGCCACACGGGGCTTACCCCTCCAAGGGGGAGGATAAGTGGATCGCTATTTCGGTTGGATCGGACGCCCAGTGGTCCAATTTTCGCGACGTGATCGATAACCCGGACTGGGCGGCTGATGAGCGCTTCTCCACGTTGGAGGGTCGGCTTGAACACCAGGCCGAGGTGGACCGGCACGTCGCCGAATGGACGCGTGACAAGGACGCATACGCGGTGATGCGGTCGCTGCAGACAGCCGGCATCGCAGCTGGCGTCGTGGTGAACGCCGATGAACTAATGAACGACGAGCATCTCAACGAGCGCGACTTCTTCTGGAAGTTCGATCATCCAGAGGCCGGGTTCCAGACGCATGCCGGTCAGCCAATCCGGCTTTCTGAGACTCCCGCACGCCACTACCGACCTGCGCCAACTCTCGGACAACACCACCCGTATGTACTGGGCGAGCTGCTGGGATTGTCAGCCGAAGAGATCGATGACCTGGAAGAAGCTGAGATCATCGGTTACGTGCCGCTGGTTCGGGAGCGTTAGGAGACACACATGAGCGACCCGGGATCAGAAGCCATCGCCGCATTCCACCGATGGAACGACGCGTTCAATGCGCGCGACGTGGAGACCCAGGTCTCACACATGCACTTTCCGCATGTGCGGTTGGCCGAGAACCGATTCCGCACCTGGAATACGGGGGATGATTTTCGAGCAGATGAGGACAATCTGACGGAGCGACTGAACGCAGAGGGCTGGCACCACACAGATTCGCTATCGGTGGACGTTGTACAGGCAGGTGAAGACAAGGTTCATCTTGCGATCAGGCAGTCCCGAAGAAGAGCGGACGGTGTCGAGTACAAACCATTCGACACGCTGTGGATATTCACGAAGATCGACGGCCGTTGGGGCGTTCAGTTCAGGTCGTCGTTCCTTGTACAAACGGCCTGACGCCTCAGGGTGCAAATGGCCTGAAGAATCAGGCAGGCCCCGGGGTTTCTGAAGGCTCTTCCCGGATATCGATCTCCCGGAGGTCCGCCGCTTGAGCGAGGCGCCGCTCCCGGTCCTGCTCCATCGCCCGCCCGCTACGTAGGATCGGCAAAAAGATTCCCGCGGCCAGGACGGTGAATAGCCCAATGCCGCCCGTGATGAGGATGGCACTTCGGGGATCGATCAGATCAGCAAGAAGGCCGATATTGATCTGGCCAATCGGGCCAAGTCCGATAAACATCGCCACCGAGCCCATCACTCGCGCCCTCATTGCGGGCGACGCGGCGTAGATCATGATGGCGCTCTGCATGGCGGCAAATGAGGCCATGCCGAATCCGCCGAAGAACACGGTAACGACGCTGACCCAGTACCAGTCAGACCGGGAGAAAACGAGGATCGCCACGAGGAAGAGCAACGATCCGTAGAGGTAGATGCGCGTGTAATGCCTGGGGCGGGCGAATGCCACGATCAGCGCCGCGCCGATGAACGATCCCAGCCCCTCGATCGACTGAAGGGCCCCGACGAGTACGTCGTTCACCATCAGGTCCTCACGCGCCACCACTGGCTGCTGGCTCACGTAAGGGAACCCAAACATGTTCATCAGCAAAGTAACGACCAGAACGCTGACCATCAATCGGCTTCCCTTGATGTAGCTAACTCCCTCCTTGATCTGCTGGAACGCGCCCGATCTCACCGCTTCAATCTGAGGCGGCTGGTACCGCATTGAAATGGCGACAAGAAATGCCACGGTGTACAGCACCACTCCGACCATAAATCCACCCTGCGGGCCGATCGTCGCGAACAGAGTTCCGCCGACAATTGGGCCAAGGATGCGGGAGCCAGCGCTTGTGCCGGACTCCAGCGATATCGCCCGGCCAACGCGGTCCGGGTCGACCACCTCGCCGATGATCGTGCGCCGAACAGGGAATTCACTCGCCAGCACGGAACCTGTGACAAATGCCCCCACCGCGAGGTGCCAGAACTCGATCGCATCAACAATCACCAGGGTGGCGAGAACGGCGGATACGCCGATCTGGACGACCAGTCCGAACACCATCAGGTGCTTCCGGTTCATTCGGTCAGCGATGACCCCGATGCCAAAGCCGAAGAGCATCGGCGTGAAGCGCAGGAAGAATGTCAGGGAGACGAGGAAAGGCGAATCGGTGAGGTCCAGGGTCAGGAGGGCGATGACGAGCATGTCCAACCACATCATCGTGCTGGTCAATCCGCCGATGGCCCACAGTCTGACGAACTGTGGGTTTCGGACTATGGACACCGGCCGCGGCGGACCGATGACGGGGCTGGACTCGCCTACTTGCGGCGGGTCTGCGTTCATTTGTTGGCGAACCTTATTGCGAAAATATCGAGTTGAGGCCTATTAGTTTCGGTGACCCGGGGCCTGTTCGCTACAGGTAATCACATCTGGGTAGGCCGCTCCAAAATGTCTTGCCAGCCACACATCCGGCGATATGATCTCGCACAGTAGATCAATGGCCGAACTTGACGTAAGTCATCGGTCAATAATTCATTCGACAATGGCCCGTTCCGGCAGATAGCCCTCAGTCGGCTGCAGGGACGGCGTTAGCAAACCAGCTCGGGGAATATGGCAACCTCCGGACCACCGCGCCCCGGCGATTCGTCGCCGTCAGAAAGCGTCTCGGGCCTCGATGCAGGTCGGGGCGTGTCCCTCGATACCGTTGTAGCGGTTCCACCCCGCCGGTCAGCTCGTGACAGCTTCTTTGTCCGTACGTTTGAGTCGCTCGGGAATCGACACTACCGGTTCCTGTGGCTCGGTGTGATGACCGGCATGAGCGGCACGCAGATGCAGTTCCTTGCGCGCGGCATCCTGGCATACGACATCACCGGCTCCTTCACCATTACTGGCCTGATCGCGGTCGGTTTCGCGCCAGCGTCGCTGTTCGGATCGCTCATCGGCGGCACCGTTGCCGAGCGAGTTGAGCGGCGCACCCTGATCCAGATTCTTCAGGCCGGCCAGGTGATCATCGCGTTGGGCGTGGCGATCATGATCTTCACCGACGTTCTAACCTGGCAGTACTTGCTGGCAGCCTCGATGGTGCAGGGCCTATATTTCGCCTTCATGATGCCGGCCCGGCAGTTGATGATCCAGAAGACCGTCGGCAAAGAGCTGTTGTCGAACGCCGTATCGCTCAACTCCGCCGCAATGAGCCTGACAACAATGGTCGCGCCTGCGATCGGCGGCGTGCTCTACGGCTTCGTCGGGCCAGAAGGCGTTTACCTGGTGGTGGCGGTACTGAACATCGTCGCCATCGGGTTCATGACCCAGTTGCCACGCTTCGACCCGGATCCCAACGCTCCCCGGAGATCCGTGGCGTCGAACGTGATCGATGGGTTCAAGTACGTTCGGCAGTACAAGGAACTGCTATCTGTACTGGTGTTTGCCGGGGTCGTGATGGTCCTTACGATGCCGTTCCGAATGCTGCTTCCGGCCTTCGCCAAGGACGTGTACGGAGCGACCCCGTTCCAGGTGGGGGCGCTAACGGCCATGACCGGGATCGGATCCCTGTTTGGCGCGCTCGGCATGGCGTCGTTGCGGCGTGGACAGCGCCGTGGCGCGGTTTTGATGGGTTCCGCCTTCGTCTCGGCGATCGCGATGGCGGCCGTCGCCGGTCTGCCGGCCTACTGGATCGGACTGTTCCTGATGCTATTCGTTGGCATGGGCGAGGCCGGCCGATTCGCGCTGGGCCAGGCGCTGGCGATGGAGCTTTCGGACGACGAGCATCGTGCGCGGGTGGCCAGCATTTTCGAGATGATATTCGGCTTCATGCCTTTTGGAATCCTGTCGGTGGCGCTGGCCATGGAGAAGTTCGGCGCCGAAGCAGCAATAATCGGTCTTGCCGCAGTACTCCTCGTGATGGCGACCATATTCGCATTCAAGTTCGACAAACTGAGAAACCTGGGCTGAGCGTCCGTTTTCGCCCGGATTCGGCTCTGGTCAACTTGTAAAGTAACATCCCGGCGTGCCCGTTAATAACTTCGCTATTTCTGCCGAGCGCCCCCTATGAGCACGTCCCGGGCGGATGACGCCGTTGTTCTAAGTGGCGGCGGACAATCCGCTGACCCTTACAAATGGAAAGCGTTCGCTTTGATCGCTATCCCGCTCACCACTTCTGTAATGAGCATGTCGATGGTGTTTCTGGCCCTTTCGGCCATCGCAGAGGACTACGGCGTCACCCTCCGATCCGTCACCTGGGTCGTAATCGCCCAGGCGCTAACCATCAGCGCGTTGATGATGCCTATGGGCAGATTTGCCGACATCATCGGGCGGAAAAAGGTCCACCTGATCGGCCTTGCGATATTCGCTACCGGATCTCTTTTTACGGCGTTCGCGCCGACGTTTGGCCTGCTGATCCTGGCTCGCGTAATCATGGCGGTAGGCAACTCCATGCTGCAGGCCGTGGGCACGGCGATGGTTATCTCGGTGTTTCCAGACTCTGAACGCGGGAAAGCGATTGGTAGCCAGACCACGGCGGTGGCTGTGGGCGGCGCGTCAGGCCCGATCATTGCAGGGATTGTCCTTCAGTGGTTGCCGTGGGAGACGCTGTTCCTGATGATCGTCGTTCCGATCTCGTTAACCTTCATCGCCGGATATTTCCTACTCGATGAGGAAAAGGTGAGTCGAGGCCGCAGCAGAGACCGGCCAACGTTTGACTGGATCGGCGCGTTCCTGTCTGCATTTGCCGTTATCGTCCTGGTGATAACGATCAACAACCCGTTTGGCGTGAGCTGGGTGTCCCCCCTCATCATCGGCGGAATACTAGGGTTTGTTGTCCTGATGGCCGGATTTGTGTTCTGGGAGCTTCGCATACAGTCGCCGATGCTCGAGCTCAGGATGTTTCAGAGCCGCTTGTTCAGCCTTGGCATTTCCACGCGATTTCTGGGTTTCCTGGGGACGACGGCGACCCGGTTCTTGTTACCCATCTTCTTGATCAGTTTCCGCGGCCTGACGGAGGGCGTCGCCGGGTTGGTGCTGTTCCTCAGCGCCCTGGGAATGGGGGTCGCGGCGCAGAGCAGTGGCCTGCTGGCTGACCGGTTTGGGGAGCGGCCGTTCATGATCTTCGGGTTCGTGATTCTCACCGCCACCGCTATCGCATTCGCGTTTGTGGATGGGGCCACGCCGATGTGGGTGGTGATGCTGATCGTATTCTTGAACGGCCTGGCCATGGGGCTCTGGAGTGTGCCGAACAGCAGCATGATCATGGGATCGGTTCCGCCTTCCAGGTTCGGAGTTGTTGGGGCGCTACAGAACCTTTCGCGCAACGTCGGAAACGTGGTTGGCCAGGCGGTGGCCTCGGCGGTGGTGGTGGGTGTGATGGTCTCGCAGGGATTCGACATCGCACTTGATGAGATCGCCGATACAGCGAGCGCAGGAGCTGCGTTTGTCGACGGCTGGCGAGCGGCCTACATTCTCGTGACCGTGTTCTCGGCGATGGGGCTGTTACTGGCCTTGTTTACGAGTTCGAAGCGTGAATCTCCCGAGGTGTAAACGCCCGACGATGGAAAGGCGCAGTTTGCAGCTTGGAATGATCGGGGAATGGCCGGGAGATGCACCGATATCTGAAGTACCATCGCCTGCGTGCCCGAAAATAAGCCCGTTGCTTCTGTCACCTACCAGGAATGAGTACAGCTCAATCCGGTGATGACCCCTCGTTAACAAACCGCCTTCAAGCGGATCCCGCCTACAAATGGAAGGCGTTCTGGGCTATCGCCATCGCTTTCACCACAATGGTGATGAGCATGCAGATGACGTTCGTCGCCCTCTCGGCCATCGCCGAGGACTACGGGGTGACGCTGCGGGCCGTTACGTGGGTCGTGATCGCCCAGGCACTGACCATCAGCGCTCTGATGATGCCGATGGGCAGGTTTGCCGACATCATCGGCCGAAAAAAGGTCCATCTGATCGGGTTGGTGCTGTTTGCGGGCGGCGCTGTTTTCTCAGCGCTTTCGCCCACGTTCGGGATCCTGATCGTAGCCCGCGTAATCATGGCCGTCGGTAACTCGATGGGCCAGTCGGTTGGCATGGCGATGGTGATCTCCGTGTTCCCGGCTAACGAGCGCGGCAAGGCTATCGGCAGCCAGACCACGGCGGTCGCTGTGGGCGGAACGCTCGGCCCGATCGTGGCCGGACTGATCCTCCAGTGGTTCCCGTGGGAAGTAATGTTCCTGATGCTGGTGGTGCCGATCTCGATCGCTTTCGTCGCCGGTTATTTCATCCTGGACGAAGAGACGGTGAGCCAGGGTCGCGACGGCGACAAACCGCCGTTTGACTGGATCGGCGCCTTTCTTTCGGCGGCGGCGATCACCCTGCTGGTCATAACCATCAACAACCCGTTCGGCGTGAGCTGGATTTCGCCACTGGTCCTTGGAAGTATCGGAGGAGTGGTGATCCTGATGGCCGGGTTCGTCACGTGGGAACTGCATTCAAAGACGCCGATGCTCGAACTCCGGATGTTCAGCAACTTCATGTTCAGCCTGGCGATCTCGACACGCGTACTGGGCTTCATGGGGACGACCGCGACGCGGTTCCTTTTGCCGATTTTCCTCATCAGTTTCCGGGGGCTGACCGAGGGCGCCGCCGGCCTGATTCTGTTCCTTACCTCACTCGGTATGGGGATCGCCGCTCAAACCAGCGGGCGGCTGTCTGACAAATTCAGCGAGCGCCCGTTCCTGATGCTCGGTTTCATCGTGCTCATCGCAACGGCGATTGCGTTTGCGTTTGTGGACGGCGAAACGCCCATGTGGATCATGATGATCATCGTGTTTTGTAACGGCCTGGCGATGGGCCTGTGGAACGTGCCTAACAGCAGCGTGATCATGGGCTCTGTGCCGCCGTCGAGGTTCGGCGTTGTCGGCGCTCTCACGAACCTGGCCCGGAACTTCGGCAACGTGACAGGACAGGCGATGGCGTCTGCGATAGTCGTGGGGGTGATGGTCTCTAACGGATTCCCGGACATCGAGTTGGACAAGATCGCGAGTACGCCGGGCGCCGGGGACGCGTTCGTCCAGGGTTGGCGCGCGGCTTATGTACTGGTCACGATATTCTCAGCGCTCGGACTGTTGTTGGCCTTCTTCACGAAGCCGAGACTCGGAACAGTGGAAGAGGACGGCTAGTGGGCGGGCGGTGTATTGCTACACCGCCACCCGTTGGGCCACGAACTCCGTCATGCTGCTTCGGATGCCCGCCTCGTCCAGGCCGTGCGCTGCGAAGTGTTCCGCGCCCGTCCCGTAATGGCGATTTTCTCGCCGGGATGTCCCGAGCGATAGAACGCGGTGCGGCGTCGCCTGCAGGGCCAGTGAGACCTCTGCGGTAGATGTGCCCTCAAGGTACGGCTCCACCAGGACGACCTCGGGCGCTTGCAGCACTGAGCGCAACGTCTCGCTATCGAATGGCCGGATGGTGTTTGCGTACAGCACCGTGACGTCCAGGTCTGCGGTGGCACGCGTCACAACGTCAAGCATCGGCCCGACCACGATCACTGTTGCCGCGTCGCCGGAGCCGGTCCTGATTGTCGAGAAGCCGGGTCCACCCGTCAGGTAGGCCCTCTCATTCGTAGCCGTGGACATTCGGATGTAGACGTTTGAGTTGTCCGACGCCGCTGACTGAGGGAATCCAGAAACAGTTTCCGCCCTTAAGGCGCGTGTCTTCACGTCAAGACCTCTCCCTCATCCTGCACCTTCTCCCGCTGGGAGAAGGTGCAGGATGAGGGAGAGCGACCCTTGTCCCGGACGCAATTCGATCCGTTAAACATCGTGCAACATTAGTAGGAGATCGTTTGGATCAGGAAGAACGCCAGCCCAGCACAACACCCATCCCAAATAGCCGACCAGTCGGGCCAGGGCTAGTACCACTTATCCTTGTCGACGATGTTGATGAACTCTCGGCCGTCCAGCATCCGTTTTACGTTCTCCAGGATGATCTCGAAGCGCCGCTCCGGGATGTTCTCGGCGTCTGAGACAGCCACGTGCGGCGTTATCAAAACGTTGTCCATCTGCCAGAGCCGGTGATCCGAGGGGAGAGGCTCGATCTCGAACACGTCCAGCCCTGCACCGGCGATTTCACCGGACTCGATGGCGTTTGCCAGGTCGTCGATCTTCGTCGTCATCCCCCGGCCGATGTTGATGAAGTAGGCGGTTGGCTTCATTAGCTTGAACCGGTCTGCGTTCCACATGAACTCGGTATCCGGCGTGTGCGGAACCGTGGTCACCACAAAGTCGGCTTCCGGCAGAAGGACGTCCAGCTCTCCCGGCTCATGAATCTCCGCCGGCGAATCGATCTCGGATCGTGGCTCGATACCGATCACCCGCGCTCCAAACTCGCTGCAAAGTCGTGCCGTCTCGGCGCCAATTCCGCCGACGCCGTTAATGAGCACCGTCGAGTCCGGCAGATTGACGTATTTGTGATTGCGGGCGTCCTTGTCCCACCGGGACTGCTTCTGCGCATTGACCCAGTCCGGGAGGCCACGGGACAGCGCCAGCATGAACATCATGATGTGGTGGCTGATGTGGTCAAAGTAGATGCCGCGCGGGTTTGAGATGACGACCGGATGCTCGGACAGTTCCTTGTAGTAGTAGCCGTGGAACGGGCCGGCGTCAGGGTTCTGCAGCAGCTTCAGATTCGTCGCCTCGGCCAGCGCCGCCGGTGGCACCCATCCGTACGCGCCGTCTGCGTCCTTGAGCTCCTCGGCTGCCACTTCATCGGTCTCGGGCGCGACCACATTTAGCTCCGGAACAGTGTCCGCGAGCCGACGTGCGAACTCTCGTCGCATATCGTCGAGCGGCGGCAGAATCACGTACTTGGCCAAAGGTTTCCTCCAATGAATTTCATATGTCTGAGTTCGTGTCGTTGTCTGAGAAGTGGGATTCGACTCATCGTCGGTATGTGTGTCTCGGGATCGTGCTCGAACAGGGTTGGAGACGACAATCTACACCGCGGGCGGGCCAGTGGGATGAGCGCCGGACCATGTGTGGTAGGTTCGCCCCGCAATCCAGAGACGACGTTAATGTTCGGGCCGACATGGCAAAGGGGGGCGAATCGATGCCGCGACTTACACCGATCACGGAACGCAGCCAGGTATCTCCGGAGGGGGTGGCCGATTTCGATCTGGTCATCGGCTCACGGGGTCGCATCAACGCTCCGCAGTCGATGATCATGTACTCCCCGAAGATCGGCTCCCTTTCAACGGCGCTGAACGATCAGTTACGGGCGAACATGTCGAAGCACGATTACGAGATCGCTTCTCTCGTCGCCTCCAGCGAGTTCCATATTCCTTACGTCTGGAGCGCTCATTCCGTACTGGCGCTCGACGTCGGCGTGGCTCCGGAAGTGATCGAGGCGATACGTTCCGGCGGCGACCTTTCCGTGTGCAGCGACCGGGAACGGGTCATCATCGAAGTGGGCCGTGAACTGGTCACTGATCGCGCACTCTCAGACGAGACTTTCGCCTCGGCGCGAAGCGAGCTTGGTGAGCAACTTCTGATCGAAACGCTAATGACCATCGGCTACTACATCATGATGGGCATGGTCCTTAACGGGTGCGCCATGGAACCGGCGAACGTAGGCGTTGCGCCCAAGCTTCGGGCCCGTTAGCGGCAGGAATCGCTAAACGCTGTTAGATCTTTAACAACCCCAGAATCGGTGAAAAACAAGGGAGAACGAACAAATGGCCATAGAACTTGGCAAGGATTCGATAGACATCGGGATCGTCGTCCGTGATTCCGAAACGGCGTTGAAATTTTACCGTGACACGCTTGGATTTGAACATGTCACGGACATGCAGATGGGTACGTCAACGATGCACAGGCTCATGTGCGGCACAACGTTGGTCAAACTTGTGAAGCATGACGTCGTCTCTGAGAACGCCGACCACAAAGGTGGGCCGGGCGGAGCGACCGGAATCCGCTACTGGACGATCACGGTTCCGGATCTGGAAGCGATAACGGACAAGTGCCGATCAGCCGGATACACGGTTGCCGTTGAGCCGCGCGATGTGCGGCCGGGTGTCCGAATCTCGATGGTCGAAGACCCGGACGGAAACTGGGTCGAGTTCCTGGAGAACAATGCCTGACCACACGATAGTCCTTGAGAACGAATACGGACGCGCGGTGATCTCGCCGTTCACCGGGGCGAGCTTGCGGTCTTTGCAGGTTGTTTCAGGCGGGAACCAGTTCGAGCTGATCTCGGGCGGTGATGGCGAGTACGACCCGCGTCATGTAGAGAGCGGGACCGGCAGTTTCATCATGGCGCCGTGTCCAAATCGCATCACGGACGGCAAGCTGTACATGAACGGCGAGGTTGTGCACACGCTGCCAACCGACGGTGATCGACATGCCCAGCACGGGACTGTCCGCAGGCGGGAGTGGAGCATTCTCGGTAGCTCCGGGAACAGCGCCCATCTCGCGATCGAGCTGCTGCCGCCGTGGCCTTTTCCGGGTCACCTGGAGTACGAGGTGAAGCTGGAGGGGCCGTCTTTGGTGCAGTCGTTTCTGGCCACCGATAGCGGTGGATCCATCTACCCGTTCGGGATCGGGTGGCATCCCTGGTTCCGGCGCGATCTCGGCTCGGGGCCGGTTGTTGCGCACATCCCCTGGCAAGAGATCGTGTGGGAGTTGGACGACGAGATGGTGTCGACGGGCCGGCAACTCGCGCCTGAAGGGCCGACTGATTTGAGGTTGCCGATGACGCCGGAGATCGGGTCACTTGATCACTGTTTCCGGGTGTCGGTTGGATCAACGTCTTTCCTGGGCTGGCCAGACGGCCCGACGATGGCGATCACGTCGTCAGACAACGTGTCGCATCTACAGGTCTACACGCCGGAAGACGCCATCTGCGTGGAGCCGCAAACCTGCGCCGTGGACGCGTTCCGCCAAGCGGGGGAGGGGCACGAGGTCACAGGCGCGCTGATGGTCACGGCTACGGAGCCAGCAAGCGGATGGACGCGCTGGAGCTGGGGGTAACACTGTCATTCCCGAGGAGTCGGGAATCCAGATACGGTTGCTGTGCTCGATGTGCGTATTTGATCAGCCAGGATTTTCTGGATTCCCGCCTTCGTGGGAATGACGTATTTATTCGAGTTTGCGCGTTTACAGGGAGAGCTGCCTCACACCACCGGAAGCGGTGCCGTGTCACCCGTCTCTTCCTGCCAAGCCCGCAGGCGTGCCGCCATTGAACGTATGCGCTCCATTTGACCCGAATCCGTGAACAAGTTCGTCAGCTCATGCGGGTCTGCGATGAGGTTGAACAGTTCTCCGTCGTCGCCGTCACACAGGTTCAGCTTCCAGCGGTCGCTGGTGACTATTGTCCGGCGTGGGAGGGCCATCATTTCGTTGATTCTTGGTGTGCCGAGATCGCGGTCGCCCTTGCCGTTCCACTGCACGAACACGTCGTTGTTTTCGAGCGTCTTATCGCCCCGCAAAACAGCCGCCTTGCTCTCGCCCTGCATGTGACTCGGGATCGACTCGCCAACAAGATCAAGCAGCGTTGGGACGAGATCGACCTGTCCTACGCTCCCCGGCAGGAGTGTCTGACCTTTCGACAGCCACGGCACTCGCATGAGCATCGGCACCCGGGCCGATCCGTCGTAGAACGCCCGCTTCTCCAGCAGCCCGTGGTCGCCGAGCATATCGCCGTGGTCGCTTGTGAAGACAACGATCGTATCGTCGGCATGGCCCGACTCCTCAAGCGCCGACATGATCCGGCCGATCTGCCGGTCCACCAGCGTGATGTTGGCCATGTAGTTGGCCCGCAGTGCTCGCCATCCGGCTTCGCCGTGGAGATCGTGATGGTCGCACCCGGCGACCGAGTCCTCACGATGCTCTCCCGCCAGGTAGAACTCGGACCGGGAGCGATTGAACAACGAGTGGCCCTCGGGCGTTCGCATGAAGTCGGGCCCAACAGGGAGAGTTGCGGGGTCGTACAGGTCTCCCAAAGGTCCAGAGTACGGCGGGTGCGGCTCGAAGAAGTTGGTGAACATCAGGAACGGTTCGTCCGACTCTTCATGCAGAAATTTTGTCGTGATATCGCCGACAAAGCTCGCTTGCGTCAGCTCTTCGGGAAGGTTCGCCTGGGCCACGGCCCTCTCCGAAGCTGCGCCGTCTCCGCCGGGACGAACGTGGTGCTCCGGCAACTCGACGCCCTGTTCCTCAAGCCATACGTGATAGTCGGACTGTCCTGTCCCGTCCGGTCCGGGCGAGACGTGGCCGGTGCTGATCCAGTCCTGAAACCCGTGCTGCGCTTTGGCGTCGTTCCCGAGATGCCACTTGCCGTAGTGAACGCGCCGGTACTCCGGAGACACCATCTCGGCGATAGACAGCGCATCGGGGGCCAGGGCGATGCTGTTGCGAACGAGTCCGTTGGTGTGCGGGTACGTCCCCGTGAGCATCGTCGACCGTGACGGCGTGCATACCGGCTGCGTCACGTAGGCGTTTTCAAAGACAAACGAGCTCTCCGCTAGCGCGTTCATGTTCGGCGTCTGGATCCAGTCGTTCCCGTAGCAGGCCATCGTATCTGCGCGTTGCTGGTCCGTGATGATGACCAGGATGTTGGGTCGGCCGGGTTGTTCAGGCGTTTGCGGCATATTTGATATCGTCTCGATGGCTAGGGTTGATGTCGGGCTCGAACGGCAGCCTATTTTTACAACCGCCTTCCGTCAGGCCAAAGGATGACATACGATTGGCCGCGTTGCTCTTCTCAGAAGCACTTCTTATTACGCCTCAAGAAATTTCCGATATCGCCAGTCAGGAATTGCAAAACGTGACCACACTCGCTCAGGTACTTACCCCAAACGCCACGACCGACAACGCCATCGTCATCCCGGGCGGACCGACGCTCAGCTACGCCGCTCTGTCCGACGAGATCGAGCGTGTAGCAGGCGTCCTGGCCGCTGCCGGTGTTGAGGCCGGGCGACCGGTCTCGATCGTCCTGGCAAACAACCTTGAGTTCATGATCACGTTCCTGGCGGTGACCCGGGCCGGCGCCATCGCCGCTCCGCTCAACTCCGCATACACCCTGGACGAGTTCAAATTCTTCATGGAGGACGCTGACGCGCAATTGGCGATCGTCCCGCCGGGCGATCACGCCGGACGCGAAGCCGCCGGGCAGCTGAACATCCCGACGATGGACGCATTCTCTTCCGGTGCCCACGTGGTGATCGCCCGTGACGGAAGCGAGCTCACTCTGACAAAGGATGTCGCACCGCCGTCCGAGGACGATGTGGCGCTGTTCCTTCACACCTCGGGCACGACCAACCGACCCAAGGGTGTGCCGTTAACGCACAAGAACCTGCTGACTTCGCTCGGCAACATCAAGGACACGTACGCCCTGACACCCGACGACGTGGCGATGGTGGTGATGCCCTTATTCCATGTTCATGGACTGATCGGCGTCGCGCTCTCCACCCTCAACTCCGGTGGCTCGATCGTCGTACCTTCCCGTTTCTCCGCAAGCACCTTCTGGGCTGACCAGAAGAGCACCGGGGCGACCTGGTACTCGGCGGTCCCGACGATCCACCAGATTCTGCTGATGCGTGCCGACGACGATAACGCTCCTCACGAGAGTTTCCGACTGATCCGATCTTGCAGCGCTGCGCTTGTGCCGTCGGTGTTTACCGATCTTGAAGCTCGCTTCGGCGCTCCGGTGCTTGAGGCGTACGGCATGACCGAGGCGGCGCACCAGATGTCGTCCAACCTGCTTCCTCCGGGCGAGCGCGTACCGGGCTCGGTCGGCATGGGTACCGGCGTCGAGATCAGCATCATGGATGAGGCCGGGAAGATGATGCCGCTTGGCGAGCGCGCCGAGGTCGTGATTCGTGGCGACAACGTGACCCACGGTTACAACAACAACCCGGAAGCCAACGCAGAGGCGTTCACAGATGGATGGTTCCGTACCGGCGACCAGGGAATTATGGACGCCGCCGGCCGACTCACCCTGACGGGTCGATTGAAGGAGCTAATCAACCGCGCCGGCGAGAAGATTTCGCCGCTCGAGGTGGATGCCCTGCTACTCGACCACCCGGCCGTAGCCGAGGCAGTTTGTTTTGCAGTCCCGGACGTCAAGTACGGGGAGATCGTGCAGGCGGCCGTGGTGTTGAACGGAGACGCTGATGAGGCTGCGATCCAGGCGTTCTGCCGTGAGCGGATGGCTGAATTCAAGGTGCCGGAGCGGATCTACATCGCAGACTCACTCCCGAGGACCGCGACTGGCAAGATCCAGCGCCGACACGTCTCGGCGGCGTTCGCACCGCAGGACTAAATGAACGGGGCTTCGGCCCCAACGCCTTGCCCCCTCACCCTTGATGCACGCGGGCCTCTCCCGCGCAGGGGAGAGGGAGCAAAGTGAAGCCCACAGGTGCACCCCCTTTCGGCGCCCATCCGTCCCCTCATTCCCGAGTAGTCGGGAATCCAGCACGGCTTTCTGTCCTCAGCGTCTTTCCTGAAACGCCAAGAACGGTTCGTGTCGTCGAGAGCTTAAATATTGTCATACTGAACTTGATTCAGGATCCGCTCATTCCGGGAGAGCGGCAGGCACCTGCATCAAGACTCATGGGATCGGCCGGACCGGGTGCTCAAGCGAACTCTGCAATACGGTCCGATCCTGAATCAAGTTCAGGATGACAGTTGTTCTGAGGCGGTCAACGACGCGACCCACACCCAGCCCTCCTCCCTTACAGGGAGAGGGCTTCCAATTGCCTCGTCCTAATGTAGGAGGGGGTTAAGGGGTGGTTTCGTTCGGCGGCAATCTAGCCAATACTCGTCAGGAACGCCGTCGCCAGTCCCAGGTAAACCAGCAGCCCCACTACGTCCGTTAGCGTCGTCACAAGCACTGCTGATGACGCCGCCGGGTCGATCCGTACGGCACGCATTCCGAGCGACACAAGCACCCCTCCGGCTGCCGCCAGGATGAGGTTGATGGCCATCGCTCCGGCGATGATCAGCCCGAGCGACACGTCCTGCTGCCACGCCAGCACGATCAGCCCAAGAACAAGTGGGACTACGAGTCCCTGAATTACCGACAGCGCGAGTTCGTGTCGCAACAGGGAGCCGGTATCTCGTTGCTCTACGTCGCCGAGGGCGATAGCTCGCACGATTAGTGCCAGGGTTCTGTGTCCCGGCGATTCCGGCCTGTCCCAGCACTATCGGGATGAACACCGCCAGGATCGTGGCGCGCTCGATGGTGTCGTCGAACAGGCTCAGGACGAACCCGGCGAGCAGCACGGTACCGAGGTTGAGCATCAGCCAGGGGAGCCGGCTGCGTATCGAAGTCGCGATCGACTCTCCCGCACGCTCCCCTCCACCGATACCGACCATCCGGAACATCTCCTCGGTCGCCTCGTCCCGGGCCACCTCAACCAGATCTTCGACGGATATCGCCCCGACCAACACGCCTGTGCGATCGATCACCGGGAGCGCCAACAGGTCGTAGCGGGTCATGATCTGGGCGCAGAGCTCCTGGTCGGTTCCGGTCTCTACCGAGATCGGGTCCGGGGTCATGACGTCTCGTACATATTTCTCAGGGCCCGCGAAAACGAGATCGGACAGCTCGAGGACGCCGGTGAGTCTTCCGCCGTTGTCGATAGCGAACAGAACGCGCATGTTCTCGCGTGACGCCTCCGCGCCGCGTAGAACGGAGAGAG
>Ga0114999_10002184_pt1 | contig 26200 bp, 28 predicted proteins | sample ArcticOcean_MG_C_3_FD_89820 | JGI IMG/M metagenome (GOLD analysis project Ga0114999, IMG submission 89820) | Marine microbial communities from western Arctic Ocean - ArcticOcean_MG_CB8_126 | ecosystem: Environmental > Aquatic > Marine > Oceanic | place: Arctic Ocean: Canada Basin | collected...
CAGCAAAAAAAAGTAAGCAAAAAATGCCGTCCCTCAAGTGCCGGGAGGGCTGATTTTCCGCAAATACCTTCACGGGATGTAAGCGCGTAAAATAGCCTGCTATTTAGAGCTTTTATGATGTTAAGAGTTGGACGGAATGGCGCGGAAAATCATTGATCGCTTTGCATGATGGGTGTATACATCGGTTAATTGGGTCATTATTTTGAAATGTGATAAAACCATCAGAGAGTTGATTTTTGGGTTGAGGGTTTATTTTTTATTTTTGGAGGGGTGATTGGTGCGTAAGGGTTTGTTGGGTTTGGTGTTGGTGCTCATTTTATTTATTCAGATCGACGCTGCGACGGTTTTGTTGACCGATGGGACGGTGCTGAAGGGGGAGGTGGTTTCTGAAAATGAGGATCAGATTGTCATTGAAACAGTTGTGGGTAGATTGACTGTTTTGCGTGACTTGATTCAGATGTTTGAGCAGGCGGGGGTTGATTCTGAACAGGTCGATGTTGAACGCTATGTTTTAAATGATGCCTTTGGTGTGTTGGAAGATCAGATTGCATACAAGTTGATATCTACTGTGTCGGTTGACACGGCGGCTTTTTATCGGGCTTTGGATCGATCTGAAAAGGGCACATTTTTGGCGCATTTTTGGCAATCGCACAATCCATTGGTCTTGCAGTATTATTATGGTTATTACTTGGGGCAGCGGCATTATACGGTGTCGGATGCGTATTTTGAACGCGGTGATGTGATTCCAAAAATTTATCGCACAGGTGCAAATGGACCAGATGAAAAAATGATCGAAGTGGCGCATCGACTTTTGGAAAAAGCAGTGATTGCAGATGCTGAAGATAAAGTGGCACTTTGTGCGTTGGCATATATCAAATTGGAGCGGGACGATGTGTCTGCTGCCGAAAATTTGTTTTTGAAAGCATTGCAGAAAGATCGAAAATTTGTAGAGGCGCGCAATGGGCGGGCATTGGCTTTTTTGAAGTTGCCGGGGCGGAAGAATAAGGCGATGAATTTGGCCAATGAGGCTGTGGCATTGGATGATGATTATATTGCCGCGCTGTATACACGCGCGATGTGTCACTTGGTGCGTATTGGAACGGATCGGGTGGACATGGATCACTATTTTGGAAAGGTGATTGATCGCGACCCAGGGCATTATGACGCGCATTTTAAATTGGGTGCGTTTTATGAGTCGTTGCGATACTTGGACAAGGCTGTTGCGGCCTATTCGCGTCAGTTAGAAGTTAACCCTGGGCACAAGACCGCACCAGAGCGTTTGGCCCGGGTGGCGATGTTGCGCCGAGCGGAAGGGAAAGCGACGTATACATTGGCCGATTTAAAGCGTTTGTCCCAAAAGGATCCGGTGCATCATTTGCCCTTGCTGGCTGAGGTATTGATCGGACAAAATGATTGGGCTGGTGCCGAGAATGCTTTTGATCGGTATCTCGATCTTTTGGATGTGAGTGAAAAAAAATATTATACCGATTTGTCATTGGTTGCAAAGCTGGATGTGATCACAGAATATGAGCAGGTATCGGGTGCCGAACGCCAGCGTCTTTTGCGCAAGTTTTGGGTGATGCAAGATCCCACGCCGACCACTGAGATAAATGAGCGGCGGGTTGAACATCTTCGACGTGTGTATCAGGCGCGTTTGAATTTTTCGGAGGGGATTAAAGCACAGCACGGGCGAGGATGGGATCGACGGGGTGATGTGTATATCCGATTTGGCGCACCCGATCATCGCAGCTGGTCTGACAACTTGGTATTTGAAACCGATGCGAAGGTTGCGAAGGTCAAGAATCGGTTGAATAATTTGGCATATGATGCATTGGAAGAGGTGCAGGCAAACAAACATATTCACGGCAGCTCCGACCTGGCATTTGGCATGGGCACTGGGCCAGAAACGGCAGAGATTCGTGGGCGACCTACCTTTCCACTTCCGCAACGGATGAGTGTGATGAATGATGGATCGGAGTTGAATTATAAGTGGGAGTCGTGGATTTATACGGGCATTGGGGAAGGGTTTGAGATTACGTTTTTAGATCAGGTGGGAGATGGTATTTACGATTTTGCCCCGGTGCCTCCTAACTCGCGGCATTGGGCTTTGTGGCAGCAGTTGGCTCCCGAAACGGTGGTGGCTCGGGTGACGAACAAAACACCATCGGTATATGCTTTTGATTATGGTGGTGAGCCGATGGGTTTGTTTTTGTATACGGCAAACTTTCGTGGACAAAATGAATCCACGGATTTAGAAGTGTATTTGGGCGTGCCTGTTTCAGAAATGGATGAGACTGCTGGACAGGTTCGTTTGCAACGCGAAGTGGTGGTCTATGATGGCAACTGGCGCCCCGTATTTCACGACAGTACTGAGGCGGTTGAAAAAGTAGTGGGTACATCTTCGGGCACACTGATGATTGATCAGGTGCGCGTTCCTATGAAGTCGGGTCCCCATTTTTTGGCTGTGCAAGTGCGTGATCCCCTGAGCGACAAAATACAAATTTTTAAAGGTGAAGTGTATATTGATAAGTATCGCGATGGGGTCTTGGGGGTGAGCGATTTGGAGTTGGCGGGTGATGTGCGCGATGCGGTGAGGGAAGGTAAGTTTGTGAAAGGTGAGGTACAGGTGGTGCCATTGCCTTCTAAGACGTTTTTGAAGGGTCAACCTGTTTATGTGTATTATGAGGTGTACAACTTAACCCGTGATGCATTTGGCCAAACAAAATATCGGGTGGATTATGTGCTCAAAGGGCAAGACGCGTCTTCTGTGGGGGCACGCATTTTTGGCGGTTTGGGTAAGTTGCTTGGGCAGGCCTCTCAGACGGATGGCGTGACCATTTCGTATGAACATTTGGGTGAGGTGGATTGGGAATCGATTTATGTGGGATTGGACGTGACATCGGTAGACAAGCCTGAAGTGGAACTGACGGTGGTTGTGACCGACTTGAATGCACCTGCAACATTGCAGGTGGAAAAGGCGATCCATTTTGTGGTGGTTGGTACAGGTACACAAACTGCTGGACAGGCCTCTGAGTAAGGGTTTTTTTAAGATGAAAACGTTTCTTTACATCGTGTTGCTTTTATTGACCGGGGTGGTTTCGGCCCGTGCTGACGGTTTGATGTTTGGGGATGGGTTTGGTACGCGTGAAGATTCGTTGGCTGCGGTGTTGATTGCCGAAACGGCGGGGGGGGACAGTGCGGCTGTCTATCGGGGATTGGGTGATCAGGAAAAAGCGGCGTATTTGCAATCGTTTTGGCAAGCGCGTAACCCGTTGTTTGGACGGTTGTATTATGGGTACCATTTGGGGTATCGGTATTTGACAGTGTCGGATGCTTTTTTTGAACGTGGCGATTTGATTCCGCTTCGGTATAAGTTTCAAGCCATTGCGCTCGATGTGGACTTGGTCAATGAAACAGTGGCCTTGTGTGTGCGCATTTTGGCAGACGCATCGGATGATTTGGTTGCGCAGTGTGCGCTGGGGTATGGGATTTTGGAACAGGGTAAGGGTGTTGAGGCCGAGCGGATATTTTTGAAAGTGATTCAAAAGGACAAGCACTTTTTGGCGGCGCGCCACGGGCGTGCATTGGCGTGTTTGATTCAACACAAGCGGGTGCGCAGGGCATTGGATTATTTTAGGGAGACGGTGTCACTCGATTCGGAATATGAAGCTGCTGTGTATAATTCGGCACTGTGTCATTTGGCGATGCGCAGTGTGGATATGGATCATCAATTTGGCATGGTTGTGAAACGGTTTCCGAGGCATTATGATGCGTATTATAAGTTGGGTGTGTTTTATGAAACGCTGCGGTATTATACCAAGGCGATAGAGGCTTATTCTAAACAAGTGGCGGTGAATCCTGCACACGGTGTTGCAAGGGGCAAGTTGGCACGGGTGGCGCTGGAGATGCGTTATTTGAATCAACAAGTTCACACCACGACTCAATTGCGTGATTTGGTAGCTAAAGATCCAAAACGATATTTGCCATTGTTGGGAGCCCAGCAGCTGGCAGAAAAAGAATATGAAGCTTCAGAAATGGCTTACAGACAGTATTTGTCTTTGTTGTCAAGAGAAGAACGCGCCTATTATGAAGACGTGTCGTTTTTAACAACACCGGATGAGCAACAAGCATTGCTGTGGTCACAAGGGATTGAAAAGCAAAATTTGTTGGCGTGGTTTTGGCGCAAAAAAGACCCCACGCCGACCACACCTGTTAATGAACGACAGTTGGAGCATATTAGGCGCGTGTATTATGCACGACAAAACTTTGCAGAAGGCAAACAACCTTGGGATCAGCGCGGTGAGGTTTACATTCGGTTTGGTCACCCCGACCATCGCAGTTGGTCTGACCATTTGGTGTTTGAGACGGATAAGCATGTGGTGAAGGTGAAAAACCGTTTGTCTAATTTGGCGTTTGATGCCATTGATGAGGTTGTGCCCACGGGTTTTTATCAGGGTGCTGAAGCGTTTGGAACCAACATGTTTCGCGCAGAAATGGCTGAAGTGAGAGGCTTCCCTATTTTCCCATTGCCCCACCAAGGGTCGGTGTTTCGAGATGGTGCCTCCTTAAACTCAAAGTGGGAATCGTGGATTTATGGCCACATTGGTGAAGGTTTTGAAGTGACTTTTCACGATGCTTTGGGAGACTATGATTATCAGTTTCCATTGCCACCTGCGACGTCACCCAATTATCGGTTGTGGCAATACTTGGCACCCGAAACTGTGGTTGGGCGTGTTGTGAAGCGTTCGCCATCGGTTTATCAATATCATTATGGGGCCGATCCATTGCCGTTGTATTTGTCTACGGCAGACTTTAAGGGGGCAGAAACCGAGACGGCATTGGATGTGTATTTGGGAGTGCCGTGGCAAGAATTGAATGTGCAAAAACAGGGTGAAATGCTCGTTGCTCGGTTAGATCGTACTTTGGTTTTATTTGACTCAACAGGTACGGAGGTGTTTCGCGATACGTTGAATGCGGAAGCGACAACCAGCGACACGGGGTTGGAGGGCTTGTTGTGGGTTGATCAGGCGCAGTTTAGTTTGGCGCCTGGAAGTTATTTTTTGGCTGCGCGTGTGACAGATCCAAGCTCTGGGAGAGTGCAGATCTTTAGGCAAGATGTGGAAGTTGAGGCTTATCTTTCACCCACGTTGATGGTGAGTGATTTGGAAGTGGCTGGCAAGATTGTGGAATTGGACAAAAATGAAGTGGGTAAATTTGTTCGTGGCGATGTGGAAGTGGTGCCATTGCCGTCGCGCACGTTTGCGCCTGAGCAGGCGGTGTATTTGTATTATGAAGTGTACAATTTGTTTCGCGACGACGTGGGGCAAACGCGCTATAAAGTGGATTATGCAGTGCGCGGTGTGTCGGAAAATGCGGGTGCTCGACTGTTGCGGGGCATTGGCAAGTTGCTGGGGGTTACACGTGATGATGAGGGTGTGAAGATCTCCTATGAGCATCAGGGAACATCGGAAAAAGAATCGGTTTATGTGGCGCTTGACTTGGGCGCAACCGGGGGACAGCGGATGGAGATTTCTGTGACGGTGACAGATTTGGTTCGGGCGGGTAAACCCAAACAGATCAAGTCGGTCACGGTGGTAATTGGCGACAAACGGTCTGCTGCGTCGCGTTGATCGTGTGGGTATAAGGTGGCAAAAGAAACGGCTTGGGTCTTTGACCTGGGCCGCTTTGTTTTATATAAAAACCATTTGGAACCACAGATAGATACGGATGAACGCAGATGGTTAGATCTTTGCGCCTTCAAAAATGCGTACAAGGTGTTAAATGCTGTGAAAAATCTTCTTTTAGTAATTATGTTTTTTGTAAACACTCAATTGAATTTTGTGTGCAAAGGGCTTGGATTCATTGGGGAGTGGGTGTATATTCTGTGTCAGCCAGAAGTAAGAGGTAAGAGGTGAAAAGCGAGAAGTCCTTTTTGCGTCTTGCGTCTTAGATCTTGCTTGTTGACGGTGAACGAAAGTGTGTCTTTTAATTGGGTAGGGTCATGAAACTGCATTTTTTGGGCGGTGCCGATGAAGTCGGTGCGTCTTGTACATTGATTGAAATGGAAGGGCACCGCATTTTGGTGGACGCGGGCATTCGTATGGGTGCGTCACAAGGTTCGCAGTTGCCCAATTTTTCGGTATTGGATGATGTGGGTTTGCCCGAAGAAGTGTTGGTGACACACGCGCACACCGATCATACGGGTGCTCTGCCGGTATTGGTAGCGGGTTTGCCGCCTGAGGTAAAGATTAGAATGACACCTGCCAGCAAAGCGATTACGCAGGTGCTGATGTCTGATGCGGTTAAGTTGATGGCGCTACGGGGCGAGAATGAGGGTGAGTTGCCGCTTTATCCTCCCGAAGCAGCAGAAGCGGCATTGGCGAGAATCGTGGACGTGCCCTGGGTGGCGACGGTGCCTATTTGTGACGGCGCGTTGTCGGCCACGTGGATTCCGGCGGGGCATATTTTGGGTGCGGCGTCGATTTTCATTGAGGGCAAAAGCGAGAGTTTGCTCATGACGGGCGATGTGTCGTTGGCCAATCAGTTGACCATTCCGGGCATGGCGATACCTCAGTGTCGGCCCGATGTGATGGTGATGGAATCGACGTACGGCAACCGTCAGCACGCCGACAGGTCTCAGCAAGAAGCGGCGTTGGTAATGCGTGTGACGGAGGTGATCGTGGCAGGTGGCAAGGTGTTGATTCCGGCCTTTGCGGTGGGGCGTGCGCAAGAGGTGATTTTGATTTTGGCACAAGCGATGCGACGGGGCGATATTCCAACATTTCCCGTTTTTGTAGACGGAATGGTGCGTTCAGTCAACGCCGTTTATGCCTCTTTTATTGATGATTTGGCACCGCCATTGCGCCGGAAAGTGGGCAAAGGCGAAGCGGTTTTTTATGCCGAGCACGTAACTTCTGTTGATAAACCTTCTGATCGAACGCGTATTTTGTCAGGCCCACCGTGTTGCATTGTGGCCAGTTCGGGAATGCTCATTGGTGGTGCATCGAGTTATTATGCCGAACGGTTGGCGCGCGATGCCAATAACTTGATTGCGATTACGGGGTATCAAGATGAAGAATCACCCGGGCGGGCGTTGTTGGATTTGATGCAGAACAAAGAAGGGCAAGAACGGATGTTGATGTTAAATGGGGAACGCGTATCGGTGGCGTGCAGGGTGGAGCCCTATTCGTTATCTGCACACGCAGACAGTGGTGAGCTGACGGGGTTGGTTCAAAGGTTAAAACCGCGAACGTGTTTTTTGGTTCACGGTGACGATGATGCGCGAAAAGCATTGGCGGTGGGTTTAGATGCACATTTGCCGGATGGGGTGCAGTTGCCCGAAAATGGGGGTTCATATACGGTCGAGGTGGATTCGGCGCGTGGGCGCAAGGGCTACGGGCGGCGCGTGTCTCGTTCGGGCATTGCAGGTGGGCGTGCGCTGAGTGACGTGACGCTTGATGAAGTAAGATCTTATATCCTGGAGACGGAGATCAAAGGGCCTTTTCGCGTACAAGAATTGGCCGAGATGTGGTTTGGGTCTGAGGTGACCACGCTTTCTGAAGTCGAAGCGTTTCGTTTGCTCTTGCGTGAGGGACGGCGCTATTTTGAACCCGATCGGCGGCGTCCGTTTTTATATCACGTGGCAGAAGCGTTGGCGGCAGATGATGGACTCATGGAAATGAATGAAGCGCGCACCCGCATTCAAAGTACGTTTCCGACGAAAGCGGGATTGTTTAAATGCAGCGCATTTGTAGATGAAGGTGTGTATGAGTTGGCGTTTCATTTCCCCGATGTGATTACAGATCAATATGGCGACTTGCTCCAGCAGTTAGAGGAGCAGACAGGGTGGACATTGCGCTTGCGTGAGACACCGCACCAAGGCCGTTTGTTTGAAGTGGCACAAGCTGCGGTTCCTGAAGGGGCAACGGCACTCAAAGCACCCGCATTGCGTTTGGATCAACGGGAGGTGGTGGTGGCTGTGGCGGTTGGCAAAGGGATTGATGATTGGGTGCAGTTGAAGAAGACGGCCGAGGACGCTTTTAAACACCAAACGGGATTTCATTTGATATTGGAACGCCCCGATGAAAAAATGGCTGATGCACCGGTACAAAAAAATAAAGGGGCTTGGGAAATTAACAGGTCGTATCAAGAGATTCGCAAGGCATTTCAAAGCGAAAAACATATGCCATCAAAGATTGGGTTAAAGGGCGGTGCCTATATTGAGTTGGCGTTTATTTCGCCCCAGGTGGGTGCGCGATACCAGGATTTGATGCATACTTTGGGAGAACGCATTGGCTGGGGTGTTCAGGTGCGTCCCTCATCGAATCAAGAGTTGATTTCGCAACGCGCCCGAGAAGTGACACCCGAAGATTGGGTGGTGCGCGGTGCGCCTAAGATTTACCCCGATCGGGTGGTGGTGCCTGTGGTTCATGTGCCCAGTGAAGACGATCGGGCAAAGTTCGCTGCTGAGTTTGCAGACTTGACAGGTTTTGTGATTGATTGGGAAGGGCAGAAGACATAATGGATAGTGAGGTAAAACCTTGTGAAGGGTAAAGTGATTTATTATTGCTGGTAAAGAGCCTAAAAGAATTTTGTAGATTGAGGCGTTTTGGTAATAAGGTGCGGTGAAGGCTTTTTAATAGGCGGTAGAGGTACATTAGAACCCATTGAGTTTGTGGGTAGATTTTGGGTTTGTGATCTTGGGTGGGATGTTGGGTTCGTGTTTTTTGTGATTGTTTTCGTGGTTGTTTTCGTGATCCAATAGGGAGGATTATATATGGTGGAGTCTCCGAGTCCGTTTGCACAACCGACACCGGGATTGCGCATTAAAGAAGGCGCACCTGCAATAGAAAGACCCAGTAAAGAGGCCGTGGAAGCGTTGCCTTTAGATGCAAAGCAGTTGTTGGATCGAAATCATACAGCGCAACAAATCGAAGCGGCGCATTATTCGATCGATTGGGCAAGGGGTCGGCACTTTGTTATTGTTGGTGGAACTGGTTTGGGTCTTGGTTGCTCGGTTGCTACAGCCGTGATGGACTTGGTTGCTGAGAGTGGGAGCGTTACGGTGATTGCACGGGATCTATCGAAGTCGTTGGGTTATGCGACGGGTGCCGAAATGAAAACGCGTGCAGAAAGCCTGGGTGATCGGTTCCATTGGATTAATGATGGATATGCTGTCGAAGGCAAAGCACTGGATACGATTGTTGATGCGTTGAAGACTACGGGTGCTGAAGATGTGATTTATATCAACGCGGTTGCGGCAGCAAGTTCGGGCCTGTTGCCCGATCATCCACCCGTTTTTATAAAAGACGTGGATGAAGAAGGTTTGTTTCAGTGGCAGTTGACACCTTTGAATGAACGGGCTATTGAAGCCACACGCTTGTTTATGGGCGAGATGGCGGTGCAGTTTACCGATGTGTTGGCCGATTCGGGTATTTCGGTGGCGATTACGGCTTTTTGTGATTGGCGTGGCAGTTTGGATAAGATCAGTCGTGACCCTCAAGCTGTGGAATATGGACGTAACGGTGCGTATTCAACGAGTTTGTATTTGCCCAAAGACTCGATTCAGGCCGCAACATCAGCTGCTTATGGGACAAGTAAAAAGTTGATTGATGTATTTTTTCCTGTGATGCGTACGCGTGCATTGCCCTTTATTCCGGGTGGATCAACCATGTCTTTTGTCTATGACAAGGTGATGAAGAAGGTAGGTATTCGGCGGGTGGATGTGCCAGAGTTGGGGTTGGGCATGTTGGACGAGATCGGAAAGGCACTGGCAACCGATGACTTTAATCCTTTTCCACGTTTGGACGCACATGAGATGCCGTTGGATTTACATTTTTATGAAGCGGTGAAGCAGCTTAATGAAGATGCGACGAGTCCTTTTTATTATAAAAAATGGTTTGATAAATAAGGGAAGAAGGAAGAAGAGAGCCGGAAGAAGAAAGGGGATAAGATGTTTTTTATCTTCTTGTTTTTATCCTCTCTCTTATTCTCTTTTGGAGATTTTATGCCTTACCAGTTGCCACCCAAAGCACTTGCCGATGTGGTTGATGCACCGCTGACGCCAGGGATCAGTTTGGACCCTTCGAGTACTTATATGCTGTTGATGCACCGTCCCGGTTATCCGGCCATTGAAGATGTGGCACGGCCTGAGTTGCGCCTGGCAGGGTTGCGCATTGACCCTACGACCAATGGACAAAGTCGGGTGAGCTATTATGATGGCTTGACACTCAAACGGATTGATGACGGACGCGAAACGACTGTGCAAGGGTTGCCCGACGGGGCACGCATTGGGCAAGGACATTGGTCTCCAGATGGCAAACATTTTGCATTTTCTGTGACGGGGACAAATGGCATTGTCTTGTGGATTAGTGAGGTTGCTTCGGGTGACGCGCGACCTGTGGAAGGCATTTGTTTAAATAGCATTTGGGGCACGCCTTTAGTGTGGTTGCCAAATAGCTCTGGGTTGGTGGTCCGATCTGTTTGTGAGGGGCGCGGGGTACCACCAGAAGAATCGCAGATACCCGAAGGGCCTGTGATTCAACAAAATATTGAGCAAACGTCGCCATCGCGTACGTATCAAGATTTGTTGAAGAACCCGCACGATGAGGCATTATTTGAATATTATTGTATGGCACAAGTCGTGAGAGTAGATTTGGACGGAGCGATACAGAAACTTGGGAAGCCCGATTTGATTTGTCGTTCGGAGCCGTCACCCGATGGGCAGTTCTTATTGGTGGAAACGATGCATCGTCCCTTTTCTTATTTGGTACCTTCCCACCGGTTTCCTGTGCGGGTGGATATTTGGGACGGGCGTGGCCAAGTTGTGCGCGAGCTGTTTGATTTGCCTTTGGCAGAGTCTGTGCCCATTGCGTCTGATGCTGTGCCCGATGGCCCACGTGGGTTTGGTTGGCGGGCCGATGTGTCATCTACCCTGACGTGGGTGACTGCGCAAGATGGGGGTGATCCGTCTGTTGAGGTTGGGGTTCGCGATATTATGTTTGCGTTGGACGCGCCATTTGAAGCGGAGCCGTCGGAAGTGATTGCTTTGTCTTTGCGCTATGTTGGGTGTACGTGGGGCAGTGGCAATTTGGCATTGGTGTCTGAACGGTGGTGGAAAACACGCCGGATTCGCACGTGGCAGATTAGCCCTGATGGCAATGCGGAACCTAAGGTGTTGCTTGATCGGTCTTGGGAAGATCGATATGGTGACCCGGGTGCGCCATTGTTGGTGCGCAATGCTTCTGGGCGCAGGGTGTTGCAAATGGATGAAGATGAGCGCTGTCTGTTTTTGGTGGGTGCAGGTGCTTCGCCAGAAGGAGATCGGCCTTTTTTAGATCGGTATGATTTAGAGACTGGGGAAAGCACACGTTTGATGCGTTCTGAATCTCCCATTTACGAACAACCGATTGCGATGATTGATGTGAACCCACCCTTGGTTTTGGTCGGGAGAGAGTCCCGACAGGAGCCGACGAATTATTTTTTACGAGATTTATCAGGTGATGATTTAAAGCAGATTACGAATTTCACGCATCCTTTGCCGCATCTTAAAGATGTGCAGAAGGAACTGATTGTCTATCAGCGGGAAGACGGCGTTCAGTTGACGGGTACGTTGTATTTGCCACCTGGGTACAAAAAAGAAGATGGGCCTTTGCCTTTGCTGATGTGGGCTTATCCGCGTGAGTTTAAAAGTGCCGATGCCGCAGGGCAGGTGAAAGATTCACCTCATCGGTTTGTACGTGTGAGTCCGCTTTCTGCATTGCCGTTGTTGGCGAGCGGGTATGCGATATTAGACGGGCCAACGATGCCCATTATTGGTGAGGGCGACAAAGAGGCCAATGATACGTATGTGGAACAGTTGACGGCAAGTGCGAAGGCGGCGGTAGATGAAGTGGTGCGACTCGGGGTGGCCGACCCGAAGCGGATTTGTGTGGGCGGGCATTCATATGGTGCTTTTATGACGGCCAATCTGTTGGCACATACCGATTTGTTTTGTTGTGGCATTGCACGAAGTGGTGCCTATAATCGCACGTTAACACCGTTTGGTTTTCAGGCCGAAGAACGGTCTTTATGGGAGGCGTCGGACGTGTACACTGCGATGTCGCCATTTATGCACGCAGACAAGATTAAAGCACCGTTGTTGATGATGCATGGGGAGGCAGACAATAATTCGGGTACATTTCCCCTGCAAAGTGAACGTTTTTACAATGCACTCAAAGGTCACGGCGTTACGTGTCGGTTGGTGATGTTGCCACACGAGAGCCACGGCTATCGGGCACACGAGTCGTTGATGCATATGTTGTGGGAGATGGTGGCGTGGTTGGATGAATATGCACAAGGTGATCAGAAAGCGGACTTACATTGAATCAAGGTGCGAATGATGGTTCATTGCCATTGTTGTTAAACAGTGAAAGAATTATCAAGAAATTTGGAAGTTATGGCATTGATGTGCTGCAAGATCGTGACCGTATAAGAGTTTCCAGCTTATACTGTATGCACGAGGGGAAAAAGATTACCCGAACGTTTTCGGTTGTCCACAGCCCAGCTGTGATCGATGCGCTTTTTGCCCAAGAATATCAAGAGATTGTCGAGGGGCAATCTATTGGGGCAATGTTTAAGCACAATGGCTGGCATATTGAAAAACAGCCTGTGTTTTTTGGTGAGATTGAAGCCTGTGAAGATTTTGCACCTGTTTATACTTTAATGGGAGGCATTGCGCCAACACCATTGGCCATTCATATCTATACGCTCATTGTTGAAAAGCATACGGATAAATTTCGGTATGGCGTACTTGCAGAAGTTCATCATCCTGAGTACTTCCGTTTAAGTGCCTTAAAAGAGGCTTATGGGCAAGAGGGTATGGCAAGTGTAAGTGAACGTGTTCGCGAGATATTGGGTGTTGTGAAAGATAAGATGAAAAGTATTTGAGCATTTAATCCTTTGAGGATACTATGAACTTTATTCGTTTTTGGATGTTTTTTTTGGCCCTGTCGTTGGGGCCGTTTTCTTTGTTACGCGCTCAGCAGGCATCTAATGATTGGGCCAGTTGGGGGGGTCCCACAGGTGATTTTACGGTGAGGGATGCGGGTGTGATTCAGGCAGGTCAGGATTATGCCTTGAAGGTGGTTTGGAAAAAGAAGATTGGCACGGGATATTCGGCTGTATCGGTGCGTGGCACTTTGGCCGTGACGATGTTTTCAGATGATACGTTTGATTATGTAATTGCTTTGGATGCAGAAGAGGGTTCCGAGCGTTGGCGACACAAGATCGGCCCGGCTTATTTGGGGCATTATGGTTCTCAAAGTGGGCCGTTGTCGACGATGGTGTTGACAGATAGTTTGGTGATCGGATTGAGCGCACAGGGCCGTTTGTTTGCGTTGGATATTGAAACGGGAGTACGGCGTTGGGGCGTTGACTTGGTTGCAGACTATCAGGCGATTGCGCCGTTCTGGGGCTTTACCTCTTCACCGAGATTGCACGACAATTTGCTTTTTGTTCAGTTGGGGGGGACACAAGAAAATGCAATCGCGGCGTTTAACCCAATATCCGGAGATCGGGTTTGGTCTGCGTACAGCGATTCTGTGAGTTATCAATCGCCAGGTTTGTTTAAGATTGGAAATCAGAACCAAGTGGTTTTTCATGGCAACCGATCTCTTGCGGGGTTGAACCCGCAAACGGGTGCGGTGTTGTGGCAATTTGATCACGGAGGGCAAAGCAGTGCGTCGGCTACCAGTGGACACCCTGTTGAAATTGGTGAGGGGCGATACTTTGTGAAGCACCGGGGCAATGGTGGGGTATTGGTTCAGGTGCACCATACGGATGGTGTGTATTCTGTTGAGGAAGTTTGGCAGTCGCGACATATTCGTGGCACCTATATTTACGCGGTTTATCACAAGGGGTATTTGTTTGGCAATAATGGGCGCATTTTGACCTGTATCGATGCGGCTACGGGGGATCGGGTTTGGCGGTCGCGTGAACCGGGGGATGGGTTGCCTATTGTGGTGGATGACCATTTGGTAATGATCACGAAAGAAGGCAAGTTGGCGATTGCAAAAGCATCGGGCGACGGGTATGACGAACGGGCACGGTTGGACCTTTTTGATGATATCGTTTGGTCGCCCCCCAGTTTTGCCAATGGAAAAATATATACACGCAGTATGTCTGAGATTGCGTGTGTTGAAATTGTGCCAAAAACCGAGGGTGTTGATTCTGGTGTGCCAGTGGCAGGGGTGGTGCCCGATTCGCGCTTTGCACAGTTTGTCAAACACGTGACCGAGAATGAGAATAAGAAGGTGTTGATCGATCAGTTTATGGCCAAGCAGAAGACGTTTCCGATTATTGAGGGCGATCGTTTGGTTCACTTTGTATATCGGGGTGAAGCAAATGAGGTGGGTCTTACAGGTGACTTGATCGGCCGGCGGTTTGATCAAGCGATGCATCGGATTGATGGCACGGACTTTTTTTATTATTCGGCCTATTTGGAACCCGATGCTCGAAGCACGTATCAATACATTGTCAATTTGCAAACGTCGGTTTTCGATTCGCTCAATGATAGAAACACACTTACGCTTTTCTTTGGGCAGGCGTCTTGGTTTGCCATGCCACAGTGGAAAGCACCTGCACATCTTACTGTGCGGCAAGATGGTATTGTGGGGCGCATTGATACGGTGTATTTTGAAAGCGACTCAATCGAAGGCAGTCGTCGCTTTGAGGTTTATTTGCCTGCGGGGTATGATCAAAACAAAGACCGTTATCCAGTGACCTATGTTCATGCATCTCGTCGCCCCTTTTCACAAGGGCTGGTCAATGTTTCGCTGGATAATTTGATTGGTAAAAGTGTGCGTCCTATGATTGTGGTGGTGGTGCCTTCTTTTGTTAAAGGGGGATATGCCGAGTATATGGGAGATGGGCGGGCGGTTTATGCGCAGACTTTTGCGAATGAGGTGGTGCCGTTTATAGATCGAACGTATCGCACGCTTGCAAGCCGAACGGGACGTGCCAATATGGGGCATATTTATGGGGGGTTTATGGCGTTTTATGCTACTTTTAAATATCCCAATTTGTTCGGTAAACTGGCCATTCAAACGATGGCGTGGGATCAGGTTTCACAAGCGGAAGATGCGGCATTGCTTGTCCCGCCATCTGATCAATTGCCAATCGATATTTATTTGGATTGGGGCAAGTATGATTTGCGAAGCCCGATTGAAGGAAACGATTTGGGCAAGAGCAGTGCCTCTTTTGCACAGCTTTTAAAAGACCGTGGATATGCTTTTGAAGGAGGGATGGTGAATGATGGTGCGGGTTGGGTGAGTTGGCGAAATCGATTCGATAAGGTTTTTGAAATGTTGTTTCCCATTGCAGATTAAGCCGTGTGGATTTGGCAAGCGGCGAGAAACTGCACTCGAAAATAGAGAGATGCAAATTTCCCCGACAGGCATAAACAATACCGTATCATGAGACCACCCCAATTCTGCGACCGGTCGCAGAATTGGGAGATATCGATATTTCATACAGATGTCGCTCCCCAATTCCAATGCCTTCGACCAACCGTGTGATGATCTTCTCTCCGTAACTCTCCTACTCCTTGCGCGCCAAAAAACGTTCGTGAAGAATCCGGCCAACCTGCTGATATGTAACCACTTTATCCCGTTCAATAGCCTGTCGAATCCGTTCCTTCCCTGTTTCTAAAACCCGAAAAATACCATCTCTAAAAGTGGAATAAGTTTCAAATGTCTGTCGCGTTTTTATTTTTTTATTGAAATATGATTTAGTTCTAAAATATACTACTTAAGCGTATGTCATACATTGAAATGTTTCTGCAACATACTGCCGAACCTTTTTTACACCAAAATCGTGATCTATCAGGAAACCCTATTTGCAAGGCGGAAGCAAAGGCCGTTATTGATGCCACTTGGAAAGGTGTAAAATACCCAAGATAATACTTGCAACAGCTTAGAGAAAGTTACACGCTGGCGACGCGCCCCAATCACGGCGAAGTCCATAAAGGGGCTACAATACAGTGCACGCCATAGATATGCTTTTATTTGTTTTGCCTTCTCGTTTTAACGCAAGCATCAGCGGCGGCGTAGCCATTCGACTGCATTACCGAGTTTGGTTGAGTCAAAAATCAAGGCGTCGTTATTTAGATGTTTGTCAGGTTACTGTTCGCTTTGTCGAGAGATATTCACGAAGGGCTCGATTGACAGTTTTAGAGTCTGGAAAAATTTTGTGTAAATCCGGGTCAATCAGAACTATGTTCGTGCCTTCGCGGTACTTCTTTGTGTATTTACCACGGACACCCGATTTGATCAAATCCTCGGGATATTCTTCTCTAAGGGTATCATGATCACTGCTCATATGCTCTCCTCTCTCGCGAGGTCATCTTTCGTGCCGAAATCAATCGAATTCGATCACTGCGTTCAGTATAGGACAGGACCAAGTAATGGCCACCTTTCGATATTCCAAAAATAAGATACCGATCCTCATCCAGGGAATGCTCGGGATCGTGTACTGTTGAGGAATAGTCATCATTAAATACTTCGCAAGCTTCAAAAAATGAGACGCCATGTTTGCTCTCATTAGCAAGAGCTTTTTCAGGATCCCATTCAAAATCCATGAAATCTATTCTCCAGGAAACCTAACCGTTAATTATACAGACTTATACATTTCTGCACATCTCTCATTGAGATTAAGGTAACTCCGTATGGGGATCATAGTCAAGAGAAGCTTGATATAAAGATATTGCATCGGATGAAGTGTTTTTTGCTTTTTGTGCACAATTTTTTTGGGTGTGTGTGGTTGGGTAATCCAGCGTCGCTTGTGTGTAACGGTTTGCACTGCCGATAGTGGTCGCGCATTAGAAAAGAGATCTGTAGTTTTAATCTTCAGCCTAATAAGTCAGTCGCAGCCATTTGTGGGATGGGTGGTTTTGGGTGGTTCGGCAGTGCGTTGTTAAATGTTGGCAGCGCGCCCCAATAACGCGAAGCTTTACAGGGGCAAACTTAAAGCGCATACCATCAATAAAGTTTTTATGATTTTCTGTTTTGGATCTTGGGTGAATGGTGTATGAGTCCTCAGACCACATCTAGCACGGCTTGGGGGTTTTTGGCTACAACCATGAGCAACGTTCGAGCCGCACCCGAGGGACTTCGACGACCTTGCTCCCAGTCTTGCAATGTGCGAACCGATACCCCTAATAGTTGTGCAAACTGAGTTTGGGAAAGGCCTACATTTGCGCGAGTTTTGGCAATGTCAGGCACTTGAATCATCCGACCGTGTTCACCCCGTTTAATTTCCTGTAAACCTTCAAGAATTTCTTGTCCAATATTTCGATCAACTTCATTCATTCTCAATCTCCTTGCGGATCTGTCTTAAAATTTGACCTGATATATTGTCGGTCACATTTTTGGGATAGATCGTTAACATCCAAAACGTATGTGTAGTCATTTTTACGAAATAGATAACTCTATATCCGCCTCGTTTTCCTCGCCCTTGAGCACGCCATCTAAGTTTTCGAACACCTCCTGAACCGGGAATCACTCTGCCAGCATCGGGATTCGCCAGCAAGGTTTTCTGTAATTCCGCGTATTCTTTGTCGGGTAAGTATTCTTGTATGAGTTGGGTGAAGAGCTTTGTTTCTATGAAAGTATACATAAGATGAATATACGGCAATGCCGTATCGCGTCAAGGTAGAACAGAATGAGTCTTGTAATTTTGGAGCCAAGTTTAGAGAGGATGGTTTTATGTTAAATTCAGTTCCAATTGCTTGCCCAATGCCTTAGCCACTCGACGTAGAGTAGATAACTTGATATCATCGGCATGGTTTTCAAGTCTTGAAATAGCTGTCTTTTTTGTATGAATCAGTTCGGCAAGTTGCTCTTGAGTCAAGCCTGCTTCTTTCCTCGCTTGGCGTAGAAGAATGCCTATTTTAAATTCACGATATCCTTCCTCAAAGTTCTCGGCAAACTCAGGGTCGTTTTTTTTTCTTTTTGATATGTATTTTTCGACATCACTCATTTTGTCACCTTTTGTAACGCTTGAAATGGTCTTGGCGATATCTTTCGGCTCTCCGAATTTCTCTTTGATCGGTTTTTTGCGTCTTCTTTGAAAAACCGTGTGTGATGATCAGTTTGTTCTCTTTAAAAAAGAAGCTGAAGAATCGATATGCACCTGTCGCGGATGGCACTCTGCATTCCCAAATGTCTTCTGTTCCGACGAGTTTTTTTAAATACTGAAATGGAACACGATCCAAGTTTGCCACAAGCCTAAAAACCCAAAGGACTTTCTGAGCATCTTTGCCACTGAGAGAGTCAATGAACTCTTCAACAGGGCATTTCTCATTTTTTGTGCGGTAAAATTCTACTGTTCCCGCCACAACCAAAAGGTAACGTGTAAGTTAACATTTAAAAAGAGAAAACTTCAATAGTTTTGATTTTAGGTTTTAGGCGCAGGACGCGCCGTCTGGTTTTAGAGCTGCATTGCACATAACGGGTGGGGTTGCAGACGGACTTGCAACATACAAAAAACCCATCAGTAATCTTGCAATCAAAAACATAAATCACGCTGCAAGTCTGTGTGGGTTTGGTGGTTTGGTGGGGTGCTGCAACCCTGTGTTATAGGTTGTCACGGAGGGGTGGCATCGCCACTTTCATTTCTGAAAATCGGGGCACCGATATGGCTTGCGCGATACATTCTTTTTTTGCATTTATGCATCTATCTACAAAAGCCAAAGAACTAAATCTCATTTTTCAGTCTAAAATTTAGCTTTGTCTTTGACAGGAGAAACAAGCCGCTCACTATGTGTTTCTTCTTGTTTTCTGAGGCGGGCAACAATCTGCTTAAAATCATAATTACATTCAGCAGAAATCCGTTTACGCGTTGCATGTATCTCTTCAACTATTGGGTCTTTCCACATGGTCATTCTCCTTCCGGTGAAGCAAACAGTTCTTCTGGGGTGACGATAATTGGTGTGTGCCGGTTTGTGGCCATATTAATAGTTTGAAGACGCTGAATGATCACACCATTTGCGATATGCTTGCAATTCCAAGTGAGTAAATAATCTATCTCATATATAATGGCATATGCAAAATGTAATGCATCTAATTGGGCATTAAGTGGTAATTCCAATTGATTTTGATAGTCTTTTGCTAAAGTGGCCACCTCATCCGTCAAGGTCAGAATGGAGAGGTCTTCAACAAATGATTGACGCCGCATGCTTGCATCTGGGTCTCCTGAACTGATTTCATCCAAAACAGCTTCAGAAATGAACAGAGCAAAGTTGTCACGTTCTTGCAACCACCAATCATGTGTAATTTGTTGATGAGCTGCTACAATCAGGTCGCGACTGGGACGAGAAGCCAAATAGCTCGGTATGGTTGTTTCAAGATAAAGAGAAGATTTCTCTGGCATATAGGACTCGCGGTAAGTTTATAGAAATCAAGTAACAATAGCTGTTTTTGAGTTTTTTTGCAAGCTATAAGGCCTTTATGGGTGGTGTTGGGGCGATTTCCGATAACAGTTTGCACCCATCAACCTGCCGATGGTTTTCCGGCAGGTTCGTGGAGTGGGGTACGGAAGGGTGCGTGGGTGTGGTGTTAGATGTTGTGGGGTTTGTACAATCTAAAAAAGAAATAGAGGGGAAACTTTCACCCCTCTGTTTCTTTTTTTAGTTTTTGACTGACGCTTGAGACCAACGGTTGGCCATTGCCTCAAATTCCATTTTGTGATCAGGCCAATCGTGAAGTGTTGCCGGATCAAAATCAGCACCATTCGGCCAAACTAAAGTGTGAATTTCCGGATCGATATCAACCTGATTAAACAGTGTTTCATTCCTCAATGGCCCAAATAGCTCGCCTTCAAGGATGGAATGGAAATCAATGGTTTGTGAAGTATCATCATTAAAATCAATTTTTAGCTTATATGACCCAACAATTTCAAATGAAATTACTTGGTAGATTTGATGTTTCATGAAAATCTCCTTATTGAAGGGGATCAATCCTAAAAGGTGTTTGTCCATCTTGCAATCGAACCCAAATCTCCGACAGTTCTTCTTGATGTAATTCTGCCCACGCTTCCACTAATCTCCGCTGGCGCCTGGGAAGCGTGCCAGCAATCAATTCAATAGTATCTATTGCACAAACGGCAGCTTCACCTTGATAATATGCATGGAAATGCGGTCTGTGGTGTTGTGTTCTCGGTTCTGCAAACATGCGAATGATGATGCCGAAAAACCGAGCAATTTCAGGCATTGGCTCTTCCTATCTTAGTGTGTTTGGTTTTTATGTTTGATACTAAAATGTCATAGTAAGGACAATATCTCTATGTGGTGATACAGGTGCTGTTGTTCCCCAATATAGTTTGCCTTGAGCTTTACAAACCCCATGACATCTAACGGTAGGTGCAACCGACGTGGGCTCAACCTTATTGGAAAAGCTAATCGGTAAAACTGAAATCAAAAAAAGAAATCACTTGCGCCCATGTTTGGGTTGGGTGATTAGGAAGGGGGCGGTTGCACATTGTTACACGCTGGCGACACGCCCCAATCAGGGCGAAGCCTTTCATTGGGCTGGAATACAGTGCACGCCATAGGTATGCTTTTATTTGTTTCTCTTTCTATGCCGCAAACCAGCCGAGCCTCTTGGTTGGTGACTGCTTCGCTTTGTTAGATTCACGGATAGCCTGAACGCTAAGTTACAAAAGCAAAAAAAATTCATCTCGAGTTAATTCGACGTCGCGGAGGATACTTGACATCAAACCTGGGCCTATTGTTTCACCTGAATGAACAGGTACAGTTGTCACTCGTCCGTCCGCATGTCTGAGCCGATGATGACTTCCTTTTATTCTTACCACCTCGAACCCTGCATTCTTCAACGCCGCAATGATCTCCTTGCCTGTAAGTCGAGGTAAACGTGTCATGACGTCACTGTGACCTTCTGTACACCAACAAAATCAAGGGCTTCAAAGCTATCGTCCAAATCTTCTAAACAGAGTTCAATCGCTTCTGTCATTCTTGTCATAAGTTCATCAAGTGATTTGGCTTGCGTATGACACCCCCGAAGGCTTGGTACCGAACCGACATAGTACCCTTCAGCATCTCTCTCAATAATAACATTGTATTCTTTTACCATCAAATCCTCCGCATCTATAATGTTTCGTGCTCCATTTAGACCAAATATAAATAAGCTGAGAAAATTCTCAACAATAGTTTCTGTTTTTTGTTGTATCTCAAAGTAACTCCATATAGGAATCACAGTCAAGTGAAGCCTGATATAAAGATATTCCTGCGGATGAGGTGGTTTTTGCTTTTTGTGCACGATTTTCAGGTGTTGGGTATTCCAGTGTCGCTTGCGTGTTACCTGCTGACAACCCCTTTCAAAGCGAAGCTCATAAAGGGAAACCATCAAATGCACACCATAACAATTCTTTTCTTCACCAGACCTATTAAGATGAAAAATTCGGATCTACTGGGGCACCCTGAGGTTCAGTTAAGAAGAAACGTTTTATTATGTGTTTATCAGCTTCAAAAGCCATTTCTGGAAGTGGTGCCTTAAAAGAAAACCACTCTAAATCGTATAGGTCATCTCCTGGTTCTGGTACACCCTCAATTATTTTCGCATGTAAAACGATAACCAAAGTGTGGAGGTCTTGAGATAGGAAATTAGACACAACACTCAATATTGATTCTACTTTTATCTTCAGCCCCGTTTCCTCGTAAACTTCTCTAATTCCTGCCGTCAAAAAGTCCTCTTCATGTTCAATAAAACCACCAGGTATACACCATTTGTCCGCCGCAAAGCTACTTTTGCCTCTTTTGCCAAGGAGAATACGATCTTCTTCTGTAATGAGAACAACAACACCAGGTAGGGGATTAAGATAGCGAATCCACCCGCAATCATTACATCTCTGTCTCTCGCTTGAAGAAGAGAGTTTTTCTAATACTGTTCCACAAGAAGGGCAATAGTTATAGTCTTCGGGTTTGGATGTTAATTGTTTTTCATATGATTGGAAAATTTGTATCGGATGCATTTACGTTTTTAAACCTCAAGGTATCGGTGGGCGTCTGTTTTGATTTCGTGCATAATTTGCAATTTGGTTGTTTGCAGGTAACGGTGGGTGTGCCCGACGTGTCCGCGCAGTACACAAAGAGATCAGTGGTTTTTGTAATCAACCCAACCAATAAGTCGCGGCCATGTGGTGGTGTGGGGTTTGGGAAGGGATCGGGCACACATTGTTACCTGCTGGCAGTGCGCCTCTTTAAAGCGAAGCTATCAAGGGGGTGAAATAATGTGCATACCATCGATTTCTTTTTTCTTTTTCTTTAGGGGTTAGGTCGAATCATATATACAGGTATCCAGAATGCTCAAAACCTCATTGAGAACAGCTTTAGGAGCTTTTGAAACGAATTTCACTTTTCGGCTATTGTAGTCAATAGATTTGATCTGTTCAACCATGATATATCCCATAATACCCAACTCTTTGGGGATTTCAACATGAAAAGGGATCTTTCTAAAAGTGTTGGTTATAGGGCACACCATGGCAAGTCCAGTGTGTCTGTTGAATAGGGTATTGCTCACTATTATGGCGGGACGACGTCCTTGCTGTTCATGTCCTGCCTGTGGGTCAAAGGTCAAAATTACGAAATCACCTTTTCTTGGAGTATATTTTGGCATTTACCACACTTCTTTCCCTGTGGGTTTACTCCAGTCTATCTCTTCGACTTGATATGTTTTTGGCATTCTGGATACCAGCTCCCGCAAGTCATGTTTTCCTCGGACTTTTGTAACTGGTTCGACGATGATTTGTCCCTTTTGAACAGAGATGTTTACCTGATCTCCAATATTGATATGAGCCTCTTCAAGAAGAGCTTTTGGAAAACGAAGCCCTTGACTATTACCCCATTTTTGAACTTTAGTCGTCATAGTCATCTCCTTGAGATTAAGAATTGAAATGTATATCCCAAGTATATCCAATGTGTGATCAGAGAGCAAGCACTAATGTTGTGAGATATTGTTTTTTATGCACGATAAGTTCGGGTGGGATTCTGGTGTGTTATGCACTGCTTGCAGGTAACTCGCGCCAAGTTAAGCTTGAAACTTTGGGAAAGAAAGGAGAAACTTTCTTGAAATAAGTTATCGTTATCCAGTGGGTGTAAGTCCCACTCATCTAAAGCCAAGCCAGCAGGGTGGTAGCAAAACCCGCGTGCATACTCGTGAGGGTGTGTTCGGAGCCGGGTAGCGCAAGAATGCAGGCCGCGTGATCGAGCCTCGAAAACAAACAGATCGTGGACCGTAAGGATATCTCAAAGTGAGTAAAGCCGACGTTGTGTTATAAACGGAAGGCAGCAAGTTCGTCACCGCAATGGCAAGGTGTCGAACCTCCACCGGGGTCCAAGAGCGTGGCATGTATTCATAGGGATAACTCAGGAACTTGGGAGAGCCATCTGTCTCCTTGTCAAATGCCGGATGGGGTCACCCGGCTTATCAAGCCCAGGTTTGTACAGGTTACTTCTGCCTGTATGGAAGCCGGAAACGGGACACAAAACAAAGAAGCAGGCAAGGTATCGATGCACGAGCGACGAGCAAAGTGCGTCGAGAAGGGCAGCGGGCAGTCTTAGCGGAGCATAGTAACGATGATCGGAGAGTATCCCGGTTGAAAGGGTGGGGAACCAATGTCCAAGGGACCCATTATAGGGAAGGCGAAGCCGGGCATCACGTTTTGTTGAATAGACCTACGGGAGATACTTTGAGATCACCAACCGTATCACCAATCCTTCAACAGATTGCAAAAGAAGCAAGAGCGTATCCAGATCGTGTGTTCACTACACTGGCACACCACATAGACGTAGACTTGTTACACGAGGCTTATGCCCGAACTGCAAAACAAGCAGCACCGGGCATCGATGGGGTAACGGCAGGTATATATGCTGAAAACCTTGAAGAAAACCTCGTTCACCTGCATCAGCGAATGCGCAGCGGAAGCTACCAAGCCTCTGCGGTTAAGCGCGTCTGGTTAGATAAGGATGATGGCAGTCAACGACCTATTGGAATGCCAACGTTTGAAGACAAGATCGCCCAACGGGCTGTGGCAATGATCTTAGAAGCCGTGTATGAACAGGACTTTTATCCGTTCTCATATGGCTTTAGACCCGGTCGCAATCCGCATCGCGCACTGTTCGAGTTGCGTGAACGGAGTATGCAGATGAAGGGCAGTTGGATCGTGGATGCAGATATTAAAGGGTTCTTTGACACCATTGATCATGATCTGCTTCGGGAAACTATCAAGAAGCGGATCAATGATGGTGGCATCATTCGATTGATTGGTAAATGGCTCAATGCTGGTGTGTTAGACGGGGAACATGTGACATACCCCGAGCAGGGTACACCCCAGGGTGGCGTCGTCTCGCCAATCTTGGCAAATGTCTTTTTGCACGAGGTGTTGGATGACTGGTCCGTGAACCAGATCAAACCTCGACTTGAAGGTAACAGCTTTCTCATTCGCTACGCGGATGATTTTATCATCGCGTGTGAATTTGAAAGTGATGCCAATAGGGTGATGGATGTCTTGCCCAAGCGATTTGATCGTCATGGCTTGACCATCCATCCAACGAAGACCCGATTGATCGCATTTAGAAGGCCAGAATATAGACATCAATCTGGCAAGGGGCACGACACGTTCGACTTTCTCGGCCTGACCCACTTCTGGGCGCGATCAAGAAAAGGCACTTGGGTTATCAAACGCAAAACAGCGAAGAAAAGGATGCAACGGGCTATGAATGCCCTCTCAAATTGGTGTCGCCAAAATCGCCATCTGTCACTGACGGAACAACACAGGATGCTGTGCCTAAAACTGATGGGACACTATCAGTACTATGGCATCACTGGGAACTTCCGAATGTTGGAGCGTGTCCACCGACACGCAGTGGCAATCTGGCGGTTCTGGTTAGATCGAAGAAGCAGCAAGAATGCCATGAGGTGGGATAAGTTCCTGAAGATCCTGAATACCTTCCCTTTGCTAAGACCCCGAATCGTTCAGCCTATCTGAATCCATACTTGCTGGGCCGCAAAAGTGATGCATTGAGAGCGTGTCGCTTTCAATTACCGAGGAACCGGATGAGCGAATTGTTCACGTCCGGATCTGTGGGGGGGATGGGGAGGTAACTCCCCGTCTCTACCCGGAGGTGGGCGGTGGCAGACGGACTGTTGTTTAAGAAAATGATAAACAGCTTTTTGATAATAAGCAAAGCTTTTAGTCAACAGTCTGTGTGTGTGGTGTGGCGGTGTGTGGCACTGCCACCGCGTGTTACACGTCTGGCGGCGCGCCCCTTTCACGGCGAAGCCCTTCGAGGGGCTGAAATACAGCGCACGCTATAGACATGCTTTTATTTGTTTTGCTTTCTCTTTTCAACGACAAAGTTCAGCGGCACGGTTTATCGTGACTGATAGAGCGCCTTATAATGGTGCTACTTCAAGGTAAGCTGACTCGGCTGTTGGCTTAGGAATTGGATAACCTTCTTCTTGCATACCATCGATATGAAACTCGATAGCTTCCCTCATGTTCCTCTCCACTTCCGCCCGTGTTTGTCCGGTGGAGACACATCCCAAAAGATCGGGCGAATAGGCAGAAAAACCCGTTTCTGTTTTCTCAATAACAATCAGATATTTCGTCATTTCTTTCCTCACTCTATGAAAGCTGAGCCTGCTTTAAGATACTGTTTTGAGTACCAGGGGCGAGATCATCGTTAGGTTTGCCGGGTACTGTCACTAACCCTTTTTTCTGTCGATTTTTATACTGCCGATGACTTCCCCGAGTCCTCGCAAGGTACCATCCGTCTGCTTCAATTATTCGAATGATTTCTCTTACTTTCATGGATCAATTTCCACATTGCTTAATAATGATTTCCGAAATAGCCTTTTCCGGCGTGATACTGTTCTGCATATCTCCCCTTTAGATTAAGGTAACTCCATATAGGGATCACAGTCAAGTAAAGCTAAATATAAAAATATTCCTTCGGATGAGGTGTTTTTTTGCTTTTGTGCACGATTTGCCGGGGTGGAGTTGTTGGGTTCTCCAGCGCCGGTTAAACGGTTTAGATTTGCAAAGTCCGGCAGGGCGTGGTTGTGTCTGTTGTGGGCCGGATTTGTGGGCAGGGCGGGAGAGGGTGGCGTGTAAATCTGTTGTTGGACGATGCCGCGTAGCCCCTATG
>Ga0114999_10002189_pt1 | contig 26176 bp, 20 predicted proteins | sample ArcticOcean_MG_C_3_FD_89820 | JGI IMG/M metagenome (GOLD analysis project Ga0114999, IMG submission 89820) | Marine microbial communities from western Arctic Ocean - ArcticOcean_MG_CB8_126 | ecosystem: Environmental > Aquatic > Marine > Oceanic | place: Arctic Ocean: Canada Basin | collected...
CCCCTCACCCCCCCTCACCCCCCTTCCCCGGACGAACACACCATGAATGCACTTGAATACAACCGGAAACTCGTTTCATTCGAATCCACTAGTAATCTCACCAACGCACCGGTCAGTGACTATTGCGAAGAGGTGCTCAGTGGCCTCGGTTTTGCGATCGAACGCATCGAGTACGACGATCCACACGGTGTTCGCAAGGTCAGTGTGCTGGGCAAAAAGGGCGAAGGCACTGGCGGAATGGCCTACTTTGGCCACACCGACGTCGTTCCAGCCGACCCATGGCACACGGATGACTCGGGCCCCTTCGAACCAACCATCGTCGGCGACCGTCTCTACGGCCGCGGCAGTTGCGACATGAAGGGCTCGATCGCCTGCATGTTCGCCGCCGCCGAACGGCTCGTCGACCTTCCGCTCAACCAACCCGTCTACGTCACCTGCACGTCGGACGAGGAGATTGGTTACGGCGGAGCCCAGGCCGTGGCCGAACGAAGTCAGATGTTTCGTGAAATGGTCGAAGGAGACTCTCGCGGCATCATCGGCGAACCGACCATGCTCGAGGTCGTCTACGCACACAAGGGAACCACCGGCCTGGTTGCCACCTCGCACGGCGTCGCGTCGCACTCGAGCACCCGAGCCGGTCTCAACGCCAATCTCGCGATGATCCCCTACCTGGCCGAAATGAAAGCCATTCACGATCTCACCGAATCGTCGCCTGAATGGCAGGACGACAGCTTCGATCCGCCGACTATCAGCTGGAACATCGGGATCAACGACCACACCGCTGCCGTCAACATCACTCCGCCCAAGAGCGTCTGTACGGTCTACTTCCGAGCCATGCCCGACCAGGACATCGACAGCCTGATCGAACGGGCCCGTGCGGCGGCCAACGAGTGCGGAATCGAATTCGTCGTCAAGAGCCGTGCCGAACCGCTTTATATCGACCCCGACTCACCCTTCGTCCGCGAAGTCCTCCAACTGGCTGATCGCGACACGGCCACAACAGTGTGCTACGGCACCGACGGAGGAATGTTCACCAAGCTGACCAACATGGTCGTGATTGGACCTGGAGACATCGCCCAAGCTCACACCTGGGACGAGTTCATCGACCTCGAACAACTCGAACTCGGCACCGACCTCTACGCCCGAATGATCCAGCACTGGTGCGGCTAACCGCGGGATCCTAACCGCCCACGATTGCGCCCTGCCGCTGCAGCAGACTGCTTGCGCCTCGTTTCGCGACGACGTGTCTCACGGTTGAAAGACTTGGCATCGAATACATCCTGGGCCGGAACCCGGTCACGCACGTCCCCGCTCGAGGACACCTCGGGACCACGCATCTTGGTTTCTCGTCCCGGACTACCAGCCAGTGCCCCGCGTCCACCCCCTCGCGACTTCACCACCCGCTCGACCCACACTTCGATCAACTTCAACTGATCCCCTGTGATCCATCTCGTCCTGCGAATCTTTGCAGGGTCCCCGTGAGGCCTGCGAGATCGCTCGAGCAACCGGCTGGTCGTCTCGCCGTCCAGGTCCAGTTGCCCCAATGTCGCCATCAGGTTCTTGCGAGTCCGGACTCCGAAACCACTTCGGCCGCGACCGATCGGTTCCAGTCGAAAGGTGCGACTGCTGGCTAAACTGTGGCACGATCCGTTCCCGCAGCCATGCGACAAGAGCGGCTGAATTCTCTGCACAAACGTCGCCGCCAAGCCGCGGGGCAAGCCGCCCAACGCTTCGACCGGTGCGGCGTCTCGCGACATCAAAGCCGTGGCCATGCCAACCGTCGGAACCGTTCCACGCGACCGGACAGTGGAATCCAACCGAGCGACCATCGACCGCGTGGCAAGATCTTTCGGAGCCAACCGCTCGGCAGTTCGGAACTCGGCCAAAGCCTGCTGATTGAGTCCAAAAGACAGGCACCACTTGGCCAGCAGAATGTGCCGAGACGCAGATCCGTCGGGCACCTTCGACCTCAGCTTGCGGTAGGCGTCGACCAGCGACTCGGCTTCCAATTCGACCATCTCACGAGGCACCACGACCCGCCGTGTCGACGTTTCGACCTGGTAGCCCCCCTTCACCAGCCGCACCTGGCCGGTTAGAACCCGGCCGCTGCGCAACACGAGAATCCTGCTCGAGACTGTCTTGTCGGCCGGGCCGGCCATGACGGCGGTTGCCACTGCCAACAACGCCAGACAACACAGCAGGATCAGTCGACGAAACTCGGTTCCAACGGAATACTCAGCCACGTGGGAAGCTCTTCTGGTGCAGGGCGGCAAGAAGATACCGGCGAAGTTTCCGGATGGTCAAGAGCGACCCTCACAGAATCCGCGATCGACAACTTGAGACCGTCAGGTCGACACGGGTAGCATACCCGGAACCACTCCGCCAACGACCACCGACAGGAACCGACCATGGACCCGACTGATCGACGCACGTTCTTGGGAACTGCCGCAGCACTGGCCGCCAGCGGAATTGGACCACTCGAAGCCGCCGCACCGTCCGAAACCGTCAACGTCGCCGTTCTCGGATGCGGACGTGGAGCCAACCTCGCTCATGCGTTCGCTCGAATCGCCGACAGCCAGGTGGTGGCCATCTGCGACGTCGACGAAAGTCGTGGACAAGCCCTCTGCAGCCAAATGGCCCAGATTGCCGGACGCCGACCCGCCTATGTCGTCGACTACCGCACTCTGCTCGAACGCCAGGACGTCGACGCCTTGGCCGTTGCCACTCCCGATCACTGGCACGCTCCGATTACGATCAACGCCTGCCTGGCCGGCAAGGATGTCTACGTCGAAAAACCCGCCTCGCACAACATCCACGAAGGACGACTCGCCGTCACAGCTGCCCGAAAACACAAACGAATCGTCCAGCACGGCACCAATCTCAGGGCCGCACCACACTACAAACAGGCCTGGAAAGAGATCGCCGATGGAGCCATCGGCAAGGTGATGATGGTCAAGGCCATCAACAATCAACGCCGAGCTCGACTGGCACCTCGAAAGGATGAACCCGTCCCCAAGGGGGTCCACTACGACCTCTGGATGGGACCGGCTCCCGAACGACCCTTCAACCGGAATCGTTTCCACTCGGGCTGGCACTGGCTGTGGGACTACGGAACCGGTGACCTGGGCAACGACGGAGTTCACCAGGTCGATATCGGACGCTGGGCCCTGGGTCTCGGAGCCCCAAAGGCGGTCAGCTGCAGCGGGGCCAAGTTGGGCTGGGCCGGAGACGCCCACGAGGTACCCGATGCGATGGTCGTCACCTGGGAATACGACGATCTGCTCTACGTCTTCGAACAACGCGACTTCACGCCCTACCGCATGCAGGCGCACCAAAACGACAACGACAACATCATCTTCGGAGACCAGGGCTACATGATGGTCGACCGCGATGGGTACCGGATCTTTCACCAACGCGGCATGCCGGGCAAATCGGTCCAAAAGAAATGGTCCGACGACGGAGGCCACTACCGCAACTTCATAGACTGCGTCAAGAGCCGCAAACAGGATCAACTCAACGCCGATATCCTTGAAGGACACCTCTCAAGCATGCTCTGCCACCTCGGCAATATCGCCTACCGCACCGGCAAACGCCTGGAATTCGACGCCCAGACCGAAACCTTCACCAACGACAAGGCGGCCAACCAGTACCTGTCACGCGAATACCGCAAGGGCTACGAACTGCCCACTGTCTGACAGCAACCGGAAACACTCAGGCCGACGCCGCACACCGATCCAGGTACGCTCGCGCCCGGTTGATCTCGGCAGTCACCTTCGCAGTCGTCTCCAGGATCGGAACACCACGTGGCACCGGGTGCATGAAGATTTCGACCCGACCGCGATACTGGATCTGCTTCAATCCGGACACGATCGGACGGAAATCCAACGGGCCACGACCCGGCATCTGCATCAACTCCTGAGCCTTGGGCAACTTCTTACTGCACCCCATGCCGTGCTCCCAGGCCTGGAAGTGCACCAGTCGCTCGCCCAGTCGTACGATGTGCTTTCCGATCAATTCGGGATCCTGAGGCATGTGGTAACCGGCCAGCGCCATCCCGATTTGCTTGGACGGCAACAGGTCCATCAACATCAACTGCGATTCGGGTGAATTGATGATCGTGCCGCTGTGATTCTCGATCCCGATCATCACCCCGATCTCCTCGGCCGCTGCGACGTGAGGCTTCAGTTTTTCGGCCAGCGCCTTCACCGCCTTCTTCAACGGCTCGCCCTTCAGGTTACGTGGCCCGACAGAATTGCAGATCACCATGTCGCCGCCCAGCTCCTTCAGCAGCTTCATCTCCGGCTGCATGCCGAAGACTCCGTATTTGAAGCAGGTCATGCTTCCCATCCGCACCCTGTTCTTCCTCAACAGATCCCGCACAACGTCGACTCCCAATTTGTCAACCTGCTCCCGCTGGTTGCCATGCGGCCGCGCCCAGAACTCGACCGACTCGGCACCACACTTGCGGACCTCCGGCAGGATCTCCGCCAGGGGCTTCGTGCCGTACATGCAGGCTCCAACGATGTAGCTGAGCCGAAAACTCTTCTTCGACTCGGCCGAGGCGATTCTCCCCAACGAGCCGCCAGCGGCCAGGACCGCTCCTGCCACCATGAAGTCACGCCGTGTCTGCATCTCACCCTGCATGTTCCTGGTCTCCATTGCGATTGTCACTTCCTGCCATCATACCTCGTGCCGCCTCGACTATCGGCTCTAGCGGGATCGCGTTGTGCCCCACGCCCGGCAGTTCAATGAACCGCCGCTCGACTCCCGTCTCTGATCGGGGCGGAGCGGCTTCGAACAGTTCCCTCGACAGGTGAATCGGTACCACCTGGTCATCTGTACCGTGCACGATCGTCACAGGACAGTTCACGTCCCCAATGTGGTCAATCGACTGGTAACGGTCGATCAGCACCCAGCGAACCGGCAGCCAGGGGTAGCGGTGACGGGCGGTGTCGGTCATCGACGAAAACGGAGCCCGCAGCAGCAGCCCGGCGGGCGGCGTGCCGCTACGGCACAGATCGGCCGCCAGGCGGACCGCCACGGCACTGCCCAATGATTCACCAAACAGGATCAGTCGATCGGCAGCAATGCCTTGATCCGCCAGCCAGAGCTGGATACCCCGTGCATCAACGTGCAGTGACGCCTCGGTCGGTTTGCCTGCGTTTTCGGCGAAGCCGCGGTAATCGACGAGCACAACGTCGAGGCCCAGGCCCGTGAAACCGGCGATCGCGCCGGCACGGTAGCCGCGGTGCCCGGCATTGCCTGGGAAATACAGCAGCAGTGATCTGTCGCCGCAGAGTCGTGCCAGGCCCCCGGTGAGATCATCGGCCGACTGACCATCGGCCAGCGCCAGCCAGCCATTGAGCACCAGGTCGTCGGCAACTGGCACCTCGATCTCGTGGACCTGCCCCCGCGGCAGGCCGCACTCGGCAACGGACACCGTCGCCACCCGCGTCGGAAAGTACATCAGCGACCGTTGTAACCCGCCGAACATCAGGACCAACGCCAGGTAGGGAACCAGCAGGAACAGGATGACTCGGCGAAACCATTGTCGAAACCGTTCGCGAAACCCTCTCCGGGCCGACGAGCCGCCTGGTGACTCCAATTCGACTCGATCACCCACGGCTGCACCCCGATGCAGAGACCCGGATGATGATGGCCCGAGTGTTGGATCCTGTGCAAGAGCCGCTCTCTCGTGACGGCCGGCCGGCCGTACAACCGGAAACCCGCGGCATTCACCGTCCCTCTCGCTTGTTCTCATCGAACCGGGGATTCCGCACCGGCATCACCGCGCCGGTCTCCTTCAGCATCCGATGCAGCATTGCCTGCATCACGCGGGTTCGATCGGGCTCTACCTTGGCCAGGTCCCGGCTCTCACCGATGTCACTCTCGAGATCGAACAGTTCGACCCGCCCCTCCTCGTACCACTCGATCAGCTTCCATCGCCCTTCGCGAACGGCCCCGGCGGGAGCACCGCCCTGGTTGCCGTAGTGAGGATAATGCCAGAGGATGGGACCACGGTCTCGCTGGCCACCCTCCAACAACTTCACGAAACTCATCCCGTCACGGTGCTGATCGGGTCGAGATTTCAGGCCGGAAATCTCCAGGATCGTCGGGTAGAAGTCGGTGCTGGTCACCACCTGGTCGCAGACACTGCCCGCGGTGGTGACGCCCGGCCAGCGAACGATCATCGGCTCGCGGATTCCGCCCTCGAAAATCCACCCCTTGCCCCCTCGCAATGGCAGGTTGCTGGTCGGATGACCCTCAGACGTCGACAACCCACCATTGTCGGACATGAAAAACACGACCGTGTTCTTCTCGAGCCCCAATCGCTTCAAACCCGCAAGCACCGTCCCCACCGCCGCATCCATCGCCTCGACCATCCCGGCGTAGACGGCATGAGCTTGCAGTGTGCGGACTCGCCGCAAATGCTCCTTCCTCGAAAACTCACCCGCCACCGCCTTCGCGTCCAACGCCTTCCTGCGAACCCGATACTTCTCTCGCAAATCCGCACGAGCGATCAACGGAGTGTGGACCGAGTAGAACGAGAGATAGGCCAGGAAGGGCTGCTTGCGGTTCGCCTCGATGAACTGCACTGTCTCGGCCGCCAATCTCGCCGGCAAGTGCTCGCCGGGCGGACCATCCTTCAATCGCGGGTTGCCGTACGGCGAGAAGTACTTCTTGCCTCCGTACGGGCCACCCCGGGTGATCCCGCCCCGGTTGACATCAAACCCATGGCTTCGAGGCCAGTGACTCTCGGGTCCCAAGTGCCACTTGCCGGCAAAAAATGTCGCGTAACCCGACTCGCTCAAAGCCTCGGCCAACGTCACTTCGCGATGAGCCATCCGGTCCTTGTACGAAGCCGGCAGCAGCCGTGTGTTTCGACGCCATTTTTGCGGCTGGTTGCCACCCCCCGCATTGATGTAGTCGGTGATGCCGGTCCGCGAAGGATACCGGCCAGTCAGGATGCTGGCTCGCGTCGGACTACAGACCGGGCAGGCTGCGTACGCATTAGTGAACCGCATGCCCGATTTCGCCAGCGCATCGACGTGCGGCGTGTCATAGAACGAACTCCCAAAACAGCCCAGGTCCGTCCAGCCCAGATCGTCGACCAGAAAAAAGACCACGTTGGGTCGTTCGGCAGCACGTGACGTCGACGAAATCATCGCCACCGCCAGGAAGGCAGCCAATGGCCACAGCCCGACACGCCAACGACAAGTCTCTCTTGTCATGCCTCTTCACCTTCAGACGACGGACCCGCGGATCTCGGACCACGAACGAAATGAACGACTAAGGCCAGGCCCAGGAAGGCCGCAACCAGGCCGACTCCGGTCAGCCCCACCTTGGTCCAGATCGACCAGCCGGCCCCGATCGTCGCCGCTACCAATGCCAAACCCATCACCAGGTTGACCGCCACCCGACGGCCTCCCGTCGGCAGGTTGTCACCGAGCAGAGTGCGACTGTTCATCATCAGGAAGAACGTCAAGTACGCGATCGGCAGCAGCATCATGCCGAAAATGCTCGTCGGCTGAACGACGTAGAACTTGGAACTCGTATTCCACAACAACAGGGCACCGATCCCACCGGTCAACCCCGGCAGCAAAGAACCCACACGGTGCAAGGTCCCTTCCGACGGCTTGCCCAGCATCTCGCAGATCGTGAACCCGTTGATCAGCATCAGGATGATGATCGTCGAAACCGCCATCCCCAGCACTCCCACACCGAAGACGGTCTGAGCCACTCCCTTGCCGGTGAGTTTTTCCAGCGACAGTGCCAGGGCAACCGAGTCGTAGTCGATCAGCATCGCCGCCAGTCGACGATCAGCCTTGGGCAGTCCGGCAATCCGGTCACGTCTGACCTCTGGAGACAGGTCCGCCAACTTCACTCCGGCCTTCTGATTGTCCAGCAGCTTCTGCAGGTTCCCTTCGAAATTGTCCTGGACTTTCGCCGAAACGCCCGCCACATCGCCTTCGCCCAACAGCCTCGGATCCGGCTGGCCGTGGAACTGAGTCGCCGCGGCAATCACGACGCAACTGGTCGCCAGCACGAAAGGAAAGAACAGGCCGACAGAAAGATCAAAGATCGCCAAGCCGCGGAAGTCGCGATCCCACTTTCGTTTCAACAGCGAGTACGGAAGCAGGAAGGTCATGTTGATCCCCACCGCGGTCGCAGCAGCCGTCACCATGCGGCCTCGCTGACTGTTCAGAATCACCGAACGCCAATACGACTCGTTGTCACCCGATTCGGACAACGCCGCCGCGTACGAATCGGGAACACTCCACAGCAGGCTGATGTCCGGCACGAACCCGGCCAAGACCTCGCCCCATGGCAGGGCACCCTCGAGTCCCATTGCCACCACGACGCCAAAGAAACTCAATACGATCACCCCAACCATCACCTTCAACATCACCTCGAACAGCTTCAGGCCACTCCCACCTCGGTCGTACGACCAGACAATCGCCACGGCGGTCCCAAACAGGATCGCTGTGCAGATCAGTTCGCCGTTTTCGCCGGTGAACAGGCCCAGGTTCTGCCGCATGGCGGCTGTCCCGAGTGCGAACTGAGGCATCGCCCAGACCAGGTTGGCCATCAATGTGGCAATCGCCCAACCCCAACCCAGCACCGGGCTGACATGCTCGTTGATCGCCTCGAACGGACGCTGCTTGGTCGACAAGGCGACATAGCCGATCGCACTGAGCATCACGATGCCCAGGATCAGCATCAACGGCTGCAACCACAGTAGGTCGTAACCGGCGATCATGCCCAGGTAGAGACTGCCGCCCAGCGAACCGCCACCCAAGGTGATTGCACCCTGCAACCAGCCCGGGCCTGACAGGCGGGAAAACGTCATAAACGTGGCCAGGCCGCCCTTCTGCTTGGCATCAAAAATTGCCTGGCGATCTTGTTCCACCTGTGACATGAGTCGAGGATCCCGAGAGGTGCGTGTAACCGGTGTGTCGAAGAGCCGATTGTGCCACGGGATGCCGCACAGCGAAAGCGAACCGCCGGGCCTAGAACAGCGAGTGGACCGGGGTGCCCTGAACGACGAAGTGCGGCCGCCCGGTCGGGTCGACCACTCGCGTGTCCTGGCCGTAACCCAGCGCGTGGTAGATCGTGGCAATGAAGTCGCGGACGTGAACCGGGTTGTCGGCCGGATAGCCCGCAATCTTGTCGCTGGACCCGTACACCTGCCCGCCACGGATGCCGCCGCCGGCCAGGACCGTGCTGTAGACCGAACCCCAGTGGTCGCGGCCGGCCTTCTTGTTGACCTTGGGAGTCCGGCCGAATTCGCCCGTCCAGGCGATCAGGGTCTCATCCAAACGACCCCGTTGGCAGAGGTCCTCTATCAGGGCCGAGAAAGCCCGGTCCATCGGAGGCAGCAGCAGGTCCTTCATGACCTTGAAGTGCTTGTCGTGTGTGTCGAAGTTCTTCGTCGAGTGCAGGTACATCCAGGGCACCGTCACCAGCCCCACACCGGCTTCGACCAGTCGACGGGCCACCAGGCAACTGCGGCCGAACTTGTTGTCACCATAACGGGCCAGTGTCTCGGGCGACTCGTCGTCGATGGTAAACGCCCGCCACGCCGAGTTGGATCCCAGGATATCCAGGGCCTGTTGCTGGAACCGCCCGTAATCCGCCTCGGCCAACGAGGCCTCACCCCGTAGCTCTTCGCCCCCCTTGAGCAACTGCTGACGATTCGCCTGCCGCCGATCACCGACACCCTTGGGAGGAAGGAAGCCCGGAGGCAGCGTGCCGGGCTTCCACGACTCTTCGATCAGCATCAACGGATCGTAATTCGGTCCCAGAAACCCCGCATGCTGGCCTCCCCACTGGAAGTTGTTCTGGTCGCCGATGCGGACCGGCAGGTGTACCGAGGCAGGCAGGCCGTTGCGGTCACCTCGCAATTGACGGATCACTCCCCCGATACACGGCGGATCGACACGGTCCATCTGAGGCTCACCGCGGCTGCGAGGAGAGTTCTTCAGGCCGGTCATGTTGTAGTGCACGCCGATGCCGTGCGTGTTGCTGTTGTGGAAAGTCGAGCGGATCACCGAGTAGTGCTCGGCCACACCGGCCATCATCGGCAAATGCTCACAGACCTCCATGCCCCGCACGGTGGTCTCGATCGGGTTGAAGTCGCCCCGGTAGCCCTGGTTGGCCTTCGGCTTCATGTCGAAGGTCTCCTGCTGAGCCGGACCGCCGGTCATGTACAGCAGGATGCAGGACTTGGCACGGCCTGAGGATCCCGAGTCGGCTGCCCGGGCCCGGGACGAAATCAACTCGGGCAACGACAACCCAAATCCCGTCAAGCCGCCGGCCGCCAGCCCCGATTTCAGGAAGCTGCGCCGTCGCATCGACAGGCTCTCGTCCACTCGCTTCGGCCTCATGCCACCCTTTCATCGCTCAACGGACCACGCCCCACGATTCTACTGATCGGCGATTCATCGGATCAAGGTCCATTGATATTTTCCCCTCAATGTCACAGCCCCTCTCACGCGGACACCCGGGTGGTTGTCGTGGTTGTCATGATTTCGAGTCGGTATGCTGAGTGCTCAAGATTTGCCTCTGCAGGAGTTCTTCCGTGAAGATCGTTGCCCGTTCGCTCGTTCGGATGCTGGTCGTCTTTGGCCTGCTCTGTGTCACGACTCCGTCGCCGGCCGCCGACAAAGCCTCGTTCAGTACTAGGACCCGGGTCGCCTGGACCACGTCCCAGGTCAAGGGGTCGCCCGATCCGCCCAGCCCGTACCTGGTACGGGTTGCCTTCCCCAACCTCACCTTCGACGAACCGCTCGACATGAACTACTCCGCCGGCATCAACCGGCTGTTGGTCGTCGAGCGATACGGCCGGATCTTCTCGGTTCCGCTCGACCGCAAGACCGCCAAACCCGACCTCGTGCTCGATGCCAACGTCGTCCTCGGACGCACCAAGCCCAAGACACTCGCGGCCTACGGATTCGCCCTGCACCCACAGTACCCCAAGGTCCGCTACGCCTACGCCACGATCGTCACCTCCAACACCGAAGAACTGCCACGGGGAAGCCGCGTATCGCGATTCCGCGTGCTGCCAGGCGAACCGCCCCGCTGCGATCCCAAGAGTGAGCAGATTCTGGTCGAGTGGCCTTCGGGCGGACACAACGGCGGCTGCCTGCAATTCGGCCCCGACGGGTATCTCTACATCGCCACCGGCGACAGCAGCGGCATCGCCGACCTCTACCTCACCGGCCAGGACCTCACCAATCTCTCCGGTGCCATTCTCCGTATCGACGTCGACCACCCCGGTGAGAAGCTCCCCTACACCGTGCCCCGCGACAATCCTTTCCTGAAAACCCTGGGCGCACGCCCCGAGATCTGGGCCTACGGGCTCAGGCAGCCGTGGAAGATGAGCTTCGACACCGCCACCGGTGACCTCTGGACCGGTAACATCGGCCAGGACCTCTGGGAAATGGTCTTCCGGATAAAACGAGGCGGCAACTACGGCTGGAGCATCACCGAGGGGTCTCACCCGTTCCAACCCGAACGCCCCCGTGGCCCGACCGCAATCGTCCCTCCAATCATCGAACACGACCACGCCAACTTCCGCTCGATTACCGGCGGCTTCATCTACCACGGCCAAAAACTCAAGAAACTCAAAGGCGCCTACGTCTACGGCGACTACGACACCGGCCGCATCTGGCAACTTCGCTTCGACCGCAAGAAAGAGAAAGTGGTCTCATCATCGGAGCTGGTCGATTCGAGCATGCGGCTGGTCGGCTTCGGACAGGACGGCCAGGGCGAACTCTACCTGCTCGACCACGTCAGCGGTCGTATCCACGAATTGGTGCCCAATCCCAGCGTCGGTCGAGTCAGCAACTTCCCCAAGACACTCGCGGCCACCGGCCTGTTCGACTCGGTCAAGACGCTGACCCCCGCCGCCGGGCTGATTCCCTACGACGTGATCGCCCCGCAATGGGCCGACACGGCCACCAAGCAGAGGTTCCTCGCGATGCCCGGCGATTCGAAGTTGGAATTCGAAACGCTGACCTATCCTCAGCCGGCTCCCGGATCGCCGCCCGGTTGGAAATTCCCCAACGGCATGGTGATCGTCGAGACCCTGTTCCTGGAAATGACCGCCGGCGACGCGGCAACCCGACGACGTATCGAAACCCGCATCCTGCACCACGAACGACTGGCCGGCGACGAATCCAACGGCGATCAGTACTGGCAGGGCTACACCTACGTCTGGAACGACAAACAAACCGATGCCCAGTTGCTGATGGAACCGCAGGGACGTGACCGCACGTTCCTGATCACCGACCCAAGCGTTCCCGGTGGCATCCGGCGGCAGACCTGGCACTTCCCCAGCCGGACCGAATGCACAGTCTGCCACAACATGGCCGCCAAGTATGTGCTCGGTGTCACCACCCACCAGATGAATCGCGACTACGACTACGCGGCCGAAACACTCAACCAGATCGAAATGCTCCAGCGGATCGGCTGCTTCTCGAAACCACTGCCCGCACCGACGTCCGACCTGCCACGACTCGTCGACTACCGCAATCCGACTCGAGACCTCGGCAAAAGAGCCCGCTCGTACCTACACGCCAATTGCTCGCATTGCCACCGCAAGTGGGGAGGCGGCAATGCCCGCTTTCAACTGCTGGCCACGCTCGGACTGGCCGATACCGGAGCCCTGAATGTTCGACCCGGCCAGGGGACGTTCGGCATAGCCCGAGCCAAGGTACTCGCAGCCGGTGACCCTGATCGCAGCGTTGCCTTGCTTCGCATGTCCAAGCTCGGGTCCGGACGCATGCCGCGAATTGGATCCTCGGTCATCGATACACGCGGGACTCGACTGATCAGAAACTGGATCGATTCGATCCCAGCGGCATCACCCGATCCGCATGTCGCTCAATCGCGAGGCGACATCGCAGTCGCAATCAAGACGCTCAAGGCCGCCAACAACGACACCGACAAGTCAGCTCAGATCGCAGCACTGCTGAACAACACCTCCGGAGCCGTCCGCCTGCTGCAGGCTGCCAACAACAACGAACTGAGCGCAACAACCCAGCTGCAGGTCATCGCCACCGCCACCAAACACCCGACGCCAATCGTCAGAGATCTCTTCGAGACGTTTCTGCCGGAACAGCAGCGAGTCAAACGCCTGGGAACCACCGTCCAACCCGCTCGGATCCTCGCTCTCAAGGGAGACATCGATCGAGGACGTGACGTGTTCTTCAAGACTGATGGAGTCCAGTGCAAGACCTGTCACAGGATCGCCGGACAAGGCAAACAGGTCGGTCCTGACCTCAGTGGCGTCGGCAAGACCCTCTCCCGTGCCCAAATCCTCGACAGCATCCTACAACCGTCCAGAAAAATCGAACCCAAATGGCTCACCTATGTCGTCGAAACGGTCCGGGGTCGAGTCTTCACCGGACTGCTTGTCTCCAAGGACGACAAACAACTTGTGCTCCGAGACGCCAAGGACACGCTGATCACGATCGCTGCCGATGATGTCGACGTCCTGGCCGCTCAACAGAAATCCCTGATGCCCGACCTGCTGCTCCGTGACATGACCGCCCGACAGGTCGCCGACCTCACCGCATTCCTGGCCAGCCTCAAAACTCCCGCTGCAATCAAGAAGAAATGACACGCCCATCGAGACCGTTCGCAGCACGGCTTCAACCTTGTCGCAACACCTATGTCCCTCTACACTGGGTGGTTCAGCGGTCATCAGACGTTTTTTCGGACAGACAAGACCATGAAACAGGGCATCCATCCCGATTACATGGACACCGCGGTCAACTGCGGCTGTGGACACTCGTTCACCACGCGAAGCACCGTCGAAAAACTCACAGTCGAAATCTGTAGTGCCTGTCACCCGTTCTACACCGGGCAGATGAAGTACGTCGATAGCGCCGGACGCGTAGAGAAGTTCCAGAAGAAATACAACTGGGGCGAGAAGAAGACCGAGGAACCGCTGGACGAATCGGCCGATGCGACAGCCGACGAAACCGCGGAAACTGAGACCGAAACTGCCGCCAAAGAAGATTAGAACCGCCGAAGTGGTCGGTGATGACGCTCAGGCGATACTCCAAAAGCGATACAAGGATGATCGCTGATGCTGTTCCCGACGCTGCAGGCCAAACTGGCTCGTTACGAAGAGCTGGAAAAACACCTCGTCGACCCCGAGGTATTGGCCAACACCACTCGCATGGTCGCGTTTCAACGCGAATACGGAGGCTTGGCCAAGGTCGCCTTGCCGGTCCGCGAGTTCAATGCACTCGAAGATGATATCGCGACAGCTCGTGAATTGATGGAGGAGGAGTCGGACGAAGACTCCAGGACCTACGCCCAGGAAGAACTCGAAACTCTCGAGACCGAACGAGAAGCCAAGCTGACCGCTCTCGAAGACCTCGTGGCCACCGGCGATGCCATCTCGCGAGGTAGCCTGATCATGGAAATCCGGGCAGGCACAGGCGGAGACGAAGCCGCACTGTTTGCTCGTGACCTCTTCGAAATGTATCACCGACTGGTCGAACGACGTGGGTGGAAATCCGAACTGATCGATAGCTCGCCAACCGAACTCGGTGGCTTCAAGGATGTCACGATCTCGATCTCCGGCGAAGGAGCCTTTCTGCAACTGCAGTTTGAAAGTGGTGGACACCGAGTGCAACGGGTGCCCGAAACCGAGACACAGGGACGCATCCACACCTCCGCAGCCACCGTCGCCGTGCTCCCTGAAGCCAACGAAGTGGAAATCGACATCGTTCAGGACGACCTCCGAGTCGACACCTTCTTTGCCAGCGGGCCCGGAGGACAAAAAGTCAACAAGACCGCCAGTGCCATCCGAATCACTCACCTGCCAACCAACACCGTCGTGCAATGCCAGGACGAAAAGAGCCAGCACAAGAATCGGGCCAAGGCCATGAGAGTGCTGCGGAGCCGATTGCTCGAAGCACAACAACAAAAAGCACACCAGGAACGAGCCGACCAGCGACGCAGCCTGATCGGCACCGGTGACCGTAGCCAACGCATCCGGACATACAACTTCCCGCAAAATCGACTCACCGACCACCGCATCGGACTGACCCTCTACAAGCTCGATCAGATCCTACAAGGCCAACTCGACGAAATGATCGACGCGCTGCTCGAACACGATCGACAGGAACGATTGGGAGGCGATCCCAACGCATGAGCGCGCTCCCACAACCAACACCACAACCAACACCCGACAACTCGGACAACCGCTGGACCGTTCAGGCCGTGCTCGACTGGACCACCGGACATCTAGCCACAAACGGCAGCGAATCGCCTCGACTCGATGCCGAAATCCTGCTCGCCCAGGCCCGACACTGTCGTCGCATCGAACTCTATACCCAGTACGACCAGGAACTCACCGGCGAACAACGCGTCGTCATGAGAGACCTCGTCAAGCGACGCGCCGCCTCGGAACCGGTCGCCTACCTCGTCGGACACCGCGAGTTCTTTGGCATCGACTTCTTCGTCAATGCCGACACCCTGATCCCTCGACCCGATACCGAAACGCTTGTCGTCGAATTGCTCGACCTCGCAAAAACGCTCGACACACATCCCTCGATCCTCGACATCGGCACCGGTAGCGGCTGCATCGCCATCAGCATCGCCACCTCGCTGCCAGCCGCTCGACTAACCGCTGTCGACATCAGCCCAAAGGCACTCGCAGTCGCTCAAACCAACGCCGCCACTCAACAACTGTCCGATCGCATCGAGTTCCTGGACGGAGACCTGTTCGAACCGCTCGATCCAAACAGCCGTTTCGACTTGATCGTCAGCAACCCTCCCTACGTCACCACCACCGAATGCGACCAACTGCCACCCAACATCCGCGACCACGAACCCCGCATTGCACTCGACGGCGGCTCAGACGGACTCGACCTGGTCCGACGACTCGTCGCCGACGCCCCCAACCACCTCGCACCCGGTGGCAGCCTGCTGTGCGAAATCTCTCCGGAACAAGGCGAAGCAGCCCGAAAACTGGTCGACACACACCCCGATTTCACGTCGGGCCGCATCGTCCACGACCTCGCCGGGCACCCCCGCGTCGTCGTTGCTTCGATCCGCAACTCCACCTGACACCCACCTGCCCCGACACACCCACACACCCGCTACAGGAAACCGTCCAGGGATGGACAAGTTCACCATCGCCGGTGGCCAGCGGTTGTCCGGTCGAGCTGAAGTCAGCGGTTCGAAGAATGCCGCCTTGCCGATCCTGGCCGCCGTGCTGGCCAGCGACGGGATGCTCGAACTGTCGGCCGTCCCCGATCTGGTCGATGTCGATTCGCTGCTGAAGCTGCTCGAGACCCTCGGAGTGCACTCACGCTGGACGTCCCAGACCCAACTGCAACTCGTCGTCCAAGACACAACACCCCATGTGGCCGACTACGACCTGGTCCGCCGCATGCGGGCGAGCATCTGCGTACTCGGCCCGCTGCTGGCTCGCAGAGGTCGAGCGTGCGTTTCGCTTCCCGGCGGCTGCAATATCGGTCACCGACCGATCGACCTGCATCTCAAAGGACTGGCCGCACTGGGTGCAGACATTCGAGTGGAACGAGGATACGTGGTTGCCGAGGCGACTCGATTGCAAGGGGCGGAAGTTTTTCTCGGAGGCCCCTACGGCAGTACGGTCACCGGGACCTGCAACGTCATGACCGCCGCCACACTCGCCAAAGGCTCGACCGTGATCGAAGCGGCCGCCTGCGAACCCGAAGTGGTCGATCTCGGCGAATGCCTGGTCAAGATGGGAGCACACATCCAGGGACTCGGAACGCCTCGGATCGAGATCCTTGGAGTCGATCGTCTGCATGGTGCCGAGCACCGCGTGATCCCCGATCGCATCGAGGCCGCCACGCTGATGATTGCCGCGGCGATGACCGGTGGCGAAATCGAAATCGACCTGGTCCGCCCTGATCACCTGCTCGCCGTCTGCGAAGTCCTCCAGCAAGCCGGCGTCCGAATCACACACTCCGCCACCGAAGGGCCACTGTCCAGTCTGGTCGCCACCGCCCCCGATGTGCTCGCACCCGCCAGCCTCACAGCACTGCCCTACCCCGGTGTCCCCACCGACGTGCAGGCACAACTGATGGCGATGCTCTGCCAAGCCGATGGAATCAGCGTGATCACCGACAAGGTGTTTCCCGATCGGTTTCTGCACGCAGCCGAATTAATCAGACTCGGTGCGAGAATCGTGCGCGAAGGCCCGACGGCAGTCATTCACGGAGTGACGCGACTCAGTGGAGCCAACGTCATGGCCAGCGACCTCAGAGCCAGTGCCGCACTGGTCCTGGCCGGACTCGCCGCCGACGGACAAACCAACGTGCGACGCATCTATCACCTCGACCGAGGCTACCAGCGACTCGACGACAAACTGAATCGCCTCGGAGCCCAGATCACTCGCACCAGCGACCACCAAGGCCCCATGCCGCCACACTTCGACGCCAACTCACAACAACCCGGCAGCCAATCCCTGAGGACCAACTCGGGCAGCTAGGGCAAAAAACCGCGTTCACGCAATTCCTGCACATTGTCCGGACCACTCTGCCAGATTCGCTCGGCCGCGTATCGCAACAATGCCACTCCGCCCAGTCCGTAAGGCGCCGTCAGGATCGCCGTCCGATCCTCTTCATGATCATCCAGTCGCCGGTTGAGCCTCTCGACCGCTTCGTCAACCCGGTCGCTGACAATCTCGGTCGGCCCACTCGTGTTGTCGACCTGCAAGTTCGAAAAACCGGCCGAACGAGCCATCAGGAACTCGACAATGCTGTCGTCCTCCTGGTCGCCGAAAAAACCTCGGAATGCCGGATGAGCGGTGTCCGGAGTAATGATTGTCGGCCGCGTGATCTTCACCTCACCACGCGTCACCGTCACCGTCTCACCATCGGACGGCTTGTCACACACCAGGTAGTAGGGCAGTTCGCTGGAACCGAAGGTGAACAACGAGTAGTCCACCGGGCGGGCAATCTGCACCGCCTCCCAGACGTCCCGGAATCGCCACTCGTCGTCGAAGTTCTCAATCCACATCACACACGTCTCTCTTCGTCCCCGGCCCCGGGGGCCACCCAATCGAGTGACTACTGCGAGTATAGGCATCCACACGCGTCGCGACCACGGAACAGACCGGCGACTTGACAGTTTCGGGAATCGTCGAAGACAATCAGTCTCGACTTATCGCTTCTCCCAATGACACCCAGAGAGACCATCACAATGAGTGGACCGATTGTTCGCACCGGCGCGACGCCCGAATTCTGGGAGAACTGGGACAAGGTCTTCGGCGACTCCAACAAGAAGAAGTCCAAGAAAAAGTCTACCAAGAAAACCGCGAAGGCTTCGACGAAGGCGGCCAGGAAATCGTCGGGCAAGAAATAGCCGATCAACCGGCTCGCCCTTCAAGCCGACTCGACTCACTCGTCGGACTGCTCGCCACGGCTGCGTGTCTAGCTCACTCAGGACTGCGCGCACCCATACCGGGCGTCAACGAACCGCACTACCTGACCAAGGCCCGGCACCTGCTCGACCCCGCCTGGTGCAGCGGCGATTTCTTTCTCGAATCCTCAAATCCTCACCTCGTCTTCTACCTGCTGACCGGACCGCTCACCCAGTTCCTGCCACTGGCTGCCGTGGCCCTGATCGGCCGTTTGCTTGGCCTCGTACTACTGGCCACCGGTTGGATCGCTCTGGTCAAACACCTGACACCCGACCGCTCCAGCAGACTGGTTGCCACCGCCAGCTTCCTGCTGATCGCCGCACTCGGAAACCTCTCGGGAGAATGGGTCGTCGGTGGCATCGAATCCAAGGTCTTGGCCTACGGCCTGCTGGCCTGGTCGGCAGCCCATGGTCTCCGGCTACATCCTCGACGGGCTGCCGTGCTCTGCGGACTCGCCGTAAGCGTGCACCCTATTGTCGGTGGCTGGGGACTGGTGATGGGCATGATGGCCGGACCCCCGACCGTCACCCGAACCAGACTGCAGCAGGCTGCACTGGTCGGAATCTGTGCTCTACCAGGCCTGATCCCGGCCATGGCATTGCTGGGGAACGGATCGGCCCAAGCCGACTCGCTGCAGGTCTTCACACGCCTGGGACATCACCTCGTCCCCAACCGCTTTTCCACTGTCGCCATCGCAGCCTATGCAGCCATGCTGCTGGCCTGGCTCTGGGCCGGGTTCTCGAAACAACGACGGCTCGCACGTTCAGAAACTGAGTCCTGGTGGAGTCGATTGGTACTCGCGTCGGTGGGGGTGGCCATCGTCGGAGCCGCCCTGGCACTCGATCGACCGCCCGGAGACCTGACGATCGGTCCACTGCGAGTCGTGCTGATGAAGTTTTACCCCTACCGCATGGTCGATGTGCTGCTGCCAGCGGCCATATCTATCACCATCGCCAACCAACTGGCACGCCGCTGCCGACGTGGACATCGCCTGCTGGTCGCCGGCTCATTACTCGCACTCGCTCTCGCACTGCCCGCCCACGACCGGAATCCCAGCCGGATGGCACCCGAACGACTCTCCGACTGGACCCACACCTGCCGCTGGATCGAGCAGAACCTGCCACACGACGCCGTCGTCCTGACTCCGCCCGACAGCTGGGCGTTCAAGTGGTACGCCGGCCGAGCCGAATACGTCGTCTTCAAGGACTGCCCGCAAGACGCTGCTGGCATCCAGGAATGGGACCGACGTCGCCAGGTCCGCGGGCGATGGCTGCTCGACATTCAACTCGGCCGCGACGTTCCAAAAACGACTGCCGACAGCTTTCCACCAGGCCGCATTACTCACATCCTCTGGCGACGCACAGACCGATTCGATTCCATCGACGGTTTGCAACCGCTCTACAAGACACGGCACTACGCCGTCTATGCGATCTCCGCCACACCCGACTCGCAATGATCGCCACCAAGGCTCACCGCCGGTTCACGGCCGCCTGAGGTCATAGCAGATCAGCCGCGGGCCGGTCCTGGTCACCGGGTCTCGCATATTCTGGCTGATGTAGAGCAACCCGCGGCTGAGCACCGGAGGGCACCACGATTCGCGAGCCAGGAACAATGACGCCTGCTGGGTAATCTTGTAGCCCTTGGGCGACAGATCCATCCACATCAGCTGGCCAAGTTCACCCAGGATCAACGCCTGGCCGTCGGCACCCAAAAACGACCCACGTAGAGTGCTCAAGGTCAAAGTTTGCTCGAGCCCCTGAACCGTCACAGTCTGCTCCCACTCGGGCTCCTCACGCCACAACACTCGTCCTACCTTCAAATCGACACAGACCAACGACGCGTCCGGCTCGTTGCGTCCGTCGAAACCGTACAGGTAACCGCCCTGGACCAACGGCGTGCCCCAGTGCAAACCCAACTGGTTGGCCTCGGTGTTGTGCTCGGCATCGACCATCTTCCAGACCACCTTGTGCGTGTTCAGGTTCTTGCCGATCTCCAGCAACACCGTACCCGTCTGATAACTGGCCGAGACAAAGATCCGGTTGCCGCCAACCATCAGCGGACACGACGCATTGACACTCTCGTACTTCCGGCTCCGCCAAGGGAACTCCAATCCCAGTTTCCCTGTCGCCGGATCGATCAGCATCAGGCCACCCGTCGGGGGACGACTCTCGCCACCGGCAAACACCAGCACACGCTTCTTACCATGAAGCGTCACCAGCCGCGGCGATGCGTAGCCGGAACCCCATTGTTTCCCCGCACCCCACAACTGCTTGCCCGTCCGAGTGTCGAACGCCGCAACACTCGGACCACCCACTTTACCAATGTTCACAATCAGTCGATCGCCAACCAGCAACGGTGTGCCGACGGTGCCGAAAAATCCCTGAGGCACTTGGAAGTCGCTGGCGAGATCCCGCTTCCACAGCACGCGGCCGCTGGACAGGTCAAGGCAAATCAAGAACCCCTCGGCGCTGTAAATGTAGACGCGGTCGCCGTCGATGACCGGAGTCGCCCGAGGCCCGCTGCTGTAGCCCAGCCGGTCGCGGTACGCCGTGGCAAACTTGTGCTGCCAGAACTGCTGACCCGTCTCGGCATGGAGACACTCGACCAAAACCTCGTTGCCCACCCGGTGAGGATACACCAGGTACGGATGACGGATCGCCGGCGATGCGTAACCGTCGCCAGCCTCCAACTCCCACACTCGCGATGGTCCACCTTTGGGCCAACTCTTCAACAAGTGAGTCTCAGTCGAGACCCCATCCCGGGTCGGACCCAAAAACCCGGTCCAGGCATGAGTCCTCGCCTGCTTCGAAAGAGGCTTGGCTGCCTTGTGAGTCTTGACTCGAGAATACGGACGCGTCGGCTCGGCACCGTACAACTGAGTCCGCTGGCTCGACACCGACAACTCGACAGCCACTACCCCAGCCAGGACGGAAGCCAGTACCGAAGCCCAAACTCGCATGTTTATCCGCTCCTTTTCAGACCGTCTTCTTGCCACGCCATCGCCACGTCGGCTCGATTGAACCCCGTGCCCATCGGTTTTTCAACCCGCCCGTCTCGCCAGGCCACTCAATCCCAAACCGGCCGTGCGGGAATCTCGCGGAGATGCGGACCGACATAATGCGGCCGAGACACGCTGGCGACCGGGCGACCGAATTGTTCGAGCACATGAGCCGACCAGCCCAGAAGCCGTGCCACCGCGACCAACGGCAGGTGCAAACCCGACTCGACCCCGCCAGCAGCCAACAAACGGATTGTCGACCAGTCCCAACCCGGGACGCCACCACATGCGATCACGGCCGATTCGAGTTCGGCCGCCGCCCGATCAATCGTCAATGCCGACTCGTCGTCACTCTCGGCCGCCAGATGCTCGGACCACGCCACGCACGTCACGCGTCGCGGATCGTCCGTGGCCTGGCCACCAAACACGCAGCCGGGTACGCCCAGCCCCGCGTCAAGACGTTCCAACACCCAACCCTCCGCGTCGTCTTTCCACGGCCGCTCGCTCCACAACTCAACCAACCTCGCCGCCAATCCCGCTCGCTCGGCCGTCGACTCGACCGAAGCCGCCGCCAAAACCGCTCCATGAATGTCAGCCCCTGCAGCCGCAGCCAACCGGGCGGCCTGCACCGCCGGACTGAATCCCACATCGATCACGCTGATCAACAACACGTCCACCGCTCGTTCGAGCACTGGCGACGGCACTCGACCGGTCAACAGTGCCACCAGTTGAGCCGAAAAACTCCGCTCCGAATCCGGCTCGATCCGCGTTTCACCTCGACTCAATGCCAGTCGACCCGCCACCAGCATCGGCACCCGACCCAACAATCGGATCGATCGAGACCTGTCCGCCTCGACCGATCGGTCGCTCGGCTGGGGATCGAAATGAGACACCACACTGATCGCCGTCCGCAAGATATCCGACAACGGGACACTCAATGGCAGCCGATCCAACAGGTCGCTCATCCACGACGACTCACCATCCCAGCCATCCCCCTCAGACGACTCGGCCAACGTTGCACGGAAATCGGCCAGAAACACATCGTCGGGCAGCTCGCCACACAGCAACAGAAATGCGACCTCCGTGAAGGTCGATTCCCGGACCAGATCCAAGACATCGTAACCCCGATAGGCGACCACCCGGTCGCTCCAGTCGGCGATCGCCGTGTCGGTCGCTGTGCCACGGCCAACAACTGGATCTCTCTCTTGCCTCTCGCCATGTTCCGTCACGGCGTCGTCCCTCCGGCAGTCTCGCGAGCCAGTCCCTGGCTCTGTTCGGGCGGCATTGTAACGTCCCAACCACGTCTTGGCTGCTCCATCACACGAAAAAGATCCGCTTTCAATCGCCGCCCAATCTGGGTTCACCCTTCGCAGCAAACGAATCCAGAGACGTGACTGTCACCGCTCAGCGTCCGATCCAGACCTCGGCCACACTCGCCCGGACCGCCTCGTCCGTTAGGATGGACACCCAAGACGACCGAACCGGATTCCGAGATCACTCATGCAACGACACCAATTCCAGTACGGCCTGCTCAGTCTGCTCACCCTGCTCACTCTCGCCGCGATCGGCCAACACAACCCGACTCGCGCAAACACTCGAACATTCCAGATCCGATTCACCAAGTCGGTTCACGCGAAACCGTTCACCGGTCGAGTCTACGTGATCTTCAGCCGCAGGAATCCTCAACCGCGGACCGGCCCCAGTTGGTTCAACCCCGAACAGTTCGTCGCTCGGGATGTGAAGAACTGGAAACCAGGCGTCGCGCTGGACTTCTCGGGCCAGTCGCCCTCAGCCCACTCCGGCTCCGACGGATTTCAGGCCGGGCCCATTCTCGGCTACGCCGGACCACTCTCGAAAATGAAACTCGCCGGCTTCCACGCCCAGGCCATCGCTCGCTTCAATCCGCACCACCGCGAAATCGGCGTTGGACCCGGCAACGGGTTCAGCCAGCCCGTCCAACTCGGCAAGGACGATTCGCAACAACAGGTTGAACTGGAGATCAGCAAGCTGGTCGCGGCCAAGCCGTTCGCCGAGACCAATTGGAGTAAGCTGCTGCAGGTTCCCTCGAAACTGCTCAGCACGTTCTACAAACGACCGGTCTCGCTGAAAGCGGCCGTCCTGCTGCCGGCCAGTTACTTCGACCAACCCAAACGACGCTACCCGGTCATTCTTACGATCCCCGGCTTCGGTGGGACTCATCATGGAGCCAGTCGACGCGGGCCGGTTCCTGAAGACAACGACGGGCGTGTCGAATTCCTGAGACTGGTGCTCGACCCCAGCTGCCCACTAGGACACCACGTCTTTGCCGACTCGGCCAACAACGGACCGGTCGGACAGGCACTGACAACCGAATTGATCGCAGCCCTCGACCAACAGTTCCGCACCATCCCCAAACCCACAGCCCGCTTTCTCACTGGCCACTCGTCCGGTGGCTGGAGCAGCCTGTGGCTGCAGGTGACCTATCCCGATGTCTTCGGCGGCACCTGGAGCACCGCGCCCGACCCGGTCGACTTTCGTGACTTTCAACAAATCGACCTGTATCGCAAGGGCGAAAACATGTACGTCGATGCCCAAGGCAAACGACGGCCTCTGGCTCGGATCAACGGACGTGTCATGCTCTGGTACCAGGGCTTCGCCGACATGGAATGGGTGCTCGGATACGGAGGCCAGTTGCACAGCTTCGAAGCCGCCTTCAGCCGCCGCGGAAAAGACGGCAAACCGCAGCAGCTCTGGGACCGGAAATCCGGACAGGTCGACCTCAAGACCGCAACAACCTGGGAACAGTACGACATCCGACTCGTGCTCCAACGCAACTGGAAAACGCTCGCACCCCGGCTCAAGGGAAAACTGCACGTCTTCATGGGGTCCGTCGACACGTTCTACCTCGAAGGCGCCACCATCAGGCTCAAACAGACTCTCGCCGAACTCGGCAGCGATGCCGTTGTGGAAATCCACGAAGATCGCGACCACTTCAACTTGTTGCGAGGCGGCCTCAGTCAACGGATTCGCAAGGAAATGACATCCGCCTTCCTCAAGGCTCACCCCGACCAGCGACGCCCGGCCGCAGGCCGTTGATGCCCCAAGCGGCACTCGCTATTCTCGCCTCATCCCGTTCACAACATAGCCAATTTCCAGTTCACGCGATTCGCAGCATCGCTAAGACACCCCCCAAGGAGCCACCCTCATGGGCCTCTTCGACGGAAAAAAAGGCCTGGTCTTCGGCATCGCCAACGACCACTCGATCGCATGGGCCATCACCCAGCAACTGCACGCCGAGGGTGCCGAGATCGGGTTCACTCACCTCCCCGACCGTGACCCCGAACGACCCAGAATGGAACGTCGGCTCAGAAAACTCGTCGAACCGCTCGGCACCGAGATGATCGAAGCCTGCGACGTGACCAATGACGAACAACTGGATCACGTCTTCGATGTCGCCCAAAAAACCTACGGACACATCGACTTCATGCTCCACTCGATCGCCTACGCCCCCATGGATGACCTCAAGGGCGACGTCGTCGATGTCAGCCGCGATGGCTTCAAACTCTCAATGGAAATCAGCGTCTACAGCCTGATGACCCTCGCCCAGCGAGCACGTCCGCTGCTGAACCCCGGCGGCAGTATCCTCACATTGACCTACCTCGGCGGCGAAAAAGTCATCCCCGGCTACAACGTGATGGGACTCTGCAAGTCGGCTCTGGAAACGGCCACCGAGTACCTCGCCAGCGAATTGGGACCCGAAGGAATCCGAGTCAACGCACTCTCGGCCGGACCAATCAAAACACTCAGCTCCTCGGCCGTCGGCGACTTCGACCTCATGCTCGAACTCTATAAAAAACTCTCACCCCTGCGAAGAAACGTCGAAGCCCAGGAAGTCGGCAAAACCGGCATGTTTCTGCTCAGTGACCTCGCCAGTGGGATCACCGGCGAAACACTCCACGTCGACTCGGGCTACCACATCATGGGTGCCCCCCCCAATGACGCCCGAGACGACGGCAAATCGGAATGAGCAACGCCGGCTGCCCGATCGGGATCGCCGTCGTGCTCTCGAACGATGACACCCGCTGTTTGGTCGGGACACGCCAACCTGGCCAACACCTCGCCGGACTGCTCGAATTCCCCGGCGGAAAATGCCGACCCGGCGAATCGACTCGCGACGCAGCAATCCGCGAATGCCGCGAAGAAACCGGCATCGACGTCACACCGACCGGTCCGCGCGAAGCCGTCGAACACATCTCATACCGATACGACCACGGACAGGTTGATCTGAGTTTCTGGCTCTGCCGACCAGTCGACGACCAGCAACCAACGCCCTCGCTGCCGTTCGCCTGGTACGCGATCAGCGAACTCGATGCAGCACGGTTCCCCGAAGCCAATGCCGGCATGATCCGTCGACTCGTATCCAACACGGTGACCATCGTCTCGGTCACCAAGACTGATCAGACAGAATCAACCCACGATTCATAGAACGTGAAGTTTTCGTTGATCTCACTGGCAAAGCCGTTGATCACGTCGGAACCCTGGTTACCGGCCAGCGTGTCAGCCGCTCCCTGACCGTTGAGCGTGTCGTTGCCGTCACCACCAAGCACGATGTCTCGGCCGCCGCCACCCGAGAGGGCATCGTGGCCGTTGCCACCGAGGATCGTGTCGTCGTCGCCACCCCCGTTGATCACGTCATCGCCATCGTGACCCGAGATGCCATCGAAGCCGTCGCCGCCGTTGATCGTGTCGTCGCCGTCACC
>Ga0114999_10002190_pt1 | contig 26172 bp, 27 predicted proteins | sample ArcticOcean_MG_C_3_FD_89820 | JGI IMG/M metagenome (GOLD analysis project Ga0114999, IMG submission 89820) | Marine microbial communities from western Arctic Ocean - ArcticOcean_MG_CB8_126 | ecosystem: Environmental > Aquatic > Marine > Oceanic | place: Arctic Ocean: Canada Basin | collected...
GAGATTTACTAAATGATCCTTCGAGGAACTCAGGACTAGTAGAAAGCCCTGAGACACGCGGACTCGGAGCGCTAAATAGCTCCCCCGTCGCCGCCCTCGACTAGGACCGCGTCGAACTTCGACATCTTCTTTAGGTCTTTGAGCGGGTAGATGCCGGTGGTGTGGCCGTCCGTGAACATAAAGGCCATCGCGTATCGACCGACCGGGATATGATCGACAATCAGAATATTGTCGGGAACCGACGACGGGGCCAGCAGTTGCCGGCCTGTCATCTCCTCAACGCACCCTGCGCAGCCGCACTGGAGCCTCAGATAGCGGAACGGGTAACGGCAGGTCATGCCGTCAGACCACTCGATTACAAGGTGTTCTGCGTTGATCGACACATCATTCAAGGCCAACTCGTCGGGCACGCTGATATGGCTCCTTATAGGGGGTCTTCGTTAGATGACAATCAGGCTAGCACGAGTGGAGAGACATTCCGCGTCGCTCTCTGATGGAAACCCTGCGAGACGACAGGACTCGACACGTCGTGTCTGGACTCTTACGCTTGAGCGTCTTGAGGGATCTTGATCAGGAATTTAGGTTTGCGGGCTGTAACCCGCCGACCGGATGATTACCGACAACACTGGAAGAAGGAGACGCAACCGTGACAATGGACACGATCAGAGTTGGCTTGATTGGCGCCGGCGGAAACACCCGACTCCACCATGCACCCAAACTAGCGGCGATCGAGGGCGTTGAAGTGGTTGCAGTTGCGAACCGCAGCATGGCCTCGGCAGCGCGATTTGCGGATGAGTTCGATATCCCGAACCCCGTAGAGAGCTGGATGGACATCATCGACGATGACTCCATCGACGCCGTCTGCATCGGCACATGGCCTTACATGCACTCTGCCCTGACCATCGCCGCACTTGAGTCTGACAAGCACGTTCTTGTGGAAGCTCGCATGGCAGCCAACTCGGCCGAGGCGCACGCCATGCTGGACGCTTCCAAAGAGCGACCTGACCTTGTGGCTCAGATCGTTCCGGCACCGCACACGCTGGCGTTTGATCAGCAGATTGTCGACATGATCTCCGACGGCTACATCGGAGACCTGATCGGCGTGGACGCCAAAGTGAGCGGGGCTAGCTTCCCGAACTGGGATGCCGAGTTGCACTGGCGAGAGCGACGCGACTTCTCCGGCACTAATATCATGAGCATGGGTATCTGGTCTGAGGCCATGATGCGCTGGGTCGGCGATTACGCGTCAGCGACTGCCGTTGGTCACACCGTGATCAAGCACAAGCTGGACGGTGACGGCCGACGCCTATCGACCGGTAATATTCCGGACTACATTGACGTGGTCGCTGAACTGGAGGCGGGCGGACAGCTTCACCTCCAGGTTACGACGGTGACCGGGTTTGGACCGACCGCTGACGTGTACATCCACGGCACAGAGGGCACACTCCGACTCGTCAATGAGGGCAGTGGCCTGACCCTTTACGGTGGTCAGCGCGGCGACGCTCAGATGAGCAACATCGAAGTTCCGGCAGAAAAGGTCGGCGGATGGCGGGTAGAAGAAGAGTTCATCAACGCTATCCGCGGTATCGAGCCTGTTACCCACACCGACTTTACAACGGGCGTGAAATACATGGAGTTCACGGACGCCATAGCCCACTCTCTGAAACTGGGAGAGAAGGTCGCACTTCCGCTGTCGTAAGCATTGGCTGACGGGGATTAAATAAGAAGAGGCCCGGGTTTTGCACCCGGGCCTCTTTGCGTTGAGGTTGCCCGCTCTCCCGGTGGGAGAGCGGCTGGGATGAGGGAGGTTTAAGGTCTTTGCGAAATGAATATTTTTCGCTTGCGAGTCTTCCGGTGTAGGTCCCTCGGCCCCGCTCGGGATGACATAAATTCATCACCCCCTATCTACGCGAACGTTCGCTCTACGTCAGGAACAGCTCCACAAACTCCGGGACTGGCATCGACTCGAGCTCCGCCGGATTTTCGGCCAAGGCCACTGCGCGTTCCACTCGATCCGACGGCAGGCGAGTTCCAAGGTTGTGGCGCAACTTATCGATGAGCCGCGGGATCGCCTCATCACGTCGCCGTCGGTGCCCAAGGGGATATTCCACAGCGACCTTTTCGGTGCTTGAACCGTCTTTGAAAGTCACTTGTACGGCATTCGCGATGGAACGTTTGTCGGGGTCCAGGTACTCAGACGTGTACCTGGGATCCTCAACTACCCTCATCACATCTCGCAATGCGTCCACACGCGGGTCGGCTGCGGCCTTGTTTTCATAGTGATCGGCATTCAGGTCGCCAAAGATCAGGCCGATGGCCGTCATGTACTGAATGCAGTGGTCGCGGTCGGCCGGATTGTCCAGCGGTCCTGATTTGTCGATGATCCGGACAGCCGATTCCTGTGTCGTGATCGTGATCGACTCGATCTCGTCCAGCCGGTCACGTACCTCGTGGTGAAGTGTGAATGCCGCTTCCACAGCAGTCTGGCCGTGAAATTCGGCCGGGAATGCGATTTTGAACAGCACGTTCTCCATCACGTACGAGCCAAAATCCCGCTGCATCGAGAACGGTTTGCACTCAAACCAACGGTCGTAAAAACCCCACCCGGGTGCCGACAAAGCTGTTGGGTAGCCCATCTCGCCCGTCATCGCCATAAGCGCAAATCGAACTCCGCGACTCGTCGCGTCGCCCGCTGCCCACGACTTGCGCGACCCGGTATTTGGGGCGTGGCGGTAAGTGCGGAGCGTGGCATCAAGCCAGGCGTTGGAGACGGCGTTAATGATCTGATCCCGGTCGCCTCCAAGAAGTCCGGTCGTGACGGCGGCTGTCGCCACTTTCACCAGCAAGACGTGGTCGATTCCGACCCGATTGAAGCTGTTGTCCAATGCCAGAACACCCTGTATTTCGTGAGCCTTCACCATCGCCGTTAAGACGTCTTTAACCGTGAACGGCGATTCTCCGCTGGCAACCCGGGTCCGGGACAACCACTCGGTGACCGCCAGGATGCCGCCAAGGTTGTCGGACGGGTGCCCCCATTCGGCGGCGAGCCAGGTGTCGTTGAAGTCCAGCCACCGGATGATGCAACCGATGTCGAACGCGCCCTTCACAGGGTCCAGTTCGAAATCGGTCCCCGGCACACGGACTCCGTTCGGGACTGTAGTTCCCGGAGCATGCGGTCCCAGGTGCTTGGTGCACTCCGGGTAGTTCAGCGCGAGCAGGCCGCATCCGATCGTGTCGAACAGGTCGTAGCGCGCCGTGGTGATCGCCTCGGGACTGTCTACGGAGTAGTCCAGTACATAGTCGGCGATGTCGGCAAGAAATTGGTCTGGCTCAGGTCGGACGTTAGAAACAGCGGCGGACAAATCAATTCCTATTCGGAGAATAACGGACGCGAGGCGTCGGTTATTTTGGTTTTTGGTTGGACGTTTGTGCGTCCAGAGAGGAGTGTACTCAGAGACCCAGGATTCCGGGGACTTCTTCAACGTGATCGATGTTGAAGTCTGGCTTGGGTGCGCCCCATTTCCATGAACGCCCACGACGCACCCATGCCGTTTTCAAACCAGCGTTGGCGGCACCCTGAATGTCCATGATTGGGTTGTCGCCAACGAATAGCGTCTCGGACGGCTGAGCATCGCCCAGACGTCTTAGCGCCTCGGCAAATATTTCCGGTTCCGGTTTCTTGTGCGAGAACTCTTTCGAGATCACCAGGCACTCAGGCTCGGGCTGAATGCCCATGTTGACCAGCTTCACGTGCTGCCAGCGGGTCCCGTTCGTAACGATGCCCCATGGAATGTCACCATCTTCAAGCGTCGACAGCATGTACAGCACGCGTGGCTCCGGCTTATAACCGGGAGCCTGAGTCCTGCGCATCCAGTCCTCGAACCATCCGAGTCCGCGCGGAAACGTCCCGCCATGATCTCCGGCCTGATTTTCAACCCGAGGAGTGTCCTCACCGGCGTTGCGGAGGATCAGCCCTATGTGCTGGAGGAAGGGCGGCCAGTCGGCCAGCGTTTTGTCCAGGTCAAACAGGACGGCTTTTATTTGGGTACTGGTGGCGGGTGACACTCCACGACCTATCGGTTCTCTATAGGAACGTAGGCCCGTTCCAGCGGTCCTGTGTAATCACCGGCCGGGCGTATCAGGCGATTGTTGGCACGCTGCTCGAACACGTGGGCGGACCAGCCCGAGGCCCGGGCGATCACGAACACCGGCGTGAACATGTCCGTCGGGACGCCCATGTGGTGGTAGGCAACTGCGGAGTAGAAGTCCAGGTTCGTGAACATGTTCTTCTCACGCTTCATCACCTGGTCGATCCGTTGCGCCACTTCGTAAAGCTGCATGCTCTCTCGGTCTTCCGAAAGCTGGCGTGCCCACTCCTGGATCACGGCAGAACGAGGGTCGAAATCGCGGTACACGCGGTGTCCGAATCCCATGACCAGCTCTCTTCGCCCCAGCATCCCCATCACGGCCTCTTCGGCGGCATCAGGTGTCGCGTGGGCGGACTGAAGCTCCATCGCCGCCTCGTTCGCTCCGCCGTGTAGCGGGCCTCGGAGAGCGCCGATTCCGGCTACGATCGCCGAGTGTTGGTCGGCCAGCGTGCTGGTGACGATACGTGCCGTGAAGGTCGATGCGTTGAACTCGTGCTCGGCATAAAGAATCAGGGAAGAATCAAGAGCGCGACGGGCCAACTCAGACGGAGCTGCCTGCCCGAGAAGCGTCAGGAAATGCTCGGCGATCGTGTCGCCGCCTGCGGTCTCATCGATCCGCTTGCGGTCCCGGGTGAAGTGATACCAGTACAGCAATATCGAAGCCATGCTGGAGGTAATTCGGTCCGCGACCCAGGTCTGACTGCGCTCTCCGCCTTCTGGCTCCATCGTGCCCAGGGCAGAGCAACCGGTCCGTAGGACATCCATCGGATGCGCGTTGGCCGGGATCTGCTCCAGCACCGTCTTCAATGCGGCCGGAAGCACACGCATCGAGACCAGTTCCGCCTTGTAATCGGCAAGCTGGGCGGCATTTGGGAGCTCATCGTGAATCAGGAGATATGCGACCTCCTCAAACGTGGAATGGGAGGAAAGGTCCTCGATCGAGTACCCGCGGTAGGTAAGACCGTGGCCTTCCTGACCTACTGTAGAAACCTGAGTTTCGCCGACAATTACGCCTGCGAGTCCGCCTGATCTTCCACCGGATGTCATTAGTCGTTCCCTTCTGTTGAGCCCTGTGTGTTTGCCGATTTAACGAACAGAGCGTCGATCTTGTCTTCGAACTCCCGGTAATTCAGGAACTCGTAATACGCGTCTCGCGTCTGCATATCCGGGATTACGGATGCCTGAGTGCCCTTAGACCTGATCGTCTGGAACACGTTCAGCGCTGCCGCGTTCATGGCCCTGAATGCCGAGAGTGGGTAGAGGGCGATGGCGACGTCCACGCTCGCCAACTGTTCGGTAGTAAATGCGGGGGTGAGGCCGAACTCGGTCAGGTTGGCCAACACCGGGATGTCCACTGCGTCGGTGAATTTTTTGTAGTCGTCCAGGTTCGGCATCGCCTCCGGGAACAGCATGTCGGCACCGGCGGCCTCCACCGCACGTGCTCGTTCCAGCGCCGACTCCATGCCTTCTACCGCGAGTGCATCGATACGGGCCATCACCACGAAATCCGGGTTGGGCTTGGCGTCGACGGCCGCGGTAATCCGATCGACCATCTCTTCTAGCGACACGATCTCTTTGTTTGGTCGGTGACCGCAACGTTTGGCCTGCACCTGGTCCTCTATGTGGACCCCGGCCGCACCGGCGCGCGCCAGTTCCGTAATGGCCTTGTTGATCATGAAGGCGTTGCCCCAGCCGGTGTCGGCGTCGACAAGCAGGGGGAGGCTGCTGGCTCCGGTGATACGGCGCACATCTTCGGCGACCTCGTTCAGAGTCGTCATGCCGAGATCGGGCAGGCCGTAAGAAGCGCCTGCGACGCCTGACCCTGAGAGGTAGATGGCCCGGTAGTCAGAGGCCTCAGCCATCATGGCGTGGTATGCGTTAATCACGCCCGGCATCTGGAGCGGGCGCTCGGCGGTTACTGCTGCTCTGAGCTTTGCGCCGGGACTGATTGCTGTCGTGATATCTGGTCTCCTGTCGATTGACCCTGGCGGGGCAGGGACGTGTTCATGGCGAGCTTATCGTGCATGCGAGGGTTACGGGGTGCGGCAAGCCCCTGATCTGAGGTCCATTTCAAACTCGATCATGTCTCTTAGTGGTATTCCGTGATTGCCGGTGATCGGAACTTCAGGCTTTATTTTGCGAACGGCGTCCATACCGTCCGGGTAGAAAGCTCGTACTCGAAATACGCGTCGCCGGTAGAAGTGTTGGGCGCGTAAATTGTGGTTGGTGGTGAATAAACAGGCTTGTTGAACTGCGAAAGCTTGTATCGCGTCCACGAGGGCCGTGCCTACGCCATGTCCCTCGCCAAAAGCGTCGAGAGTCACGATCTCGCATCGAAAACCCTCAATGGCATAAGTCGACATGCCGACCACGAGATCGCCGTCGCGAGCGGCGAAGCCATTCAGAGATTGGATGTCATAAGTCTGGAACGGTGTGACCACAAGCGGCGAACGGCCTGTAGAGATCACGCCAGCCAGTTGGTCACGGTCTGAATCGGTAAGCGGAACTACCTGTATATCCACAAGCCCGCCCCCGGCCGCAGCCGACAATCCCCAGCATCTGGGGTTAGGCGTTTGGTGGGCCTTCTTCTACTGTGACCTCGGTGATCTGGGGTGCGTGGATCTTGAGGGACATCGTCATGAACATCTCGACGTTGTCGCGCGTCGGGACGCACTCCGGGCACTCCTCGTTGACGCCGGGCAGGTACTTCACGTGTAGGGAAGTATCGCCAAGATCTACAAGTTCCAGCGTGCCGCCCTCGCTGGCGACCATCGTCTCGATGTTCTCAAGCACCATGTTGACCTGTGGGTCCGAGGTAGAAGCGACCATGTGTGGGTCCTTAGTGATCGTTATAAGAGCTGGGGTTATAGGAACCTGAAAAAAACGATCCGGCTTTGCCCGGATGGATATTTTCGCGACTGAATGTAACGCAATTATAGGAAATAGAGCGTTTCGGGGTATTCACTGCTACCATCCGGCCCATCCGAGTTTGTGGATTTTGACCTTATCGGAGGACAGACAAAGGCACGGAGGATATGAGTGCCCTACACAGATAGCAACGGCGTGCGGATCTACTACGAGGTCGAAGGTAATGCCGACGGCCCTCCATTGGTCTTGCAGCATGGATTGACCGGGTACCTGGAGTCGTGGCGAGAGCGCGGCTACACAAACGTCCTCGGCGATGATTACCGACTGATCCTTATTGATGCAAGAGGCCACGGTCGTAGCGATAAGCCACATGAACCTGAGGCGTACGTCCGTGAGTTACGGGCCACGGATGTGGTCGCCGTACTGGACGATCTCGGAATCGGAAAGACCAACTACTTTGGGTACTCGATGGGTGGTCGAATCGGCTGTGCTTTGCTAAGCCACGCCGCTGATCGGTTGAACTGCGCCGTTATGGGCGGGTTTAACCCCTACGCCACGGCATCAGCGGCGACAATCGCTCCTTCGAGCGAGGAGTTCGCTCGCGGCATTGATACGCGGCCCAATCTGATTCCCGAAGTCCGCGCACGATTATTGTCCAATGATCTCGTGGCACTAAGGGCGTCGACCGTGGGGTCTGCGGGCCCGGCGATGACCGACGGTGCGCTAGACCACGATCTGCCGATACTCCTGTTCTCAGGGGAGAACGACGCTCCCATCGACGGTGCCAGGAAGGCCGCAGGCGAGGCCACTAACGGACAGTTTTTTGTTGTGCCGGGAGCGGATCACGAGGGAGCGATATCGGACGTGGAGTTTGTCGGACCACTTGTGAAGGCGTTTCTCGATTCTGTGTGATCCGCAAGCTTGAACTAACGACGACTTACTAGAGGGCGATTAGCTTGATAAACAGGGAGGATCGACATGGCTTTTGTAGATAACGACGGAATACGTATCCACTACGAAGTTGAGGGCGACCCGACGGACCCACCGCTGGTGATGCAGCACGGGACGAGCGGGGACCTCGCTACGTGGAGGGACCGCGGGTTTACTGAGCGACTGGTCGGCCGCTTTCGGCTGATATTGATTGATTCCCGTGGTGCTGGGCAGAGCGACAAACCGCGCGACATCGAGTCGTACTCGCAGACCAACAGGGCGTCGGACGTGATCGCCGTGCTGGACGATCTAGGGATTCAGAAATCCCACTTCTTTGGATATTCAATGGGTGGCCTGATCGGCGCTGCGGTACTACGTCATCACCCGGAACGCTTGATCGGGATCATCCTCGGCGGCTACAGCCCGTACGATCCGAAATCGCTTGCCAGCCCTCCGACCACGCAGGCGGAGTTTGACGAGGAAGTCAAAAACCGCCCCGGTCTTTCCGACGATGACCGAACGCGTCTGATCAGGAATGACGTTCTTTCATTGCACGCATCGATTGCGTCATGGGCGGGTTGTGAGAGCCCCCCGGAAGTACTTCAAAACTCAACCCCAAAACTCTTCTACTGCGGGACCGAAGACCCGTCGTTTGAGGGATCGAAGCGGGCGGGTGCTGAGGCGAACGACGCACGATTCTTTCCGGTGCCGGGAGAGGATCACGGTGGCGCCGGAGCGGCTGTCGACATCGCTGCGCCACAAATACTGGATTTCCTGGGCTCACTGGCAGACGCCGGAGTCGCAGGCGACTAGAACAAGTTCACTGGCAAAGACCGTATCAACCAGTTGGGAGAATTGAATGAGCACTGCGGACAGACTCGACATATCGTTAGGTGATGCCATCTTCTCGCTTCGGGCGATTCGGCGAATCAAGCCGGACCCGATCCCTGACGCAGACTTGAACAGCATTCTGGACGCGGCCAGGCAGGCGCCAAATGGTGCGAATCGACAGCCGTGGCACTTCGTCGTTCTACAGGACGCTGCCGTAAGGAAACGCTTCGGAGAGCTCTATCGCGTCGCGTGGTGGGCCAAGCGAAATGACGAAGGATTCTTCAAACCGGAGGACATCCCGGATCATTACAAGCTGGCGATGGCGCTTGCCGACAACATAGGCGAGGTTCCCGCTATCGTGCTGATCTGTTCTACCTCGCCCGGCGGCCGAGAGTCGGTTATCCCGGCCACGCAAAACTTGCTTCTTGCTGCGCGTGCACTTGGCGTCGGCGGAACCATCACGTCACTCCACCAGACGGTTGAAGACGACGTGCAGGAACTTATCGGTCTTCCGGATGGCGCCGGTGTCGTTTATTGCGTGCCGCTTGGTTATCCGCAGGGCAACTTTGGACCGGTGACCCGAAACCCATTGAACGAGATCGTATCGAAGGACCGATGGGGGACCACACCGGACTGGGTGTAGGGTAGCCATACCTGACGATCTGATGACCACCTCCGGGTGAGGTTACGACCAGACAAATCGACGTATAGGAGATACATGCCGAACCGGATTAATCGCGTAATAGAACTGTGGGAGGCCGATCAGCCGGTCTACTACGTTGGCAGCCATACCGGGAACGAACTCACTTACGAGGCCGGAAAGCGCATGTCCAAGACGTGGGCTGACTACATCAACATCGGCATGGAACACGGCGCGTTCGACATGGCGGGACTGGACCGATTCATGGAGGGGCTGGTCGACGGTGGACCCACCAACAGTGGGCACCGCACGCCGCCGGTGATCGTCGAGGCACCTGTCGACGGCGGGTCTCCTGAGTCGATCCGATATAACGCATGGCAGTTCCGCCAGATCCTGGCGAGAGGTGTCCACGGAATTCTTCTCTGCCAGGCGGAAAACCCGGCGGCGGTGAAGGCGTTTGTGGAGGCTTGCCGCTACCCGTTCCACCCGCTTGGAGTTGGTGCGGGGCTGGACCACGGAGAGCGCGGCAACGGCGGACAGGCGTCCGCTGCACCGATCTGGGGTGTATCCAACGAGGAGTACCTTGAGATTGCCGAGCCGTGGCCGCTTAACCCGCACGGCGAAATGATTCTTGGCCTAAAGATCGAAAACAGGCGGGCCTTGAACACGGTGGAATCAACCCTCAAAATCCCGGGGATCTCGTTCGCAGAGTGGGGGCCTGGAGACATGGCGCTTTCGTACGGATACCACGCAGTACAGCAGCCGCCACGCCCGCCGGAGTTGGAAGCCGCAAGGACGCGAGTCCGGGACGCATGCTTCGCAAACGGGATCAAGTTCCTGGACGGCGGCCCGCCGGAGACCGTGGCGGAACGGATAGACGAGGGCGTCATGATTGCCGGATCAACGGAAGCCACCGCAGAGGCCGGCCGGGCGCACACCAAGCGATCCGAGGCCATGCCGATTTAGTTCTTTAAGTTCGGTGGGCTGGTATATCAGAGGATTAACAGGCAACTCGGAATACGCTCGAACGCGACAGCACGCCCTGTGATAGCAGGGCGTGCTGTTTTTTCTTTCCGGTAATGCCGGGTCAGAGTCGGCGATTAGATAGCGTCTATGATCCCGTTGAACGTCTTGCTTGGGCGCATCGCCGCGGTGGCGAGAGCGGTGTCCGGCATGTAGTACCCGCCGAGGTCCTGCGCTGATCCCTGTGCAGAGATCAACTCGTTGAGGATCTGCTCTTCATTTTCGCCAAGGGCATCGGCGACACTCTTAAATTTCCCGGCGAGGCCGGCGTCCTTGTCCTGGTCCCTCAGAGCCTGCGCCCAGTACAGGGCCAGGTAGAAGCTGCATCCGCGACTGTCGATCTCGTTCACTTTCCGTGAAGGCAGCCGAGCGTTTGTCAGGTAGTCAGCGGTCGCCTTGTCCAGCGCCTCACTGACCACCCCTGCGGCCGCATTGTCAAACTGATCGGACAGGTGCTCCAACGATGCCGCCAGAGCCATGTACTCGCCGATCGAGTCCCAGCGGAGGTGACCCTCTTCTTGGAACTGTTGCACGTGCTTCGGTGCTGATCCACCGGCACCCGTCTCAAACAGTCCACCGCCGTTCAGCAACGGAACGATGGACAGCATGCGGGCGCTGGTGCCAAGTTCAAGAATCGGGAACAGGTCGGTCAGGTAGTCCCTGAGAACGTTCCCCGTCACGGAAATAGTGTCTTCACCCCTGCGGATTCGTTCCAGGGAGAACTTGATCGCTTCGACCGGAGCCAAGATCTGGATATTCAGTCCGTCCGTGTCGTGATCTCCAAGGTAACTGTTCACCTTATTGATCAGCTCAGCGTCGTGTGCACGAGTGCTGTCCAGCCAGAACACGGTGGGGGAGCCGGTGGCTCTTGCCCGTCGTACCGCCAGCTCAACCCAGTTGCGGACCGAGACGTCTTTGGTCTGGCAGGCCCGCCAGATGTCCCCGGCTTCCACGTTGTGCTCGATGAGCGTGTTGCCACCGGCGTCGACGACACGGATGGTTCCAGCGGATGCCGCTTCAAATGTCTTGTCGTGCGAGCCGTACTCTTCAGCCTTCTGGGCCATCAGACCAACATTTGGGACGCTGCCCATTACCGTCGGATCGAGCTGCCCGTGCTTCTGGACGTCCTTGACTATGGCGTCGTAAATCCCGGCATAACTGGAGTCTGGGATGATCGCCTTGGTGTCCTGAAGTTCGCCTTTGGCGTTCCACATGCCGCCCGAGTCTCGGATCATCGGAGGTATTGAAGCGTCGACGATCACGTCGCTCGGCACGTGGAGGTTGGTGATGCCACGGTCTGAGTCCACCATCGCGATGCCCGGTCCGTCGTCGTACGCAGCCTCGATATCACTCTCAATAGCGGCGCGCTGGCCTTCCGGAAGAGCCGATATCTTGGAGAGAAGGTCGCCGATGCCGTTGTTTGCGTCCACGCCAAGCTCATTGAATACCGCTGCGTGTTTTGAGAATACGTTCTGGAAGAAGGCCTCAACGCCGTGTCCGAAGATGATCGGGTCTGAGATCTTCATCATCGTGGCCTTCAGATGAAGAGAGAACAGGACGTCTTTGTCTTTCGCGTCCTTGACCTGCTCACGGTAAAAACTGACCAGCGCGTTCTTGCTCATGAAGGTGCCATCAATCACCTCATCAGCTATCAGCGGCAATGACTCCATCAACACGGTCGTCTTGCCGTCAACCGCAACGTGTTCGATCTTCGCCGTCGTCGCGTCCGGGATCGTGACCGATTTTTCGTTGCAACGGAAGTCGTCGGCGCTCATCGTCGCTACGTGCGTCCGTGATCCCTCAGGCCACGCGCGCATGCGCGGCGGGTTGGCCTTCGCGAAATCCTTGACGGCCTTTGGCGCGCGCCTGTCGGAATTCCCTTCCCTCAACACCGGGTTCACCGCGCTGCCCATCGCCACATCGAAACGGGCCTTGATCCCGGCCTCTTCGTCATTCGACGGGGCTTCCGGGTAGTCCGGAAGTTCTAACCCACCGGCCTGAAGTTCTGCGATACAGGTCTTCATCTGGGGGACGGAGGCGCTGATGTTGGGGAGTTTAATAATGTTCGCGCCTGGGTCTTCCGTCAGGTCGCCAAGCTCTGTCAGATCGTCTGGAAATGGTTGACCGTTGTTCAGTACCTCTGGGAACTGCGCAAGGATTCGGCCTGCGAGCGATATGTCACGGGTTTCAACCACCACTCCTGCGGCGCCTGCGAACGCACGGGTGATAGGAAGGAATGCGTGCGTGGCCAGTGCCGGAGCCTCGTCGGTCCATGTGTAGATGATCGTGGGCGAGTTAGTCATGTTTATCCAGAGGGAGCTTCAGGTTGATGAGGCGGTACGTTAGGACGGCAAGTATAGGCAGGATAAGGACCCGTTGGTACGTAATACGCGATATGCACAGTCCTGAAGGCCCTGGAGTGAGTCGCCGGGGTACGAGTTGTTGGAAACCGATGTGATCGAGACGCGACAGTGCGCCCTGTTTTGGCGGGGCGCACTGTTTGAAGCTGCAGGTTTCTAGTGGGCCAGAGGATATCTAGGGACCAACGTGTCCATTCTGCGTACGGCAATTTTGAGTAAGTTGCAGCCGCTGCGACTACATCATTGATGTACTTATCAAAAAATACGTCGTGCGCGTGACTTACCTGCGATCCTGAAAAATCTCGTGGGGTAGATCCATCAATCATGATCGCTGCCCAGTCACCGGAGACACCATAAAATTCACTTCAAAGGCCGGAGAAATTGTTCCCCCCTGTGAAATTCCAGTTGCATTGGTATTCCCGAACAGACGAAGAACCGGATTTGCCTTGATGTTCCCATCGTCGAGAATTACGCGGTCAACAGTCAGCGAAAACCACGTAAACGGCAATGCATGAATGTCTTCAGTCATGAGATTGCCGTCAGTTCCGTTTGGTGATTCTCGACCAGTTGTAATTACTGACCCAACCGTGGCTATGACGACCGTGTCAGCTTGGGTTACAAACTCCTGGACATCCTTTGGCGGCAAGAAGTAAGAATCCCCGGAACCAAGGGCGCTTCGATTGGGATCTACTACGAAACCATGTCCGGCATCCCAAATTGGACATATGAAATACCGCCGGCAACCAGGCACAGCGCCGAAAAGGTAGCGATATAAAGGCGTTTACTTATGGGACTGCGTTCCGGCTACTCGGCCTCTTCTACTGCTTCGTCGAGCGCCCGCGCTCGTAGTTGACCGCAACCGGCGTTGATGTCTATGCCCTTTTCCTGACGCACCGTGTTTGGTATCCCGGCCTTAGAAAGGATCTCGCGGAACAGACTGCTTCGGCGATCGCTTGGCCGCGAATACGGACCGTTCTCGGTGGGATTCACCGGGATCAGGTTCACGTGGCACATCAGTCCCTTGAGCAGATCGACCAACTTCTTGGCATGCTCCGGCGTGTCGTTCTCTCGGTCCAGTAGAACGTACTCAAAGAAGATTCGGCGGTTTGTCGTCTCCACATAGTCGCGACAGGCGTGCATTAGCCGAGCGATCGGGTAGCGCTTGTTGATCGGCATCGTCCTGGAGCGTGAGTCGTCGTCGGGTGCGTGCAGGGAGACGGCCAGATTCAACTGGTAAGGCTCCTGCGCCAGCTTACGGATCTCCGGGACCAGTCCGACGGTCGATACTGTGAGGTGGCGTGCGCCGATGTTCATGCCCTGGCCGTGATTCATGACGGCGATGGACTGCATGGTGTTGTTGTAGTTGGCCAGGGGTTCACCCATGCCCATAAATACGACGTTGGTGATTTCAGTCATCTCGTCTTTTTTAGCTTCCCCGGCGGCGACCTGCGCCGCGTTCTCGGCCCGGATGACGCCACGCATGTGCAAAACCTGGGCGACTATCTCCCCGGGCGAGAGTTGGCGTCGGAATCCTTGCTGACCTGTGGCGCAGAACTTGCAGCCCAGGGCACAGCCGGCCTGGGTGGAGATGCAAACGGTGCGTCGGGCTCGTCTGTGTCCATCAAGGCCGTATCGCATGAGAACGGTCTCGATGAGTTCTCCGTCCTGGAGCTTGAATAGGACCTTGTCTGTGGAACCATCGGCCGAACGTAACTCGACTTCCGGAACGATAGGGGAGAGCTTGTATCGCTCATTGAGTGCGGCCCTGAGCGGCTTCGTAAGGGTGGTCATCTCGTCGAACGACTGCGCACCATCGTGGTAGAGCGCACGCCAGAGCTGGCGTGCGCGGAACTCCGGTTGGCCCATCTGTGACACAACGTAATTAAGGTCGTCCTCGGTCACGTCGAGGATGGACGGGAGGAGCTGCTCTATTGGGTCGTCCGGGATGATCGATGTTTCCGGGGTTTCCGGGTCTGAGTTCTGGGAAGCGAGTGTCACTGTCTGGTCGGTCCTTTATGCGAAATGCGTCGCAAAACTTGAATGTCTTGCGTGCGCAACGATCGGATTAACTGAGCGCTACAAGAAAACTTGAGGCGTGTTGCGCACTACGTGGGAATAAACCGGAGTAAATAGGTTGAGTCTGGGGTGCGTCCGGTGCTCGTCGGCGGAGTTCTCTAGGGGTCTCTGGAGCGGCGTGCCGTTGATCGACGTCGATAACCCTTTTATCAATTCTACGACTCGTGACCGGCGGGTGCGACAGAATTCGTAACGGAAGCCGGATCCTGTTTCGATTATTTCCGAATGACGGGGGGGCTGGCTCGATTAAACAGGTTTCGGTTACGGGCAAATCCGGTCAACACCGTATTTTGTTCCTATATCGTATCCACTGGTATACTTTCCTACTTCGTCCCAGTTGCGCCGTCGCTTTCCTGTCGGTTATTTGACCTTGTTGACGGTTGTTCGAGCGGCCCGTCCGTAGCTGGATATGATATTCACGCCATGGCACGTGAAGAGTTTGACCGTGATCTTCAACAGCTCGAAGCAGAGCTGGTATTGCTTGGCGCACTTGTAGAGAGCTCGATCTTCAGCGCACTTAACGCGATCAAGAATCGCGATCTTGCACTATCCGAGAAGGTGATCGAGGACGATGACCTGATTGACGACAAGCGTCATCTGGTTGAAGACGCCTGTATGGAACTCATCCGACGAGAAGCCCCGGTCGCGAGCGACCTCAGGCGGATCGTAAGTTCACTGCACATCGCAGGTGAATTAGAGCGCATGGGCGACTACGCGGAAGGAATTGCCAAGATCAGCCTGATGATGGGGCCAGAACCTCCGCTGAAAGAGTTGATAGATATCCCGGCAATGGGCGAACGAGCTGTTCACATGCTCAAGCAGAGCCTCGACGCTTTCCTCACGCGTGACGAAACCGCTGCCAGAGAGGAAGCGCTTGCCATCGGCCCGGACGATGACGAGGTAGATGACCTGTACCGGAAGGTACGCGTCGATCTTCTTGCTCTGATGAAGGCCGACCCCGCGAACGTTGAGCGTGGTACTTATTTGCTGTGGGCCGCGCACAACGTCGAGCGTATAGCAGACAGGGCGACCAACATCGCAGAGCGTGTGGTCTACCAGGCCACCGGTGATCGCGTACGGGTTGGTGCGGGCAAAGAAGAGCGCGTTCTCAAAACGCCCGCCTGAAGTCTTTCGTCTGCCCAGAAATCGCCCGTAGATCTCTTACGCCGTCTCGAAGAGAATCCTGTCGCGCCCAGAACTGTTCCCAGAACCATTACGGGAATAATCCAGGGAGTTGTCCGGGCGATCCTCGGGTGGCCATATTCGGGGCAGCGGTTGAGGTGCTTTGAAAGGTGACCGCTTTCGGAGAGTAAGCACCGATAGCATCGGGCGTTGCTCCGGGTCCGGTATCTGCCTGGTGCCTTCACGTTCCTGCTTTAGGACACGGTGCACGGTGCGTGTACTGACCTCAAATCGTTCAGCGACTTCCGCTACCGAGAGGTCCTCGCTACGGCGAGCCGAAATCATGGCCTCGTCACGACTCTGACGACTTTCACGCTGTAGCCATCCCGGGTCATCGAACTTGCATATGGGTAGAGGACAATCCAGGCATGAGAAATAAACTTCACAGCCGTCGTCTCGGTAATTAATGTTCTCGGGCAGGGTTTCTGCTCGGACGATTCTGATCGTCGTCACGTCGTTGCCTCCTCTACTTCGCCTGAAACTGGGAATAATCTTGGGATTAATACGAAAGTCGGGAAGCAGGCATCACTGGGAATACCAGCCGACACTCGACTCACCTGTTCGTTTATCTAGCCGGCAAGCACAGTTACGCTTGTGGTCTCGAAGTGACGTCGTACGCCGTCTCGCCATTCTTTTGTGAGGTTGGAACGCCTCACCCGGTCGAACAACGATTCACTGCCGTCGGCCGACCTTGAGGACGTGCTGTAAAACACCGTAGTCAGGCCTCTGGCACTAGCTCTTGGTGCCACACGAGATTGGAACCATTTCGTCGGTACTTGGTCCGCCGACACGACCTCAAGCAGGGTGTCAGGCCGAGTGGGAACGCCTGCGGCCTTCTCCAACGACGGGGCGTCCATACTGATGAACATCTGCCACGACTCAACAAGTCGGATGCTCCGACCACCGACCGCAGTCCACATGTCGTCCAGTCCGGCTCCGTCTAGTGCCTGTGTAAGGGAGTGCATGGCAGGGTAGGTGTGATCCATGAAGGACGGTGCCACCCGGGTGGAGACGGATCCTGCACCCATGCCGACGGTCATAAGCAGAAGCTCAAGTTGAGTCGAAATTGCGATAGCATCTGCATCAGACTGGACACTTATGGAAAGCGTGTCCCCGCGTTTCCTAACGATGCTGTCAATCACAGAACGAGAGAACTCATCTGCTCCGTCGGTGATAGAGGCGGTAGTCCCTACGACCTGTGCCGGTAATTCACCGGGCGCAGGAGGGTTAGTGATAGCGGAAGATCGGATAGCCAGTGTTGTCATGTCCTGTAACCTCATTATCTGGGCATGGCCGGGTCGGTCGCGAAGGCAGATCAGGCGTTTGTCCCAACAGGGTTGATGGAATTCCCATCGATTCTGAAACTTTTAGTAGAACGCGTGTTCGGACAATAGAACAAACGTTCTATTGCTGTCAATCGCTGAACTCGGAACCGTGTAATTACAAGGTTTGACGGGCGGTTGAGACGCCCCTAATCTTCCGACTCGTGGAGACCAGCCCAGTTCGGTTTTCCTCTACTTTCCTCAAACTTCAACAAAAGAATTGCCAGGTCACATGAACGCCGAAATCGTCGCCATCGGGACGGAATTACTACTGGGCCAGATCGTCGACACAAACTCGGCGTGGATAGGCCAGCGATTCGCTGATAACGGCATTGACCTTCATTACGTGAACACCGTCGGGGACAGCCGCTCTCGAATGCTGGACACGCTGAAGCGCGCACACGGCCGGTCACAGGTTGTTGTCACCACCGGCGGTATAGGCCCAACACAGGACGATCTGACGCGGGAGATCGTTGCGGAGTTGATGGGAAGAAAGGTTGTCGTCGATCCGGAGTCCCTGGAGGAGTTGGCAGAGCGATTCCAGAAGCGCGGATTCATTCTGACCAAGAACAACGAAAAGCAGGCGGAGATACCGGAGGGTGCCGGGATATTCCGGAACCCTAATGGAACCGCTCCGGCCTTTTACATTGAGGACGACGACGGGGTAATAATCTCGCTACCGGGCGTGCCGTTTGAGATGAAGTGGCTGATCGATAACGAGGTTCTTCCCTACATAAAGAAGAAGTTCAACGTCACGAACGTGATCCAGTACCGCGTGCTCAAGGTCGTGGATATTGGCGAGAGCAACGTCGACCACCTGATCGGCCACCTGATGTCGGACGAGGGCAATCCGGGAGTCGGTACGATGGCGCATCCGGGACAGGTCGATGTCCGGATTGCTGCCAGCGCCAGTTCAGATGCTGAGGCGGAAGCCTTGATCGGCCCGGTAGAGGCAGAGGCTCGCAAACTTCTTGGCGACAACGTGTTCGGGACCGACGACGACTCCTTGGAGTCGGTGATCGGCAGCTTGATCTCAGATAAACGGCTGACGGTTGCGACTTACGAAGATCTGGCAGGTGGGGCGATAGCGGACGTGTTCCAGCGCGCTGCGGGTGCGGCGTACGTTGAGGGTAATATCGTTAACTCCAACGAAGCTCTGGAGCGACTGGCCAGGGCAGGTGGTGAAAGCCCCCCGTTCGTCGACGGCCCGGAGCGAGCCGCGGCGCTTTCCCGTGCGGTGCGAGAGGTTTCAGGGGCAACGCTGGGCGTTGCGGTACACGCCGTAGAAGAGGGCGATCAACGCACCGAAAACCTGGGCCGTGGCGAGACCTATATAGCGGTGACCGACGCCGTCGGAACGCATACACGTCACGTGAGGTCGGCCGGGCGTGGTGCGCCAGATCGCCGACGCGCAGCGTTGAGCAGCCTGAGCCTGGTACGACGAGTGTTACTGGGACTCGACTAACTCTCGGTACGATTTGAGTCGTGGGTAGGGGGCTGTTTGAGGCGTAATATTGTTACGTCAACGTTGCGGTAGAAGTGGCGTGGTCCTTGTAGATACAGAGTAGATACAGGCGGAATGGCACCTATGGCGCGCAGATTTAAGAACCATTGGACCCTTTTGACACCTGTGCTTTCTGTCCTTGCGTTGGCCGTCGCATGTTCAAGTGCCACACTCGACCCCACGGTTACACTGGAGCCGACATCTACTCCCGTCCAGACAGTAGATCTGGCAGCGCTAGGGGGTGACGCCTCTGACCTTGATGCCCTTGGCTTGACCGAGGCAGATATCCAGTGTCTGGGGGATGAAGTAGAGACGGAAGTTGTCGAGCAACTTCTCGGCGATGATCTCTCTCCGGCTGATGTGTTGTCTGTCTTACCAGCTTTGCAGACCTGTGGTGTTGACCTGATACAACTGATCTCCGGCGCCGATGAATTGCTGGCCGACACCATTGGAGACAATTATTCGGGACTAAGCAGCCTTCCGTTTACGGCTGAACAGATCGCATGTCTGGTGTTGATCATCGACGCTGAGACGCTTGAAAGCATTGTCGGGGGTCAAACCTCCCAGGAGTCGTTGGCACCGACGTTGGAAGCCTTTGGCGCATGCGGGATAGGACTTGCAGAACTTCTGTCGATGTCTGCCGGAGTAGACATTGAGTCAGCGATCGACGAGGTGCTGGCTGACGATATTCAGATGGATCTGGTCGATATCGCCGCCGATCTCCCGTTTACTGCTGAGCAGTTTGAGTGCCTGAGCGGGGAGATCGAAACCGACACTATCTCCGCACTGGCCGCCGGTGAAGTCAATCCAATCATGATGCTGTCGTTCATCGGTACGTTGACCGAATGTGGCGTAGACCTGGTTGATCTCGGGAACTGAGCCCGGGATCAACTGAGCTTTTCGGGTGACCCACGGGCTCAGCTAGTTGTGCCTATTTGCTTTCGGCGTACTTAACGGCGACCACAAGCACTGGGCACTCAGCGCTACGTATCACTTTGTCCGTGACGGACCTGAGTATCCATCGGTGGAATCCGCTCAGGCCATTGGACGTCATCACCACAATGGACTCCGGCTCATCATGGGCGACGCGGATAATCGCACGGGCGGGATCCCGCTGACAGCAATTCCTTCCGCCTTAACCCCCATGTCACGCGCCTGTTCGACATACGGCATCAGGTAGCTCCGGGCCTCATCCCGTAACTGTCCGACAGAGTATGCGTGCCCCCATGAAGCTCCGAGTATCCGACTCTGTATGTACATTTACGCTGTGGCCGTAATGAATCGAATTTTTGCGCCTACTGCGCTCGATATATCCACGCCACACCTACAGCTGCTTCAGATAATGGCGATACTTCAAGCGGCATGATTACGTTCTTGATGTTTAGCGGCCCAGACACCAGGGCATCTTTATCGCCCGGACACAACAGGAGGACCGATACCGGGGAAGAGTCCACAACTGGTCGGCGACGCTTCCCAGCACGCCACGGGCGATCCACGACGCCCTGTGAGTCGTCATAGCGATCAGGTCTGCATCGATGGCGATTGCGGCGGCGATGATTTCCTCTTCCGGACTTCCCGATGTGACGTGAAACTTCGTGGTCAAAGAGTCTGGGACGAGACGCACCTAGACCGACTCAAGGTATCGATTAACAGTCCTGAAGAGATCATCTTCCGTGCTTAGCTTAGTCTCTCGCCCGGTCATCAATTCGACGTCTCAGCAAGATGGCTCAAGACTGATTCAACTTGTCCAGCACCGGACGTCACCGTGGGGACGGACTTGGATCCGACTGCATCGTCAGAACCAGTTCGGCACCCATTTGGACTGAGAGGGTTACTACCCATTTCAGGATGCTTTCGGACGCCTCCGAGCCGTCTAAAGGTGTGAGTATCCTCTTGAACATGACGCATCCTCCTGTCTCACTGGGCTTGTTTTTCTGAGGGTTGCCGTTCCGTCTTCATTCCAACGTATTCCTCACACATGAGATCGGCATGAATCGAAATCACTATGGCGCGCGATTCGGATCACGTTTGTGGCCGGATTCGCTGCTAGACTCTTTCGACCATCGTGAATATGACGTGCTTGCCATCTGCCGGTAGTTAACTTCTGCGATAGTTTCCGGGCAGTAAGGAGCCATCTCGCATGAAATCAGTCGCCGCAATTCACACGCAGCACGGCGCTCCACTCGCCGTCGATGAGGTTGAGATCCCTGACCCACGACCGGATCAGGTCATCGTCAAGCTGTTTTCGTCTGGTATCTGTCATTCCCAGTTGCACCAGATGCGGAACCCTGACTCTGAAACCCCGCTGAGCCTTGGCCACGAAGGCGCCGGAGTTGTGACGCATGTCGGCAGCGACGTGACACACCTGAAGGAGGGCGATCACGCCATCGTCACCTGGGTTCCACGGACGCCGGTACGTGGGCGCCATCCGGGTGCTCCGACAGGCATCACGTACCGGGAAGAGCCGGTGGCCGGTCCTGTGTACACGTGGGGACAGGACGTTCTGACGTCCGAACAACTTGTGGTCCCGATTCCGAAATCTGCTCCGAGCGATCTCGCATCCATCGTCGGTTGCGCCGTCCTTACGGGCGCAGGTGCCGTACTACACACCGCCCAGGTACGACCAAATGATTCGGTCGCCATAATAGGCGTCGGGGGTGTCGGCATATCCGCCGTGCAAATGGCCAGTCTTCTTCTGGCCTATCCGATAATTGCGATAGACCTCGACGATGAAAAACTGGAGTACGCACGTCGCATGGGTGCGACACACACGGTCAACGCATCAGATGTAGACGCTGTCGAGGCTGTTCAGGAGATCTCAGGGGGAGGCGTTGATTACGCATTTGATGCCATCGGCCTCCAGATCACAAACGAGCAGATACTCCCGATGACTCGCGGTGGGGGATCCGGGGCAGACAATCACGGCGGTATGGCCGTTCTTATAGGTGTCCCCGGAGAGCAGATGACGGTCAACCCACGGCTGTTTTTTGGCGGGCAACGCCAGTACCGAGGCAGCCTTGGCGCAACCCGCCCTGAGCAGGATTTTCCGATGTATCTGCGGTGGTACGAAGAGGGGAAGCTCAAACTGGACGAGATGGTGACGCGACGTTACCGACTCGAAGAAGTTAACCAGGCCTGTGATGATTTGCAGGCGGGCCTGATAACAGGCCGGGCGATCATTGATTACACCTAGTAACGAATCCGCAAACAATGAATCCGGGGATAACGACCCGGACCAGAGCCACCACATTGAGGTTCCGATAGCGGACAAGGTTTGCCTTGTTACCGGCGGCGGGCAAGAGCGGGGACGGGCCGTGGCTGAGGCGCTGGCAAAGGCCGGAGCAAAGACCGTGGCGATTACGTATTCCGATGACCGGGAATCGGCCCACGAGGTCTACGTAAACATCCAGACGATAGGCTCGGGCTGCCTGCTGGCACACATGGATGTCACGGATCGTTCTTCTGTGCGGCAGGTGCTGCTGTGGGTGAAGGATCAGGTGGGCAGGGTGGACGTGCTGGTTAACGCGGAACAGACCGCTTGGCCGGATGAGATTGAGGCGGCAACCGCGGGCGAGCGATTACAGGCTGTAGGCGTCAACATTCGTGCGCAGGTTCTAACTGCCGACGAAGTGTTGCCGTTTATGAGCATTCAGAAGACTGGCGGGCTTGTCGTTGGCGTGGCGGTAGATGATGACGTTACGGTCGCCCTGAACAGTTTTGACGAGCCGGGCGTGCCGTCTTCGGTAAAGACAGCGATATCGCCCATGACGGCGCTGGCCGCATCACGGCAGGTGACGCTGAGGGTGCTCCCGTTCGGTTCTCCGGATGAGGTGGCTCAGGCGGTCGTGGGATTGGCGACGACGTAGATCATTCGGACGTGACCTGTATCAGGATCACGTCCGAATGATGGGGCAGCCAACCTGTCGTCCTGAGTCCGCAGGCCAAGGATCTCCCGGGTATCTGTTCGCTGCGTTGTTTTTGACGAGCGCCGATAACTCGCCATTTATCGACCCAACGACTGCTGTTAAAGCAGCGTGTTGCTGCGTATATCAGGCGTGGCGAAGATCAATCCGGGAGATCCTTCACCTCGGACTCAGGACGACAAGAGTTTGTAGTCGGGCAAAAACCGCTCTAAAAAGAACAACACCCTCAAAATAATCGCCCCACTGGGGCTAGTTTGGGAACTCTATTGCTGCTCTTACGCCCATGAACGGGGCTACTACGATCAGGACTATGCCGATGGCCAGCCGGAGGTGGTTGGTGTTCATCTGGCCGGTCCGGAGAGCGCCGAGGTAGCTGCCGACCATTCCTGTGAGCCCCAGCAGAGCGATCAGCAGGATATCGATGTCTCCATTGATCAATTTGCCCATGAACCCGGATGCCCCGACCAACAAGCCGATGATGGTGTTGGTGCCGATGGCGATAGCCGGGTGGAGCTTGAGTACATTCACCAGCGCGGGCATACGTACCGTCCCAAGAACCAGTCCGACCGCTCCTCCAAGGACTCCGATTAGGAACCCGACGGCGATTTCCAGGGTAAGTCGGCGTGGCGATGGCAGCGGGACATCAGCCTTTTCGTCTTGCTCCTCCCTGGTATCCCCGGTCCTGAGTGCGCGCGCAAGCGCTACAAGTCCGGACCACAGGAGAACCAGAGTCACCAGTGAGAGCAATATCCAGACGCGAATAGCGTCTGACGCAAGGCTGCCGATGAATGCCCCGATGAACGATGGCACGCCGATAAGGACGACAACGCGGAAAGCAATCCGGTCAGACCGCGAGTGTTCCCATCCGCTTGTGACGGCAGTTACGACGCTGACCGCAAGGTTCACACCCGCGGCAATAGGGACACTTATACCGAAGGCTATAAGCAGCGGCAGCCGGACGACGCCAAGGGCCATACCGACCATGCCGGAAACGTAGGAGACGCCAAATGCGAGGACAGAAAGAAGGATGATCTCGACGACCGAAAGGTCGGACAGCGGACTTTCTGACCACACGTCCAGAAGTGGAGCAGTCATCGCTCTCGTCTCTCAAAGAGCGAATCTGACGGTATTGCGCTGTTGGAATTACGGGGAGTCAGGCGGAGCGCTATGACCGGTCCGACTCCCTTCATACAAGCGCAGTCTGAGTCACAACAAGTACAGGCAGACGCGGACATCTCGGGACGCGATTTAGAATCGGCCCGGCTGTCTGCTGTATTTGTTGTTGTAACTGTCATGGCTGGTGATTCTTAAACTTCTGGCTCTTCAAGCTCAAGCTCATCCAACATCTGTTCTAGCTCATAAATCTGGAATCGGTCCGGCTTCACCGCAGGGTGTCGGGCATGGGCACACTTGAAAATTCCTCGTCGCATCAGGATCTCTTTGTAGATCCAGTTATCTAGCCCTTGAGGTTGTTTCAGCGTACGAATTAGAGCGCCGTAGCGCCTGAACTCAGCCTCCGCAGCTTCTTCATCGCCGTCCTGCCACTGTTCCCATACGTTGACGAACACCTCAGGGATCACGGAGCCGGGCATGGTGCCGACGGAACCGCGACGCAGCTCTTCAAACATAAAAGTACCCCCGGCACCACCGAACAGGATGAGGTCGCCCGCCAGATCGGTTGCGGCGTCTCGGAGAGCCGCCGTCTCAGCCATACGCGGCACCGTCGGCGCTGTTTCGACTTTGATGTAGCAGAGATTCTCATGTCGGCGTGCGATCTCGATCGCCATGCCCGGAGGTACCTGCGCCGTCGACTGGTCTTGCAGGAAAATCGGGATGGTTACAGATGCGCCCACGCGGGAGAAGAACTCGATCACCTCATTGCCAGGCATCGGGATGAAGCTGGGAGGCCGGATCATCAGCGCGTTCGCGCCAAGCTCCTCCGCGCGCTGTGAGTAGTAGATCGCTACATCGGTGCCCATCGCACCGGTATTCATCACGACCGGTACTCGTCCGTCCACCTGCTTTACGACGGAGGTCAAAACCTCGTCACGTTCTGGGTCTGTCAGCTTGTAAATCTCGCTGGCGACGGCAATTCCAACCCCGTTCACGCCAACGTTGATCATCCACTCAACTTCACGTTCAAGGTCCTCGAAGTCGATCTGGCCCTTCTCGTCGAAGGGCGTAGCGAGGATCGGAATGATCCCTTTCATGGTTCTATCAACCAAAGTTGCGCTCCTCGTAATTGATGAATGATCTGTAGATAGGAAAGATCGTCTATTTGCCGATCAGGTCAAGCTCTTCCAATATGGCGTCGAGCTCTTTAAATGACTGATCGTCCGGCTTTGGCGCGGGCTGTCTTGGTTGTGAGGTCGCCTGGAAGACCCCGCGTCGGACCAGGATGTGGTCATTGATCCACATCGCACAACCCATGCCTTGAGCAATCGTACGGTTCAGTGCGGCGTAACGGCGGTACTGAATTTCGGCGTCGATTTCGTTCCCGGACTGGAAGTCATCCCAAACACGTGCGTACACGTCTGGAATTACTGACCACGGCATTGAGCCTTGTGAACCGCGTCGTGCTTCTTCAAGAAGGAACTGGCCTCCAGATCCGCCGAATGGGATCAGGCCAGTAGCGCCCGTGCGAGCCACTAGATCGGCAAAGCGTGGGACCGATGGTGCGACCTCGACCTTGATGTAGCAGAGATTCTCGTGAGCCTTCGCCAGTTGAACGGCAAGAGGCGGTGGAACTGAGGCACCGGTCACGTCCTGCATGAAGATCGGGATGTCGATCGCTTCTGCGATGGCCACGTAGTAGGCCGTTACGTCGGCGTTAGGTAGCTGGGCAAATGAAGGAGGCTTGATCATCAGCGCATTGGCACCAAGATCTTCCGCAGATTTGGCGTAGTCCACCGAAACACGGGTTCCTTCATGACCGGTGTTCATCACCACTTTGAGGCGTCCGTTGGCGGCCTCAACCGCCGTCTTGAGGACCAGGTCTCGTTCCCTGTCAGACAGCTTGTAAACCTCGCTACCGAGGGCGATAGCGACTCCGGAAAGCCCGTGTCCGGCTATCCAGTCAACCTCTCGTTGGAGGTCTTCTATGACGATGTTGCCGTCCGGATCGAATGGCATGGCCAGGACCGGGAAGATGCCACGCATGCTGCGGTCAACCATCAGGACTCCTCAATTTACGATGCACGGTTGCCGTCAGACGCCGAAGCCAACGGGGTTCGCAAGAACTTATTTTCTAAGAAACGAGTTGAGGAACGATGTTTAACAGAATTCCGGCGACTGTGGCAGTGCCGATGACCCCCGCAATGTTGGGTCCCATGGCGTGCATAAGAATGAAGTTGTCCGGATCTTCC
>Ga0114999_10002191_pt1 | contig 26162 bp, 25 predicted proteins | sample ArcticOcean_MG_C_3_FD_89820 | JGI IMG/M metagenome (GOLD analysis project Ga0114999, IMG submission 89820) | Marine microbial communities from western Arctic Ocean - ArcticOcean_MG_CB8_126 | ecosystem: Environmental > Aquatic > Marine > Oceanic | place: Arctic Ocean: Canada Basin | collected...
CCAGGGGAGATCGCCCCCTTAAAGGATATGCCGTCAGCGTAGATGCCATCGAGGCTGCGACCGGACTTACCTGTTTGCTTCCCTGCCGGATAAACTGGAGGACACCCTGGAAGGCAGTGCGTCGCTCAAGGGGTGGCCAGCTGTATCTTCGTCGGTGCAGCCGAGATCTGGCAGTGGTTCCTCTGCATCTGGACGGCCCGGAAAACAGTTAGCACCATCAGGACCCGTTAACGTAAACACAGCCTCACAGTCGCAGCTGGAGTCTCTGTCCGGCATAGGCCCTGTGATCGCTCGCCGCATCATCGAAGGCAGGCCGTGGCGCAGTGTGAATGCGTTGATAAATGTAAAAGGTATCGGGAAGAAGCGACTGGCGGGAATCAGAGGACTTGTGACCGTGAACTGAATGCGAAGTTCCGCATCGTCAGCGGCAGCGAATACACTGAGACGATGGGGATGACGCTGCTGAAGTCGGTGGGGCTGTATTGTAGGTGAATTGATGAACAGCTCAGGCCAGGATAAGACCTGAAGCCAGGTAGCGCTGAGCGGGCAACAGCATGTTGACATGGGACCAACCCTCGTGTCAGCCTTTTCGCGATCTGTTGGCCCTTAGGAAACTGATTCCTTATCTCAACACTATGTTGGGTCGGGGATGGAAGGTTGACCATGGATTCGATATAATTCGGTCCGAGACAGGGTGTGAAGGGCTACACCTCCATAGTTGGCGCAATGCGGTTTTCGATCCGGCACGATTTTATCATTATCAATTGGAGAGGCGGTGGGGAACGGTGAACCAACCTATGCCGTTATGGTCCAAAATATGTTCACTGGACGGGAGGAACCTATACGACCGCGCAACCGCAGTGGGTATCGGAACTTACGAACATACAAAAGGCTGTGCTGGAACCACCCTACATCTATAATCTCTTTTTGATTATAAGCGATGGTGAAACGCTCGTACGTCCACGTCTTGAATCAGACGGTCCCCCAACAGAAGTGTAGTCTTTAATCGCGGCAAAGTTGTTACTTACGAAGGTTCTTTCACCGGCAGATTAGAAGGGACCGTGACAAGGGGGCATCGGGTCCGGCATGCATACATGATTTATTTCATTTTTTACGTTTCGCCTGTTGCAGCATCTGAAGGTACTTGACCCACCAGGTGAGCGATTATGTGGCTTTAAAGAGTATTCCAATACACTTTGTTGTCAAAGGCCGAATTTCGCCGCGGCATCAGATAACAATAAAAATAGGTAAACTCATAATCACGGAGGCACTGTTGTGACATCTATCAGCGATATCCGGGACATGTTGCCTGATATGGACGGGTATGCGTATTTCCAGACGAGTGGTTTTTCGCCCAAGCCGATACCGGTAATCGATGAGATCATTCACTGGCTACGGTTTCAGAGTCGGGGTCCTGCCCTCCCTTTCGTGGGGGACAAAATACAGAAAGTGTTCGAAAAAACACGTGGCCGAGTTGCCGGTGCTTTGAATGCTTCGCCGGAGGAAATTGTTCTAGGGGAGAATGCAACGGTAGGGATCAATATAGTAGCAAATGGAATTGAATGGAAAGAAGGTGACAATGTTATCCTGAGTTCTCACGAACATCCTGGGAATCGACTGACCTGGTATAATATAGCTGATCGTCACCATGTGAAATTAAGATTTTTAAAGATTACAAACGATCGAAACCGGATGTTAAACGAATTGAGGCAGATGGTCGATGGCCGGACTCGACTCATCAGTATCAGTCATGTTTCGCGTCGCACCGGTATGCGTGTGCCTGCAGCCGCCATATGTGAGATCGCTCATAATAAGGATGTACCGGTTCTCTTTGACGGTGCCCAATCTTTTGGGGCGATTCCTGTTGATGTTCGTGAACTTGATTGTGATTTTTACGCCTTCTGTGGTCACAAATATATATTAGCACCCCAAGGGACGGGAGGTTTGTATATCCGTCAAGATCGTATAGAATGGCTTAAACCTAGCTGGATAGGCTCTCACTCCCAGAAGACTTTCGACCAAGACGGCAATATGATGTTACTCGATGAAGCTAAACGTTTTGAGTTCGGAACGCGAAACCTGCCTGATCAGGCAGGTTTCGGGAAGGCGCTGGATATATGGAATGAAATTGGTTGGAAGAATGTGTTTCAGGGAATTGCGGAATATTCTGACCATGTTAAAAAGGCGCTTCAACAAATTCCTGACCTGGTGTTGGAAACGCCGTTAGTCTATGAAGAATCTTCAGGAATAGTAACGTTTCATGTTCCCGGTTATGATTCGATCACCGTGCTGGACAGTCTTCGTGATCATGAAAAAGTATTGGGATCATCTCTCGAATTCAGTCAGGAGAGCGTTCGGATATCCACACATGTCTTCAACACGGACGAACATTTGGCTCGTCTGGTGTCGGGAATTCGTCGTATTATGGGGGAGGGAAAAGGAAATTCTAAATAAAAACATGGGAGCAGGATATCATAATGCTATAACCGATGTAATCAACTGATGAAATATTCCCAGATAGGAGAGACCTGATTAATCAATTACATGGACCGTGGCCGACAACGACTTACGATATCCAGGTAATGCAGGTATGGGATTCAAGGGGTTGAGCGGTTCGGCCCCACCCGGACCAATACCGGTATCTCAGTAGAATGCAGGTGTTTACGGTCTACCGACATTATTCCTTTGATTACCCATCGGTTACGCTATCCCGGTAATGCCGGTAGAGACTTGAGGGCTGTGAGCACCCCATCGGCTTCAATAGCATATTTGACCGTATGAGCCAGAAAATAACAGCCCCTGGCGGCAGGTACCCATTACTCATGATGCCATGGATTTCACCTCCGCAAGCAACCCCAGAGCCTCCACTGCATTGGGATATCTGCTCACATGGTCAAGGATAACGGCTCTCAGCACCTCAGTAGAAATGCCCTGCTCCAGCAGATATCTTACTCTCCCATGCCTGTAATCCTCCATACGAAATCCTGACCATCTATAGGGATGTAATGTCCATCCTCACAGACCATCATGCTCTTTGATTTGACCAATTCGTACCTGGTCTTCTTCGCATCACTTGCGGGTACATCATTTATTAATTGTGTCGCCTTCTCCTTTAACCTGATGAGATGAAATTATCTTGGGTAGATCAATCGCATCTATATTTGTTCTGGTGTCAAGTTACGGGCGTAAGTAAGTAGTCATGCAAAAGCAATTGTAAAGTTTTTGCCGACATTCTGAAATCCATTTTTTGATGTCATATAATGCCAAGAGGGCAGATGGGCTATTTGCTTCATCTATCCAATTTATATCCGTCATATATTTCTTACAAATATTTATGCCGAAGTACTTATACCACCTGTTTGCGGCTAAAGTGGCTCTCCCGCACTTTTGATGATCAAAGCCCATATCAGAAAATTTCGACTCTTTGGAGCTTATACATTATGCGTATAAAACTCTTATTTTCAACTGTTAATATTTGCTCCTGAATTTAGGGTTCCACCCGATAACACCTTTTTCATCTAAAGTGCGGGAGAGCCAGTATAGGGCGAAATATGACAAGCTGCCACCGTCAAAGGTAGCTTCCACTTTTTTACCGGAAATGCCTGCAAAATCAAGCATCATCTTACTATCTTTATCCAGTGACGGTTTTCTCCTGGGCTGGTGTGAAGGTTTATTTGCGTAACCCTAATATACACCATTTACTTGTGTGAGAAAACCGTCTTTTTTATGAATAATTCAGGTTAGAGAAGTAAGAGAATCATATGAAGACAGGCAGCGGGGGTGCCTTTTCTTTGAAATTCCTGACAGGCGTATCATTATGCAGAATGAGTTGGCTTACGCTATCAGGGATGGTTTTCCTGTCACTGACTTGCACACACTCATAATACCGAAAAGACATATCGCCACCTATTTCGATTTATACCAGCCGGAAATAAATGCTTGCAACCGGCTCATGTCTGACACAAACGAAGAAATTGAAGGGAATGACCAATTTGTTTCGGGTATTTGGGTATCCGGGAGAGATAACGGGCGTGCGGTTCTAAGACAGAATCTTTTGCAGCCTGTTATCTGAATTTTATGGATATAGCCAGGTAAAAATAGAGACGGGATGGACCTATTTATTGCTGACAACAGAATTTGGCTTAAAGGTATAATATGGATAAACTCACAGGAAGAACGGCTATAATTACCGGTGGCGCTTCCGGTATCGGCAAGGCTGTTGCTGAGGTATTTGGCGAGGCGGATATCCGCGGTGTGGTCATTGCTGATATCGACGGTAAAGCGGCCGAAACGGTCGCGGCCGATCTCAGGCATCGCTTTGGTATTTATGCCATCGGCGTAGCCGTAGATGTCGCTGTCAGTGCACAAGTAGATGCCATGGTAGAGCGTACGGAAACACACTTCCAACAACTCGATATCCTCGTGAACAATGCTGGTATAGCACCCGTTGTACGGTGGTCGGAAGTGACGGAGGCAAACTGGCGTCGCGTGCTGGATATCAATTTGAATGGCGCATTTCTGTGTATGCTGGCCGTTATGCCGATTATGCAGAAACAGCAGGCCGGGCGTATTGTCAACGTCTCTTCAGCCGGGGCATTTGTCGGCAGTGTCTGTGCGCATCCTGCCTATGGCGTCTCGAAGGCAGGTATGATCGCTATGACTAAATCGGCCGCTAAGGAATTTGCCGCAGACGGCCTTCGGGTCAACGCGATTGCGCCCGGAAGTATCGACACCCCGTTGACTGACAGTTTCGGGGAGGTGCAAAAAGAGGAATTCAGACAGGCTGCGCCGCTGAAACGTCAGGGTAGTCCGCGTGAAATTGCAGATGCCGTCTGGTATCTCGTTTCTGACAGATCTACCTATGTGACCGGGGCGACGCTGCATGTCAACGGCGGTTCCCTACTGATATAAGCAAGAATGACGGGCGCCGATCTTTATGTGTTGATGAATATCAGGATAAGGAGGAGTTCACGATGTTGAAGTATGGCAACTGTATTATCGAACAAGACCAATTCCCTACGTGGGAAGCTCAGAATAATTCGAGGTGTGTTACGCCACTGATTACGGAGGAATCCTGTGGGTCCCAAAAAATGGTGACCGGGCTGTGGCAGTTGTATCCCGGCCATGAGTCTGAGCGGGACATTCACCCGGATGCGGACGAGATATATTATGTTGTCAGCGGTGAGGGCACACTCGTGCTGGATGAGGAAGAATACACGGTTCGGCAGGGAATGTCGGTCTTAATCCCTGCTAACGTCCATCATCAGTCCTTCAACAACGGTGATGAAAATCTGATCTATTACTATATCTTCGCCCCGCCCCCGAGCGGTCCAACAAAACAATTGGCCCAGGGCTGGGTGAAATTGAGTTAGACACTGGGAGACATGCCTTTAAGATAAGATCATCGCAATAATCCGGGCAAAACAGAAAACGCGGGTGCCGTGACACTAAAGGAGATCGTTCACGGCTGGCCCGGAATATGAATAACCCACACGGAAATCTTGAGATCCAAGGATGACGCAAAGAATGCAGGCTGATTGCGAAGATCAGTGCGCCTGACATTTTGGTTGGGGAAACACGCAACTGGAGGCGAGGAGGCGAGGCGAGGAGTTCATATACGATAATCCCGATCTGGAGCGGTTGGAAGCATTACTGGATGTCTTTAACCCTTTTATTGCACACCGATGGGTTCGGCAGGAAACACGACAATCTTCTTTCTTAAAATGGCTTCTCGATCCCTCAGAGACACACGGTCTGGGTTCATATGCCGGTTGCATAGATCATCTATTTATTGTAAATATCCTGCCTGACAGACCTGTAATATTCATCCGGGGATTTATCCATGAATAAAATCATCGCTGAAAAACCTCAGCCCCTGGATATAATTCTGGAACGTCTACAGTCTTGTCTGTCGGGATTGCCGAAGCGTTATGGTGTGGCATCATTGGGTGTATTCAGTTCCTATGTCCGCAACGAAGACACGGAAACCAGTGATCTGGATATTCTGGCCACATTCGATGAGGCACCTACATTTTTTCAATTCATCGACCTGGAAGACGAACTGAGTAGCCTGGTCGATGTGACGGTAGATCTTGTGATGAAAAGTGCGCTCAAGCCGCGTATCGGCGAAGTGATTCTGTCGAAAGTAATCAAGGTATGAATGCTGATTAGCTAGTGACCGAGGGGTTATAAAACCTACCGGTCTGATCCTCTCGTCACACACTTCCGCTTGACGCTAAGTGCTCTCTCTCGTATGTTCATTTTACGATCTCAGACCAGGAGAGGTACAGATCATGGAGCGGAACAATTTTTTTACCAGACACGATGAGGATGACATCCGCGTCAAAGGCACACGTATCGGTATCGAGACGGTGCTGGAAGATTATCTGGAGGGTGCCAGCCCCGAAGAGATTGCAGCACGGTATCGGAGCCTCTCGCTTGAGCAGGTTTATGCTAGCATTACCTACTATCTGCACAATCGGGAAATGATAGACGCCTATCTGGAGCGGTGGAGAAACCACACAGATAAAGCCGAGCACGACCACCAATCCTCAGATGCCTCCCGACGACTACGTAACATAAAAAATATGCAAGCTACACAGGCTGGCGTCTGATTCCTTGTCCGACATCCGTTACCTCATGGACGAAAATATTCCACATGCAGTTTAGGATGGCTTGCTTATCAGAGAGCCGGGACTTTTCATCTGCCAAATAGCCGTAAACTAGAGGTAAACATGCATACGCTTATTGATCGTAATAATGAGGCCCTACAAGCGCTATGTGCCCGATACGACGTGCAGAGACTGTCACTCTTCGGCTCTATTACAGATGACAGATTTTACTCTGTAGAGAGCGATATAGACATTCTGGTCGAGTTTGGCCCCATGGCACCTGTCGCACACGCCGATAGTTACTTCGGATTGATGGACGCCCTGGAAGACCTGTTCAACAAGCCCGTAGATCTGGTCGAATTAGGACCGATCACGAATCCGTATTTCCGACAGAGTATAGAAGAGACGCAGGTGGTAGTATATGAAGCTGCTTGAGGTACGTAAATACCTGTATGATATCCGGCAGGCAGGGCTTCTGCTGTAACAGTTCGTTGCGGGGAAAGCTCTGGAAGATTACATCGGTGACGCATTGTTACGCTCGGCTGTTGATCGTCAGTTCGGGATTATCGGTGAGGCACTCAGCAAAGCCATACAGATTGACCCCGGGTTATCAGAGCATATCATTAATACACGGAGGATTATAGGATTCCGAAACCGACTGATACATGGGTATACGTCGATTGATAACGAAGTCGTCTGGGGTATTGTTGAATCCAATCTAGATGCACTCGTTCAGCAGGTGTCATCATTGCTCGACCAACCGGATGATGATGGAACCAGCAATTGAGGATGTAACTGATCTGTGAACGATGACACCTGTTCTAATGGATTAGAAACTGTGCAGTTTTTGGATGAAAATTGCGCCCTCAGAGGTTTTTTATGAACACGTTGGACAAGACCTGAAGTCCTCTTATTTTTTTGTAAAAAAGGACTTACGCAGTTTGAGCGTGGGTCCTATTTTTATTGGGGATAAGCTGATGGGGCTTCTTACCCTATCAGCTCATCAATCAGACCGTCGGCCACGGATAGCACCGGGTTGATGTTCAGCCCCCTTTTACACGGGCGGCCCTACCACTCGTCCGGCGATCAGGTCGTCCAGCGCCAGGCATTGGCCCCCGCGTTCGGCAGATGCGTTGGCACCGAGCACGGCGGCAAGGCTGTTGAGCGCATTCGCATAAGAGCTCTTGACTAAACCGGGGTCGCCGGCTTTTACCGCCTCGATGAACGCGCGGGTCTGAGCGAAAGAGGGGTGGCAGCCCACCTCATCCTTCCACATGACCTCATCGTTTTCGACCACCCGATCCGCCGACCACTCGATCAGTGAATCGTCACTGATAATCTGCACCGATCGGCGAGATGTGGGGGTATTGGTCAGGACCCGCGAGAGCGTAAAGTTGGCGGTCGTTCCTCCCACAAAAAGATAGTTCACATTGTACACATGCGGCATGTTCATCGGCTCTGGTCCTTCGTCCGGTGCGCGTGCCACATAGAAGGCGGAGACCGTCTCGATATCCCCCAGGAAATACCGCAAGAGATCAACCATGTGAATGGTGTTCTCGACGAAGGAACCACCGCACAACTCATACCGACTGGTCCAATATCGCACAGGTTTACCACTGGAGAGGGCCTGCACCAGGGCGTGCCGGGGCGTGCGCGACTGGAGGAGGTCGACCACTTTCTCGGCAGAAGGACAATAGCGGGACTGAAAGCCAACCTGGGAGACAATCCCCCCCTTTCGGATCGCCTCGTCAAAACGAACCGCCTGGCCTATATCCAGCGTCTGTGGTTTCTCTACCAGGACAGCGATCCCTTTTTCAGCCGCGATGGTGATCTGGTCCGTGTGCAAGGTGGGAGGGATGCATACATACACCGCATCCAAGTCCTCTTTTTCGAACATCTGGTAGTAATCGGTGTAGGTCGCGCTGACCCCGTAAGTGGCCGCTTGTTCGGCGAGATTCTTTTCATCCACATCGCAGAAGGCACGTAATTCGGCCTGACCGGCTTCTACCAGGGGCGCAAGACCCGGCAGATGTGCATTGATGGCTATGTAGCCCACCCCGATAAATCCTATACGTATGGGTTTCATGGTAAAGCGTTCCTTTCAGACGGCGTCCAGGCGTTCGAGGAGTTCTGGTGACAGATACCGACCATCGGACACTGCAACAGAGGTCTCTAACTCCTCAATGGTCGCCACACCGGAGAGCAGCATAGAGACCTTGGGGTCGGAAAGCAGATACCGCAAGGCCAGTCGGCTGATGTTTTCCGCTTCTCCGGCCAAGAGGTCTTCTACCCGATTGAGCTTGTCGTACAGATCGGTAAAACGATCCTGTTCGATCCAATGATCGCGCTTAGACCCCAGTAAACCCGCGTGTAACGGTGAAGCACAAATGACCGCCACGTCCTGCTCCGTGGCGGTCGGAATCAACACGTCCCTGGCCTGCTGTACAAGCAGATCGTATTTACAGAAGGTGATCACGGAAACGAAGGCGTCCTCTTCGGCCAACACATTGCGCATTAACGTCAGATCTGAGCCGGTGAGCGCTATATGTTGACAAAGGCCCTGACCACGGATTTCCAGCATGGTTTCCAACGTACGCGCCCGCCCGAAGATCCCTTCCCAGCCGGCTTGTTCGGCCTCGTGAATCTGAAGCAGGTCGACGCGATCGCGCTGCAAGCGTTCAAGGCTGGCTTCGAAGCCGCGCCAGATCGTATCGCGGGTATAGTCGAATGGCTCGGGATAATAGCCGACTTTGGTCGCCAGATAGTAGGGTTTGGTCACCCCCTTGAGGGCGACGCCCAGGACTTCTTCGCTACGCCCTTTGCCATAAAGCGGGGCCGTGTCAAAGTAATTGACGCCCAGATCCAGGGCGCGCTCGACCAGGGCAATCCCATGGTCGAAGGGTTTGAGGCCGAATTCAGGACGGCCATAGAACCAGGAGCCCCCCAGGCCGATTTCGCTGACTTGCCAGTCGGTCTTGCCGAAACGTCTGTATTTCATGTATCCCCCTGAAATGTTCGCTACATCGATGACCTATGTCGCGATCAGCCTACTAAATCTCGCAAATGCGCCACCGCCAGACGTAACGTGGTCCTATCATCACAGTTGTTGATATCTTTGCCTTCGAACACAACCGACAGGGGCCCATTAAATCCCGCATCATTAAGAATGTCTAAGATCCGCGTGTAGTCCAACAACCCTTCACGACCGCTGTCGATCTTGTAGAATTTCGCCCGTACATGACTGGTATGTGGCGCAACCTGTTCCATGAACCGGTACGTGTCCACTTCCGGATCCGGCCGGCCTTTGTTACGTGCCGGAGAGCCCACCCATTGTCCCGTATCCAGGATAACCGTAAAATTATCACGGTCTGTCTCCCGAATGATGCGGAGCATATCATCGCCCGTGGATGGGTGATTCTGCAATCTGACGATGATGCCGCACGTCGCAGCAAAATCGGCGATCTCCTGAAAACAACGGATTTCTCGCGCCCGGTTTACCGATTCATCTAATGGTGGACCGGTAAACAGTCGGATCATGGGAGAGCCGAGGAAAGAGGCCGTACCGATATCGTCTTTTGCCTGACTGACCTTCTTCGCGAGATCCTCATCCGTGCCGAAAAAATGTCCCGTCGAGGCCAGATAACCGATCGCGCATCCATACTTCAGGCAGGTCTGTTTGATACCCAGCAGGTAGTCGGGCGCCTTCGACTGGAATCCTCTGCCGGCGAGAAAATCGATGACGTCCACATTCAGTTCGTGTGCGAGGTCGATATAACTCTCGACGGACTCCAGTTGCGGCGGATCGTCCTTGCCGAACATCGAGGCATAGAGGCCGATTTTTATCATCGTGTGCTCCCGTGTTGTCATGTAAATATATATTAGGTCGTCACATAACCCAAGTTGATCGTTGGAATATATGGTAATGATCAACCCGGCGAAAACCCATGTCTTTTGGCGGCGAACACCTTTTTGGATGTACCATAAAAATCCCTGGTGCCGGTCTCCGTCCGGTGGACGACGTCGTGCGGATCAATACCCCACACCGTCGGCGTAAATGGATGTACCTGACAAATCAGCCTATGTTCCTGGTTATTCGAACAGCGGGTTGGTGGAACCAAAGGCATCAATCGCTGCACCGGTTATGGCCGTGCTGTGATCTGATGCCAGGAACATCCCCAGCTCCGCAATCTCTTCTGGCTGCATCAGTTTTGGCTGGTCTGCCCGGCCTCGGCTATTAAACGCTTCACGAAACCCTTCTGTATCCACGCCTCCCGGGCAGATACAATTGACATCAATGCCGTAGGCCTTGACTTCCGCGGCTACACTTTCGGTCAAACTGATCAATCCTGCCTTGGTGGCGCGATACGCACTGCGTCCACGCGCCCCTTTTCGTCCACCGATACTTGATATATTGATGATTTTTCCGGTTCGATGCTCGATCATGGTGGGCAATACGGCTCTGATGAGCAGAGCGGGGGCGGTCAGGTTCACATCAATGACTTGCTGCCACATTTCTCTTTCAAAGGCAACCAGATCGATGGGTGGATGAATGATCGCCGCATTGTTGACCAGGATATCAATGCGGCCGAAGCTTGTGAGTGCGGCCTCTGCTATACGCTCAATGTCCGCCTCAACCGCGAGATCGGCCGTGACAGCCAGGACGTCTGACCCCGTCTGCCTGATCTCTTCGGCCACCGCCTCAAGGACGGATGTCGTGCGGGCCGTCACAACAACCTGCACCCCCTTTTGGCCGAATGCAAGGGCCATTGCTTTTCCGATGCCTCGGCTCGCGCCCGTGACGATAGCTGTTTTTTGTCTCAAGGTATCCAATTGACCGCTCCTTTATATAAAATCCCAATATTGATAGCGTATGTCGAACATTACGGTATTCGTATACTTCTCGCTCGATGTAGTTTCATTCCCCGGTCGGTTCGACCCGTTAGTTGTGGCATGATCACATTTGACAAATGCCAGGCATAATATTAATGTATTATCTATACATCTGTCGAAAGGTTTTATTGAATCTCTATCCCACTCTATCTACGGCTTCTCGCTTCATAGGCCCATGCATATCCGCTGTTATTTCTCCTGAACAGAATAAGGGGTGCGGAGCAGATCGAGAGGTCTGGTTCGACTTCGTGAATCTACCATACTATAATGATATTTTGCACCCTTGGAGAATACAAGGGTTTGTGTGACAAGCATGATTTAACGTAACCAGGTTGTGGCATGATCACATTTGACAAATGCCAGGCATAATATTAATGTATTATCTATACATCTGTCGAGGAGTGTAAAATGGTAAATGACCAGTTTGTCTTTCGTCGCCACACCATCTATGAGGGCCTGCCCGCAGAGCGGATGTCCTGCGTCGTGGGGGATCTGAATAACGATGGGGTGGATGAATTCGTCATCTCAACCCGCAATCCAGAACAGCTCCACTGGTTCGGACGGACCAGCAGCGGGACCTGGGAACCGCATCTGATGGATGACACCTTCGCCAGCATCAGTGTCGGTGGTGTCCTTGTTGACCTTACCGGCAATGGGCGACTCGATCTGATTGCCAGCACCAGCGACAAGGGCAATTATGTCTACTGGTGGGAATGCCCGGCTGACCCTGAACAACCGTGGGTACGTCGTGATGTAGCCAGGCTTCCAGGAAATCGTACCCATGACCTTCTGTTGGCCGACATCGACGGCGATGGGCGGCAAGAATTATACGTCTGGAATCAGGATGCGAAGACCCTCTTCTGGGTTCAGTTGCCCGACGATCCGTACGTAACGCCCTGGCCGGACTTTAAGCCGGTGGTCACCGGGTTGGATGAGCAGGCGCTCGCAGCGGCTGACGTGGACGGCGACGGTCAGTTAGAGCTCATCGCTGGTTGTTCCTGGTATCGTCTTCTACCTGGTGGCAAATGGGAACGACATGTATACACGGAAGACTACGGTGGTACGCGGGTGGTGACCGCCGATTTCGATGGGGATGGACGACCGGAGATTGCCATTTGTGAGGTAGGTGCCGATATCGGTAAACCACACGGTCGCCTCGCTTTGTTCAAACCGGGTAAGCATCCTGAGGATCTGTGGGAAGCACAGGTGTTACACGACCGGATAGCAGACGGACACTCGTTACAGGTCGCCGACTTCGATGGGGATGGACACCCGGATATCTACGTGGGAGAAATGGGCCTGACCGATTGGAACGACCAGCCCCCGGTCCAACGTATCTTTCTGAGCCGGGGAGACCGCATGGAAGAACACATCATCGACACCGGTGTCGGGACGCACGAAGCACAGGTCATCAAACTGGATGGGCGTTTCGGTATTATCAGTAAGCCATACCGGTCGTTGCAGGATCTGGCCCCCCGACCTGAGGGTGTTGATGCGCTGTACTTATATTTACCAGAATGAACTATCTTTGTCGTGAGGCGTATATTTTCACCCCGTCATTCAAGTTCGAGGCCCCGTCCCGATATCGGTGGGCGCGGGGATGTCTTTCAGCGAGGCACAGCCCAGTTGACTCATATCCGTTTTCATCTCGGCCAGGAGAATCTCAATGGCGTGATCCCCACCATATTTCCCCAGCGCGGCGACACCAAAAATAAACGCCCGCCCCAACAGGACCATTTCCGCTCCGAGGGACAAGGCCCGGATGACGTCTAATCCCGAACGGACGCCACTATCAAAGAGGATACGTGCTCTGCCGTTAACTTGCCGGGCGACCACAGGCAGAGCATCAATGGCTGCCGGCACCCCATCGAACTGCCTGGCCCCATGATTGGACACGTGGATACCATCCACCCCGATGGATATGGCCTGTTCAGCATCGTCGGGATGGAGCACGCCTTTGAGGGTCAATGGCCCGTCCCACTCGTCACGTAATTCCTTGAGGTAATCCCAGGACAAGTTACCCCCCAACCGGGTACGAACAAAGTTTGATAGACCGGTCATGTCGTTCACGCCAGCGTATTTCGCTAACGTGAGACATTTAGGCAACCCCCGACGCAAGGTCCGGGCCGTCCAGCGTGGCTTTCGCATGGCATCGAAGACCATGTAGGGCGTAACACGCGGTGGGATCCCGAATCCGGCACGGGTTGCCCGTTCCCGGCGACTTCCGACCGGCACGTCTGCCGTCACCACGAGGGTTGTAAATCCTTGGTCTTTTGCCCGGAGCAACAGATCACTTGTAATTTCGCCCACCCGGGGACAGTAAAGTTGGAACCAGCCCATATCACCAACCAACGGCCCTACCGTCTCCGGCGTCTGCGTGGCCACGGTGCTCAAACAGTAAGGTATGCCATACCGCGCGGCTGACCGGGCGAGAATGTGTTCCACCCCAGGCCACATGAGCCCACCCCCGCCGACCGGAGCGATCCCGAATGGCGCGTTGTACGTGCGTCCGAAGAGGGTCGTAGACAGATCAGGATGAAACGCCCCTTTCATAAATCGGGGGATCAGAAGGACCTCGGACATGCGCGCCGTGTTCTGGGCCATCGCTCTTTCATCGCCTGTTGCAGAATCCAGATATTCCCAGGCCACATGGGGCATGCGGGTTTTAGCCTTCGTCCGCAAATCGCTGATCGTGGGATACCGCGCCATGTACCGTTTCAATCGTCCATCACTCATCTGCACTCCGCAAATAACTCAAATCAATAATCCGTTCTTCGTCCGCTGCCGACCGCTTCCTTCCCGATATAGATATCATAGTAGGCGTGGCCATTACGATAATTGGGATAGTTACCCCACTTGTCTGATTTGAATCCCTTTAGCCAGGGCTTCCGAAGCTGATACGTCTTCATATGCCACAAGAATACGCCGCCCACATCAGTGGCCAGGATACGTTCGGCGTCATCATACATCGCCATGCGCTCTTCCGGATTCATTTCCCCCGCGGCCTGATCGATCAGCTGGTCGAACGCCGGATTGGTCCAGTCATGGCGGGAGTAGCCACGCGGTTGGGATCGCCAGATCATGCCCAGCATACTCTGCGGATCCGCAAAATCGTAGTTGAAGGAAGCCAGGCTCATCGGGATCTCCCAGTTGTACATACTGGTCCGATAGGTCGCGCCTTCCGTGTTCTGAAGATCGATGTCGACCCCCAGATTTTCCTTGAGCATCTGCTGAATGGCCTGGGCAGCCTGACCGATCGGTGAACTGGACTGGGCATCTGGAAGCCAGAGGGCTTTGGTCGGAAATCCTTTGCCCCCTGGATAGCCTGCCTCCGCAAGGAGTTCACGGGCCAGGGCCGGATCGTATCGCTGGATATCCGTATATTTATCCCCGACATAACCGGGGAAATGTAACGGCAGCATCGTATAGGCAGGGATCATCATGCCTTTAAGAATAACGTTCAGGATGGTCGGCCTATCGATCGCATGGGCAAACGCCTGCCGGACGCGCAGATCGTCGAACGGCGGTTCCTGCGTCTTAAAATATAGATAAATCGTCGTAAACTCGTCGTAAGCTGATATCTCATTGCGCAGAGTGGGGTTATTCTGAGCTTGATTCGTAATCATCGGACTCACTTCAATGGCATCGATTTCGTTATTCTCATAGGGCAGAAGTCCAAGGTCATTAGCGGAACTGGAAGAGCCGATCTGTCCGGTCGAGATGAGCACCAGCTGGCGGACATGGGCCGGGTTGGGGCCTTCATAGTAAGGGTTTAAATCGAAGGTCAGGTACTGCTGGGTAATCCATTTTTCCAGTTGAAAGGCCGAATTACTCACATTGTTACCCAAATCTGACCAGCGATCTCCATGTTTCTCCACCTGCCAGCGTGGTACGGGGGAAGACGTGTGGTAGGCGGTGATGTAGGGCAGAAATGCGCACGATTGTTCGGTTTCGATCACAAAGGTGTGGTCGTCGATGGCCTTTATCCCGACGGAATTCACATCCGGATTCTCCCGCTGGTTATAGGCCCTGGCCCCTTTGATGTCGTAATATAGAAAAGCGTAGACATTGCCTGCATCCGGATGAAGGAATCGCCGAAAAGTGTATTCGAAGTCATGGGCGGTGACGCGCCGGCCATCACTCCATCGCCCATTGGGACGCAAGTGAAAGGTCCAGGTTTCGCCATCCTCAGAGCTTTCCCATCGTTCAGCCGCCCCCGGCAACAGTTCGCCGTCCAACCCGAACATGGTGAGTCGTTCAAACAGAAATTCGGTGCCGCCGGTGGAGTAAAGGGCGACCCCCATATCCATACTTTTGGGCTCTGAAGCCAGATATCGAAAGACCTGATGTTCCATAGGAGCCGCATCTTCTGGCAGACGTTCCGCCAGCGCGGCCAAAGCTTTTGCCTTTCGTTCATTTGCCGGGCCCGTCTGTTCAGATGTATCCCATGAGGGACCAGATTCACAGCCTGGAATAGCTATTGTGATCAGTAGGAAAAAACAGATGGTTCGATAAAACGACATGCACGCGCTCCTGTAATAAGTGGTCACAGAGGATTTCCTTAAGAGGCTGTTTGAAAAGTTCATCCTGACGTCGAACGGCTGCAAAAGCCCCTTTCTGCGTTGTGCTGCATCGCCATTTCTAAGAAATGACTGTTTCGCACGCCTTGACATCGGCTTTTTCACTCGTTCTTTGGTCTACCGAGCAACTTTTCAAATAGCCTCATAGAGTATGATGCCCATCTATTGTGATGTCAATAAGGATCAATATCTGTATGCCCCGGTATGATCCTGCAAGACATCAAAATTGGATTAAACAAGGGGTATAGGGGGTTGCTGAAAACCCATCGGTAGGAAGCCCACTTTTTTCATCCCATGGGCGTTCTATATCACGGGCTATGTTTTCATTGATTTATAGATTACGGACATGAGGGTACTGCATAATATTCTGGGCGGATCGGCGCTGGCCGGTACTTCTTTAAACAGGCAGTAAAGGCCCATACTACCACCGCCCAGATAGCGACGGTATACCACATTGACGTCAAAGGTCTGGAAAAACGGGGTAGGGCCATCTGGGTCCACAAAAACCAGGGGCATGTCGTGGATATGGAAATCGATCTGCCCGATAATCCAGGCTCGGAGAACTTCAAATTCCTTCTACTGCATATCGAGCTGATGGACCGGCCAGGCTGGGCCGGGTTTATCCATGCCCATTTCAATTCAAACGGGCAGCCTGATGTAGCCTACTCGCCCTTAATCCGTCTGCTCGACCACCTCTTCTGCGGTCGCTTCCTCTTGGGCCTGGAAGCCCTCGTCTTTGATGGTCTGTATCAAGCGATCCGGCGTGACGGTCTCCGCCGTGTGCTTTACGACGACCCGCTGGTTTTCAAGGTTAACCTCTGCCGACACGACGCCGTCAATTTTGGACAGTGCACCCTGCACTGTGATGGCGCAGCCGCCTCAGGTCATCCCTTCGAGGGCCAGCACGGTGGTTTCCAGCGAGGCGTCTGCAACTGGGGTAGAGGTGTCGGTCATCAGCAAGTGCGGCACCGCCAGCATCAATCCGGTGAGTCCCGTGATCGCCCACAAGCCTACTTTACGCATCTTGAGCGATCCTTGCGTGGCACAGGCCTTGCCCGCCGCGCAGTTTTCTTCCCTTTTCCGGTAGGTCAAGAAGAACCCGACACCAAGAAATAAGACCGCCAGGCCTGTAAAATAAGACTGGTAAGGTTCGAAAAAGCTGAAGGCCGAACCAACGGTGCCCAGGCCGGCGACACCGATACCCGCCAGGACCAGGGGACCAACACAGCAAAGCGAGGCCAGAGCGGCGGTGACGACCGCTCCAACGTTTGTGAGGGTGGATTTCTCCATCTAGGGTATGCTCCTATGAATAATATCTCAGGGGTTAAATACGGCTTGGTTTACTGAGCGATTGTATTCGTTTGATCATTGACAGGTATAAAATATTGACACGTACATAATAGATCAGACTTTGCTGAGAAGCAACAGGAATTGCCATCCTCTGAATGCTCGGGGCATTTATTTCAAAGGGCTGGATGTTCGGAACGGTTTTTAATCTACCCTATCTTAAATAAATCTGTATTATTGATCTTTATGGGATGGTCTTATTTTTATTTCAGACCGTCCCATCATAGGGACAGGTAGCATTCCGGGATCTAAAGTTTTCCTCAGAACAAACCCAGAGGGTAAAAAAGGATTATTATGCAACCCAATATTATTTTAATTAACTGCGACGACCTCGGATATGGTGATCTGGGCTGTTATGGCTCCACCATCAACAAAACACCAGCTATCGACAAAATGGCAGCCGAAGGCATGCGCTTTACAGATTTTTACATGGCCTCTCCTGTGTGCTCCCCCTCCCGGGGTGCCATGCTCACCGGATGCTACCCGCCGCGCATCAGCTTCGGGGCATTTGACGGGCGATGGGTGCTCTTTCCGGGGCAACCCCTGGGGCTGAACCCGGATGAAATTACGATTGCCAAGCTGCTTAAACAACAAAATTACGCCACCAAAATTGTAGGCAAGTGGCACTGTGGGGACCAGAAAGAATTTCTGCCCACACGCCATGGCTTTGACAGCTACTATGGTATCCCTTACAGCAACGATATGGGTATCCAGAAGGAAGACGATCCCAATCCACCGTTGCCGCTGTTGCGTGATGAGGAAGTCATCCAGGCTCAACCAGACCAGAGAGGTATCACTGAGCGCTATGTGGAAGAATCTGTGCGGTTCATCCGCGAGCATAAAAACCAACCGTTCTTTCTCTATCTCGCCCACATGCATGTCCACCTGCCTCATTATCCACCGGAACGGTTTGTCCGGGAATCTGAAAATGGCGTGTATGGCGCCGCCGTCGCCTGCATCGATTGGGCCACCGACGTGCTGCTGCATGAGTTGAAAGCACTGGGTCTTGACGACGATACTCTGGTAATCTTCACCAGCGACAACGGATCGAGGATGGACGGACAGGGCGGCAGTAACGGCGCATTACGGGCAACCAAAGGCACCACCTGGGAGGGCGGCCAGCGGGTGCCGTGTATCATGCGGTGGCCAGGTAAAGTACCTGCTGGACAAACGTGCAGTGAGCTTACCTCGGCCATGGATTTCTACCCGACTCTTGCCGCCATTGGTGGGGCGGACGTACCCACCGACCGGATTGTCGATGGAAAAGACATCCGACCACTCATGCAGGGTGAAGAAGGCACCACAACGCCCCATGACGCGTTCTTTTATTACAAACGGAATGCCATCGAAGCTGTGCGCAGCGGGCATTGGAAACTCCATGTCCGTAAAGATGATAAGGAGATACATGCGTTGTACAATCTGGATACGGACGTCGGGGAAACCACGAACTTGTACGACCAGCATCCGGATATCGTTCAGAATCTGAAAGCAAAAATCGATGCTTGTCGGCAGGATATCGGCGATGATGCGGCCGATATCAAAGGACAGAACATCCGACCGGCAGGCCGCGTGGAAAACCCGGACACCCTGACCCATCTCGATCCCGATCATCCTTATATGGTTGCGATGTACGACCTTAAAGAGCGGGGTTAAGACCCGAGACACATATGGATCAATTCTGGACGTTGTTGAACAACGATACCATCGAGGGCATGAATCCGGTCCAGCAGCAACGTCATACGCACTGCTCAATGGCGGATATTACCCGCTTTGACGACCTGACTGGCGACCGGCGAAAGACCTTGGACATCCTGGCGTTAGGGCGAAGCGCAGGGCGTTCCTACAAATGGATCCAGGATCGGTATCTCAGAGATGGAGATACCCCGGCTTTCCGTAGAACGTTAATGGAAGGCCGCCCCACGTCCTCTGATGAGTAAACCCCTTAAACCGAATTGCCCGATCGATCGCACAATTCAACGAAGGTCGGAACATTATGCCTCGTGAGATGATGCGAATCCTGGATATGTGCCACTCCGCCTTCTGCATGAAGGCCATCGAAAAAAGGCTCCTGTACAGTATATACCCGGCCACCCGGACGCATTGGGCTTCAAGAACCGTCACCTCATGGCCAGCCTTTACCAACTCATCTGCAGCCACAAGTCCGGCGAGACCTGGGCCGATAATGATTTTTTATCGTCCCATGACGGTCAAGGGCTGTTCGCTACCGACTTATGGCTTGAACGGGATTGGCCGGTAACGCCAGAGCAGCCAGCGCACTTCGTCGGAGGTGATCTCTTCGATTCATAGATAGGGCCATACCTTATTCGCCTCTATTTCTATCGACGCTTTTGGGAACCTGTGTGGGAACACAACCTGTCTTTCAGTACATAATGGAGGATCATGGGTACTATTAACTGATGTTACGCAACGCCTCTTTTATCGCCCATAAAACAGGCTCCTACTAATCAAGATGCCTATATAACCTCGTAGGGGCTAGCTCCTGTGAGCGATAAGTAAGGTAAAATTCACCAACTGGATAACATCAATTATTAAGTGATATGCCCCGGTTATAGGGTTGGATGAAGCAGACCAGGGTCTGTAATTCGATTCTACACCTGATCCAAAATACCTGGCAAGATTTTTTCAAGTCTTTGGATATTCTACTCTAATTGACAGGGATTTCATTCAACGGTATATTCCTAGGGCTGAGTGTGAAAATTACGGTGTCATCCGAAATAAGTAAACTGAGGAGACCATCTTGACTGGACCCGCAGAAAACATCGAGGCAGCAGAAGTCCGTTTGCCCTGCACCGATCTGTCAGAGAATTTACCTTTTTATACGAAGACCCTGGGATTCCGGCTGGATACCATTTTCCCTGCCGATAATCCGGCCGTGGCCGTCTTATCCGGGTATGGTCTAAGGCTACGGTTGGAGCGGGGCGCAACGGAATCACCCGGCACCTTGCGGCTACTTTGTCGGACCCCTGAGACCTTGGCGAATGGCGAAAGGGAACTGGTCGCCCCAAATGGCACACGCATCGAGATCGTCGATGCAAACCCGCCTTTGGACAGACCCGAAACGCAGCACGCGTTTGTGGTTCGGCGGCTGCAAGACAACACCCCATGGGTCATTGGCCGTGCGGGGATGCAATACCGGGATTTGATTCCCGACCGTCTGGGTGGAACCATTATCGCCTCACACATTCGGATCCCCGACGGAGGCCCTGTACCCGATATGGTGCATTATCATACCGTGGGATTTCAACTAATTTTCTGTTACAAGGGCTGGGTCCGGCTGGTCTATGAAGATCAGGGTCCGCCATTTATTCTTAAGGCCGGTGATTGTGTAATCCAACCCCCTGAAATTCGTCACCGCGTCCTCGAAGCCTCCGAGAATATGCAGGTGGTCGAAATCGGTGTCCCAGCTGAGCATATCACATCGATTGACCATGATCTGGAACTACCAACCTCGATCCTCAACCCGGACAGAGATTTCGGGGGACAGAAGTTCTGTCGGCATGAGCTAGAGCAAGCCGTCTGGGGCCCCTGGCGGCTAGACGGGTTTGATTTCCGGGAAACAGGGATCGGTGCGGCCACGGCAGGTCTGGCGTCAGTCCAGGTTGCCCGGGTTAAAAGCGAGGTGCCGGTGCAGGTCACCAGCCACAATTCGGATATCCTGTTCACCTTCGTTACGGAAGGAACCGTAACCCTCCAAGGCGAGGGACAGGGTGCCCATGGGCTTACCGCCGGTGATGCGTTTGTCATCCCACCGCATGTTAAAACATCTTTAACAGATTGTTCTGAGGATCTGGAACTTCTCGAAGTATCGTTACCCGCGACATTCGATACCACGGTGCATGCAGGAGTCATCGAATGAAAATATATGCGCACAAGGCCCTTTTTCTAACAATTCTCGGCGTATTAATCCACCTCCTTATTGGACCTGTGGTTCTAGCGGCAGAAAAAGAAATAAAAATTGCCCTCACTGCCGATGCGGTCCATGTGGACCCGCAACAGGGGGATGAACTGACCAGCAATATCATGTACAACCATTTCTATGATACCCTCGTACGACGGACCGCAGATATGGAGTTCGTGCCGGGTCTGGCGGAAAGTTGGGCCCTCAAGAATGACGTCACCTGGATCTTCAAACTCAGACAGGGGGTGCAATTTCACAACGGGGATGAATTAAAAGCCGCTGATGTGGTGTTCTCAATCGAGCGATGCCGAACACAACTTCTCTCCGGCCTCGTACGTTATATCGCGCAAGCCAGAGCCCTGGATGCCTACACGGTGGAAATCAAAACGCCACAGCCATATGCAGCGTTGCATATGGACCTGTCAAACTTCCATATTCTCAATGAAGCGTATGTCAAAAAAGTGGGCAGCGAACAGCTGGATCTCAAGCCTATGGGCACGGGACCGTACAGACTTGTCGAGTGGATAAAAGAGGATCATATCACCCTGGCAGCCTTTGAAAATTATTACCAGGGACCAGCCAGAATAAAAAAAGTAACCTTCCGGCCAATTACCAATCCGGCAACCAGAACGGCCGCTCTGCTGACTGGTGAGGTGGATGTGATTCAGGACGTGGCCGTGCGGGATGTGGATCGCATAAAAAATTCCGGCCGATTCAATGTCATTTTCCGGCCGAGTCTTCTGAATTTACTCCTGGCCCTGGATTGTCGCGATACCTCTCCTGCGATCAACCTACCGGTTAATCCGTTGAAAGATATACGGGTACGAACCGCCATCGCTCAGGCGATCCAGATCAAGGCGATCCAGAAAGTGATTATGAATGGCCTGTCCACCCCATCTGATCAATATGTTCCCGCGTCGCACATCGGCTATGTGGACGGTCTAAATTTTCGCACATTGTACCCTTATGATCTCAATAAGGCCAAAGCGTTGATGAAAGAAGCGGGATATGAAAATGGGTTCGCCATCACCCTGGATGCGACAAACAACCGATATGTCAATGATCAGAATATCGCGCAGGCACTGGCTGGCATGCTGGCCAAAATAGGGATTACGGTTAAACTTAACCTCATGTCCAAGTCCAAGTTCTTCGGTTATATCCGCGTCCCGTCTCCAAACTCAGGATTTATTATGAGCGGCTGGGATACCCCATCGGGAGATGCCGGGTTTATGTACAACTCAAGTATGTATTCTCAGAACAAAAAACCCGGCTATGGGCAATCAAACAGGGGGGCGTATGCCAACCCTGAATTCGATGCGCTGATCGACAAGGCTGATGCCACACCTGATTTAGATGAGCGAGATCAATACCTCCAGGCAGCGACCCGTATCGCCGTTCGGGATATTGTGCTTATTCCTTTGCACTACGAACAGGACCTCTATGCCACAAAGAAGAACGTGACCCTGACGCCCAGAGTGGACAAGTTTATCTGGACCTGGGAACTGGATGTCAAGTGAATCCTGCTTGATCCCCGATCAATAACGGTTCTTAATACGGCAATAATTCATAAACAACCCAAGATCATAGTACGCGAAAAAATTTCAATTTGTCATCTCGACCGAGCAGAGCGCCCGGAGAGATCTGCTTGTTGTCGATTTATAGTAGATCCCTCGACACCGCTCGGGATGACATGTTCAGCCAATTTCAATTGATTGTCGTGTACTATAACGAAAGATTTAATGCCACGGTACCCATGATCAGTTTTTTGTTTAAACGTGTTTTCCAGATGATTGTCGTGCTCTGGATCGTTTCGGTACTGGTCTTTTCCATGATGACCTTTACCGGCGATCCGACCTATATGATGGTGCCTCTGGATGCGACCGAAGGGGAGATCGCCAATGCCCGCCGGCTTCTCGGCGTCGATAAACCGATTGTCGTCCAATATGGTATCTTCCTCAAAAATAGCCTCACTGGAGATTTCGGACGATCGTTCGTTTTTCGGCAACCGGTTTTTGATCTGATCGTCGAACGGATTCCGGCGACGATGGAGATGGTCCTGGTCGCCATGCTGATCGCCGTGACGATGGCGATTCCTCTCGGCGTATTTGCAGGGGCATATCCCAAGAACCCTATCAGCCGTGGGATTATGGCCGGATCGCTTCTTGGGATCTCCCTGCCAAATTTCTGGGTGGGCATGATGCTGATCTTCGTCTTTGCCGTCGGATATAATCTCCTGCCCTCCTCAGGTAGAGGCGAGACGATTGACCTTCTCGGTATGCGCGTAAGTCTGTTCACGACAGATGGGCTCCGTCATCTCATCCTGCCGGCCTTGACCCTGTCCTTCGCAAGCATGGCGACCTTACTGCGGATAACCAGAGCGGGTATAATGGAAGTGATGAAGCAGGATTTTGTTAAATTCGCCCGGGCGAAAGGGGCAACGTATCGGGGGATTTTGTTTAAACATGCCTTAAAAAATGCATTGATTCCCGTGGTAACCATCTTTGGACTGCAATTGGGCGATGTGATCGCCTTCGCCACTATTACCGAATACATCTTCGCCTGGCCCGGCATGGGTAAACTTCTGGTAGATTCAATCCACCTGGCCGACCGGCCGGTGATCGTGGTCTACCTGATGTTTGTGGCTCTGTTATTTGTGGTCATCAATTTCTTTGTCGACGTGATGTACACGTACATTGACCCCCGGATTAAGCTGAAGTAAGGTGAGAAGGTGAGAGGGTGAGAAACTGTGAAAGTGAAAAATGGAGAAGATCCTGAAGGCCTTAACGCAATTCCGCTCCTCCGAACTATTCTACAATTATCGACATAACTGGTCGGCGATGATCGGTAGTGCTATCCTTGTGTGTATGGTGAGCGTCGTCATACTTGGACCGTCACTGATGTCCCAGGACCCGTACGACATCGCCGGGCTTGAGTTGATGGATGCCTACAAACCGCCGGCGTGGTCGCCAGAGGGTGATCCACGTTATCTGCTGGGGACAGACGACCAGGGCCGGGACGTGCTTGCCAGTGTCGTTTACGGTAGCAGGCTCTCCCTTTTTATAGGCCTCACGGCGATGCTGTGTTCTTGTATGATTGGGACCACCATGGGGTTGATCTCCGGATATTATGGTGGTCTGCTTGATGGCCTTATTATGCGGATTGCAGATGTACAGTTGTCCTTTCCATCTATGTTGATCGCGTTGTTCTTGATGTCGGCCTTCGGGACCGGCGTCGACAAAATACTGATCTCCTTGACCTGTGTAGGCTGGGTGGTCTATGCACGGACCGTACGGGGATCGACCTTGAGCGAAAAAAAGAAAGAATATATCCAGGCAGCGACCGTGGCTGGATTATCCAGCAGACGCATCATCACGCGCCATATTCTGCCCAACGTGTTGACCCCGTTGATTGTGGTGGCCACCATCCAAGTAGGTACGTTTGTCCTGATCGAAGCCTCCTTGAGTTTTCTTGGTGTGGGGGTGCCGATCACCGAACCATCGTTGGGCTTGCTGGTAAAAAATGGTTTTGATGTGTTACTCAGTGGCCTGTGGTGGATGTCAGTGTTTCCCGGTGCGGCCATCATGTTGATGGTATTCGGGATCAATCTATTTGGCGACTTTCTGAGAGATGAGCTGAATCCGAGACTTAAATAAATGAAGTAGGCAGACAACCGCTGTAAGAAGGCGCTGGTTCCCGGCTTCCGCCGGGATGACAGGCACTGTTACTATAACTAACAACTTGAGTTAATCTATTGAAGCATATCTAAAGGCTCGTAACGCTATGAACCCTCCGGTATTGAACGTTCGAGATTTAAAAACCTATTTCCATCCCTTCGCTGGGGTCGTAAAGGCCGTAGACGGTGTCGATTTTTCCATCGAACCGGGGGAGATTCTGGGGGTGGTCGGTGAGTCCGGCTGTGGAAAATCTGTGTTGGGATTTTCCATCATGGGATTGATCGATCCGCCTGGCCGTATTGAGCAGGGAACCATTACCTTTAATGACCTCAATCTACTGGAGATGAAAGAACAGGATTTAAGAAAAATACGAGGCAAAGACCTGGCCATGGTCTTTCAGGACCCGATGACTTCTTTAAATCCGTTGTATACGATTCAGAATCAGATGGAAGAGAGTATGAAACGCCATAGCGGCTTGAATGCCACGCAACGTAAGGCCCGGTGTATCGAGCTTCTGGATGAAGTAGGTATTTCTCAACCTGAATCACGACTGAAAAACTATCCGCATCAATTTTCAGGCGGGATGCGCCAACGGGTGATTATCGCCATTGCCCTCGCCTCACATCCCAGGCTCATCATCGCCGATGAACCGACGACGGCCCTGGATGTGACGATCCAGGCTCAAATACTCCAGGTGATGAAACGCCTGGTCAGAGATCATCAAACCGCCTTAATGCTGATCACCCATGACCTGGCCGTCATATCCCAAATGGCAGACCATATCATGGTGATGTATTGTGGACGAATCGTAGAAAAGGCCACCAACCAGGTGATTATCAACCAGGCCCAACATCCGTATACGCTGGGGCTGCTGAATTCCATTCCAAAGCTGACCGTAAAACAGTCTCGATTGCCACAGATTAGCGGGATGGTGCCTGATATCAGGGATCTTCCTGCGGGCTGTGCCTTTGCACCCCGATGCAGCTATGCCCAGGATCTTTGCCGGACCACACGCCCGGAACCGACCGCCCTTTCACCCGGCCATGAAATTGCCTGCCATTTCCCGGTAGAAAGATAGACTATGCCACCCCTTCTGGAAATCAAACAGCTCGAACAGCGATTCGATGTCAGTCCCGGATTC
>Ga0114999_10002194_pt1 | contig 26124 bp, 20 predicted proteins | sample ArcticOcean_MG_C_3_FD_89820 | JGI IMG/M metagenome (GOLD analysis project Ga0114999, IMG submission 89820) | Marine microbial communities from western Arctic Ocean - ArcticOcean_MG_CB8_126 | ecosystem: Environmental > Aquatic > Marine > Oceanic | place: Arctic Ocean: Canada Basin | collected...
ACCACCGCCACCATCACAACAGCACCACAAACCGAATAACCCGAACAAACTTCCCACACACCCTGTCCAACCCTTCCTTTTTATACGGTTTGTATTCGCAGGCTCTCCCTGTTTAACACATAATAGGTAACGGGACCGGGTCTCGAGAGTGACTCGGCCTGTTTCGGAGCAACCAATGAGCCTGGATCTGACGGGAATCTACGAACGATGTTTTGCCGTACCTGCCCTGCAACCGGCCGGACTGATGGTCGCCATCCTGGCGGTCTACTGGTCGCTGGTGATGCTCGGTGCGGTGAACATCGAGTTCCTCGACTGGGACTTCGATCTCAGCCTCGACGGCGACGGAGGTGCGCTGGACTTCGGCCTGGTCCCCTTCCGTTTTCTCAATCTCGGCAAGATCCCCATCATGCTCTGGGCCACGGTGTTCGCATTCGCTGCCTGGATACTCTCGCTACTGATCCACTATCGCTGGGCACCCTTACAGTCCGACGGGGCAAAGATCGCCGAGGCGTTCGGGTTGGCGGTGGTCATTACCAAGCTTGTGACCAACCCGTTGCGGCCCGTGTTCGAGATCACCGAGCCGAATCGGCCCGAAACCCTGATGGGCCGAACCTGCATGATCACCACTCTGCAAGCGACCGAGCAGCGTGGCGAAGCGAGCTACGCCACCGAGGGAGCTCCTCTGATCCTCTTGATTCGCACCACCGGAGCCGAGCTGTCGCGTGGACAATCGGCCACCATCATCGACTACAGTCAGTCTGACAACACGTACATCGTGAGCGGCACCAACGCAGGAGACGAGTAATGGAAATCTGGGAAATCGCGGTTTACGGAATCATCGGCGCCGTGGCAGTCACGGTCGTCGCCTTCTTCATTCTCAGCGCATTCTACCGCAAGCCGGGGCCCGAAGAAGCCATCGTCAGGACCGGAGTCTTCGGGCTGAAGGTCCAGACCGGCAAGGGAATGATCGTTATTCCCGTAGCCCACATGTTTCACAGGATGGACCTTTCGCTCAAACGGATCGAAATCGCTCGCGAAGGTGAAGACGGACTGATTTGCCAGGACAACATCCGAGCCGACATCCGCGTCGCCTTCTACGTGCGAGTCAACAACGAAACCAACGACATCAAGCAGGTCGCCGAGATCATCAACCCCACCCGCGCCTCCGAAACCGACCAGCTGCGTCTGCTCTTCGAAGCCAAGTTCTCCGAAGCACTCAAGACCGTCGGCAAACAGTTCGACTTCGTCAGCCTCTACACCGATCGCGACAATTTCCGAGACCAGATCCTCGGAGCCATCGGCCAGGACCTCAACGGCTACCGACTCGACAACTGCCACATCGACTACCTCGAACAAACCCCGCTGGAAAGTCTCAACCCGACCAACATCCTCGACGCCGAGGGAATCAAGAAGATCACCGAGTTGACGACTCAGGAAAACATCAAGCGGAACCACTTCGAGGTCGAACAGGCCAAGATCATCAAGCAGCAGAACGTCGAGCGTGACGAAGCCTTGTACGAACTCGAGCGTCAGAGAGTCGACGCCGAGGAGAAGCAGAAGCGTGAGATCGCCGAGATCACCGCTCGGAACCAGGCCGCCGCGGCTCAGGTCCAGGAAGAAGAACGGCAGCGGGCCGAGAATGCTCGAATCGTCGCCGAAGAAAAAATCCAGGTCGCCGAACAGAACAAGGACCGCCAGATCATCGTCGCACTTCGGAACAAGGAACGGACCGACTTTGTTGAAATTGAACGAGTCGAGAAGGACCGGATGCTCGAAGTGACCGAGCGAGAACGGCTGGTCGGGCTCGCCGACATCGAGAAGGACAAGGCCATCGAGATCGAGAAGCGGAACATCCAGGAAGTCATCCGCGAACGCGTGATCGTCGAACGCGGTGTCGTCGAAGAACAGGAAAACATCAAGAACACCCACGAAATCATGACCGCAGACCGAGCCAAAACCGTCGCCGTGACGTTGGCCGAAAAGGATGCTCAGGAAGCGTTGGTCAAGCAAGTCACCGCAGCCGAAGCTGAAAAGCAATCGGCCGAGTTCGAAGCTCAGCAGGTCATCATCGAAGCCGACGCCCACCGAGATGCGGCCGAACGCGAGATGCAGGCCACCAAGATGCTCGCCGAGGCCAAGATCGCCGACCAGGCTGCCGAAGGACTCGCCGAAGCTCAGGTCACTCTCGCCAAAGCCGATGCCCTCCAGAAAGAAGGCACCGCCGAAGCCACCGTGACCCAGAGGAAGGGTGAAGCCCAGGCGATCGTGATCGATCAGACCGGGACCGCCGAAGCCACCGTCACGCAAAGACAAGCCGTCGCCGTGGCCAAGGGCGACGAGGCCAAGGCCGTCGCCACCGAAAAAGTCGGGACCGCCGAAGCCACCGTCATGGAACTGAAGTTCGGAGCCGAAGCCAACGGCATCAAGGAAAAAGCCGAATCGATGAAGCTCTTCCACGACGCCGGAAAAGAACACGAAGAATTCAAACTGCAACTGGGCAAGGACAAGGACATCGAAATCGCCGCCATCGATGCCCAAACCCATATCGCTCAGTCACAGGCCACCATCGTCGGCGAAGCACTCAAAAACTCCACCATCGACATCGTCGGCGGAGAATCCACCTTCTTCGACCAGATCGTCAACTCGATCAAGGGCGGAAAAATCGTCGATCGGTTCGTCAACAACAGCGATGTGGTCACCGATATCAAGAACACGTTCTTCAACGGCGATGGCGACTACTTCGCCGCCCAACTGAAACAGTTCGCCGGACAGTTCGGAGTCAGCTTCGAAGACGTCAAGGACCTCTCGGTCGCCGCACTGATCGGACGCATGATCAGCCTCGCCGACAGCGACGACGACAAGTCGAGGTTGGAAGACCTGTTGAGGACCTTCCGAGGTGCTGGAGTCGCCAGCCAGAAGGTCGCTTCGCTGGGACTCTCCAGTGCACCGGCCGATGGGGCAACGGCCAAGTAGCCAAAACCCCCTACGCCAGTCCGCACGCCAGTCCGCACGCCAGTCCGACCGGCAAGTAGCACCCGCCAGGAAACCCCGCGATGGCCGATGAAGAACGTCTTCAGAGCGAGTCGGCCGAAGCGTCGGTCGACGACCACGCCGCTGCCGATTCCTCGGAATCACAAGCTGGCGATGGGGGGATGCGGCTCGAGAGCGGGACGTACGAGATCATCCGAAGCCGACTCGTCTCACACGGACAAGACCTCCGCAAACGACTCGGGACTCTCAACAACAAGCGCAAGGACGCCTTCGGATCGATCGAAACGGCGTTGCTGGGGACCGAGAGGATCACGACTGAGCACAACTGTGTGCCTCGCGACATGGTCTCCGTCGGACACCAACTGATCTTCGGCTATAACGTCACCTTTGGCCTGAAGTCCGAAGTCGGCGTCCAGGACGTCTTCTCGGCCTACACCTTCGCCGACGGCAAACTCGCACCCGCTCCACTCGACCTCGTCTCCGACAACCGATTCCGCAAGGACTTCGAAGACGTCTACAAGTACTACAAACACGCCACCTTCGCCCGGTTCTTCCGGACCGGAGTCCACCTGTTCATGGTGTTCCAGGTCGGCGGCTCGGTCAACGACATCAAGTCGTTCAAGTGGGCCATCACCGACGATGGACTCATCTATGTCGACAACCGCTCGGACCACGAAGTCGTCTTCCCCCCACAACACGGCTTCGACTGGACACTCGCCACTCGAGACATGCACCAGTCGGGCATACACCCGCACATCTCGATCGATGACCGCGTCTTTGTGGAGACCGTCGGAGGCGACCTGACCGTCAAGGTCGAAAACAACACCGCCAGCGGAGCCGGGATCTACTCCGAACCGGTCAACCACGCCGACCAGACCCTCGACGATGCCCGCATCGAGTTCAGCGTGCTGGGCAACATCATTCTGATGAAGGTCCGGCCCTACCAGGAAAATACCGACCGCTACCTGGTCTTCAACGAAAAGGTGCAGCAGGTCGTGCGACTCGATGCGATCGAACACGCCTGCGTTCAACTGCCCGACGACCACGGCCTGATCTTCTCCAACGGCTACTACCTGCAAACTGGAGAAAACAAGACCTTCGAAAGCGACCTGCAGGACATGCAGTTCGCCACCCGAATCGATTCCCAGAACGGCGAAGACTTCCTCTATGTCTTCCACAACCGCGATACCGGCGTCTACATCCTGCTCAACTACAACCTGATCGAGCAGAAGGTCGATACGCCGCTCGTCTGCCACGGGTTCTCGCTGTTCGAAGCCGGCGAACTGGTCTGCTTTCGCTCACAAGACACCGCCGCCAAACACCACGCGATCCAGGTCTGGCAGACTCCCTACACCGGAACAGGCTTCGAACCATCAGGCCAGCAAGACAGCTTCCTCCACAAGGTCGGTAACAAGGACATCGTTCGCGGCATGGCCGAGTGCCACGAGGTGCTGGGGTTGATCAACAAGGAAGACACCTACGCCAACCTCTATGTCGATATCGTCAAACAGGCAACCGATATCCTCGACAGCTTCTTCTGGATCACCAACGAAGACACCGGAGGACTGGCCACTCCACTCAGCGAAATCCGAAACGCCGCCGCCTCGGCCATCGACGAATTCGAAAAAGTCGTTCGAGTCAAACGCAACACGGCCGGAGAAACCACTCGGGTCGAAGGCGAGACCCGGACCATCATCGCCGACGTCGGACGGCGACGGTTCGAAACGATCGAGGACTTCGTCGATTCGCTCGCCGCACTCCGACGCATCCGCGGCGACATCATCACGCTGCGAGATCTCCGCTACGTCGACAACACGCTCGTCGAACAACTCGAAGGCGAAGTCGTCGAACAAAACGACTCGCTCTCGCACCGCTGTGTCGAGTTCCTGCTCAGACCCACCTCACTGGCCCCCTACGAAAACAAGGTCGCCGCAGAACTCGCCGACATCGAAGGACTCAAAAAGGTCAGCGACGCCAAGACGCTCGAACAAGCCATCGACCAAAGTGCCGCTGACCTCGAAATGCTCATCGATATCGTCAGCAACCTCGAAATCGATGACGCCACACAACGCACCGCCATCATCGACAACATCTCCGACATCTTCTCGACCGTCAACCAGGCTCGAGCCGGACTCAAGAAGAAGTCGCGAGACTTGATGTCCGTCGAAGGTGTTGCCGAATTCAACTCGCAACTGAAACTCCTCGACCAGTCGATCGTCAACTACCTGGATGTGTCTGACTCGCCCGAGAAATGCGACGAGTTCCTTACCAAGGTCATGATCGGGATCGAAGAACTCGAGGGACGGTTTGCCGAGTTCGACGAGTTCGTCGTCCAACTCTCCGAGAAACGCGACGAAGTCTACAACGCATTTGAAACCCGCAAACTGCAACTCGTCGAAGCACGCAACAAACGAGCCACCGCACTGATGGCCGCCGCCGAACGCATCCTCGGTGGCATCCAAAGTCGCGTCGGTGCGCTCGAAACCGTCAACGACATCAATGGCTACTTCGCCGCCGACCTGATGATCGACAAGGTCCGCGACCTCGTCGATCAACTCAAGGAACTCGACGACAACGTCAAGGTCGACGACATCCAAAGCCGACTCAAGACGACCCGAGAAGATGCCGTCCGACAACTCAAGGACCGACAAGACCTTTTCGTAGATGGCGAGAATGTCATCAGGTTTGGCAACCACCACTTCTCGGTCAACGTCCAAACTCTCGACCTGACCACCGTATTCCGCAACGGCAAAATGGCACTGCACCTGACCGGAACCGATTTCTTCGAAACCATCGGCGACGACGACTTCCTGGCCACTAGCGAATTGTGGGACCAGGACATCGTCAGCGAAACGACCAACGTCTACCGAGGCGAATACCTCGCTCACAGGATCTTCAAATCACTCGACACCAACGACTGGCCCGATGGCCCCTCACAAGACGAACTGCTCGCGATGGATCCCGAATCGCGGCTCGCTGTCGTGCAACAGTTCATGGGGCCGAGATACGCCGAAAGCTACGTCAAAGGAGTCCACGATCGGGATGCCGCTCAAATCCTCTTCTCGCTGCTGCAAATGAACTCGAGAATCGGATTGCTCAGGTACCACGCCAAAGCTCGAGCACTGGCCACACACTTCTGGAATCGCTTTGGCGACAAACAGGACAAGACTCGCATCGCCGCACAATTGACCGGCTTCGGCAACGTCAATCAGGCCTTCCCCGGAACCAGCGCCCAGGAGGCCTACATCGCCAATCTGACCGGCATGCTCGATCAATTCGTCAGCTCCGAACAACTCTTCGACTCGAACCTCGTCGGCGAAGCCGCCAGGTACCTCTTCGCAGAACTGACACAACCGGCCACCCGCTTCGTTGTCAGTCGCACGGCCGCCGAATATCACGAATCGTTCGCCAACCACCTGAAAAGTTCAGGACACAACGACCGCTTCGTTAGCAGCCTCGCAGCCGTCAAGAAAGACGCCACCGGAGCCCTGCACGTGGCACGCGATTGGGTCGAAGCGTTTCTCGAAAGTCGCGACGAAGGCGAAGCGGCCGACTACATCGACGAAGTGGCTCACCTGCTGCTCGAAGGTTCGGTCCACAACCAAACCGTCGTCGATGCCAGCGCCGTCACCGAAATCGATGGACTCGCCGGCGACCACCCCGTCATCGATGGCAGCCACTACCACCTGCACTACAACCGCTTCATGCAGAAACTCGACCGCTTTCAGAACGATCGGGTGCCGAGATTCCTGGCCTACCAAGCCCAGAAAAAAGAACTCGTCGAAACCGCCCGCGATTCCATGCGGCTCGATGAGTTTCGACCGCGGGTGCTCACGTCGTTCGTCCGCAGCAAACTGATCGACCAGGTCTACCTGCCCGTCGTCGGCGACAACCTCGCCAAACAAATGGGCGTCGTCGGGGAAGAAAAACGAACCGACCTCATGGGGCTGCTGCTGCTCGTCTCGCCACCAGGTTATGGCAAGACCACACTGATGGAATATATCGCCAATCGGCTGGGCATTATCTTCATGAAGATCAATGGACCCGCCATCGGACACCATGTCACCTCGCTCGATCCCAGCGAAGCACCCAACGCCGCCGCTCGCGAAGAAGTCGAAAAACTCAACCTCGCTCTCGAAATGGGCGACAACGTGATGATCTACCTCGACGACATTCAACACACCAACCCCGAATTCCTTCAGAAATTCATCTCACTCTGCGACGCACAACGGAAAATCGAAGGTGTCTACAAGGGACGCACGCGGACGTATGACCTCCGAGGACGCAAGGTCTGTGTCGTCATGGCCGGTAACCCCTACACCGAAAGCGGCGAAAAGTTCCAGATCCCAGACATGCTCACCAACCGGGCTGATATCTACAACCTTGGCGAAATGATCGGTGACAGCGGCGAAGCGTTCGAAATGAGCTACCTCGAGAATTGCCTCACCTCCAACTCGGCACTCAATCCACTCGCAACCCGCAGCCAAGACGATGTCTACGCCGTGATCCGAATGGCCAGCGGCGATACACCCGATGGCATCGAACTCGAAGGCAACTACTCGCCCGAAGAACTCGCCGAATTCGTCGACGTCATGAAAAAACTTATGACCGTCCGTGACGTCATCCTCGCCGTCAACCGCGAATACATCCGCTCGGCAGCCACCGCCGACGACTATCGCACTGAACCCGCCTTCAAATTGCAGGGGTCCTACCGGAACATGAACCGGATCGCCGAAAAAGTGGTGCCGATCATGAACGACCAGGAACTGCAGTCGCTGATCGTTTCGAACTACGAAAACGATGCACAAACCCTGACCTCCGATACCGAAGCTAACCTGCTGAAGTTCAAGGAACTGATCGGACAACTCGACGAACAGGAACTCGAACGCTGGAATGACATCAAGAAGACGTTTCAACGAAACGTCAAGATGCGCGGCGTCGGTGCCGACGACAGGGTCGGACAGGTCGTCGTACAACTCAGTAGCTTCAGCGAAGGACTCGATGCCATTCGAGATGCCATGGCCGATGGACTCGAACAACTCGCCACAGCCAACACACTCACACCCGACACCACACCCGACACCACACCCGAACTGGATCCCGACTCCGCACACGACAACACGCCGATACAACCCGACATCGCCAGCCATGTCGCCGGACTCCGCGAAAGCCTTGATGCCATCCGCGATGCACTCGCCGATGCCGCCGCACGACCCGTCGCCATCGCCGTGCCCGAACCGGCCGTTTCAGAGGATGACGCCAAGAGCAAAGACGATGCACCACGAGTCGAAATCGTTGAACCGGATGACCCCGAAGACGAAGACGGAGAAGAAGAACTCGATCGGATCGGAACCGCCAATACCATCACCGTCGTCAACAAGATCCCGCCCAGCCTGCTCAAAGTGCTCAGACAACAATTCCAACTGATGGAAGGCTGGATGAAACCGCTGCTCAAGAGCAGCCAGGCACAGCAGGGTGAGTTGAAACAGCTGCGAGAACAGATCGAAACCACACTCGACGACTACGAACGACTCATCGGACAGGTCCGCAGTTCCAAGTCCAATCGCAGCTAAGCTCGCTGCTCAGACAACAAGTGAGATCCCCGCCGCCACCGCCCAGACTGGCTCAGGGACTGGCTCCAGAGCCGCCAACGGCGGCGCCTGTCCCACCGCTCAACACAACCACCCCACTACTCAACACCACGCTTCCAGTGCAGCCGGTCGCCGCTGACCACGCCGCGACGACGTGCACACTCGAGACAGAACTTCTCCGAGTCGTACTCGACATACAACTCACCAGCCATCAGTAAATGGTAGAAGTCCTCGCCTGGACTCTTGGCGAAACAGTACTCCCGCTCCCAACTCGTCTTCACATGCGCCTGCCAACCACCCTCCCAGTCCGGCAGGTAGAGCCGCTGGTCACCAGGCAGGTCGCTGGCCAAGTCGGACGATGCCTCAACTGATGCACTCTCAGCCGGATCCGGCAACCGATCGTCCCACAGATCATCCAGGTTCGACAAACCCTCGGGAACTCCCCCGCCCATCTCGCACTCCCTCTACAACCCGACGTGCCATTAATACGCCCGTCACCGAGTCGGTGCAAGACGTAGCGATCACACTCCCGTGCAATCGTCAACTTCAGACCATTCGATAGATTCCGTCACTCCCGATGGCCGAACAGATCGATCCGTCCGGTCGCAACCACAGTAGCGATGCCACCACCAGTGGCCGCAATCCGAAATTCCTGCTGCAGACCGAGCCGATAGTTAACTTGGGAAGGAATGGCAATCTGGCCCGTTCACGGCAACTTGACGCACCAGGAAAATTCTACTGATGAGTGACACTCTCGCTGAGATCCGAACGTTGGACAACCTTCGCGACTTCATCCGTAACACTCTCTGCGACAAGGAAAACCTGCTGGCAGAAATCACCTCCATGACACAACGTGACCTGTCACGCCGCGGCCGCCAGTGTGGCCTGCAGTTTGCCCTCCAGGGTCCCCGCTGCGTTCGACTCGGAGCGATCTGGGAAAGCGACCACAACCAGATCTACTTCTACGACTCCCGAGGCACTCGCTACCTCAAGCTGCAACTCCCGCATCCGGTCGAAACCAACCCCATGCCCGCCGTCTGCTGAATCCACCCCAGACGAGCCGATGGTCAACTTGACGCGATGCGGATTGGGATGGCCTGTTCCGAGTCGGTCTCGGGGAAGTCTCTCCTGAAATGCACGCCGCGGCTTTCGGTCCGCGTTCGTGCGGCGACGATCATCAACTGAGCGACCAGCAGCAGGTTCTGCAGTTCCCAGCCAGGCACCTCGGCAAATTCTCGATTCGACACGAATCGGTCCCAGAACTCGACCTGCTCGGCCGCATCCTTCATCTCCTCCTCGGTCCGCTCGATCCCCACCTGACGCCACATCAGGCTCGACAGAGCGTTCCTGAGATCCGTGAGATGCAATTCCTCGTCGTCACCATCGCCCGGCTCCCAGTCCGAACCCACCGCGGGCACGGCAAAGTCGTCGGCCATCTCCCGAACCGCTCGCGACGCCGCTTCGCCGGTTCGAGCCCCATACACGAGGCCTTCGATCAGGCTGTTCGACGCCAACCGGTTGGCTCCATGCAGACCGGTCGAAGTCACCTCACCAGCAGCCAACAGACCCGGCAAACTCGTTTGCCCACCCGCATCAACGGTCACCCCACCGATCATGTAATGAGCCCCCGGCCGCACGGGGATCTGGTCGCTGGCGATATCGAGTCCGAAGTCGGCACAGACGCGTCCGATATGAGGAAACCGGGAGCGGACGAAATTGGGGTCGAGGTGCGACAGATCCAGGTAGACGCAGGGCTGATTAGTGACGGCCATCTGTTCGGTGATCGCCTGGCTGACAACATCCCGCGGAGCCAACTCGGCAGCCGGGTTGTAGTCGGGCATGAACCGGTGCCCGTTCCCATCTCGCAACCAGGCCCCCTCACCACGGACCGCCTCGGAGATCAGGTGCCGCGAACTGCCGGCGATGTAGAGCACCGTCGGATGGAACTGCATGAACTCCATGTCCTTCAACTCGGCCCCGGCCCGGAACGCGATCGCGTGTCCGTCGGCGGTGGCGATTTCCGGGTTGGTCGTCTCGCGGAACAACTGCCCGGCTCCCCCCGTCGCCAGGATCGTCTGCTTGGCCCACACGCAAGTCCTCGGTCGATCGGGATCGTGCACGATCGCACCTCGGCATCGACCCGCGACATTCAGCAAATCGATCGTGAACGTGTTCTGCCACACCTGCACCCGCTCACGCTCCAACGCCGCCTGCTGCAACGCTCGCATCACCTCACGACCGGTCGCATCACCGTCGGCATGCACGATCCGCCTGTGCGAATGGCCGCCCTCGCGAGTCAAATCGATCTGACCGTCGGTCTCGTCAAACCGCGTGCCGATCCCAATCAACTCTCGAATCCGACCCGGAGCCTCTCGCACTACAGTCTCGACCACCTCGGGATCGCAAAGTCCCTTGCCCGCAGCGATCGTGTCGGCCGTGTGATTGGCAAAATCGTCCAACGGGTCCAAGACCCCGGCAATCCCTCCCTGGGCCTGAGCACTATTGGAGACCTTCAACAGGTCCTTGGTGACCACCACCGCCGAAACCTCATCGTCCAATGCCAACACCGCACGCAGCCCAGCAATGCCGCCACCGATCACCAACACGTCGGTAAAGACATGAGCCACCCGCTTAGGAGAAAAACGGACCAGGTGGCGACGACGAGGTGTGAACTCTAATAGACTCACGCAATGGGCCCCTGACCCGAAACACGACCAATACCAACCGGAACACCTAGATCGTCGTCGCCATGAAACCGCCGTCAACCACCAGGTTCTCACCAGTCAGAAAACTCCCCGCCGTCGGACTCGACAACAACAAGATCGCTCCGGCCAATTCGTGAGACTCGCCGAAACGGTCGATCGGAGTATGAGTCATGATGCTGGCCACGCGGTCGGGCGTCAGCACCTTGCGGTTCTGCTCGGCCGGAAAGAAACCCGGTGACAAGGCGTTGACCCGGATCCCCGACGCAGCCCACTCGCGAGCAAGATTCTGAGTCAGGTTGATCACCGCGGCCTTGGTCGCCGAATACGTGAAGACACGAGACAGCGCCGTGATGCCCGAAAGCGATGCGATGTTGACGATCGCCCCCCCTCGACCGTCGGCCAGCATCGCCGCGCCAAAGACCTGGCAACCCAATTGCACTCCGCCAAGATTGACCGAAAGAATCTGCTCCCACTCCGCCTCGGTAATCTCCAGAAACGGAGTCGCCGAGTTGATCCCGGCTCCGTTGATCACGATGTCCGGACGGCGCCCCGCTTCACCCAGACTCGCAACAACCGCCTCGAGATCCTCGCGAGACGTATTGTCGACGGCATGGAACTCGGCCGATCCACCCGCCGCTATGATCAACTCGACCCGCTCGCCACCACGCTCGGCACTCCGACCAGCCACCACCACATGAGCCCCGGCCGCTCCCAATGCGTCGCAGAAGGCACCGCCCAGAACGCCCGTCCCACCAATCACCACCGCCGTCAAGCCGTCCAGACCAAACAGACCCTGAAGATATTCAGCCGAAGATGTCGACATCGCCTCGCCGCTCCCCACAAGTGTCCAGCGTGGTGACCGAGCCAGCCCCGCCACCCTCAGCAACAGACATTCACTAACCGTCTATGAACTCGGGCTCAATCTTCTCGGGAATCACTCCCGCTTCGTATCCACGAGCCAACAGCATTCGCACAGCCTCGCGGCCCCGCTCGCCGAAATCGAGCGTCCAGTCGTTGACGTACATGCCGACAAACGTGTCGGCCTTTTGCTGGTCGAGATCCCGGCCGTACTGCAACGCGTACGCCAAAGCCTCGTCCCGATGCTCCAACCCGTACTCGATGCTCTGCTTCAAGTACCCGGTCACGTCACGCATCACCTCAGCACCCAGGTCCTTGCGAATCGCGTTGGCCCCCAAGGGCAGCGGTAGTCCGGTCTCTTCCATCCACCACTTGCCCATGTCGACCACCAGGTTCAGACCCTGATCGCCATACGTCAACTGCCCTTCGTGAATGATCAAACCCGCATCGGCCGCTCCCGATTCGACGATGTTCAGCAACTGGTCGAACGGATGCACGACGTACTCGAAGTCATCGCCCAACAACAACTTCAACGACAAGAATGCCGTCGTCAGTGTCCCCGGCACGGCGATCGTCTTACCCCGCAGGTCGTCGATAGACCACGCCTCGCGAGCCACCACCATCGGACCATAGTTGTCACCCATGCTCGCTCCGCAACTGCAGATGGCATAAATGTCCGTCAGGTAGGCGTAGCCATGCAGACTGACGGCCGTCAGTTCGAGTTCACCGGTGAAGGCTCGCTGGTTGAGTGTTTCGATGTCGACCAGTTCGTGAGTGAACCGGTAGCGACCGGTGTCGATACAATCGTTGGCCAAGGCATGAAACATGAAAGCGTCGTCCGGGTCGGGGCTGTGCCCGACCCGAATCTCGATCGTCGCGTCACTACTCATCGGTTCGCCGTTTCTTTCGTCAGGACCGGGTCATTGACCGCCCACGACGGTGCTCACAAGCCGTTTGCCATGGTAGGCCAATGAACTACCATTGGCCACCTTCGCCAACAGCCCCGCCGCCCCCCTCCCTGCACCACCAATGATCCTGCTCACCGCCCGAGACCTGACTCGCCAATTCGACGCCGAACCGGTCTTCGCCGGGCTGCGCCTCGAAATCCGTAGCGGGGACCGAGTCGGCCTGGTCGGACCCAACGGCAGCGGCAAGACCACACTCCTGAAAATCCTCGCACGCCTCGACGAACCCGATACCGGCGTGCTCGAAACTCCCAAGTCCGTCCGCGTCGGACTGCTCGAACAACAACCCGACCTCCAGCACGATCGGACTCTGTGGGACGAAGCAGCACAGGGACTCGAGTGGCTGTTCGAATTGCAACGCGAGGCCGAAACGCTGGCAGAACAAATTGCCAGCGAAACCACAGACGCGTTGCTGCGCCGCTACGACACCGTTCACGCCACGCTCGAACAAAACGCCGGATTCCAAATCGATCACCGGGTCTGCGAAGTCCTCGAAGGACTCGGCTTCGCTCAACCCGAGTTCACTCGACCCATATCGACGTTCAGCGGAGGCCAACAGGCTCGAGCCTCATTGGCCAAAATCCTGCTCGCCGACCCCGATGTGATACTGCTCGATGAGCCCACCAATCACCTCGACATCGCCGCAACCGAATGGCTCGAATCATTCCTGATCCGGGCCCGACCAGCGATGATCCTCGTCAGCCACGACCGCTTCTTCCTCGACAAGGTCGTCACACGCATCCTCGAACTCCGACCCGATCGACTCGACACCTACCCCGGTAACTTCACCGCCTACCGCAAACAACGAGCCCAACGACAGGAACGACTCGGTAAGGTCGCCCGGCGACAACAGAACCTCGTCGCCCGGACCGAAGACTTCATCCGCAAGAACCAGTACGGGCAAAAACATAAACAGGCCGCCGACAGGATCCGAAAACTCGAACGACTCGATGACATCGAACAACTCGACAACTTCCACGTCCCGCCCATGACCTTCGGCCAACCCGCCCGCAGTGGAGAAATCGTGGTCGAAGCACTCGAGATCACCAAGGGGTTCACGGAACCACTGTTTCAGGACCTGACGCTGAGAGTCGAACGAGGCCAGAGACTGGGGATCCTGGGGCCCAACGGCAGCGGTAAGACCACGCTGCTCAAAACACTGATCGGACAACTCGAACCCGACCGCGGCCGAGTCAAATTGGGGCACAACGTCGACATTGCCTACTTCGACCAGGGACTCGAAGCGATTCCCAAAAATATCGATCTCGTCGAAGTCGTCCGACCACCCGGACAACCCGATGTGACGCCCGGACAAATCCGCGGCCTGCTCGCCCGCTTCGGACTCACCGGCGACATCACTCTGCAAGCGTTCGGAAACTGCAGCGGTGGAGAACAATGCAAGGCCGCACTGGCGAAGATTGCCGCCACCAACCCCAACCTGATGGTGCTCGACGAACCCACCAATCACCTCGACCTCTGGGCTCGAGATGGACTCGAAGCCGCCCTGTGCAACTTCGACGGAACCGTGCTGTTTGTCACACACGATCGCTACTTCATCGACCAGGTCGCCACCCATGTACTCGTCATCGAAGACGATCGCTGCCGACTCTACGATGGGAACTACTCGCAATACTGCAGCTTCCACGAAAACAACCAGCCACAAACCGACACCACCGGAACTTCAACCGCGGCCGTCGGAACATCCCACTCCCGACCCGACTCCATACCCACGGCCAACGCGGCATCCGACAACGATGAGACCGAACCAGGCAAGAGACAGTTTGCCTATCGCAAGGTGTCCGAACTCGAAGCCGATATCGCCACCGCCGAAGCACGCAAGGACGAACTCGAAGAACTGCTGGCCGACACCGACATTCACCGTGACGCCCAGCGAATGAAACTCATCGTCACCGACTACGAGATCGTCCAGGACGAACTCGAAATGCTGATCGCACACTGGGAAGAATCGATCGATCGGAATTGATCGCCTCGGGCATCTCGAGCTATTCAACTGGCTGCTGGAGATCAACCCAACCCAGACTCGATTCCGACTGAACCGACTTCCGCACAACTGCCAGTTCCGCATCGGTCTGTGCACAGTTGACCCGCTGCAACCAGTCCGAGCCCCGGGACACCGGCCATCGGGCCAGCCTCACCGATTGCCCCCCGTTGGACCGCTGCCACAATCCCGACCATCGCCACTCCTGGGCAACTTCCACCAGGTCGCCTCGAAGAGCGTTCCTCTCCACATACCGGCACACATCCAACAGGTGATCCTCGACTTGGATCGGGAACGACTTGAATCGACCCTGGTACACCCGACCGCCGCCGGCCGACTGATGAGCCACCTGCCAGCGACGGCTGTGAGTTGTCCCGAGCCACTTCATGAACTCAGACAAATGCCCGTCATCACGGGGCCACAAGACCAGGTGCCAGTGATTGGGCAGGATGCAGTAGGTCAGGATTCTCATGTTGATCCGCTGCCGAGCCTGCTCGAGACAAAGTTCGAAGGTCGAGTAGTCCGACGGCGTCTCGAAAATGCGTCGACGCGCCGCTGCACGATTCAGTACGTGATACACCAAACCGCCACGGTTGACTCGTTTTCGTCTTGGCATCTGAGAATCACCTGTTGAAGTCAGTCTCCAGTCTCAAAAAAAAGGGTCGGGCGGGCTGTCGGGGTCATCGATGAACTGGCCGTGTGACCCGGGACGGTCCTGGAACCGGCCACCGGCCTCCGAGGGATTCCTCCATCCTCCTACCCCGTCCCGACAGCCACACCCGAAACGGTGCGACGATACGGAACTCGACTAGGAATCTCGCTTCGCCGATGACTGTCTTCCCGGTGCCTCACGGATTGAAGATGTCGTGAACATCATACAAATCCGAGTCCGCTCGGGACGCTTCGGATCACACAACGCCAATACAAACAACTGCCCACCCCATCCAGGTTTTTTCACCACGCCCGCCACGCCACCACGGCCCAGGACCACGATCACAGGTACCTGACCCACCCGATTCGCCGTCAACGCCGACAATCGCCACATCGCACCGCCCGATCGATGCACCACGACCGGACGCATCCGAGTCGGGAACTGATACGCCAGCACGTCAGTCCCCGAATGCTCTCGCTGCAACCTGCGAAGCAATCGGTTGTCCGTCTTCAAGATCAACTGCTGACGCACAGCCCGTTGGACAGCAGTCACCTCGACAGGCAACTTCCCGACAACAGCCGATTCCGTCGCCTCAAGACTCCTTCCTCCACACCCACACCCAGCCCCAGCCCCAGCCCCAGCCGGAATCTCACTCTGACACTCACCAATCACCCAACAGGTCAGCACAACCAGTGACATGGCCAACCACCCAGTCGACTCGGCTCCTCGAAATCTCAACATCGGTCGTCACTCCTTGTCGCGGCCCGCGAACCAGGAAACTTGACTCCACTCAATTTCCAATCCCATCCCACTCGCCACCATCATCGGGCACCCCCAGCACCGATGAGCTCCCTTGCCCACCGCCACCTCCGCAGCCACTGGACGACCCGCTAGAACCTCCCGCTGCGGCCGGAGACTTTCCGGGAGGCGGAGTGTTCTTGATCGATTCGAACAGCGACGGGCCGCCCGGCGTGGTGCTGAGATAACCGGGAAGCAGGTGATCCCACCCGGTGTCGCCCCGAATGAAGTCGTCGTAAAGATCGCCTTCGGGAAACTGGAATCGATCGTCGTTGATCACGTTGGGACCGCCCTTCCAGTCCTCGAGCAAATCCCAGCGTTTCAGGACATACCCGACATTCTGAGAGCAATTGTCGTCGGTCAAGTGGAAGTCATCGTCGACCTGCCACCTGCCATCCAGGTACTCCTGGATCTCACGGAATTGCTGTTCGGTCACCGGCACCCGCGCCACCTGCACCTTGAAACCCGAACCCGCTTCCTGCCGCAGGTAGAGATCCAACGAACGACGCAGGAAGGCCGAATCCGCGAAGCCTCCATTCCCCTGTCCAACACCGTGCTGGCCATAGACGGTCGTCCCATGGCCATCGGTCAGAGCAATGTCGGCGTGGCCGATTTCCAATGGACCCGAATCAATGAACACCAACACCTCGACAAACCTTTGCCGTGTGCCAATTCCGGGAGCCGCAGCAGCGCCACCAGGAGACATTCCAGACGACACATCAGGCCGGGCTGGAGCGGCCGCAGGAGCCGCGGCCCGTGGAGAACTCGACTGGCCCCACGCCAATGAGGCTCCAGACGATTGGGACGCCTGAGACGACAACGAATCGCTGGCAATTCCTGAGACTTCGGCAACGGGCGTGGCCGATAGCAACCTGCGGGCTTCGAGTGTTTCGCCAGTCCTGGACGACCAATCGCGGCGACGACGTCGAGGTGCACGCTTCCAGAACGGTGACGGCATCCACCTCGATGCAGCCGTACCTGTCGACTTGTCGCGGATCCTGAGTTCCATCGTCATCCCCCTTTTCCTTGCCGCGGCCCGCAAGCTCGGATCGAGGACGTCCCGACCTCAATGACGACGACACTAAAAACGCCCGGCGGGGGGGCACAAGACCTATACACCCCCTCCAGTCAAGAAAAGACAGAAAATTCAAAACACCAGGCCGCAACCAGTCCCCGTTACGACAACTCGTTCGACTCGGCCGAGTCCACCGAATCCGACAAGGATGGCGTGCGAATCGGAGGATCGCTCCCAAACTGCGGCGAGCTCGTCTCGCTGGTCAATTGCCGATCCAATCGTCGGCCCCAGACAAGATAGTGCAGCAACAGATAGAACCCGCCCAGCACAATCACCGCCAGGATCGCAAACACGAGCAACTGGTTGAGCACCAGGGCCAGGATCGACAGCAGGCCGGCCCCGACCAGTACCAGCCCCAGCAACGCAACCATCGTCGCCATGTCGCGAGCCCGCTTGCGGTCATGACGCTCGTCGGCACTCGTCCGAGGATCACCCAGCAAGTCGTCGGGAGTCAGCCCCGGCGACGGATCGGCATCAGACATTATTCGCCCTCCAACAATTCTCGAAGGCGACGATGGCGAAACGCAAAACTGGTCTCCAACGACGATTCGATTCGCGAACGACTCAGCAGCAAACCGGCCAATCCCTCGGGTGGCTCGAACGTCACCCGCTCGACCAGCTCGACCATCGCACCCGCTCCGCTGATCGTCCGACTATGCTCCCACGCCCCCAGTGGCCCCTCCACCATCGTCTCGGCAAATGTTTCCGACTCAACAAAACCCGTCACCTCGTAGGTCAGACGCTGCGTGGGTCCGAACCCATCCAGGTCGACAACCAGCCGGCTGCCCAGCTCCAACCGCTCCGGAGCTTCGATCACGTCAACCGGAGTCGATGGCGGCATGATCCGCGACAGATTCGTTGGTCGAACCAGAAAATCAAACAAGGCTTCAGCCGTCGTGGCCAAGGCGACTTGAACTTCAAAGATGGGCATCGCTGCGGCAATCGAAGGGATGGCGTGGACGAAAACCGCCGCCGATGGTCAACCAGCGACCGGGTTGCGAACATGGTAGGACGAACCTCGACCGCGTGAAAGGCGACCGACATCCGGCAACCCAACCCACGCCCCAACCCCAGTCTGACTATGCCCATCCGCATCCCTGCCGATCTGCTGACCCGCTGCCTCGTGCTCGCCGGCCCAACGGCCAGTGGCAAGACCGAGTTGGCGTTGGCTTGGGCCGAAGCGGCCGGAGCCGAAATCATCGCGATGGACTCGATGTCGCTGTACCGCGGCATGACGATCGGCACGGCCAAGGCCACTTCACAGCAGCAGGACCGAATCCCCCACCACCTGCTCGATATCCTCGAACCGCACCAGGATTTCAGCGTGGCCGGCTACGTGGAAGCCGCCGGTGAAGCCTGCCAGGAAATCGTTTCCGCCGGACGGGTGCCGCTGTTCGTCGGAGGCACCGGGCTTTATCTCCGAGCGATCCTGCGTGGAGTCTTCGACGGACCGCAGGCGGATTGGGAGTTCCGCAGACAACTCGAAACCCGCTCAGAAGAAGAATCCCCAGGTTGGCTCTGGTCGCAACTCGAACAGGTCGACCCGAACAGCGCAGGCCGTCTGCATGCCCACGACACCCGACGGCTGATCCGAGCCCTCGAAGTCCACCACCTGACCGGGCGACCGCTGTCAGAACAGCAACACGAAGGTCCGGCCGGCGACGGAATCCGACCGCGACAGGTCGTCTGGCTGTCGCCGCCTCGTGACTGGCTTTACCCGAGAATCAACCATCGAGTCGACTCGATGCTCGACGAGGGCTTGACCGAAGAAGTCCGCGGATTGCTGAACTCGAGTCCTCCGCCCGGCCGCACAGCCAGGCAGGCGCTGGGATACAAAGAAATCATCGAGCACCTCGAAGGACGGACCGATCTCGACCTGGCCATCGACGCGATCAAACGACACACCCGCCGCTTCGCTCGCAAACAGACCACCTGGTTCCGAAACCTCGTGGAATGCCACGAAATGACGATCAGCGGCCAAGAGCGAACCGAAGACCTGCTCGAACACCTGCTGGCATTCGGGTCAACTCTTGACACTTGACACATCCGGTAGGCCCGGACGGAGTCCGTCCCCAAAAGACAAAGGGCCGGCCCCATGCTCCATGGAACCGGCCCCGTCTGCTTGGTCAAAGCCGACCGACTAGGCGTCGGCCTTCTTTTTCTTCTTCTTTTTGCCCTTCGGCTTGGGCAGCTTGGCCTTCTGCTCGGCGGTCAAGATCGCGGCGAACTTGGCGCGGGCGGCCTTGGTGATTGCCTGGCGAGCCTTGTTCAACTCGGCCAGAGCCTTCTTCTGCTCGGCAGTGATCTTCGCAGCAGCATCGACTGCGGCGCGAGCTTCTTTCCCCTTTTTGCCCTCGGCCCTGGCTTTTTTTATGGCGGCGCCACGAGCCTTACGCTGCTCGGGGGTGACGATCGTCGCACCCTTCTTGTTGATCGCGACCAACTGCGGAGCGAACTCCTTGTTGATTGCCGCAACCTTGATCTTTTGGTCGGCGGTCAACACGATGCCCTTGGGTACCCTGACCGCAGCCGGAGCCTTGCGACCCTTCTTCTTCTTCTTCTTCTTTTCGTCGGCCGCCATTGCCGGCATCGCCAGCACGACAGCGAGTGTCAGGACCAGTAGTCCTTGCAGTGTCCGCTTCATGGTTAGTTCCTCTCGTTGTGGTTCGGGCCTGTTGGCCCTCGTAAAAAAAATGAACCGCCCCCCAGCGGCCCTTTGCCGACTAGGCAAACAACTCGTCGATCACCGAACCGTCGCGGACGATCATAACCGGCCGCCCGGTCTTGGTGTGATACTCCTTGGTGTGGTCAATGCCGAGGTTGTGATAGAACGACGCAGCGGCATCGGAGGGTGAAATCCCCTCGCCGGCCGGGCCGGTCGCCTTCTCGTCACTCTCGCCGATCACCTGGCCGCCCTTCACGCCGCCACCGGCCATCAGCATCGTCATGCAACGCGGGTAGTGGTCGCGGCCACCGGGTGTGGACCTGTCGTTGATCTTCGGTGTCCGACCAAACTCGCCGGTCACGAAGACCGCGGTCCGCTCCAGCAACCCCCGTGTGTCCAGGTCCACCAGCATCGCGGCCAGGGCCTGGTCGAAGGGAGGCAACAATCGATCCTTCAGCTTGGGGAAGTTGTCGCGGTGAGTGTCCCAGCCGCCGGTCGAGACGGTGACGAATCGCACACCGTTTTCCACCAGCCGCGTGGCCAGCAGGCAACTCTGCCCAAAGGGAGATTCTCCATAGGTCTCGGCACGGGCGGCCGGTTCCTTGCTGATATCGAAAGCCTCGCGAGCCTTCTTCGATGTGATCATCGAATAGGCCTGTCGTCCAAACTTGCCGAGACCATCCAGCAACTGGTTGTCTTTTTCGATCCCCGAAAATGTCTTGTCCAGGTCCGTCAACAGGCCCTGGCGCTTCTCGACGTCGCTGATCGTCAGGCCGTTGGCCAACGCGATCCCGCGGACCGAGAAGGGACGGCCCTTCTGAGGAGTGGAACCGGTATTCAACGGAGCGTACTTCACTCCCAGGAATCCGGGCTTCTGGCGGGTGTTGGGAATCGCCACGAAGCCGGGCAGATCGATCATTCCGGGTTGCTCCTTGGTGATCACCGACCCGTATCCGGGATACTCCAGGGACGCCAGCGGACGCGTGCCCGTGTTGACGTACTCCTGGCCCAGGCGATGAGCCCCCAACGTGTGGCTGACACCACGGAGAATCGTGTACTTGTCGGCACAGGTGGCGAGCTTCGGCAGGTGCTCACTGATCTCCATCCCCTCGACGTTGGTCTGGATGGGGTTGAACAGACCGCGATACTCCTCCGGTGCGTTCGGCTTCAAGTCGAACGTGTCCATGTGCGAGGGACCACCAGGCAGGTTGACAAAGATCGCCGAGGTCGCCTTGCCGGTCTGGACTGCGCCGCGGGCGGTCAACTGGAGGTAGTTGGCCAGACTCAGCCCGGTCGCGCCCAACGCGCCAACCTTCAGAAAATCCCGCCGCTTCACGCCGTCGCAAGTCGTATGCAATGCCATCAATCCGTTTCCTTTCGATTCCCGTTCCGGGGAAATACACCGTCTTGGTATGAGTGTGTTGTGCCTAGTGGTTGACGATGAATTCCTTGGTGTTGAGCAACGCCCACAGCAGGTCGCGAAGACCTTGCATGGTGTCCTCGGATCCCTCGACATAACTCCGCGAACGATTCAGTTCTGCCTCGTTGGGCAATCGACTCAGGGTCCGCAGGTAGGCCTGCTTGACGATCACCGTGGAATCCAGGTCGGCCACCTTCTCACCGGACGACTTGGGCACCGCTCGGTTACGAGTCGCCTTGGCCAGGTCAGCCTGCAGGTTGCGGGCCTGGATGTTCAGTTTCTTCACCAACGGGGTGTCCTTGGCCTTACGGGCGGCGCTCATCTTGCGACGGACCTCCTTCAATTGCCTGGAGAGCTTCAGCATCTCCGGGGTCGCCTTCCTGGTGGGACGACGCGCGGGCTTGATGTCCAGTTCGCCGGTGAGCTGGTCGATCCAGCCGTCACGATTCGAGGCAATCAGCTTCAGCGTGTCACTGTCGTTCTGCAAAAACACGGTCTGCAACAGGCTCGGCTCGTTCGAGCGATCGCAGTCGCAGTTGCTTTCCCGCGTCGACCGGCCGAAGACGGTCAGGGCATAGCCGGGGCCGTTTCGCGAGTTGAGCCGACGACCGGACCCGGCGAGGGCGATCGCCCGCCCCTCCAGTTCCGTCTTCATCTCAACGCCCCGCTGGTCCGAAGCAGTGGCCTGCTGAATCGCGTCGTAGGCCACCTCGGCCGGCATCCGCCGCGGAATCGAATGGCTGAAGTTCCGTTCGTCGAGTCGATTGGTCTCGTTGGGTTGCCAACTGAGCTGGTACGTGCGGCTCGAAATGATCTCCCGGTGCAACCACTTCATGTCGTAGTTGTTCTCGACAAACCCGGTGGCCAGGTAGTCCAGCAACGGCTTGTTGCTCGGCGGATTGGCCAGGCTGTGGTCATCGGGCGGTTCGACGATGCCGACGTTGAAGTAGTTGGCCCAGACACGGTTGACGAACGCCCGGGCAAACAACCGGTTGTCCTTACGACGCAACCACTCCATCAGCGGGGTCCGGATGTCGGTGAACTTGGTCAGGTCGACTTCCTCCGCACCCAGCAGCGTGGCCTTCGACGCCACCGAACCGCGACTCCTTCGGTTGGCTGATTGCGCGAGCTGACGTAGCCGCTTTTTCAACGTCGTGATCGACTTTTCGGTCTGCGTAATCTGGTTGGTGACCTGGGCAGTCTTGGGATCCTTGACCTGCAGGTCTTTCAACCGTTGCTGCAACTTGACGATCTGCTGCTTCAACAACCTGGCAGCCTTCCCGCCGGTGTTCTTCTTGGCCGCTGTCGCCCGGGACGACTTCGTATAAACTTCCTGGAATGGCACGACCTTGCCGGAATCAAGAGCTTCCGAAACCGCCTTCCGCAGCAGGCCACCCTTCTTGTCACCCAACTCCAGCGACGCCAACATCTCGTTGTACTCGGTCTTCGTCTCCGGGTTGGTCCCGAAACTGACCCCGGTGAAGAAGCCCTGGAACTGGGCGAAATCATCCTTGGTCCACTGGTCGAATGGGTGCTTGTGGCACTCCGCACACTGGATGCGAATGCCCAGGAATGTGTAGGCAAATCCAACAGCCCGGTCCTTGGGTTCACGGAAAGTGCGACGGGCCCAGTAATGGGACATGCCCTGGCGATCGGTGAATTTCTGGTCGCCGTCCGCACGATACACGCCGCTCATCGTCGTGCTGAACTGCTTGAACGACTCGCCGGAGTTCCGGCTGGTCGCCATCACCAGCCCCTCGACCAGCTTGTCGTAGGGCACGTTCCTGGCGACACGATCCTTCAGCCAATCGTACCAGTCCTGGCTGGCGCGACGACTTCGCGTGGGAATCACGTTGTTCAGCGCATCGTCGTTGTTGCCGGTGTAGTCCGAGAGTCGAGTCGCCCACCAGGCGGCATACGCCGGCCGGCCAAGCAGCTCTTCGACTTTCTTCACCCGCTTCTGTGAATCCGTGTCCTTGAGGAATGCCTCGACCTCGGGAGCCGTCGGCAGGGTGCCAACCAGGTCCAGGGAGACGCGGCGGAGGAACTCGGCGTCGGTGCTCAGCGCCGAGGGGACGATGCCCAATTTCCTGAGTTTCTGGACCACCAAACGGTCAATCTCAGTCGGCGTCGCTACCGTCGGATAGTTCCGGCCCACCTTGTCACTGACCGGATGCATCACCGGCACCGACACCACACCGTTGTCGTAGAAGGCGACAACAAAGGTGTCACCGGGTTTGCCACTGGTCAACAAACCACCGGAACCCAACTTGGCAATCTGGTCGTCGTTGCTCTTGAACCGCGTCAGTGGCGTCACGTCCTCGCGAGTCCCGTCGCTCCAGACCGCCACGGCCTTCAACTGAACTTTCTCGTCCTTCTTGCCCGAAAAGACCAACTCGGCGGGAGTGATCTCGAGCCGGACCATCTTCGCCGCATCCTTGGACACCTCGAGGGCACCCGCGGCAATCCACTTCCGCAGCAGGCGGTACTGCCAACTGTCGACCTTCATTCTCAGGCCACCCTCGTGGTCCACCGTCTCGGTCGGCTTCTGCAGCATCAGGCTCTTGGCCGGCTTCGCAACGTTGGCTCGTGGATCCTCGCCGTCGGCGGCTTTCAGCAACGCGTCATGGTCGAACTTGAAGTCATAACCGAACAGTGACAGCCGGAATCCGCCACGACCCTGGAACGACCCGTGACAGGCACGGCCACTGCATCCCAGCTTGCCAAGCAGCGGTACCACGTGACGCTGAAAATCGGGCACCTCGTCAGTCGACTCGCTGGCGAATCGCTCGGGAACCGGGGAACTCACCTTCGAGGGAGCCACCTTGGCGTTGTTCGCATTGGCCGTGGCCACCAGGCCACCGACCAGCAGTGCAGAAAGCAAGTACCGCGTCATGGCTTCGAATTGTCCTTGGTTTTGACGGTCGTCTTGCCCGTCGTTTTACTTGGCTTGCCCCGCCTGCCAGTGCCAGCCTTGACGGGCACCACAGTCTTGGGCTGCTTACCACTACGGCCCTTCGTGCTGCTAGCAGCTATTCTCGCTGACCGCTTCAATCGCTGCAACTCTCGATCTGTCGCAGCGTCCAGGTTCTCCAATGACTTCAACTGAGACTCGATCCGCTCGATCCGGGCCTGCGAACGCTTGATATCGGCCAACAGCATGATCCGCCGCAACTCCGCCCGCTTCCTCAGTGTCACGCGCAACTTCACGTCGCGTTTGGGATCGGGCTTCATCATCGACCGGGCCACCATCAGCCGGGCCTGGGATTCGAGCTTCCATAATTCGAGCATCATTCCATATCGCTCGAGATTGGACTCCTTGAGCGATTCGAGTCGCTGAGCCGTCTTCGACAACTCGGCAATCGCCTTGTCGTAGGCCGTCCGATCCTGAACCGACCTCAACCGCTCGATCAACTTCGCCAGTTCCGGATGATGCGATCTCGCAAACGCCAGGGCTTGCCGGACCAGACGCTTGCTCAGCCGCAGCCGCTGCTTGGACACCACCGCCCGAGACGTCTTCGGCCCGGATTGCGGATCGACCTTCGCACGTGCCTGGACCGGCGACTTGGATGGACGAGTTTGCGTCAGGCCGTCGCCGGCCAGCAAAATCACCAGGCAGAGATGAAGTCCAAGCCGAATCACGGGCTGTCTTCTCCATCCATTTCAGGGGGCAACGCCAGCGCGGCGATCATCCACTCGGGTACCACCAACTCGGTCTCGGCCACCAACACGTCCGGTCCCGTTGCGACTCCCAACTCGGCAGGTTCGGCATCGGTTCCGCCAGCCCAACTCGATAACAACTCACCATCAGCAGTAGCAGACACGGGCACCAAGTCCCCAGTCAGTTCGTCCCCGGCCTGATCACCTTGCTTCCACGACAGGACGACAACCAGCACCAGGCACACCACCGCAGCGACCACGAATCTCCACCGGTCGACACGACTGTCCGAATTTCCGGCCACGGTGTCAGTCACCAACGACGGCCGGCCTGGCGACCCAACGGCCTGGATCAACTCGACTGCGCCGACCACCGCCTCACACGCCTCGACGTCACCATCGGCCAAACGAGCAGTCCACTCGTCCAACTCGGCTCCATCCAGTTCACCGACCACGTAGGCAAACGCCAACCAGTCGATCTCGGCAACAGGCCCAACCTCGAGGCGGTGTTTGTCGGCTTCGCTTCTCATCACGATTTCCATCTGGCCCATCGGACCCGTCGTTGTCTTTCTCAATCCGCGTCAATCCGTATCCGACAATCGCTTGTGCAGTTTCGCCAACGCCAATCGCATTCGCGTCAACACGGTTCCCAGCGGAGCACCCATCTCCTCGGCAATCACCCGAAACGTCTTGTCCTCGTAAATCCGCTTGCGAACCACAGCCCGCTGATCCTCAGGCAACTCGGCAA
>Ga0114999_10002196_pt1 | contig 26119 bp, 32 predicted proteins | sample ArcticOcean_MG_C_3_FD_89820 | JGI IMG/M metagenome (GOLD analysis project Ga0114999, IMG submission 89820) | Marine microbial communities from western Arctic Ocean - ArcticOcean_MG_CB8_126 | ecosystem: Environmental > Aquatic > Marine > Oceanic | place: Arctic Ocean: Canada Basin | collected...
ATATTAATAAATCTTTTTTTTTAATAGTTTTGGTGAACATAAAATAAATCAAAGGCAGTAAATAAAGTACGCCAACTAAACGCCCTAATAAACGGTGTATATATTCCCACCAGAAGATTGTTTTAAATTCATTTAATGTCATTGAACTATTTAAAAGTTTAAATTCAGGAATTTCTTTATAAAGTGAAAAAGCAAGTTCCCATTTGTTTTTATTAATTGGAGGAATAATTCCTGTAAATAAATCCCACTTAGTTATGGAAAGACCAGAGTCAGTCAATCTTGTTAAACCACCAACTATAATCATTATAGCAACAAGCAGAGTTATTAACAAAATCCAATAAGATAAATAAGTATTTTTCTTTTGATCAATCATAAAATTAATATACATTTCATTTTTGAAAACAAAAAACACATATTTGTCGCTAAAATGAATGATAAAAAATTAAATAATATAAGGAAAAAAATCGATATTCTTGATACTAAGTTGTTAAATCTTATTAAAAAAAGAACCAATCTGGTTAATAAAGTTATTAAAACTAAAATATTTAAAAAACAAATTGTTGATAAAAATAGAATAAAAAAAGTTTTGTTAAATATTAAAAAACTTTCTAAAAAAAAAAAAATTGACTCTTTGCTAACACGTAAAATTTGGATATCAATTATTAAAAGCTACATTGACTATGAAAAAAGAAAATTTAAGAAAAAGTAATTACTTGCTATGAGGCGGTAATTTCTTTTCTATAAAAAATTCATGTTTTCTTGTTGATGGATTATATTTTTTTACTTTTAATTTAATTTTTGCTTTATCTCCACCAGCTGGTTTTTTTACATAATAAAAAAAAGAACTATTTGGTTTTGCTTCTGGAACAAGTCTAACTTTTATGTGTGTTTTTTTTGCCATTATTTTAAATTTTTTAAATCTTTAATAATTTTCGAGATATTTTTGATTTTGTCTTTAATCATATTTGCGTCTCTAAAATTAGATGTATTTATACCCAAATTAATACCCTCGTCAAGAGAATGAGTATTTACATCATTTAATATTTTTTTTACACCATTTATTGTGAGGCCTCTTTCTTTAAGTAAAAATTTAATCTTCTTGATTATTAAAAAAGCTTTTGATGAGTAATATCTTCTTTTTCCAGCTCCTATTATTGGTTTAATTTGTTTAAATTGAGTTTCCCAATATCTAATAGTATGTGTTTGTAATTTTCCAGTATTCTTATTAATTAAATCAAGATCTTTAGCGACCTCACCTATAGTTTTATAAGCTTCGTTAGATTTATTATTATTCATTATTATTAATTTTATTTTTTAAATTTATTGAAGGCTTAAATTTAACAACTTTTCTTGCTAGAATTTTTGCTTCAACATTTGTTTTTGGATTTCTTCCCATTCGTTCTTTTTTATTGATAATAGAAAATGTACCAAAAGATGAGATTTTAATCTTATTAAAATTTATTATTTCATGAATTATTGTTTCAAAAAAATTATCAACAATTTTTAATGATAAGTTTTTTGAAAAACCTACTTTTTTGTTAATTTTATTAGATATGTTTTTTCTAGTAATATTTTTTTTAATCATTAATTAAAATATTACTCGTAGTGTTAATGGTCAACAGTAATTAAGTTAGATTCTATCTTTTCAATTAAATCTCCTTTTACAATTTTATTGCAAACCTTAATTGAATGAGCAAAACCGACTGAATCTGTTGATCCATGACTTTTTACAACAGGACTTTGTAAGCCTAAAAAAATAGCACCATTATATTTACGTGGGTCCAATTTGTTTTTAAATTTTTTTAATGACCGATATGACAGGAGTATTGATAATATATTTAAAGAATTTTTAAGGTTTTTAGTAATAAAATTTGCTGTACCTTCGGCTGTCTTAAGAGCTATATTTCCAGTAAATCCATCTGTCACAATTACATCAGTCTTTCCATCCATAATATGATTGCCTTCAATGTAACCAGTAAAATTGAAATTTTTCATTTTATTTTCTTTTAATATTGTAAAAGTTTTTTTTAAAATATCATTTCCTTTATTTTCTTCTAATCCAACATTTAACAATGCTATATTAGGTTGTGCATTATGAAAAAGTGATTTATACAAAGCGGCACCCATGCAAGCAAAATCAGTTAAGTTTTTTTCATTACATTCAATATTAGCACCTAAATCAAGAACAACGTTCATATTATCTTGATTGGGCCATAAAGCAGCTAAAGCAGGTTTGCTTATTCCTTCAATAGTTTTCAAAAGAAGTCTTGATATAACTAATAGAGCCCCAGTGTTACCAGCCGATAAAGATATATCAGATTTTTTTTCCTTTAATGATTCAATCGCTTTCCACATACTAGAATTTTTACTTTTTTTTGCTCCAGCAAGGGGGCTTTCATGATCTAGTATTACAGCATCTGTATTAATAATTTCGCAATATTTGTCTACAGCTTTATTCTTTAAGATTTCCTTTTTTAATATATCGCTTTTTCCATATAAATAAAAAAAATTTTCTTTGCTAGATTTTAGTGATATATTAATACCTTCAATAATTTTTTTTGGTGAATTTTCACCACCCATCGCATCAATAGCAATTTTAATTTTGTTTGACATAAAATACTTTGTGATATTATTATTTTTTAGGTTCTAAGATTTGTTTACCGTTATACATTCCAGTTTTTAAATCAACATGATGTGAAAGTCTAAATTCACCAGATTTTTTATCTTCAATTATATTAATTGGAGAAATTCTATGATGGGATCTTCTTTTATTTCTTTTCGATTTAGAAGTTTTTCTCTTTGGTACAGCCATTTTAAATACTCATTTATAATTAAAATTAATTTTACCCTTTAATACACTATCATGTCCTAAATCATAACAAAAATCTTCATATTTGTTAAAATAATCAATTAAACCAACATTATTTACTCTATTTTTTATAGTATTTTGATCAAGAAACTTGTTAAAAAATATGTTTTTTTCTTCTAAATTCATTTTCTTATATTTTTCACAGTCAAGCAAGATCTTGTAAAAAATTTTTATAAGGAATCTCATGCTCTTATTCACAGGAGTGTCGCCATAACCTATTTCACGCATATTTTGTTCAATTTTATCAAATATTAGATCAAAGGTTTTTTGATAAAATTTTTTGTTTATGACATTTTCTTTATTAACTCTATTTTGGACAAATAAAAACGTGATATGAATAAAAATTAAATGAATTCTATTTTGAAAAGTATCTGTTAAATTAAAATTCGTGTAAAACAACTCATTTCGTGATAATGAAAGAACATTATTATATAATATGTCAACTTTATTTATAAGTTGTTTTGTATATCTGGTCATATGAAAAAAACTTTATTTCTTTTATTAATATTTATTTTTGTTATTAGTTGTAAACTTAACCCAGTCATTAAAACTCATGGAATATCATACTTGGAAAAAAGGGAAAAGCTAATTTTTGTAAATAAATCTAACAAAAACGATACTTTAAATATTTTTGGACAACCTTCTTCAAAAGGTATGAAAAATGACAATCTATGGATTTATATAGAAAGAACTTTAGTAAAAGGAAAAATGCTAAAATTTGGAAGGAACTATCTTAAAAAAAATAATGTTTTAGTTTTAGAGTTTAATGAATATGGTGTTCTTGATAAAAAACAGTTTTATAATATCAATAATATGAAAGATGTTAAATTTACCAAAGAAATTACCGAAAATGAGATAAGAAAAGAAAACTTTATATATAGCTTTTTATCAAGTGTAAGACAGAAGATGGACCAAAAGAAAAAATGAAATTAATGAGCTATTACAGCTAGTAATAGCAGAGCAACAATATTAGTTATTTTAATCATAGGATTAATTGCTGGACCTGCTGTATCTTTATATGGATCACCAACTGTATCACCTGTAACAGCAGCTTTATGTGCTTCAGATCCTTTTCCACCAAAGTTTCCATCTTCAATATATTTTTTAGCGTTGTCCCACGCTCCACCACCTGCTGTCATTGATAAAGCCATAAATAAACCAGTTACTATGACACCTAAAAGCATAGCACCAACAGATGCTAGTGCAGCTTCTATACCCCCTATTGGTAAAATAATAAAATATAAGATTATAGGTGATAAAACTGGCAGAAGAGATGGTACTATCATTTCTTTTATTGCAGCTTTAGTAAGTAAGTCCACTAATTTACCGTAATCAGGTTTTCTTTTTCGTTTCATTATTCCTGGAATTTTTTTAAATTGTCTTCTAACTTCTATTACCACAGCTCCACCAGCTCTCCCAACAGCTTGCATTGACATTGAACCAAATAAATAAGGTAACATGCCACCTATTAATAAACCTATAACCACAAAAGGATTAGAAAGATCAAAACTAACAGAAATATTTTCTAAAGAAGAACCTTTAACACCAGAAAAGTATTTGATGTCTTCGGTGTATGCAGCAAACAATACTAACGCACCTAGACCAGCTGATCCAATAGCATAACCTTTTGTTACAGCTTTTGTAGTATTTCCAACAGCATCTAGAGCATCAGTAGTTTTTCTAACTTTTTTTGGTAAATTGGCCATTTCAGCTATTCCGCCAGCATTATCAGTAACAGGTCCGTATGCATCTAAAGCAACAACCATACCAGCCAAAGCTAACATGGTAGTAACAGCTATTGCTATTCCAAACAATCCTGCTATTTCATTTGTAGCTAAAATTCCACTTACTATTATAATTGCTGGTAGCGCAGTCGCTTCTAAAGAGACGGCTAAACCTTGAATTACATTTGTTCCATGACCGGTAGTTGATGATTTTGCTACAGATCTTACAGGTCTATACTTAGTACTTGTATAATATTCAGTAACCCAAATTAATAATCCCGTAATAATTAAACCTACAACTCCACAAATATAAAGTTGTAAACCTGAAAAAATTGTATTTGTTGATGAATAAATTGTATCTAAACCAATAATTTTTTCTGTAACTGGATATAAAATTAAAACTGATAAAATAGCAGTAGCTATAAATCCCTTGTAAAGTGCTCCCATAATATTTTTACTTTTACCTAATTTAACAAAAAAAGTTCCAATGATTGATGTTAAAATGCATGAACCACCTATTCCGAGTGGATAAATCATCATATTTAAATCATTTACAAAAAATATTGAAGCTAAAACCATAGTAGCAACTATTGTAACAGCATAAGTTTCAAATAAATCTGCAGCCATTCCAGCACAATCACCAACATTGTCACCAACATTGTCAGCTATAACAGCAGGATTTCTTGGATCATCTTCAGGTATACCAGCTTCAACTTTACCAACTAGGTCAGCTCCAACATCAGCACCTTTAGTAAATATACCACCACCTAATCTTGCAAATATTGATATTAAAGACGCTCCAAAACCCAAACCAACTAAAGCGTTAATAATTTCCCTACTATCTATATTTAATTTTATTAATATTAAATAATAAATTGCTATAGATAATAATGCTAAGCCAGCCACTAACATTCCAGTAACTACTCCAGATTTAAAACCTATGTTTAAACCTGCTGCCAAACCTTTACGTGAAGCTTCGGCTGTTCTAACATTAGCTTGAACAGAAACAAGCATTCCCACATATCCCGCTACACCAGATAAAAGAGATCCAATGAGGAAACCTAAACCAACCCATATACCTAAAGCAAAAGTAACTATAATAAGAACAATGATACCAACAAAAGTAATGGTTTTGTATTGTCTGTTTAAATAAGCTCTAGCACCTTCTTGAATAGCTTCTGCAATTTCTCTCATTTTAGAGTTACCGGGACTTGCTGAAATAACTTGTTTTCCAACAACATACCCATAAACAATTGCCAGAAAACCTGCAGCTATTATATAATAAAGTGTACTAATCATTTATAAAATTAAATAAGATTAAAAAAACGAAAATTGTCAAAAAAAAACATAAAAGGCAACTAAAATCTTTACTAAAAAATGTGTGTATATCCCATTTTTATCGCACTCAATCTAAAATTCTTACAATTATCTCTAAAAATTATATTTTTTCCTTTAGTGATTTTTCCAATTTTAGTTATTTTTAGGTTAAGTTTTTTAGACAAGTTTTTAATTTTATTTCTTTTACTGGATTTTGAAGTAAATAAAATCTGATAATCATCACCGTTTGAAAAAATATTTTTAATATTTAATTTCTTTATCGTAAGAATTTTTTTACATTGAGAGGATAAAGGTAAACTAGATAGATCTATTAACGCTCCACATTTGGATTCTTTGCAGATATGATTAAGATCTTGGCTTAAACCATCAGATATGTCTATTGCTGCAGTTGCTATCTTATTTAAATATGGAAAAATTTTTAATGCTAAATCAGGCTCATAATACTTTTTCTTAAAAAAAGTATTATAAATTCCAAGATTCATTCTTTTCTTAATAACGCACAAACCTAAAAAAGAATCACCAATATTACCAGTTACATAGACGTCATTATTAATTTTAGAACCTTTTCTTAAGACAGGTTTCTTAAATGAAAAACCTATAGCCACAATAGTAATTATTAATTTTTTCGACGATACTGTGTCACCACCTCCTAAGCTTATGTTAAATCTATTTTGTTCAGATTTTAATATTTTACTAATTTTACTTAACCATGTTTTGGTAGCTAATTTTTTGTTTAACGCGAAAGACAAAAAATAAGATTCAGGCTTAATACCTTTTGAATATAAATCTGATAGAGAAGACCTTATAACTTTTTTTAAAAAATATTTTGGTTCTTCTGAATTAACAAAATGAATTCCTTCAACATAAGTATCAACAGTTATTGACAAACCCTTCTTTTTATTAAAATAAATATCGTCACTTAGATTTAATGAACCAGGGTCCTTTTTAGCTAATGGTCTTAAATATTTTTTAATAATCTCAAATTCATTCATTTGTAGTACGGCTTATTTTTGAAACTTTATCTAATATTGCATTTAAAAAATTTTTTTTAGAATCATCTAGAAATAAATCGCATACTTTTAAGTATTCACTTATAATAACTTTAATAGGTGTTTTGTGCATGTACATGAATTCATATATTGCGGCAGTAATCATTAATTGTAACATTAATTCAGTTTTGTTTTCGTTTATGTCATTCTTTAACTCATTTTTAATTAGATTTTGGATCAACTCTTTTCTTTCGATAGCTCCATTGACAACATCTTTAATAAACTTTTTATATCTATGTTTTGGAAAAATAATCTCAGAATCTTTATTTAAATGATGTCCATATAATTTTTGAATCACAATTACTCTAGGGTTTAGTAGTTCTTTCTTTTGATTCATTTAATCTTTGTGCTAAATATTTTTAAAACAGATATTAAAGCATTAGCAGCTTCTGTACCTTTATTTTTTTTTGAAACCTTGCTGGATCTTGATTTGGCTTGAGTATAATTTAGTGCTGTAATAATTCCATTTGTAATTGGTTTTTTGTATTTAACTGAAAGATACATTATAGCGTCAGTTGACGCTTTTGAAATAAAATCAAAATGTGGAGTTTCGCCTTTAATTACACAACCAAGAGCAATAAAGCCATCAAAATTTTTTATATTTTTAGAAATAATTACAGGTATTTCAAAAATACCAGGGACTTTAACTTTTACATATTTGTATTTAGATTTATTTAAAACTTTTTCTGCTGCAATCTCCAAAGATAAAGAAATATCATGATAATAGTTAGCAACAATAATTAATATTTTATTTTTCATTTAATTATTTCCTGTTTAGTTATTTTTATACCGTAACCATCTAATCCTATAACTTTTTTTCTAGATCTAGTTACCAATATCATTTTTTTAATGCCAAGTGCTTTAATAATTTGGGCTCCAACACCATAATTTTTGATCAATTTATCTTGTCCGTTTTTATAAAATTTTCTACTTTTGTAACCTCTTAAAGTTTCTGAAACAGATTTCAGGTTGCTATCTCTAACAAAAACTAAAACACAATCATTATGTTTTTTAAAATAGTTAATAGTAAGATTAAAAACATTTGGTAATTTTTCTCCCAATAAGTAGTTTTTAACAATATTTGAAGATATTACTCTAACTCTGGGATTTTTAGTTTTAGATATATTACCTTTTATTAAAGCAAAATTTTCAGAACCATCTAATAAATTTTCAAAAACATTAATATCATATTTTTCTTTTTTAATTTTTATTGTAGATTTTTTTTTTAAGTTAATTAGTTTTTCACGATTTAATCTAAATGAAATTAGATCATTTATTTTACCAAGTTTTAAATTATGTTTTTTAGAAAAGTTTACTAATTGTTTCCCTTTGGCCATTGTTCCATCATCATTCATTATTTCACATATTACAGCTGACGATCCAGACTTTGATAATTTTGAAATATCAACAGAAGCTTCAGTATGACCAGCCCTGACTAATACGCCACCATTTTTACAAACTAAAGGGAATACATGACCGGGAGATACAATACTATTTTTTGTAGCGTTATATTTAATAGCAGTTTTAATAGTATGAGCTCGATCGTGTGCTGATATACCTGTGGTAACTCCTTTTTTTGCCTCAATAGAAACAGTGAATGCTGTTTGAGTTCGTGAATTATTTATTGGTGACATGAGAGATAAATTAAGTTTAGTAACCTGATCTTGAGATAAAGCTAAGCAAATAAGTCCTCTTCCATATTTAGCCATAAAACTTATTGATTTTGCAGACACTTTAGTGGCAGGAATTACTAAATCTCCTTCATTTTCTCTACTTTCGTCGTCAACCAAAATAAACATTTTACCTTTTTTGGCATCCCTTAGGAGACTTTTTATGTTAGAAAAATTTTTTTTAATCATTTAAGGATTTTTTATATATTTTGCCAATATATCAAATTCAACATTAACAATATCATTTTTTTTAAGTTTAATTAAATTAGTTAATTTCAAAGTATGTGGAATTACAGATATTTTGAAACTATCCTTTAATATTTTTGCAACAGTAAGAGAAACTCCATTAATAGCTATAGATCCTTTGTAAACAATATATTTTTTAAAATAATTCCTCAATTTAAAATCGATTTCCCAGGACTTTCCTACAAAATTAATTTTTGAGACTTTTGTTATAGTGTCCACATGTCCTTGAACAAAGTGACCAGATATACGAGTGCCAAATATTAGTGATTTTTCAAGGTTTACTAAATCACCTTTTTTAAAGTGGTTAAAACTTGTTTTGCTTAAAGTTTCTTTGGAAACAAAAAAAGTAATAATTTTATTTTTATATTTTGTAATAGTAAGGCAAGCCCCTGAACAAGAAATTGAAGATCCAATTTCTTTTTGTGAGAAATGCATAGAGCTCTTTATTTCCAATATGCAATTTGCTTTATTGGTTTGTATATTTTTGATAATTCCAGTATTTTTGATTATTCCATTAAACATTATTTTATCTGATAAGTTCTTAGTTTATCACCAGCTAAATTAACTTTTTCATTCGTATATTTATTATTTTTTAAAATACGATTTAAGTATTTTTTAATATTAGCTTTTCCAGATTTTTTAAGATTATTATGTGATATAAACAATTTAAATTCATCTACTATTTTTTCTTTTAAGAAGCTTACTGATAAATTCAAGCCCGCTTCTATAAAAATTCTATTAAAACCTATTTTTTTAACTAACAAAAGAGCTTCTCTTAAGTTTATATTTCCATCTTTGTTTAAATTTACTTTAATTGTTCTTGCATTTAATTTATTTAAACTTTTTATTTTTTTTTTGTCAACTTTATTATAAAAAATTATAGTCTTAAATGTATTTGCACTTTTAATAACTTTTGAATTTAAAGGTGTAGATAATTTTTTATCTAGTATAATCCTAGCGGGACTTGTTTTTTCTAAACCATTAATCCTGCATGTAAGCATAGGATTGTCTTGAATTACAGTTTTTGAGCTAGTTATTAAACAATCATGGCTCGATCTCATTAGGTGAACGCGACCTTGTGAAAATTGATTTGTAATAATTTTTTTTTTTTTATTTATTGTGTAAAAATCATTTGAAACTGCCACTTTACATGTAACAAAAGGTAAATCGTTTTTTTTATATTTTATATAACTTTTGTAAAAATAATTTATTTTTTTTGAATAGAATCCACTTGCAACTTTTATTCCATTTTTTTTCAATTTAACTTTACTTTTATTAAAAGTTCTTTTGTCTGGGTCTTTAATTGAAAAAAAAACTTTTTTTATCTTCTTTTTAATTATTAAATTTGTACAGGGTGGTGTTTTTCCATAATGTATGCATGGTTCAAGAGTAGTATAAAGATTAGCATTTTTAATATTTCTTTTTGATAAATTAATAGCATTTCTTTCTGCGTGAGGTCTTCCATTAAAGCTTGTGCAAGCTGCGCTTATTAGATTTTTTCCGTCACTAATAACGCATCCAACAGATGGATTTAACTTGGTGTTACCTAAAGATTTCATTGCTTGTTGTAAAGCAAGATTCATAAAATAATTATGAATTTGATATTTATTCTGATTTGTAGACATTCAAGTTGCCAATAAATTGCTCAAAGTCTTTCGCTTCCTTGAAATTTTTATACACTGAAGCGAAACGAACATAAGCTACTTGATCTAAATTGGCTAAACCTGACATTATAAATTTTCCAATTGTAGAAGTTGGAATATCATTTTCACCAAGTCCTTCAAGATTTCTAACGACTTTAGAAATAAACTTTTCTATAGATTCACTGTCTATTGGCCTTTTTCTTAGTGATATAATTATAGATTTAGCAATTTTATCACGATCAAAAGGTTCTTTGTGTCCATTAGTCTTCACAACTGTTAAATCCCTAAACTGAACTCTTTCAAAAGTCGTGAATCTTTCTTTTCGTTCGCAGCCACAAACTCTTCTTCGTCTAATTGCAGCACCATCTTCAGTTGGTCTAGAGTCAACTACTGATGTATCTTTTTCTCTACAAAATGGGCAAAGCATAATTTATAAATTTGTTAAATTGTTATATATTGGAAATTTAGAACAAAGTTCAACAACTTCTTTTCTAACTTCATTTTCAATTTTAGAATTATCGTTAACATTAATAGATAAACCTTTTATTACTTTAGTAATTAATTCTCCAACCTTTATAAATTCTTTTGGACCAAAACCTCTAGTAGTTGCAGCTTGAGTTCCAAGTCTAATGCCGGATGTTATAGTCATTTTTTCAGTATCAAAAGGTATACCATTTTTATTACAAGTTATATTAGATTTGCATAAACTTGCTTCAGCATCTTTACCTGTAACTTTAAAAGGTCTTAAATCAACTAACATTAGATGTGTATCCGTACCTCCAGAAAAAATCTTAAAACCACTATTTTTTAATGTTTCGGATAAAGTTTTAGCGTTTTCTAAAACTGATTTTATATAATCTTTAAAACTTGGTTTTAAAGCTTCTTGAAATGCAACTGCTTTTGCTGCTATTACATGCATCAAAGGCCCACCTTGATATCCAGGAAAAACTGCTGAATTAATTTTTTTAAACATATCTTCTCTATTCGTTAAAATTATTCCACCTCTTCCACCTCTTAAAACTTTATGTGTTGTTGATGTAACGACATCAGCATGATCGATAGGATTTGGATATCCTTTTCCAGCAACTAAACCAGAAAAATGCGCCATATCAACCATAAGATAAGCGTTGATAGAATCTGCAATCTCTCTAAATTTTTTAAAATCAATAACTCTTGAATAAGCACTACCGCCAGCAATAATTAATTTAGGTTTATGTTCAAGAGCTAATTTAGAAACATTTGTATAATCAATAAGACCGGTTTCCTTATCAACCTCGTAGTGAAATGACTTTAACCATTTTCCTGACAAGGAAACTTTTGCTCCATGAGTTAAGTGGCCACCAGAGTTTAAACTCATACCAAGTATGGGGTCTCCAGGATTTAAAAGTGCTAAATAGACTGCGCCGTTAGCTTGAGCACCAGAATGTGGTTGTACATTTGCATACTTACAATTAAATAATTTTTTAACTCTTTCAAGAGCAAGCTCTTCTGCTTTATCAACGAATTCACATCCTCCATAATATCTTTTGGATGGATAACCCTCGGCATATTTATTTGTCATTATTGAACCTTGAGCTTCAAGAACAGCCTTGGAAACTATATTTTCAGAAGCTATTAATTCTATGTGTTGTTGTTGTCTTTCGAGTTCTAATTTAATAGAATTATATAAATCAGGATCAGCTTTTGATAAACTATTTTCAAAAAAACTTTCATGACTATTAGAATTATATTTATTTAAATTGTTCATATATTTATATTTTCTTGATTCTTCGTAAATGTCGCCCACCCTCAAAACTAGTATTCATAAATATATTAATACATTTTAAAGCAACATTTTTTTTAGTCAAATTTGCTCCAAAAGTCATGACGTTAGCATTATTATGTTGTCTACTCAATCTTGTAGATTTAATATTATAACACAACGCAGCTCTGATGTTTTTATGTCTATTTGCTGCCATACACATCCCTATTCCAGATCCGCAAACTAAAATTCCTATTTGATTTTTTTTTTTAATTTTTTTTGATAATAAGTGTGCATAGTTTGGATAATCGACAGAATTTTTGTTTTTTGTACCCAGGTCTAAAATTATTTTTTTCTTTTTTTTGAGGAATACTTTAATTTCTTCTTTCAAAAGAAAACCAGCATGGTCAGATGCTAGAACTATTCTGTTTTTATTTACATTTTTGTTCACTGATAAAAATAAATTTATCTACATGTATATAGTATTATAAATTAGACCACAATATTTTGATTTTAATATATGTAATTTAATTAAACTTATAATCAGTCAAACAAGCCACCAAATGGACTCTATTTTTTTCACCACCATTAAAAGCATTATGATATTTGACATTATTAGTAATAAATACAGAACCATTAGCAGGTAAATGCTTAGCTACATTTTCTATTACCATCATGCATCCTGGATTAGTTACAATTGGAACATGTAATCTTGGCTCAGGATCTCGATGCCAACTTAATGTAGATCTAGGTTCTTTTAATAAAATTCTTACACGACCCAACTTAAAGTTTGACGATAAAGTCTCATAGACTTCTTTAAAATAAGTATGATTAAAATCTTCTACAAATTCTGTATACAAGGTTTCATCTAAATTTTTATCTCTAACAACTTCATTTCCTAAATGATCTGGTTTAGTCCAGTAGACTCCTCTTGCATTGTTACCTTTTGTAGACTCGGGTTTGCCAGGAATTTGATTTAAACAGATTGCAGCAAAATTTTTTACTTTATTAGCTGTGTCATACTTTTTAATTTTTAATATCTGTGTCAAAGCTTCTTGAAGCTTATTAACATCAAACTTTATATTTTTAACTGTATGAAAATCTTTATAATCGATCATTTGACTATTCTAATACAATATACTTAATATTTATCAATATATATATAGTTAATGTGTTTGATATGTCGCAATAGAATAATATTTATTATATTGTAAACTTTAATTTTAATTGAGAATAATTATCAAATGAAAAATATAGGTTCATTTCCAAGCACTAGGTTAAGGAGAAATAGAAAAAAGGATTGGTCTAGAAGATTAATCCAAGAAAGCAAATTATCAGTTAATGATTTAATATGGCCACTTTTTTTAAAAGAAGGAAAAAATATTAAAGAACCAATCAAATCAATGCCAGGAGTCTATAGATACTCTCTCGATAAAGTTGAAAAACTAATTGAAAGAGCAATTAATAAAAAAATACCATTGGTTGCATTATTTCCTTGTACTCCTAATGCTAAAAAAAACACAAAAGGTTTAGAGGCATTGAATAAAAATAACTTAATTTGTAAAGCTTTAAGATTAATTAAAAAAAATTATAAAGAAATTGGTTTAATGTGTGATGTAGCATTAGATCCATACACATCTCATGGTCATGATGGAATTTTAAAAAATGATTATGTTGATAATGATGAAACAAATAAAATTTTAGTTAAACAATCTCTTCTACAAGCTGAAATGGGATGTGATGTGATAGCTCCGTCAGATATGATGGATGGAAGGATTGGAGAAATAAGAAAGGCCCTAGATAAAAAAGGTTATAAAATGGTTCAAATACTATCTTATGCTGTTAAATATGCTTCAAATTATTACGGACCTTTTAGAGAAGCTGTTGGATCGAAAAATTCATTAAAAAGTAATAAAAAAAACTATCAAATGGATTTTAATAATTCCAATGAAGCTCTACGTGAAGTTGCTTTGGATATAAAGGAAGGGGCTGATTTTGTTATGGTAAAACCAGGAATGCCTTATTTAGATATAATAAAATCTGTTAAAGATAATTTTAAAATTCCTGTATTTGCGTATCAAGTGTCAGGAGAATACAGTTTAATTAAAAACGGAATAAAAAATAAAATTTTAAATGATGATGCTATATATGAAAGTTTAGTATCATTTAAAAGGGCTGGAGCGAGTGCCATTGTAACGTATTTTGCTGATGAAATTGCAAATAGATTAAAATAATTTATATTTAATTAAAATATTTCTCTAATATGTTTCTAGATAAGGGAAATCTAAGTTTATTAGGTAAAATAAAATTTTCTTGCAATAAAAATTTATTAAAGTTTAAAGCTTCAATTATTTCTAAGTTTGAAAATTTTAATTTGTTTTTATTTTTTAATATACTTGGAATTTTGAAATTTTTAATCTTATCAAGATTAACCTCAAAACCTAATTCTTTTACTAGCGACAATTCCCAGAAAATATAAATTATAATCCAACTGTCAGAATTTAAACTATTTATAAAATTTTCAAATGAGATATAAATTTTTTTATTTAATTGATTTTCTGGTAGTAAAATTTTCAGTAAAGATGTGGCGGATAAAATACAAATAGATTTTTTTTTATCATCAAAATGCATTGGCGATACAGGTTTAATTAATTCTGATGTAAAATATCCAATTCTATTTTCACTTTTAGATTTAAAATTAATTGTAATTTTGTTTCCAACTTGAAAAATTTTTTTATTATTTCTTGAATTTCCACCATAAACAATACCAGAGCATTTTCCATGACCTAATGTAAAAGCTTCCATGATAATTGAATTTTCATCAAAATTATTTTTAAATAATAAGTAACCTTCGTCTTGCCAATACATATCAATTAATATTTTTAAAACTTAACAACTTAGTAGCTCCATCTTGTTGTGCTTGTTGTTTTGATTTGCCAGTACCCACAAATTTTTTTGAACCGCTTATTGAAACTGAAATTTTATAAATAGGTTTATGCCTAGGACCTACAGAACTTATTACATTATAAATGGGAAGTTTTTTATGTTTTTTTAATGAATATTCTTGCAATTTAGTTTTAGAATCTAAAATTGTAATAGTGGATTTTTTAATTCTATTTTTCCACACTTTAATTATAAAATTAGAAACTGAGTCAAACCCTTGGTCAATATAAATAGCACCAATAAGAGCTTCGCAGCTATCACTTAATATTTTCTCATCTTTTGAAGTAATTTTAATTCTATTGCCAACTATAATATAATTTTGAATACCTATAGACCAAGCTACTTCACAGCATATTTTACTATTAACAAGTGCGGCAAACTTTTTATCTAAAACTCCCTCATTGTCATTTGGGTATAAATCGTATAACTTTTTTGACAAAACTAATCCTAGAACTCTATCACCCAAAAACTCTAATTTTTCATTATTTTTTTCCTTATTTGCACCTTTGTGTGTTAACGACACTATTAATAAATCTTTATTTTTAAATTTTATTTTTAATTCTTTTTCAAACTTATTTATATCTATTGTCATGTAATTTTTTTAAGGAATCTTTTTAGTCTTATACTTTTATTCCATTTCCAAAACTTTATAAATGATCCTTTTTTAATATTGTTAGAAAAAAAAATAAATCTTGCTTTTCCAACTAAATTATTAAAATTAACATAACCAACGCTGGTTAGGAAACGGCTATCTTTAGAACAGTCTCTATTGTCACCCATAAAAAAATAATGGTTTTCTGGTACTTTATATACATCTGTATTAAGCATCGTTCCATTTTTTCTATAAGAAGCTACGTAAGTTTTGCCATTTGAAAGGGTCTCTAAAAATGAAATAGTTTTAAATGTTTCGCTTCCACAATTAAGAACAGTAGGATTTAGAATTTCTTCCCTTTGGACTTTAATGTTATTTATGTAAAGTTCTTTATTTAAAATTTGTATAGTGTCACCTGGTAAACCTATTAGTCTTTTAATATAATCAGTTCTATTATCTGAGGGCGTTTTAAAAACTATAATATCACCAACTTTAGGTTTTTTTTTAAAAAGTCTTTTGTTATATATATTTGGACTAAAAGGTAGTGAGTGACGACTATAGCCATATGTATATTTACTTACAAATAAACGATCCCCACTTAGTAAACTTGGTTCCATAGATGAAGAAGGAATATAAAACGGTTGAAATATAAAACTTCGAATAAATAATGCAATTAAAAGAGCATAAAAAATAGTTTTGATATTATCAATTATTATTTTTTTCATAAAGTATAAGATATTATAACTGTAGCCTGTGCCCATGGATAATCATCAGATAATGATAAATGTATTGAATATTTTTTATTTTTAATTTTTTTTTTTAAAAATTTTTCTGTTGATCCATGAAGTTTAATTGTGGGTTTACCAATATTATCATTTAATATTTCAATATTTTTAAAATCAATTCCTTTTCGAATTCCAGTTCCAAGCGCTTTACTTAAAGCTTCTTTTGCGGCGAATCTTTTTGCAAAAGAACTTGATGAATTTTTTTTTTTTTCACAATATGAAATTTCTTTTTTTAAAAAAACTCTTTTTTTAAAACTCACACCATTTGTTTTAAGTGTTTTTTTTAATCTTTTAATATTAATTATATCTGTTCCTATGCCAAATATTTTCATGTTAATTATTTATAATATTTTTAAATTTTTTAATAGAATTTTTTAAACTTATAAAAACTGATTCTGAAATTATAAAATGGCCTATATTTAATTCTGTGATACTTTTTATTCTTGATATTTTTTTTGCTGTTTCATAATTTAAACCATGACCTGCATGGACATCTAATCCTAAAATTTGGGCAAAATTTGACGCTTTAATAATTTTACTTAATTCTATTGTTGCTCTCTTTTTATTACTGTACAGGTTGCAATATTTTCCTGTATGAATTTCTATACAATTTGCCCCCAAATGTTTTGAAAGAGAAACATCATTAGTATTAGGTTCAATAAATAAAGAAACTCTAATATTTTTTTTCTTCAATTTATCTATCATTTTTTTTAAAAAATCATAATTAATCTTAATATTTAATCCTCCCTCGGTTGTAATTTCTTTCCTTTTTTCAGGAACTATACATACAAATTTTGGCTTATGTTTTAATGCAATTTTAAGCATCTCGTTTGTGGGAGAAATTTCTAAATTAGTAGGTATTTTAATTTTTTTTAAAATATTTTTAAGATCATTGTCTCTAATATGTCTTCTATCTTCTCTTAAATGTATTGTGATTGAATCAGCGCCATTTTTTTCAGCTATTAATGCCGCTCTTAATGGGTCAGGATAGTCTGTACCTCTTGCATTTCTAATAGTTGCAACATGATCAATGTTTACACCTAATCTTATTTTTTTCATTCAGTAATATTTCTGCTCCCTGGCATTATAGATTTAATTTTTTCCAAGTCAGGTGGTAAATTGTTTTTATTAAACGTTTCAATACTAAATTTAATCTGTGATATAATTTTCTTCTGGATTAATACGTTGTTATTGGATCTATCTATAATGCAAGTGTAGCCAACTAAATTAGCATTATTTTTTTTAATTAGTCCAGCGCATTCAAGCGCAGATTTTCCAGTTGTTATTACATCTTCAACTATTAATACATTTGAGTTTTTGGGTATTTTAAAACCTCTTCTTAAAATTAATTTACCATCAATTCTTTCAGCAAAAATTGTTTCTATTTTTAATTGTCTACCAAGTTCATAACCAACAACTATTCCTCCTATGGCTGGTGCCAATATAATATCTATCTTACTAAAATTTTTATTAATTTTTTCACATAGAGAAGAACAAATAATTTCAGCTTTTTTTGGAAAGCTTAATAGCTTGGCGCATTGTATATATTCTTTGCTATGCAATCCTGACGATAGTATAAAATGACCTTCTAGTAAGGCATTAGTTTCTTTTAAAATTTTTAAAGATTCGTTGTAAGAAAGCATATTTTTTCCTATGTCTTATTATTCTTAATTTATATTCTTTAATTTTTAACTCAGCTATTAGGTTTTTGTAATTTTTTAAATCATTAATCTGTATATCAAAAATAAATTCTAAATAATCTTTTTTTTTGACTACAATTTCCATATTTATTATATTGTTTTGATGAAACCCTATCAAACTACTTACTTCACCAAGTTTTCCAGGAAGATTTGGTATTTTAATAGATAAGCTACTCATATATTTTTTCGTTATAACTTTAGCGTTCGTCTTGTAGTGCCAATATCTTCTTATTGCTGCTCTTGCTTTTCCAGTTTTAGCATATGAAAGCCACTGTAAAGGAGGTGACATATTTTTTGAACCAATAATATTAACCATATCCCCATTTTTAAGAATACTTTGTAAAGGGGAGCCTCTACCATTAATTTGACATAGAGATAGGCTGTCACCTATTTTTGTGTGAACAGCATAAGCAAAATCAATAGGAGTTGCTCCTCTAGGCAACTTAATAACTTCTCCTTTGGGTGTAAAACAAAACACATTATCTTGGAACATTTGTAGTTTAGTATATTCTAAGAAATTTACTGGATTTGAATCTTTCTCCATAATTTCAGTAAGATCTTTTAGCCAAGTATATTCTTTAAGAGCTAGGTGATTTACTTTCTCAGAAGATTTATATATCCAATGAGATGCTATCCCACGTTCAGCAAAGTCATGCATTTTTTGTGTTCTAATTTGTATTTCAATTCTTTCTTTATTTGGACCAATTACTGCAGTATGTATTGATTTATAATTATTAATTTTTGGAGTAGAAATATAATCTTTAAATCTACCAGGTATTGTAGACCAATTAATATGAAAAATTCCAAGAACTTTGTAACATTCTTTAATATCATTCACTATAATACGAAAACCCATTAAGTCCGTTAGCTGTTCAAGCGATACCCTTTTAGACTGCATTTTTCTCCAAATTGCGAATGGTGTCTTTTCACGGCCTATAATTTTTGCATTTATTCCATTAGTTTTTAAAACAAAAGAAAATTTATTTAAAATTTCTATAAAAATGTCTTCTCTATTTTTTTTATTTAAAGAAAGTTTATCTACAACAAGTTTACGGGCGTTTGGATTAAGTTTTTGAAAAGAAAGATCTTCTAGTTCATCACGAATATAATTCATTCCCATGCGATCAGATAAAGGTGCATAAATCTCCATAGTTTCTTTAGCTATTCTAATTTTTTTCTTTTCGTTAGAAATTGAATCAAGTGTTCTCATATTATGTAATCGGTCAGCTAATTTAACTAATAAAACTCTAATATCTTTAGATGTAGCTAAAATTAGTTTTCTAATATTTTCAGCTTTTGAATTTTTAATAATTTTTCCTTCTAGTTGAGAGATTTTTGTAACACCATCTACTAGATCAGCAACTTCTTTACCAAACTCATTTTTGACATTATTATAAGTAACATCCGTATCTTCTATAGTGTCATGTAATAGACCTGTAGCAATAGTTGCACTATCAAGCTTAAGTTCAGTAAGAATATTTGCTACCTCAACTGGATGTGTTAGATAAGGGTCCCCAGAATCTCTTTTTTGATTTTTGTGCGCATTTAATGCGAAAGTATAGGCTTTTGATAATGTTTCAGGATTTAAAAACTTATTATAATTTTTAACTTTTTTTATTAAATCTTTTTCATTAATCACAGGATTAACATATCAAGGTTTGTTTATTTTTAATATAGACTTTTTATCTTCATAAGGGAGTTTATCTATTAATATATCTATATGATCATTGGTTTTAGGATGCTTCCATTCAGGTAATATTTCACGAAGTGGAAATAAAACGAAATTCCTAAAAGTAAGCTTTTCATGAGGTACTATAAAATCTAGGTTTTCATATTTAAAATTGATGATCTTTTGTTTGTAGTCAATAATATCAATATCACAGGTTCTTGGATCATTTTTTTTACCACGTTTTCTTTGAAGCATATCTTCAATAAATAATAAAACTGATACTAAATCAGTAGGATTTAAATCAGTTTTTACACTAACAATAATATTAATAAATTTAGGATTTGTAATATCTGGATATGAAGGAGTTTCATAATAACTTGATTTTTTTATAACTAAAATTTTGTATTTATTAAGATAAGAAATTGCTATTTCAATATTTTTAAATCTATCTCCATATGAAGATGGTAAACTTGATCCTAAAGCTAATATTATCATTTTAATTTAACTCGTTTTCCTAAAAAACCTTGCTTTTTCTCTATTCCAATCTCGTGTTTTTTTAGTGTGTCTTTTATCATACTCTTTTTTACCTTTGGCTACAGCAATTTCGATTTTAGCTTTTCCTTTTTTAAAATAAAGTTTTGTAGGTATTAAAGTAAATCCTTCTCTATTAATTCTTCCTAAAAGTTTGTTTATTTCTTTTTTGTTTAATAATAATTTTCTATTTCGCAAAGGTTCATGATCAAAATAACTAGATTCTTTATGCGATGCTATATGAGAATTAACTAAATAAATTTCTCCATTATGATCGTGGGCATATGAATCTGAAATACTTACTTTTCCAGATCTTATAGATTTTATTTCAGAACTTTTTAAAACTATTCCAGCTTCATAAATTTCCTTAAAAAAATAATTAAATCCAGCTTTTCTATTTTTTGAAACTATTTTCAAACCTGTTTTGGTTTTTTTATTCATTCTTATTTATTAAGCCAGCACTAATCATAGCAGCCTCAACAATTTTTTTTGTAGGATCGGTTGTTTTTACTAAAGGAAGTCTAACATTATCGGAACATAAGTTCAGTAAACTAGCACCATATTTTACTGGACTTGGGTTACTTTCGATAAAAAGAGATTTGTGTAAAGGCATTAATTTATTATTAATTTCTTTAGCTTTAGATAATAAATTATCATTATTTTTTGCAAGTGAAGCTTCTTGAAATTCAGCGCATAATTTTGGTGCAATATTAGCTGTAACAGAAATACATCCTTTTCCACCTTTTAAATTAAATTCAAGAGCTGATTCATCTTCACCAGTAAGAAGTATAAATTCATTTCCCATTTTTTCTTTTTCTTTAACTGCTCTAGATAAATCTCCAGTAGCATCTTTAACACCAACAATATTTTTCAATTCATAAAGTCTTGCCATGGTGTCTACATTCATATCGATGACTGATCTTGATGGGATATTATAAATTATAATTGGTATTCCACAATTATCATTGATAGCTTTATAATGTTGATACAAACCTTCCTGCGTAGGTTTGTTATAATAAGGCGTGACTACAAGTGCTCCGTCAGCTCCAGCCTTTTCTGCAAATTTTGTTAATGATATAGCTTCACTTGTTGAATTCGATCCAGTTCCAGCTATTACTGGAATTTTTCCTTTTGATTCCTGAACACACAATTCAATAACTCTTTGATGTTCCTCATTACTTAAAGTCGGTGATTCGCCTGTTGTACCAGCTGGTACAAGTCCTGACGTTCCATTTTTTAGATGAAAATGTATTAATGATATATAACAGTTTTCATCAAGTTTATCATTCTTGAAAGGTGTAATTAAAGCGACATTTGATCCTTTGAACATAAATCTTTATAACATAATTTAAAATACTAAATAATCATTAATTATGAAAAATATTAACAATTTAAACGTAATCTTTTTAACTATAATTATGTTTTTTTCATCACAAACCTTAGCAGCAGAGCGTATATTGCCATTACCTAAACCAGCTGTTGGTGTTGAAATAAAAAATATTACTGCTCACAAAAAACTAATTTTACCTCAAAAAAGACCTGTTAAATTAAAAAAAAAAATAGAGGTTAAAAACGAAAATAAAGATGATGTTCTAGCTGATGCTACTAATGAAGAAATTTTTATTTATCCTAAAAGTAAACCAATTATAGTACAAAAAAAAGTTAGTAAAGTTGTTGTTAGATCATCGATATTATCAAAAAAAGACTTTCATATAGCAAAATCAGCTTTTGAAGCTATAGATAAAAAAAAATGGAAGACTGCATTAAAGATATCAAAAAAATCAAGAGATAAAACATTGCATAAATTGGTTAATTATCTTTATTTAAAAAAAACAACTAATAGTGCAAGTTTTTATGATTATTTAACATTTATAAATAACAACCCTTATTATCCAAGAATTAATAGATTAAGATATTTAGCTGAACATAAAATTAATAATAACGTTCACAAAGCAAAAACTATACTAAATTGGTTTGATGGAAAGGAACCTCTAAGTGCTTTTGGAAAAATTAAATTAGGTGAAATTTATTTATCTCAAGGAAAAATTGAAAAAGGTTCAAAATTAATTAAAGAAGGATGGATAAAAGCAAGATTATCAAAAGGACAATTAAAGTATTTAAGAAAAAAATATAAAAACATAATTACAGTAGAAGATAATGTTAAAAGAGTAGATTGGCATGCTTGGGAAGGTAAACATTGGGATGTAAGAAGAATGCTTAGATATCTTCCAAAAGATTACACAACTTTATATAACGCAAGACAAATATTAATGAGTCAATCGTATGGAGTAGATAGCGCTATTACTAAAGTAGACCCTAAGTTTAAAAATGATATTGGTTTAAAGTATGATAGATTAAAGTGGAGAAGAAAAAGAGGTAGATTAGATTCATCTCTAGAAATATTATTCAATACACCAAATGATCCAACAAAATTAGTAAGACTAGATAAATGGTGGAAAGAAAGAGCTATATTATCACGTTCTTTAATTTATAAAAAAAAATATGCATTAGCTTATAAAGTTTCTAGCAATAATTCACTAAACGCAGGTCCTGAATTTGCTGAAGCTGAATGGTTATCTGGTTGGATAGCCCTTACTTTTCTAGATGATCCAAATATGGCATTACTACATTTTCATAATTTTTATAAAAATGTTGGATATCCTATAAGCTTATCAAGGGGAGCTTATTGGTTAGGAAAATCTTATAAAGAAATAAATAATAAAAATAAATCTGAAGAATGGTTTCTTGAAGCTTCTAAGTATTTAAATACATACTATGGTCAATTAGCTTTTGTAGAGATCAATGGGGATAAATCCTTTACTTTAATAAATCAAATAAAAGTTTCTGATAAATCTAAAAAAATTTTTAATAAAAATCCACTTATTAAAAATGTTAAATTATTAAAAGAACTTAATAAAACTAAATATACAAAAGATTTTATTAAACATTTGGCGTTAACAAATTTAGAAAATGGAAGTGAAATACTTTCAGGACAATTAGCTACAGAAATCGGAAGATATGATTTTGCTATTCAAATTGCAAAAAATGCTTCATATGAAAAAAGATTTTATAATGATCTTAATTATCCAATAATTAACACGCCTAAAATTGTAAATAATAAAAGAATGCCTAAATCAGAACTCGTACTGTCAGTCATTAGACAAGAAAGTGAGTTTGATCAAAAAGCAAACAGCTCGGTTGGTGCAAGAGGTATGATGCAGTTAATGACATATACTGCGAGGCTTGTAGCAAAACAAGCTAAGCTTCCGTATAACAAAAAAAGATTAAAGCAAGATCCTAATTATAATATTCAACTTGGTTCATATTATTTGGCTGGATTATTAGAGGTTTATGAAGGCTCTTATCCTTTTGCATTAGCAGCTTACAATGCTGGTCCTAATAGAGTTAAGTATTGGAAAAAAATTAATGGTGACCCTCAGAAGGGAAAAATAAGTTATGTTGATTGGATTGAATTAATTAAATTTAAAGAAACTAGAAATTATGTTCAACGTGTATTAGAAAATGTAAATGTATACAGATACATTTTAAGCAAAAAACCAGTTAAAATTTATAATTTTTTTGAAGATAAGGCACATTATTAAATATGAAAGTTTTTCAGAATTTTACGAAGATAGCTTTATTTCCAGTATATTATTTAATACATAAAAATATATTTTTTGGATACATTCAGAAGAATTTTATAAAAAAATTTTATTATAAAGATGTAAAAATAAATCTGAATGTGAATATTCCATTAGCAAGTTATGCAAGTTTTCTATTCAAAACTTATGAATATAACGATAGAAAACTTGTAGAAAAATATATTGACTCTAATAACAAGTGTATAATAATAGGTGGTGGTTTAGGGTTTATACCAGTTCTTGCCTACAAAAAATCTCGAGAAAAAGTTTTAATTTTTGAAATTGATAAAAAATTGATAAAAAATTTAAATGTCAATCTAGCTGAAAATAAATGTAAATATAAAATTTATAATAACAATTTAACTATTGGTAAAAAAATTAAAAAAGATGAAAAATTTTATTTTAATGAAGATTTTCTAATAAATTCTATTTATCCTAACAAAGGTTTGAAAAAAATAGTTAAAAATATTTCTACAAATGAAATAAAAAAATTTAAAAAATATAATACTTTAATAATAGATGGTGAGGGTATTGAAGATTACATAATTAAAAATTTGTATAAAATGAAAAATATTAAATATGTAATTTTTGAATTACATTATAATTTCTTTTCAAAGACTAAAGTTAATAAAATGTTTAATAATCTAAAATTAAATAATTTTATATTTAAGGAAAAATGTTTTAATTCTTATTATTTTAAAAAAATTTAATAAAATTAATATTGTGGCGGAGAGGGAGGGATTTGAACCCTCGGTGCATGTTTCCACGCACGGTCATTTAGCAAACGACTGGTTTAAGCCACTCACCCACCTCTCCTGTTTATCTATTTACCTTTATTTTACTTAGTTTTCAATTTATTGATATAAATTATTTATGAAAAAAAAAACTTTTAATGGAATTTTATTCAGTGGAATTGGTTCGCTTTGGTGGGGTGTAATTGGAGTTTTATACTTTAAATCAATTTCATTTGTTACTCCATTAGAACTAACTATACATAGGACTATTTGGACAGCCTTTCTATTATTTTTTTTAATTTCAATATATTCTAAATGGAATGATGTTTTTAATATTCTTAGGAGTTTGAAATTAACTTTATTATTAATTTTGACAAGTATGCTAATAGTTTGCAATTGGTATACATGGATTTATGCCGTTACCGTTAACAAACTTATTGATGCTGCTTTTGGTTATTATATTTTTCCAATTTTAAGCGTTTTTTTTGGAATTTTATTTTTAAATGAGTCACGCAGTAAAATGAAATTAGTTGCTATTTTTTTAGTTGTAATTTCAATTTTCTATTTACTTATTGATATTAAATCCACACCTTGGATAGGTTTAATAGTAGCATTAACTTGGAGTCTATACACATTAATTAGAAAAAAAATTAATATATCTACAGATGTAGGTTTGTTTATTGAAAGTTCTTTTATGACACCTTTTGCATTAATAGCTTTTTATTTTATTGTAAATAATGGTAATAATTATTTTGGCCTAGATGACATAAATATGTCTTTGTGGCTTTTTCTAGCGGGGGCAAATACTTTAATACCTCTAGGACTTTATCTTTATGGATCATCTTTGGCTGGATTGGGACCGTCTGCAATGATTTTTTTCTTAGCTCCAACAGGTCAGTTTTTGCTTGGATTTTATTACTTTGGTGAAACGCTAGATTTAAATAAACTAATAAGCTTCATTATTATTTGGATTGCTGTGGCAATTTATTTAAAAGATTTATCTAAGGATAAATAGACTAAGCTGGTATAATTTAAGTCTTTGATTAAGATAGATAGTAAATTATTTTATTATATATGAAAAATAAATATTCAATATTCTCTCTAATAAAAAACTCTTTTAGTTATCATGAAAATTGGCAAAGAGCATGGAGAGATCCTGAGCCTAAAAAAAGTTATGATGCTGTTATAGTTGGTGGTGGTGGACATGGATTAGCTACGGCCTATTATCTTGCAAAAGAACATAA
>Ga0114999_10002198_pt1 | contig 26110 bp, 25 predicted proteins | sample ArcticOcean_MG_C_3_FD_89820 | JGI IMG/M metagenome (GOLD analysis project Ga0114999, IMG submission 89820) | Marine microbial communities from western Arctic Ocean - ArcticOcean_MG_CB8_126 | ecosystem: Environmental > Aquatic > Marine > Oceanic | place: Arctic Ocean: Canada Basin | collected...
GATTTAAATTATTTACTAATATATATTATTTAATTAATTTAAGTATTATTGCACTTTGCGTCATTATGTTTATCAGCTCTCTGATATCTCTATCAATTTCTAGCAGCTTATGGGGTCGGGTGCCACTAGCCGATGGTACTTCCCTCTATAATTTGATTTCTATAATTATAATATTCGTAGCCATAGTGTCGAATATTAACTCGATGAATAAAGTTAAGTGGTTGTTATTAGGAATAATGGGCACAGGGTGCTTGGTCTCGTTAATAGGTTTGTACGAATTTTATAGCCGGATTGATTCTGATAATTTAATTAGGATTAATTCCACCACTGCTAACCCAATTGTTTTAGCATCGTTTTTGGTATTTTCAATTGGTATATCATTCTTAATGTTGTGCCAATTGAAGTACAATAAAGTATTAACGTACGCATTGGCAATATTTGTTTTAACTGTTCAAATCTGGGCTTTATTATTAACTCAGAGTCGCGGACCTATTATATCGATTACCATGCTGTTAATTGGATTAGGGTCGATATACCTATTTAAGAACATTAACATTAATTCTTTTAAACATTCGATATCAGTGATTGCTTCTATTGCTATCCCGATAGCAATTTTGACTTTTTCCGCGGGCTCCGTACAGACCACAGGCGACGTTTTGTCTAGTCAATCTAATGATGTTATTGGATCCCTCCAAAGTAGATTTAGTTCAGTGTCGGAGTCAGCCTCTGTAGGCGGAATTCAATCAAGAATTTGGATTTGGTCAGACTCTGTAAAATTAATGACCAGCCCTGAGAAATACGATGTGTTACAAAACACGAATTATTTTACTAGACTTATGTTTGGATATGGGATGGATACATTTCCCCTGATTAGTAGTATAAGTGCCAGCCCAATAGGTCCAGAACAAAGCCCTCAGGTTTACTTATACGCACATAATGCTTTAATACATTGGTTAGTTGAAATTGGAGTACTAGGATTATTACTAAATTTAGCAATTATAATAATGGTGTTATTTTTAGCTGTAAAGACAATTTTGTACGGAACGCTGAGTTCTGGCAAACAAAAACTTATCATATTGATGTTATCTACAATTTTAGTATTTAATTTAATTGATCAATTAACAAATGTAATGTCAGTTGGCGATCAACTTTTTAGATGGATTGTTCTCGGAATTGTTTTTAAATTATGTTTAATGGTTGCATCAAATAACAGCATTAAAAGGGTAATTCCACAGATTAGTATGTCACATTTACAAGGTAAACTGCGCGATATCAACGTATTGTCAAGATTTGGTGTTGTTATTGTTATTGCTGTAGCTGTTATAGGATTTACTTGGGTTAATACAATAAATTATGGAATTAGTGCTTTCCAAGCTGGTAAAGCGTCTGAATTTATGAGCGAAAAAGATTATGCGCAAGCCTACTCTGTAATGGATAAAGCGTTATCTTTGTCACCGAGATCATTCGCATATTATCATTGGGCATCTGAGGCGTTAGAAGGATTAATTGTAAATGGCGGAACTTACATTGAATGCAGTTTGGATGGATCTAGCTATGAACAATGCGTGTCTTCTAAATTATTTGAACTTGATAAAGCGGCATCACGCAGTAGACCTTTAGAGTCAACTAGCCACATACAGGCAGCTAATTCATCCTTGAAACTTTATGCATATGACCCAGAATATAAATCTCAGTTCATTTCTTCTGTTAACAAAGCTGCTTTATTGGCTCCTCAAAATTGGAAACTCCGTAATTGGATTGCGTTGGGATATTTACAGCTGGATTCTATTGACTCCGCCAACCAAATGTTGGCCGAATCAATAGAAATTACTGGAGCAACCAAAAATGCTGCCAATGCTATTTTCTTAGAAGGTTTAATACACCAACAACGTGGTCAATTGGACAATGCTATTTTAAAATATACTTATACTATTGAATTATCCCAAGATCAGTCCATAACATTTAAAGCCTATAATAATAGAGGTTTGATATATAGAAATTTGTCAAACTATGGCAAGGCTAAAGAAGATTTTGAGAACGCACTAGATATAGATGGTTTTGCTGCTGAAGTGCATAATAACCTTGGTGGTTTGTATTTGGATAACGCTAGATTCCCCGATGCCTTATCGGCATTTAGTAGAGCAATATATGCCAATGAAAATTACGGCCCAGCCTATTATAATCGGTCGCTAATATTTGCGGGTAGAGGTGATAGAGAGGATGCTATTAGTGATTTAAATAAGGCAAACAGTCTTGGTATGGATGTTAAAGAATTAAGAGAGGAAATTGAACGGATGCTTAAAGCTTATGCTGATTTGAATTCAGGCAGCTAAATTTAATCTTATAAATATGCAATGGTAACAGCGTCACTGCTAAAAGTTGGGCGAGCCTGATAATTTGATACTAGGGGATGGTTGTGCAGAAATTCTCGTATACTTTGCCTAAGTCTTCCAGTGCCATCTCCATGTATGATTTTTATTTGTTTGTTTCCTTGAGTGAAATTGTCATTTATTAACTGGTCTAACTCTTCAATGGCTTCATGTACGCGATATCCATGAAAATCGATTTCGGTAATACTAGGGTAGGTATTTTGGTTGAGTAATTCAGGTGTCTTGATATTTCTACTTGGAGTTGGGTCAGTTAATATGTCTAAAATTTGATTGATATGAACTTTTGTCTTTATCGATCCTACTGCTACTTCAATAACATTGTATTTATCAGGAGTAGATAAAATAAGACCCGGAGCGTTAAACCCATGCAGTTTCACATTCAGGTTGGGTATGATCTCTTCTTTGCTGTATTTATGAGGCACATTGATCGGCTCCCACCTTGGTGAGTTAATCATTTGTAAAACTTGATTAATATCTTTTTTATGTTGTAAATACTGCTGGGACGTTATGATTTTATTCTCTTGAAATTGTTTTTCTATTTCTGAGAGAAGTTGCGTACTTTTATCTTCTATTTCAGCTTTTGTTTTATTAATCAAGGACAATTTAAGTTGATCTACGGATGCCAAAGATTCTTCTAGTTCGCTTTTAATATTTTTTGATTCAATTTCATTGGTTGTGATAGATGATTTTAAGTCTTGTATTTCTGACATTTTAGAGGATAAATCCTCTAAAATACTATGAATTTCTTTGTATTCTGTTGATAGGAATGAAGTGGCGTCTTCGATTATTGACTCAGGTATTTGCGCTATTTTTGCTATTGCAATACCTAATGATTTTCCAGGTATTCCAATTTGAAATTCATATGTAGGTGATAAAGTTATGGGATCAAATTCTAGATTGCCGTTGATCATTCCTTCTTTGAGATGGATGAAATTGCAGATTTCTGTGAGATGAGTAGTAGCAAAAACCATAACACCATTATTATTGAAATAATTTAAAAACGATTTGGCTAGGGCACTTCCTTCTTCTGGATCAGTGTTGGATCCCAATTCATCCAGTAAGACTACTGAATTGGTAGTACAGTTTGCAATAATATTTTTCATGTTATTCATTTGGCCAGTGAAAGTTGATAAAGATTCAGACATATTCTGGTAATCGCCTATATCTGCAAATATGTTGTCTATGAATGGTAATTCGAAATTTTCTGCTGGAGTATGTAATCCACATTTAGCCATTATGATCAGCAAACCAATAGTTTTTATTGTAAGTGTTTTTCCACCAGAGTTAGGACCTGTTATTAATAATATATTGGTCTGCTTTTCTATAGTCACGTCTAGGGGAACTGCATTAGAAAACAGAAGAGGGTGACGAATTTGCTGTAAATTGTATTTGGTTCCCTGTTTGCTGCTGGATTGAAAGACAGGGACACAGCATTTTTGGGTTATAGACATTTGTCCTTTTGCGAATGCCAAGTCTAATTTAGTGTATATTGCGATACTGGTATCAATAGATGTGGTTAATGTGGCAATGGATTCTGACAAGTCACGTAATATGGATGTTTCTTCTCTGTCTATAGTTAGTTGTAATTCAATCACTTCATTGCCTAATTCAATGACGCTTATGGGTTCTATGAATACTGTTGCACCACTGTCAGATACGTCATGAACTATACCATTGGAATATGAGCGAAATTCAGATTTAATTAGTAATACAGGTCTATGATTTCTTTCAGTAATGATTTGCTCCTGTACAATTCCTTGCTCTGTAAGTTTTTCTAATTCTATTTCCATCCGTTCATGCAATGTATATTTTATTCTTGTCAGGTCTCTTCTGAGAGGACCTAGGATGCGGCTAGCGCTATCAAGAACTTCTCCAGATGGACTAATGCTTTGGTTGATGCGTTTACTTAATGTACCTAAATTTGGGAGGCATTTAGTCAACTCAGCAATTTGAGGTGCAGTTACGGCAGCGAAATGTTCTTTTATATTTGTGATTGTTTGAGCAAATGAAGAAAAAATTTTAATTTGAGGTGCAGTTAACGTAGCCCCCATATTTATTAGACGCACGCTATCTATTATGTCTGTATTTAGAGAACTAGGCATAATTACACCTTGTTCAATGATTTCCCGGGCTTCGCTGGTATAAGATAAAGCTTCTTTTATTTCTTGTAAGTCTGTTAGTGGCTCTAATGCTAATGCTTGTTGTTTTGCAAGATGAGTTTTGCAATATTTGGCTAGTGTTTCTTTTAATGTCTCAAAATCAAGCAACTTAGGCATGTTGGGATGTAAATGTGATGTATTGTGAAAGTTTTGTTTCTGTGTCTCTGTCATTAATTTCAACTAAAGCTTTTAGAATAATTCGTACATTTGTTTCGTGTAAAATAGATATACACTATAGTAACTCGTACTTCAAATTATATAGTAACAAATTAATGGTATTATTTTCTATTATCATAGATTTATTTTGTGCTGGAGATTAAATGAGTGGAAAAGAAATGTTAATAGTTATTGAACAGTTTAAAAAATCTCATGAAGCATTGCTAGGCAGTTTACGAGAAGTGGAACCAAAGGAAGCTTTTGAAGGCTCCCAATGGTCTATAAGTGATGTGTTAATTCATTTAAATTTGAGCAAATTTATTGATGCATTAGAGAAAATTGTTTCACAAGAAAGTTTAATGTTACCTAAATACGAAACTTTAGAAGTTGCATTTGAGAGCTATATTTCAGAGATAAAAAATAATCATGAGAGATTGATTCAATTGTTACAGCGAATTCCGTCAGGCATGTTGGATAATAAAGTTACAGAATATAATCCTGAAAACAATTATCCGGCATTAACATTACTTGATTTATTAAAACGCATGTCAAAACATGAATTTGTTCATGCGCAACAAATTGTTAATACACTCACTCAAGTTCGCAATAAAGATTAAGAGTTGCCTTTTATGACCCATTTGTTACACTAAAGCAAATTTACAATTACCTAAGGAGGATGTGTCCAATGCTGTATGAAGTTAGAACATATATTTTGAAAGCTGGTAGTATACCCCATTTCGAAGATGAATTTGAGAAAGCCTTGCCCGCACGAGAAAAACTTTCTAAATTAGGGGCTCTTTGGCACACAGAAATAGGACCGTTAAACCAAGTTATTCATGTATGGCCGTATGAAAGTATTGAAGAACGAAGTGCTATTAGAGCTGAAGCGATAGCTACAGGAGTATGGCCTCCCAAAATGGATCCAGGCACTATCATAAACATGCAATCTGAAATATTTATTCCTGCGCCATTTATGAGACCTCTAGGTGGAGACCAAGCTTTAGGAAATGTATATGAGATGCGTACATACACTTATCAACCTGGTGCCATGCCGGAAGTAGTAAAGCGATGGGGAGAACGTATTGTTGAAAGAGAACAAGCTTCACCGTTAGCTGCTGGTATGTATAGTGATCTTGGGGGATTGAACAAATGGGTTCATATTTGGCCATATAAGGACTTAAACCATAGAGCTGAAGTCAGATCAAATAGAGGAGAGAACTGGCCGCCTCCGACACGAGAATTCATTGTGTCTCAAGAAAGTAAAATTATGATTCCTGCTAATTGCTCACCTATGCACTAAACTCAATTTTTCAAACCAGAACTGAATATCGGTTCAGTATTTAGGAGAATATATGGATATAGGCATCACAATGTTTGTTACTCAAACGTCGATTCATGTTTCGACGTTAGCGAAGTACTGTGAAGACTTTGGATTTGAATCTTTGTGGTTGCCTGAACATTCAGCGATACCTGTTAATACTACTAGTCCTTGGGGAGGTTCTGACGATGGGAAGATACCTCCCTGGTACTATGAGACTACAGATCCCTTCATAAGTTTGGCTCATGCGTCTGCAGTGACCACTAAATTGAAATTGGGTACAGGCATATGCTTGGTTCCTGAGCGTAATCCCATAGTATTGGCGAAAGAAATAGCTACCTTGGACCACTATTCTGGTGGCAGGTTTCTATTTGGAATAGGTTCAGGATGGTTGAAAGAGGAGACAGAATTATTTGGAGTTAATTTTTCAGACAGAGTCAAAGTAATGCATGAATCTATTGAAGCAATGAAATCTTTATGGATGGATGATGAATCTGAATATTCAGGAGAATTTATCAATTTTCCTCCTGTGATTTCTAGACCAAAACCCTCACAAAAACCCCATCCTCCAATTTATATAGGAGGTAAGGCAAAACAAGTATTTGAAAGAGTAGTTAAATGGGGCAATGGATGGATGCCTAACAGAGTAACTCCTGAAGAAGTTGGAAAAGGTCGTAAAGAGTTAAATAGAATAGCTTTGGAAAATTCTAAAAACCCTAGAGACTTCTCAATTTCAGTGTTTGGACAACCTCCAGATAAAGAATTACTGCATGCATTTGAAGAAGCTGGAGCCGACAGAATAATGATAAGATTTCAAGGCACGTCAGAGTCAGAAACCTTAAGAGCATTAGAAGACATTTCTAGAAACATACTCGGTTAGAAATTGGTAGGTACATTGTGCTAACAAATGACAATTCCGAATTATTGGCCGTGAATCAACAATTTTACGAAGCTTTTGGTTCTTTAGACATAGAACTTATGGATACAATCTGGACTCATGATACCGATGTGTTTTGTATTCACCCTGGCTGGGAGCCGTTAATTACCTGGGATAGCATACATTCGAGTTGGGCAAACATTTTCGCAAATAGCACATTAATGATGTTTAATATAGAAATTTTAAAAATAATTAAACATTCAGATATAGGAGTCATTATTTGCAAAGAAAATGTGAGCAGCTTGATTAACGGGAGAGCCACTAATTTTTCAGTAGTAGCTGTTAACACATACAAGTTAAATTTTGAAAATTGGAAACTGGCATCTCATCATGGTTCACCAGTGTAAGGTGACAAGATATTCTACATACAGAATTAATGGTTAATCTAATTCACTTAGAAATTGTGAATATACTTCTAGAAAATTGACTGGATTGTCCCCTTGGACTAAATGGCCTGCATTTGGCACTGTTTTAATTTGGCATTGAGGAATAGCTTCTTGCATTCGCGTCATTGTATTGTCGTTAAACACATCGCTGTTCGCTCCTCTGATAATTAAAGTGGGGCATGATATATTAGGAATCATTTTCCATAAATTAATAGAAGTAATAGTCTGTGACTGGTAATTTGGATCTCTCATCACTTTATCGTATTTCCACGACCATTTACCGTCTGATCTTTGGCGTATATTGTATTTCAATGATCCTAATACTTGTTCCAATGGTCTTCCTGTATATTGCTGGATTCTTTCGGCAAATTCTTCAAAAGTAGATAGTTCATCAGGAAGCGATTTGAAGCTTTGCATCCGCTTTCGCCCTACTTTTTGAGTATCAGGTCCAGTGTCAACAATTGTCAGTGATTTTAATAGTTGGGAATTTTGTGAAGCCCATGAGTAGCTATTGCGTCCTCCCATGGAATGCCCAACGAGATGGAATTCTTTTAATCCTAAACTGCTGATAATGGAGTTTATATCTTTGACTTGCTCTTGGGTCGAATAATCCGATGTAGGAGACCAATCGCTATCTCCGTGGCCTCTTTGGTCTAGTGCTATTATTCTGTATTTGTCAGATAGAGCTAGACTTATAAAATCCCAACTGTGAGCTTGTTGTGCATTTCCGTGCAGCATTAGTATGGTGGGAGAATTTATCTCACCCCATTCTAGATAGTGAAAGTTCATATTCCTCGCGGTTATGTTTCTATCTAGTGGTTCGTTATTTTTAGTAAATGGAATTCCCTTTTGGCGTGCTGCTTCGAATAATGTAAGACCTTGAGATTCTAGTTCCATATTAACCTCTGCTCAATATACATGAACTTTAACATTTAACGACGCGAATTTAAATAAGTAAAAAGGTTTCTTTTGTTTGTGCATGGTGCTATTATTAACCTCTTGACAATATAAATGTGCTAGGAAATCAGGAGGAATATGGTTACCCAAACAATAACCTTGGAGACTCAAGAACGAGTTGTTTTAGGTAAAAAAGTTAAATTACTGAGATCTGCCGGAATTGTGCCGGTACATCTCTATGGAAGATCTTTAGATTCTCAGGCTTTGCAGTGCGAGCAAAGACCGCTTATTAAAGCGCTTGCTGCAGCTGGCTCAAGCACTCCTATAATGTTATCTGTTGAAGGTAAAGAGAACTCTGTATTGACCTTTGCCAGAGAAATCCAATGGGATCCTAGAACTGACACAATTTTGCACGTGGACTTTCTAGCAGTAGATGCAACGGCACTAATCAGTGCATTGGTTCCTACTATTATAGTTGGTGAGGCTCCTGGTGCTAGGGCAGTGTCAGGACAAGTAAGTTTATTGATCAGAGAATTAATGGTGCAAGCTTTACCATTGGAAATGCCGATGGAAATAGAGATTGATGCTACGCTTTTAACAACGCCAGAATCAGTAATACGAAGAGAAGATATAAACATAAGTAATGGCGTAGAATTAATTGGTGAACCAGATGTTATTGTTGCTAGAATTGTCATACCTAGAGCAGCCGTATCGTTGGGAGACGAAGATTCTGATCAACCTGTAACAACAGTTATATCCGAGGAAAGTACTAATACTGAAGAATAATAACGATTGCCTGTCCCGTGCATACTAAGGAGAAATTGTCTTATGTATATGGTTTATCTTGGGGAATCAACTAACTTTGATGCTGAATCTGTAGACACAGAAAAACAGCAACAAGTTCATACTGGTTTAATTATTCATGAAAGAAATTGGGTAGCTATGAATGGCGAATTTCTTGCTGTTTGTAAGAGATACTTCATAGCAGGGGTTGATGATGCCGATTTTCGATTCAGCCCTGATGATATGTATGAAGGTACCGGAGCGTTTGATACATGGGATGACAATAAGAGAATGTCTTTCATACAAGATGTTCTAGATATATTAATAAAGAAAGAAATTCCGATGATCGCAGCAGCGTTAAATCACGGTATATATGAAAAAGCTAAAACAACTTTGCAAAATCCAGAGGCATTAACTAAACCCATAGCAGAGATAATAATGGAACGATTCTTGTTAGCTTTGAATATGTTTGTTGACGAATTACAGATGTCTACCATGGATCCAAACCAAATAATGGAATCTGCGTGGGCTATAGATGATTATAGTCTTTTAATTGCACAGTACGGCGGAACAATTGGGCCTCATTTCATGAAGAATTTCCTTAGCAATGAATTAAATATCCCCAATCCATCAATTATTGAAGACATTACATTTGCTAGCGCAGACTATTCAGGAATGTTGCAGTTAGCTAATCTAACTGCTTATCTAGTAATGAGATGGTTAACTGAACCGGAAGCTAATCAGAATTACGTTGATTATATCAATGGTTTGCAAGATGGTAAGGTGCTGCAAGTTATCTATCCAGTACAGTTATAGTATTAGGTAGTCAATTAATCCCGAACCAATTTCCGTAAACTGGAGCAAAGTAAATCGACTATGACTACTAAGATTATGTACCACAGTAGTAACAACCCCAGATCTTCATAATGGAAATAACTAAAACTCAATTTAAACTCTTTTCCTAGCCCTGATGCACTAACTAACCCAACAACCACTGTTGTTCTTATGATCACCTCCCATCTGTATAAGAAATAGGTAGTGAATTGAGGCAATAACTGCGGAAGTACACAATAAAACATTACCTGACTTTTACTTGAACCAGCTGATTGGAGTGACTTGATACTTTGAGTGTCCATATTTTCTACGCTTTCCGAAAAAAGTTTCCCTAGTACTCCGAAATTATGTATTCCTAATGCGAAACTGGCAGCTATAATACCTGGGTTAAAAAATAAAATTATTATAAGGGCTAGAATAAGTTCAGGAATAGCACGAGTTAAAGAGAAAGTCATTCTGACAATGTAGTAGAGACATTTTAATTTAATATTAGGGTATCCATAAATACTACCATCATGAATGTTTCTAGCTGCAAGTATGAAGGTTAATAATGCCAAAATAGTTGCTATGCTGATTGAAAGAATACTCATCAGCAAAGTTTCGTAAGCGAGGGACCTTAATGAATACCACTCACCAATTTTTATTGACAGACTAGACCTTGGGTTTTCGCCTACCAGTTTCAGTAATAAGTTTTTAATATCAGAAAGAGTTGAAATATTGAATAATTCCGCAAATTTATATCCGGTTTCGTAAGAAACAAAAATCCATGAAAATATAATTAGTATAAGACCTGATATTAATGATATTTTTAAAAAAAACTGATCATGTTCTTTTATAGAGTTTTTATTCATTAATTAACCATTATCCGTCGAACTTTTGAACTCCAAGCATCTACCAATACAATCATTAAAGTCAAACATAATAAACCGGTCCATACTTGTCCGAACTGTAAATCTAACAATGATAATTGTATTTGGTAACCAATGCCTTGGATTCCTATGAAGCTCATAATACTAGATGACCTTATGCCGCATTCAAGCCTGTAGAAAATATAACTAGTAATGTTTGGAACAGCGAATGGTATCCGCCCATAAATTAACGCTTTACTCAAAGTTGCTCCGTTGTGTAGTAAAACTTTAATTGGTTGTTGAGGTACATCTTGTAGTTGTTCTGCAAAAATTCTGCCAAGAATACCTGTATAGGGTAAAGCTAGGGCTAGAACTGCAACAATTGGTGATAACCCTATAGCTGAGACTAGTAATAAAGCCCATATCAATTCATGTATGGATCTAAGCATACTTAATATAAGCCTTGTACATGCGCTTAATGTCGTATTGATTGATTTGTTGCTGATTATTGTCCCTGAAGCAAGCACTCCTAACGGGAAGGCAATTATTATTGATAGTGATAATGCAGCAACAGCGTATAACACAGTTTTTACGGACGATATAATACAGATAATTAAAAACTCAGGGCTAACATCTATTTCAACAATAGATGTAAAGAATCTTAATAATGCTAAACCGCCACCAGTGTGCATTAATTCCTCATCTTTGATGAGGATTGATATTAACGTCCATAAAAATATTGCTATTAATGCAATACTTAGAAGTTTTTTCTTTTCTATTAATTTAAATGAAATATTTATACCTTTATATATATAATTCTTTTATGGTATTTTCTGTGATTAGTGATTGTTGGATGTCTAGCACTATATTGCCGTCTTTCAGCCCAATCAATCTAGTGCAGTAATGCTTTATTAGCTCTGTATTGTGAAGACTGATAATTAGGCTCTGTTTTTTGGATATCAACTGGTTTTTTATAATATCCATAATATCCTTTGCTCTGGCCGGATCTAACGATGCTATCGGTTCATCAGCAAGTATCACGGAAGGGGATTGCATGATTATTCTCGCAATGGCTACTCTTTGTTGTTCTCCCCCTGACAAATGGCTCGCTTTATTATCAATTTTGTCTCCAATACCTAACCCATCTAGTGTACTCTGTACTTTCTCTCGATATAGTGGATGCATTAAAGAGAATAAAGATTTGAAGAATCCCCATTGGCCTAATTTACCTGCGAGTACATTATTTATAACAGACAATTGAGGGACTATAGAATATTGCTGGTCAATTAAGCCCACTAATTCAGACAGTTTTTTTCCAGGTATTAGATATTTTAAATCTTGGCCTCTAATAGACACTGAACCGGTCGTCGGTTTAGTCCACCCTGAAAGCAGATTCAGAAATGTGGTTTTACCACTACCGGAAGGGCCAGCTAATGCTATTAGTTCACCTTCCCCTACAGTCAGATTACTATTCCCTAATGCGATAGTCTGACCGTACGTTTTACTGATGTTAGTAACCTCAATTAATGTATTGGATGTCATTGAATAATTCCAATTATTTTATTATGCCGAGTGATTCAGCTATATCCTTGATAGCAAGATAATTACTGTTGGTAGTTGGGATGAATTTATTTGCATTAAATAAATCTAAAATTTCTTTATGGTCTTTTGTATTCAATTTCAATAATGCTTGTTGAATCTGTAGTGTGAATCCATCGCCAAACTTAGCATCAATATCATGTCTTACGGTCCAGTTATAGTCGTAATATGGTGGAGTAGTATAGAATTCTGTGACTCTATTTTTATCGACTGTATTTTCATTGACTGTTCGATCCCAAACCTTAGAATTCAACGCCCCTATGTCAAAAGCTCCATCATGAACTAATTTCCATGTTAGATCATGAGAACCGGAGTAATTAGGAGCAGTTTTGAAATCTTTATCTGGGTCAATACCATTTTCTAATAAAAAATGACGTGGCATTAAATTGCCTGATGTTGAACTCTCGCTACCAAATGTAATTGTTAAGCTCTTAGAATTCTTCTTTAATTCCTTTATAGAAGTGATATTTAGTGAAGGATTTGCTATGAATTTACTTAAAAATATAGCATCATCTTCTCGTTGCGCTATCGCTTGGGCCCCAGGGTTTTGAATTCTAGCTTGAACTCCAGTTAATCCTCCAAAAAAACCTAGATCTATATCTCCTTGTGAGAAAGCTGTGACTACCGCGGAATAATCCATACTAGCTTTAAATGCAACTGGTATTTTTAATTCTTCTGACAAATAGACTACAAACTGTTCATATCTACGAGCTAATCGAGCTGTATCTTGGTCTGGAATACCTCCTACGTATAATGTAGTAGGTGGTTGATTACATCCGATAGTTGAGAACAAAAGGAACGATGTAAGAATTATTATTATAAATTTGAAATGAGTCATTATTGAATTTTCTCCAAGATTTTTTACGTGTATCACTAACCGTTTTGTTAGTTATTAATTCAAGTAAATCCTGTAAGAAATGCTACAATAATCTTCATATGTGTAGTGTATTTAATTTAGATATTAATTGTCAATATCTAAAAGTGGACATAGGTGTCCTATTTTAGATATAATTTGTTTGCAATACTTTATTTACGGAGTATATGATCATGGAGAGGTGCCGGAGTGGTTGAACGGGCTCGCCTGGAAAGCGTGTAGGGGCTGAAAGGTCTCTCGCGGGTTCGAATCCCGCCCTCTCCGCCATTGCTACAATAGACCAATTTGGCTATAGACATCTGGGTTAGCGCAATGCTCTAATTTTTCTCCATTTGATCCTAATATTAGATTACCGGCAGCTATCATACACATTTGTTTTCTAGCTTGAATTGAAGCACTGCCGATATGAGGACTTATGATTAGATTGCTTAATTCCAATAATGGACTATCGAATTGTATAGGTTCCGGATCTGTGACATCTAGGCCTGCAGACATTATCCATTTTTCATTAAGTGCTTGATATAATGCTGATGGGTTGACTACTGGGCCCCTTGAGGTATTGATAAGGATAGCGGTAGGTTTCATTACTTGTAATTGCTCATAGCTTATCAAATAGTATGTTTCTGGAGTTAAAGGTACATGCACTGATACAAAATCTGAACTCCGTAATAATTCAGTCATATCATCACAATATCGTATCCCAGGTAAATCGTCTAAGTCTGGCTTTGAAGTACGAGAATAATAAAGGACATCCATGTCAAATCCTTGCGCTCGTTTTAACATTTCGCGACCTATGGTGCCCATGCCAATTATTCCGAGTGTAGCCCCTCCAACATCTGTACCTAACCAACTCATTGGATGGAATGCTACATTCCATTTTTTTTCTCTAACCCAATTGTATGATTCTGAAATTCTTCTTGCGCAATCTAATAATAATCCGAAGGCTATGTCTGCTGTCGGTCTAGCAACAACACCTGGAGTATTGCCCACCATTATGTTGAATTTGGTAGCTTCTGCTATATCGATGTTGTCAACACCAACACCTAGTTGGCTAATCACCTTTAGGTTTTTACAACTGGATATTATATCTGCATCTATTTTGTCCATTACAGTCGTCAAAATTCCGTCACAGTTGATTGCTTTGGATTTCAGCATTTCTCGTGTTATTGGATTTTCGTCCTCCCATATTTCAAGCTCTGCGTGTGCAGTTATTAGCTCAATCGATTCTTCAAATAATGGACGCGTTATAAGAACTTTCATATTATTATCCTTTTCTATTAAGTGATAATACACTCATATGATTTTGTTAATTGCTCAAGTCAATATGAATTATACCATTTGGCAAAGATATAAATTTTAAAAACGTGCAGTTTATGGATTCAACGTATCATAAATAAAGATGAAGTTAGTTCCTGAAGAAGAGAGGCCCGAGAGGAGATCGGGCCTCATAGAGTAGGTTATTTTTTTAGTAACCTATTATATTTAAGAACATGGATTCGTTGTCTGTTAAAATTTCTAATTGTCTTCGTTCTAAATCTGTCATAGCAGGAGCAGCGAAGGAAAGAGAAATTACCGATACACAGCTAACAAATGTGTTATGTACGATTTTTCCTAACATTTAAGACCTCTCTTTTTTGATTATGTATTGAAATACTGTTGTATTTCTTTTATTTGATATCATGATACGCCTGATAACAGTATCTTGTCAATAGATAATTTAGAAATGATAGTATTAAGAAACTGAATACTGAGTATGGATTTATAAAAACTTACCGGGGTTTAAAATATTATAAGGATCTAATGTTTTCTTAAGCCTCATGCTAATCGAGTAGGCTTCTCCTAGTTCAGCTCTAATGAATTCTTTATTCTTTAACCCGGATCCATGGCAATATTCTGTGATCCCGCCTAAATAACAACTTAATTCCAGAAGCTTTTTTGACCCCTCGTGTAAATTTTCTTGAGATTTTTTGTTGTGAATGTTATTGGGTTTTACCATCATAGAAAAATATTGAGGCTTTCCCCAAATACAATATTCTGTGATCTTTAAGTCATAGCTACTGATTATGATGTCAGCTTCGGTTTTATATTGGAGTATTTTCCCTAAAGGCAAACTAATATGAAGATATTCAAATAAATTGCTGAAAGTTAAATCCCATTTCTCAAGTCTGGGTTTATTTAATTTATTTTGTTTATAAGCTAATGCAGATGAGTGTCTTTCTGACCAATATGTAGCTCCTATTGCTTCTGGAAGAATTGAAGAATTAAATGTAGTTGCTGCAATTAAAATTGTGTTGATGCATTCAACAACTAATTCGTATTTTCCTTCATATCTTAAAAATAAAGTGACTTCTTGAAGTTCTTCAGTAAGGTCTAATAGTGTTGGGATCATGCCATATCTAAGGATCTCGGTAATCATATTTATACCAATTTCGAAAGAAGGCATTTTGAATGATATTAATTTTGTAAATTCAGGGAATTTATGTATTTTTAACGTAGCTTGGGTGATGATTCCGAGTGTGCCTTCACTTCCTATGAATAGATTGTTTATGTTTGGACCTGTCGAATAGGTTGGAGTTTTAGGTGTTGTTATGATTTTTCCGTCAGATAACACAACTTCTAAGGATATGACTTGCTCTCCCATGTTGCCGTATTTGCTGGCTGTATATCCTACTCCGTTAGTAGCTATAGCTCCTCCAATTGTAGCTATAGCTCGAGAATATGGATCATGAGCAAAATGATACCCTTTGGGTCTAAGATAATTTGTTAAAGAGCCAATTACCATGCCGGATTGGACAGTAGCTAATCCACTGTCGAGTTCAAGTTCAACCATACTAGTCAGGGATGTCATGTCTATTATTATGCCTCCTGAAGAAGGCACTATGCCGCCCATCACTCCAGTTCCTCCTCCTAGAGCTATGACCGGTATTTTATTCTCAGTTGCTATTTTCAATACTTCAGAGACGTCTTGTGTGCGTTGCGGAGTTACTACAACGTCAGGTAATTTGTTTAGCTCTGAAAAAAATCCAAAAGCTCTATTGGGAGCTAATGCATCTGTGGATTTTATGTCTAAAGTTCGTGTGTTTGTGGTTACGTTATTATGCCCGATAATATTTTGGAGTTGTTTGATGATGAAAGGCTTTATCATTAGCTTTGTAAATTTAATATCAAAGTATGTGTATTAGTGCCATTTAGTACCTTCACTAGTATCTTCTATGGAAATACTGTGAGATTCTAATACATTGCGTATTTTATCAGCTAGTTCATATTGATTTGATTCTCTTAAGTCTTGTCTGATTTCTACAAGAAGGTCTACAAATGGCGCAGCTTGTGTTAGTGATGATTGGTCGGGCGTGTCAAATGTAAGCCCTAAAATAGCACCCATTTCCGTGAGAGCAGATTGTGCTACTTGAACGTTCATGTTACTTTCTTTAGCTCTATTTATTTCTCTTCCCAAGTCAAATATAATTGCAATAGCTTGAGGAGTGTCTAAATCGTGATCCATGTGTGATAAAAAACCGTTTTTGAAATTGCTCGGATCTAAATTTTGTTCAGTTCCTTCAGAAGGTTGCAGAGCAAATCGTAATCTTTGAAGACTCCTTTCTACAGCATCACATCCTTCATCGCTGTAATTAAGAGGAGATCTATAATGAGAACTCAACAGATACAATCTTAATGCGTCTGCGCTATGTTTTTGAAGCGCTGACTCTACTGATACCAAATTGCCAAGTGATTTACTCATTTTGTCTTGCCCAAACTGTAGTAGGCCATTATGCATCCAGATTTTAGAGAATGGTTTCTCGCTAGTGTAGGCTTCGCTTTGAGCAATTTCATTCTCATGATGAGGGAACACTAAGTCCATTCCACCTCCATGTATATCTAATTGATTACCTAGGTACTTTGTAGACATAGTAGTGCATTCAATGTGCCAACCCGGTCTGCCAGGTCCCCATGGGCTTACCCATTCAGGCTCGTCTTTTTTTGAGCCTTTCCATAAAGCAAAGTCCATAGAACTTTCTTTGTTTAAGTCAATATCTATCCTAGACCCAGATATCATGTCGTCAGTAGATCTATTACTTAAAATGCCGTAATCTTTGGATTTGTTGACTCTGAAATAGACATCTGAACCTACAGCATAGGCATAGCCGTCGTCTATTAATTTAGAGATAGTTTCTATTATGTCAGGAATTTCCTCCGTAGCTCTGGGATAAGTAGTAGCGCGTTTGACGTTTAAAGCATCCATTGTAAAGAAGAAATCATTGATATAACGAGTTGTGAGATTATTTTCAGTTATTCCTTCTTCTTTGGATTTAGCTATTATTTTGTCATCTATGTCAGTAAAGTTTTGTACATGGTTTATAATATATCCGGTATATTCTAAATAACGCCTCAACACATCAAAAACTATGTAACTTAAAGCATGTCCTACATGAGTCGAAGAATACGGAGTTACACCGCACACATACATTCTTACATTTTTAGGATCTTGTGGTTGGAAATCCTCAGTGACTCTAGATAGAGTATTATATAATTTCATATTGGCCTGCATATAGTAACGATAGTTACTGAAGCTATTCCTTTTTCCGCTCCAATAAACCCAAGATAATCAGTGGTGGTACATTTGATGTTTAATTGATCAATATTAAGTTTTAGTGTTTTAATTATGTTATTGCGCATTTCATTTATATAGTCTGATAATTTGGGTTCCTGAGCGATTATTGTAGCATCGACATGAGACACCTGCCAATCGGTGGATTCCGCTACTTCATTGATCTGTTTTAACATGGCTATGCTGGATATTCCTTTTAAGGATTCATCAGATGATGGGAAATGTTGCCCGATATCACCTAAGGATAAACTCCCTAAAATTGCGTCTATAAGAGAATGGATTAAAACATCTCCATCACTATGTCCTTCGAGCCCTGAGTGATGTTTTATACGTACTCCACCTAAAACCAAATCACAGCCAGGAGATAATTGATGCACGTCTATGCCCATGCCTGAACGGTATTCGTTCACGATGACTTTACTAAACCAGGAATATCTTTCAATATGTGGCTAGCTAGAATTATATCTACAGGATCGGTAACTTTTATATTTAGAGGATCGCCTTCACATATGCTAACTGATTCTTGTAGAGATTCCATCATTGCAGCATCATCAGTCTGATTAATGAGAAGGTTATTGTATGCCTCAATAATAGTTTTACGACTAAATATTTGTGGAGTTTGAGCCCTCCATAATTCTGATCTATTTATAGTGGATGTTATTATTTTATTTGAGTTAACTTTTTTGATAGTGTCGGTAATGGGTATAACAGGTACCGCACTACCGTGCTTCAGAGCAGTGTTAATACAGTTATCAATAATCTCATGAGATATACATGGCCTTGCTCCATCATGTATTCCTATAAAATCGGTTACCTTTGTAGAACGGAGACCATTTAACACCGATTCTTGGCGGGAAGATCCGCCTTCACAGATGTTATCGACTTTACTGAATTCGTAATTTCTGACTAATAATTCACCTGCTCCAATTTTTTCTTGAGCCAACACCAATGTAATTGTTGAGACGGTCGGATGAGTTTGGAATTGGTGTAAAGTATAAGAAATGAGAGGGTGACCTGATATTTGTGTAAATATTTTATCTGTACCCATTCTAGAGCTTTCACCTGCAGCAACTATTATGATACCAACAGTAGCTTCAGCCATATCAGGCACTTCTAGTTTGTGCGAAAATGATCCTGCCAGATGCAGTTTGGAGTACCCGAGTGACTACAACATCATGACTTGAATTTAGGTATCGTCTCCCACCTTCTACAACAACCATTGTTCCATCGTCTAAATAAGCTACCCCTTGGCCGATTTCTTTTCCTTCTTGCACAATATTAACATTCATATCCTCGCCGGGGATTACGATTGTTTTTACAGCATTGGCAAGTTCGTTTACATTTAATACGGAGATTCCTTGTAATTCAGCAACTCTGTTCAAGTTGTAGTCGGTGGTAAATATACAAGCATGCATGTTCTTGGCAAGATGTATAAGCTCAGCATCAACTTCATTTGTGAACGTTACGCCTACATCTAATATTCGCATTGTTATTTTACTGCTGTTTTGCAAGTCAGAAAGAACATCTAGTCCTCTCCGTCCTTTGTTCCGCCGAATGGTGTCTGGAGAATCAGATATATGCCTTAATTCGTCTAGTACAAACCGTGGAATTAATAGTTCTCTGTCAATAAAACCAGTAGAAACAATATCGGAAATTCTCCCATCTATAATTGCGCTTGTGTCAACCAATATGGATGATCCCCCCGTGCGGGCTCCTCGAGATCCAGATTGGTTCATGCTCGCTTGCATAAAGTTCCTAATATTTTTTCCCTTGCTAATCCCTATAGTTAGGCCCATTAGGCCGAAAACCCCATATAATATAAATGGAAGTACATTGCCTATCCACCCGTTTAAGTCTGACAGAGGAAAATACAGCAACGCAGCAATTACTAGGCCTGCAATTAATCCTAGAATGCCGGCAGCTAGTGTGAATCCAGATATAGTTTTTGAAGAATCCATAACGTACCCTTATTTATAGTTACATTCTATGCGATATATGATTTTTCGGTCAAATGATAATGAATATGTATAAACTGAATTTTATGAGTATCCGATGTTTATTTGTTAAACTCAATATTTTATGCGTGTTAAGTAGTTTGGGCCTATTTAGTAGTGGTCAGGAAACATTTTTATGTATATAATTTGTTTATTGTCATAGGGTGTTGTTTTAACTACCGTAATGAGAACAGATTTATAAACGTTAATAATTGCGAGGTGAGTATGTATAGTACTGTTATAAATAAATTACAAGAAGTGATTGACTCTAAATCGATTTTGAATCACCCTTTCTATCAGGCATGGCAGAAAGGTGAATTAACTAAAGAAGATTTGAAATTATACGCAGAGCAATATTACTTCTTCGAATCATCTTTCCCTCAGCGTTTAAGTACCATTCACTCTAAATGTGATGATGCAGAAGCTCGACAAGCTATTTTAATTAACTTATGGGATGAAGAACACGGCGAAAACAATCATTCTAATCAATGGCTGAAATTTTGCTACGGTTTAGGATTAGACACTGAAGAAGTAAAGCAAGCAGAACTAATGTCCACAACCAAACATTTGATTAATACCTATACGACCATATGTGATGAACAGGATTTCAGGCATGGTTTATCAATCATGTATGCATGGGAATATCAGGTTCCAAAAGTTGCGACAGAAAAAATAGTCGGCTTGCGAAAATATTTTGATCTTAATGAGGATTCATTAGAATTTTTCAAAGTCCATAGTACTGAAAAAATAGGTCATCATGAGGCCGAAGCAGAATCTATCAATAACAGCCTAGAAGAAGCCCAATTAAAAGATGTGTTGATTAGCGTTAATGAAGCTTTGGATGCAATGTGGATATTTCTAGATGGCATTGAAGAATCACGAGAAAAGCTGGCTGCAATAGCAGAGTAATAAATCTGCGCAATGAAACTAATAAGGCGAGGATGATGATATGAGAATTTGCTCATTTATTCCTAGTGCGACTGAAATAGTATATCTACTAAATCAGGAAGATAATCTTTTTGGAGTTACTCACGAATGTGATTTTCCTCACGATGCCATCAATAAACCTAATGTAGTTAAAAGTGTTTTCGATAATTTTGAAAACCCAACTAGCGAAAAGATTAATGAAATTATTTCTGAAAGATTAAAAAACGGACTTGGCATATACGAAATTGATGAAAATGTACTAAAAGCCGCTAATCCGGACATTATTTTCACTCAACAAATTTGTGAAGTTTGAGCCATATCATCTCAGCAGGTTGCTGAGGCTTGCCAAGGGCTCAATCAACAGCCTGACGTTATGTCTATGGACCCTCAATTTGTTTCTGATGTTTTGAAAGACATCCTTAGAGTTGGAGAAGCGTTAGGGCAACAAATAAAAGCACAAATAATTGTAGAAGATCTGCAAAAAAGAATAGACTCAGTATGTGATACTGCTAAATTAGTGACTGATAAACCTAAAGTTTTGTGTATAGAGTGGTCTGACCCTGTGATGTGCGGAGGTCACTGGATACCAGAAATGATCGAAATGGCAGGTGGCATTGATTGTTTTGGTGACAAGAATGCTGGCTCAATGAAAATAGAATGGAACAAAGTGTTGGATGCGAAGCCAGATATTATCATTTTAATGCCTTGTGGATTTGGAGTCAAAAGAGCATTAGAGGATTTGGATAGCTTAAGAGATCGCGAAGGATGGGACCAAATACCTGCTGTTGTAAATAAGAGAGTGTTTGTGGTTGATGCTGGTAGCTATACTAGTAGGTCCGGACCACGTTTGGTCACGGGATTGGAGATTTTGGCTGAAATAATGCACCCGGAAATCGTGAGTGGAATGATACCTGGAGATTCAGTGTTACGAGTAGATCGTTAGTTTTTACTAAAACCGGAATAAGGATAATTTTTTTGGGCTTCTGTATTTAACAATTTTATAGATTCATCTAATATTGGTAATAACGTTTCTATCTGAGTATTCATTTCTTGATTTTCTAGTATATTTTGCTTAACTGTGTTTGGTAGTGAAAAATTTTCTAATAACAAATTAATTGCCTGCAACGTAAGTAAATATGGATCCTCTTTAGTATGTACTTTTTTCGTCCACCCTCCAGATGCTTTAGTTATTACTTGTTGCATCTGTTCTACTGATCCTTTCAACTGGCTGAACAGTTCGGTATCTGGCTTATAAATTGATGGAAGAGATTGTTGTATGTCAGCGCTAAGGTAAGGCTGATTATATGTCAACTGCTTAATTTCGAATTTGGCGTTTCCAGTGATCAGGATATCAATAGTCCCATCAGGATTGCGGATATTGTCGTTGATATATCCTGCAGTCCCAATATTGTACGGAGTAGCGTATTCTCCTACTTCTTGCCCGCTCTTAATTAGCATGATACCTACAGGGCAATTGTTTTTTATGCAGAAATCAACCATGTCTTTATAACGGTCTTCAAATATGTGGAGATCAATCTCCATGTTTGGAAATAGGACTAAATTAAGCGGAAATATTGGGATATTATCTGGTAATTTCATTTGTTCTTGTTTCAACGTTCTATGCTAAGGCTCGACTTTTATGCTGTCTCCCACATTGAAAGTCCCTCCATTGAGTACTATGGATAATATTCCACGTTGTCCGTCTAATTCTTCTTGTAGTCCAGGAGTGATTGCATCCATTTTATGGCATGGGTCACATAGTCCTGTCGCTTCTAAAGTTACATCTTCCCCAACAAAAAACACGTTTCCTGGTTTTATAGTAGATAAATCTAATCCTGTGGTTGTTATGTTTTCTTTTATTTGGCCTGGGGCTAAATTAAAACTGTCTAGAGTTTCTTTATCCATTACTAAAACCTGTCTAGCATTTAAAGGGTTGCGGCTTCGATCATTTTCTAGCCCTTCTCCAGAAATAGCAGAAGCAGATTTTACTTCTACAGAATCTTCTCCTTTAATTTCTGCGATGTGTATTGAAACAATTTTCCCTTGATTCATATTGACCCTCCTTTATTTTAGAGTTTACTGGTTACTTAGTAGGCATTATAGTGGTAAATAACATTATTGTGAATGCTAAATAGTAGGAGGAATACTGGATGTCGAATGAATTCATAAAAACAGAAATGACAGATGGTGTCTTAAAAATAACCATGCATGACCCCGCCACTCGCAACGCATTAGGCCCTCAAATGGCTAGAGAAATGATTGACACGTTAGATAATTTCGAACGAAACCCTAAAGGTAGAGTTCTGTTATTAACAGGTACGGAACCATCTTTTTGCTCTGGGGCAAATGTGAAAGTTTTCCGACAACGTATTGAAGACAGAGAACAACAGGTAGCGTCAGATGGAGAACAGGAATCATTGCCTTGGGGTACTATGGAAAAAATATATTCGAAAAGAGATACGCAGTCCAAATACGCTGCTCCTAAAGTTGTATTAAAATTACACGAGTTACAAAAACCTTCTATTGCAGTAGTGAATGGGCATGCTATGGGAGTGGGAATGGGATTGTCGCTTGGATGTGATATCAGGATAGCAGGTGAAAAAGCACAATTTTCAGAAGCTTTTGTTTTAAATGGATTAATTCCGGCAGATGGCAGTTGCTGGCAATTACCGAGATTGATAGGCCTTTCCAATACACTCATGCTGCAATATACGGGCGATCGGATAAGCGGTGAAGAAGCTTATCGAATGGGATTGGTTAGCAAAGTAGTAAGTGACGACAAATTGTTAGATGAATCCCTTGAATTAGCTTTGAGACTAGCGTCAGGTCCTACGCAATCGCATGCCATGATTAAATATTTAGTCCATAAGAGTTTGGAAATGAATCTTGGTGAAAGCTTAGGATTAGCGCACGTAGCGCAAGAACACATGAGAACTACTATAGATCATAAAGAGGCTGTACAAGCATTTATAGACAAAAGAAAGCCAAATTTTATAGGTAAATAACCTTGAAAACCAGCGTTTTAAACGCTCGTTCATATTGATTTGTTATTTTTAAATTAAAGCTTGACTGCTAGGTGTACTACCCATATAATATTCTGCCTACGCGATTGAATAAGTGGATATGCACCGTCAAGGAATGTATCGCAGTTATGCCCACGGAAGTGGTAGTAGCTACACTACGCAATTGAGTACGCACCTTAACAATTGAATAAGTAAATTATTTTTTGTCCTAACAAAAATAAAGCAATTGAACAAATTGTAAGCAATTAACACTGAGAACAAAGTAAAAAGTAAAAAGTTTGAAGTTCTTAGCGTGAGTCAAGTTATTAAGGGCTCACGGTGAATGCCTTGGGATCAAGGACCGAAGAAGGGCGCGGTAAGGCTGCGATATGCCTCGATTAGCTGTCTAACGAGCTTAGTCGAGGATTCCCGAATGGGGAAACCCGTTCCGGTGTTGAGCCGGTTCATCTGCATTTGTGCAGAGGGTAAGTGGGGGAACTGAAACATCTAAGTACCCTGAGGAATAGAAATCAACCGAGATTCCCCTAGTAGTGGCGAACGAACGGGGAATAGGCCAAACCATTATGACTTAGTGGCGTAAGGGCCTATGTCATAGTGGTGTCATAGGAGGCACCTGGAGTTACCTTGCTAAACTCCAAGAAGTTACAAAATATACATTTAGTCGAAGGACCCTGGGAAGGGCCGTCATAGAAGGTGAGAACCCTGTAGACGAAAAGTGTATATCTTCTGGTGCATTTCCTAAGTACCACGGGACACGAGAAATCTTGTGGGAAGTCGGGGGGACCACCCTCCAAGCCTAAATATCCTTGATCACCGATAGCGAACAAGTACCGTGAGGGAAAGGTGAAAAGAACCCCTAGCGGGGAGTGAAATAGACCTGAAACCGTGAGCTTACAGAAGGTCGTAGTCCTGATTTATCAGGATGTCGGCGTGCCTATTGAAGAATGATCCAGGGACTTAATTTATGTAGCGAGGTTAAGAAACTGTAGTTTCGGAGCCGAAGCGAAAGCGAGTCTGAATAGGGCGATTAGTTTCATAGATTAGACCCGAAACCGGGTGAGCTAACCATGGCCAGGTTGAAGGTCAGGTAAAACTGACTGAAGGACCGAACCCGTGGCTGGTACAAAAGCTTGGGATGAGCTGTGGTTAGAGGAGAAATTCCAATCGAACCCGGAAATAGCTGGTTCTCTCCGAAATGTATTTAGGTACAGCCTCGGACTATAGATGAACGGAGGTAGGGCACTGAATGGGCTAGGGGGCGTGAGCCTACCAAACCCAATCAAACCACCAATGCCGTTTAATCGTTATCCGGGAGTGAGACAGTCACAGATAAGTGCGATTGTCAAAAGGGAAACAGCCCAGACCACCGGCTAAGGCCCCTAAGAGCGGGCTAAGTGGCAAACGAGGTGGGATCCCCCAAACAACTAGGAGGTTGGCTTAGAAGCAGCCACCCTTTAAAGAGTGCGTAATAGCTCACTAGTCAAGGGGTCCTGCGCGGAAAATGTAACGGGGCTCAAGCCCGTCGCCGAAGCCGTGGATTTTAGTATATTTATATACTGGGATGGTAGGAGAGCGTTCCTCGGGCAGTGAAGTTGTATCGTGAGGTACAGTGGAGCGCGGGGAAGTGAGAATCCTGGAATGAGTAGCGTTAACAAGGGTGAGAATCCCTTGCGCCGGAAGCCCAAGGTTTCCTACGCAATGTTTATCAGCGTAGGGTTAGTCGGTCCTAAGCCGTAGGCAATAGCCGAAGGCGATGGACAGCAGGTTAATATTCCTGCACCGCCTGTTATTTGATGATACTCGGAGGGGTGCGGAAAGGTAGATAGGGCGTGCCTATTGGACATGGTGCGTTTTTGACTGTAGGTAGTTGGAGCAGGTAAATCCACTCCAACGTTAAGCTGAGGGTCGAGAAAATCGGAGCCTTCGGGCGTAAGAAATCCTGTTGATCCTAAGCCGATTAAAAAATCTTCGTTTGTAGAATCTCAGGCGACCGTACCGCAAACCGCCACTGGTGGGCAGGTATAAGAGTACCAAGGCGTGCGAGATAACCTCCGTTAAGGAACTAGACAAAAGAGCCCTGTAACTTTGGGATAAAGGGCCCCCCGGATGGTGATGCCACTTGCTGGCTAAGCTTTTTGGGGGCGCAGAGAAGAAGCCCGGGCGACTGTTTAACAAAAACACAGGTCTGTGCTAAGGGGAAACCCTACGTATACAGGCTGACACCTGCCCAGTGCTGGAAGGTTAAGGTAAGGAGTGAGAGCCCCGAACTGAAGCCCCAGTGAACGGCGGCCGTAACTCTAACGGTCCTAAGGTAGCGAAGTCCCTTGTCGGGTAAGTTCCGACCCGCATGAATGGTTGAACGACTTGGGCATTGTCTCA
>Ga0114999_10002199_pt1 | contig 26104 bp, 24 predicted proteins | sample ArcticOcean_MG_C_3_FD_89820 | JGI IMG/M metagenome (GOLD analysis project Ga0114999, IMG submission 89820) | Marine microbial communities from western Arctic Ocean - ArcticOcean_MG_CB8_126 | ecosystem: Environmental > Aquatic > Marine > Oceanic | place: Arctic Ocean: Canada Basin | collected...
CCTGACGAGGATTTGCCGGAGTGAGTGAGTGAGTGAGTGAGTGAGTGGGTGAGTGGGTGAGTGGGTGAGTGGGTGAGTGGGTGGGTGGGTGAGTGGGTGAGTGGGTGAGTGGGTGAGTGGGTGAGTGGGTTGTTGTTGGAGCGGGTCCGAATCTGGGCAGAGGGGATTGAAGTGATCACGACACGGAAGCTGACGAAGCAGTACGGCGACCTGATCGCGGTGAACAACATCGATTTGGACTTGGCTGAGGGCGACGTATTCGGCTTCATCGGTCCCAACGGATCGGGCAAGACGACGACGATGCGGATGATCGCCACGTTGTTGAATCCGACTCATGGCGAAGCCTACGTCTGCGGCAAGTCGATTTACACGAATCCTGCCGAGATCCGTCGGCTGGTCGGTTACATGCCGGATTTCTTCGGTGTTTACGACGACATGACGGTGATCGAGTATCTCGAGTTCTTCGCGGCGACGTATCGGATCGATGCTCACGCTCGCCGGGGGATTTGTGAGGATAAGCTCGAGTTGGTCGACATGAGTTTCAAGCGCGACGCGATGGTGAACCAGTTGTCTCGAGGCCAGACTCAGCGAATCGGTTTGGCTCGGGTCCTGTTACACGAACCTCAGGTTTTGCTGTTGGACGAGCCGGCCAGCGGGCTGGATCCTCGGGCCCGGATCGAGATCCGGACGTTGTTGAAGCGTCTGGGGGAACTGAAGAAGACGGTTGTGGTGAGCAGTCACATTTTGCCCGAGTTGGCCGACGTGTGCACTCGGGTGGGGATGATCGAAAAGGGGCATCTGATCGTCGACGGGAATGTCGAGGAGGTGATGCGAAAGGCTCGAGAGTGGTTGGTCCTGCACGTGAAGGTGAAGGCGGGCCGGGGCTCTGGCGAGTGGTCTGGCGAGACCGATGCGGCGGCGACGGACCGGGCGGCGGGATTGATCGAGCAGTCGGACCTGGTGGAATCGGTGACAATCGATTCGGGGACGATTCTGGCGACGTTGGTCAACGACGTGATGGACTACACCGAGTTGCCGACGATCTTGATCGAGCGAGGGTTTCGGATCGAGATGTTTCGCGAGGAGGATGTCAATCTCGAGACGGCGTTCATGCATCTGACCAAGGGTCTGGTGCAGTAGGGCAGGTGAAGCTGTCGTTGTGAGGGTCAATCATGGGTGAGGGGTTTCTGGGTTACGAGACGTCGTTGATGCTCGACGTGGTTGTCGTGGCATTGGCGGTGGTTGTGCCGGTGTTGACGTTGAGTCTGTGCCAGGTGCATTTCGGGCGTCGCTACCAGGTTCACCGGCGATTGCAGTTGCTGTTGGGAGCGGTGCTGTTCGTGGCGGTGTCGTTGTTTGAGGTCGACATGCGTTTGCACGGCGGGTTTTGGGCGATGTCGAAGAATCATTCGACTGAGATGCACGTGTTGCTGGGCGTGCACCTGTTTTTCGCGATTTCGACGGTCGTGTTGTGGGCGACGACGATTGGCCTGGCGCTTCGGCGTTTTCCGAGTCCGTCGGAGCCGGGTGCACACAGCCGGTTGCACCGCCGGTTGGGCTGGCTGTCGACATTGGACATCACTGCCACGTCGATCACCGGCCTGCTGGTGTATTACTTCGGTTTCGTGATCGAAGTGGTGTCGGACCGGGCGGGTTGAGTCGTCCGGGAGTCGGTTGTGTTGGCGGCGGTGTGTCGGCTTTGGGGAGTGGTGCCGTAGCGTCCCGAGCCGTTCATCTCGATTCTCGACAACTGCTCACTCAGCCCACGGGCCAGTTCACCGATCTGGCGGTTCACGTCTTCGTTGGTTTGTTCGAGCCCGCTGGAGACGAGTGTCACGATGCCTAGGAACAGGAGCATTTGTCCTCCGGTGGCAATCAACCAGGCGGTGGGTGTATTGAGCGGAGCGTGGCCGAATCCGTTCCAGACGATGAGCGCTCCGCCGGCGGTCAGCCCGAGGACCCCGACGTAGGCCAGCAGTTGTCCCCAGAGCGAGGTGGAGTGTGTCAGTCGGCTGGTGGTGGCCCCGGCGGGGATTTTGGCAGGTGATTCGGCAGGTGACTCGGCAGGTGACTCGGCAGGTGACTCGACAGGTGACTCGACAGGTGACTCGACAGGTGACTCGACTCGTGACTCGACTCGTGACTCGACTCGTGACTTGGCTGGTGACTCGACTGGTGACTTGGCTGGTGACTTGGCTGGTGACTTGGCTGGGGCTGTCGAGTCGGTTGACGGCGATTGGTCGTGTTGAGGCGTGTCGGTGCGAGTGGGAACGTTGGAGGGTTGTGGTGGTTTCTGTTCCGAGTAGCCGGCGAGTGTGGCGGCGACTGTATCGAGCGGGTTGGGAGATGCGGGTGCGATTTCGGGTTGTGTCTGCCGGGTGGGGTGTGCGGCGTCGATTCGGTAGTTTGGCGTGTCGGGTTGTTTTGCAGTGGCGTTGTCTTTGGCGGGCGTGACGACTTGTAGCGGATCGTCGTTGTTCCAGCGGTTGAGCAAGTCCTGAGCCTGTTGTGTGGAGTCAGGGGGTGTGGCAGGCGGGGAGTTGGTTGGAGAGTCGGTTGGGGAGTCAGGTTGTTTGGGTGGTTGGACGAGTGTGGAGGCGCAGCGGGGGCATTGATCGGGTTGAGAATCGGAGTCGTGGCCCACAGTGGCCTGACAGGTCTCGCACCACATATTGGTGATCTACGTCGAGGGGGAGCGATTGGAGTGGCCGACATTCTAGGAATGCGGTTGTCCGACGCAAGATCGGTTCGCTTGTTGGGGCGATTCTATCGCGAACTGGCGAGTTGTTGGCCAGCGTGTTGACTATGGGACAAGCCCCGGATGGGGGGTGAAAACCCGTTGCCTTAGGTGAAGAATTCGCGGGCGTCTTCCATGAATTCCGGCTCGAGTGTTTTTAATTTCCCAACCGCCTCACCGAGGTCAACCGACGTGATGTGAGTGCCTCGGAGCGAAACCATCCGTCCGAAGCGTTGTTCGTGAGCGAGTCGTGTGGCGTGGATTCCGAGCCGTGTCCCGAGCACACGGTCGTAGGCACTGGGTGCTCCACCTCGTTGCAGGTGTCCGAGTGTGACGACGCGTGTTTCGATCCCGGTCCGTTGTTCGATCAGTTCGGCAATGATCTCGCCGACTCCACCGAGTTTGACGTGTCCGAATTCATCGAGGTCACCGTCCTGCGTGACGACTCCATCGGCCTGAGTCAGTTCGACACCTTCGCTGACGATCACGATGCCGTACATCTTGCCATTTTTTCGACGTGTCCTGAGCAGTTCGCACATGCGATCGAGGTCGGGTTTTTCTTCGGGGATCAGGAAGTAGTCGGCGGCTGTCGAGACTCCGGCGAAGCAGGTGATCCAGCCGGCGTGTCGTCCCATGGTCTCGATCACCATCACGCGTCGATGCGATTCGGCAGTGGTTCTGAGTCGATCGACGGCTTCCATGACGACATTGATCGAGGTATCGAAACCGAAGGTGACATCGGTACTGGAGAGGTCGTTATCGATGGTTTTGGGGATGCCGATGGTGTTGACGCCGTGAATGTCATTGAGTTGGTGAGCGACACCGAGCGTGTCGTCTCCGCCGATTGCGATCAGGGCATCGAGTTGGTGGGACCCGATCGTATCGAGGACGAGTTGAAGGGTTGCGTCGTCCTTGAAGGGGTTGGTGCGTGACGAGCCGAGGATTGTGCCACCTCGAGCGATGATGTCGTCGGTTCCGTCGGCGGTGAGATCGACGAAGAGGTTTTCGACGAGGCCGCGCCAGCCTTCGAGAAAACCGACGGTGGTCCCGCCTCGATTGGAGTTGGTCCGAACCACGGCTCGGATCACAGCATTCAGACCTGGGCAATCGCCTCCACCGGTCAACAGTCCAATCTTCATCGTTGTACTTCCCTTGCCCTGTCGGTGCCTGGTTTGCTGGTTTGCTGGTTTGCTGGCCGTCTACAGCAATTCTCGTTCGATGAACCCGGTATCGACGTGTCCTTCGACGAACGCCGTTTGGTTGAAGATTTTTTTGAGCAGTGGGATGGTGGTGTGGATGCCTTCGACGTGAAACTCGTCGAGTGCTCGTTTCATGCAGCGAATGGCTTCGTTGCGAGTGGGTCGGTGGACGATGAGTTTTCCGATCAGTGAGTCGTAGAACGGTGGGACCTTGTATCCGGCGTAGATGTGAGAATCGAAGCGAACGCCTCGGCCTCCGGGCACTTTCAGGCCGGTGATGGTCCCGGGCGAGCCTCGGAAGTCGTGTTCAGGGTCTTCGGCGTTGATTCGGACTTCGATCGAGGAGCCTTGGCAGGGGACATTGCGTTGTGAGATGCTGAGTTCCTGACCGGCGGCGATTCTGAGTTGTTGTTCGATCAGGTCGATGCCGGTGACCTGTTCGGTAACGGGGTGTTCGACCTGGATGCGGGCATTGACTTCGATGAAGTAGAACTGGTGTTGGCTATCGACGAGGAATTCGACGGTGCCGGCGTTGGTGTAGCCGGCGATCTGAACGAGTCGGATGGCTGCCTTGCAGATGTCTTCGCGGACGGACTGAGGCAAGTTGGGAGCCGGGCTTTCTTCGACGAGTTTCTGGTGTCGACGTTGCAGGCTGCAGTCTCGTTCCCAGAGGTGCACGACATTTCCATGCGTGTCGGCGAGGATCTGGACTTCGACGTGTCGTGGATTTTCGATGTATTTTTCGAGAAAGACACCGCCATTGTTGAAGGATTTTTCGGCTTCGGCGGCGGCGGCCAAGAGTGCACTTTTCAGCGAGATGTCATTGCGAGCAATCCTCATCCCTTTGCCGCCTCCACCTGCGGTCGCCTTGACCATCACCGGGTACCCGATCTCTTCGGCCACCCGCATCGCTTCGGCTTCGTTTTCGATCAGGCCTTCGCTGCCGGGCACTATGGCCACCTTGGCGTTTCGAGCGATGTTTCGAGCGGTGACCTTGTCACCGAGTTGTTTCATCGCTTCATGAGGCGGCCCGATGAACTCGATCTTGCAGCTACGGCAGACTTCGGCGAAGTGAGCATTTTCGGCGAGGAACCCGTAACCGGGGTGAATGGCCTGCACGTTGCCGATTTCGGCGGCGCTGATGATCCGGTTGATCATCAGGTAGCTTTCCGATGCGGCATTGCCTCCGATGCAATACGCTTCGTCGGCGAGTTGCAGGTAACTGGCATCGCGGTCGGCTTCGCTGAAGACCGCCACGGTTTCGATCCCCATTTCACGGCAGGTGCGGATGATCCGCAGGGCGATCTCGCCGCGATTGGCGACCAGGATGCGCTGAAACATGGGAGAAGTTTCCGAGGTGACGTCAGTAGAGTTCAGTGATTGTATTTGGAGGTCGAGGAGGAATCAGGCGGGTTGGATCCGGAAGAGTGGTTGTCCGAATTCGACGGCATCTCCATTTTCGACGAGCAGTTCGACGATGGTCCCGGCGGTTTCGGCGGGAATTTGGTTGAAGACTTTCATGGCTTCGACGATGCAGACGATTGTTTCGGGAGTCACGGCTTGGCCGACCTTGACGAACGGCGGGTCATCGGGCGCGACTGCTGCGTAGAAGGTCCCGACGGTGGGCGAGTCGATCGTGGGCAGTTGTGTGGCTGCGTCATTCTGAGCCACCGCGGCATCGTCGGATGCGGCTGATGATTCGGCGACCGGTGGGATCACGGTGACAGCTTCGGTCGGACCTTTGCGCAGCTTCCAGCTCTGATCGCCCTGAGTCAGGCTGATTTCACTCAGCCCGTGTTCGTTCATCAGGGCAACCAGTTCCCGGATCTTGTCGAGGTCGAATGTCTGTTCGTCTGCCATCGGCGAGTATTCCGCAGCGGAAGATGAGAATGAAAAAGGGAGTGTTTTTGAGAGGTGTGCGAGTTCGGTGTGTGGAGTTCAGTGAATATTGGTGAGTGAATCCTGGAAGCGTTTGGGCACGCTGGTCAGGACGTCTCGGCCATCTTGAGTCACGAGCACATCGTCTTCGATTCTCACGCCGCCCCATCCCGGCAGATAGATACCCGGTTCGACGGTGATCACCATGCCGGGCTGGAGGACACCTTGTGCGACGGGGCTGAGTCGAGGTTCTTCGTGGATGTCGAGGCCGATGCCATGCCCGAGTCCGTGTCCAAAGAACTTGCCGTAGCCGGCATTTTCGATAACCCGCCGAGCAGCTCGATCGACCGACTGGAGTGTGGCTCCGGGTCGGATGGCCCGGATACCCTGACGTTGGGCATTCAACACCACCCCGTAGATTTTCTCAAGTTTCGGTGGAATCTTTCTTTTGGCTGGGCTGGTGACCAGCACGCGTGTGAGGTCGCTGCGGTATCCGGAAGTGGTCCGGGCTCCCCAGTCGACGAGCACGAATCCGGCCTCACCGATTTTCGTCGATCCGGGTCGAGCGTGCGGGAGTGCTGCTCGGGGGCCGACGGCCACGATTGGTTCAAACGCCGGTCCTTGGGCTCCGAATCTTCGCATCAGGTGTTCGAGTTCGTGAGCGACCTGGAGTTCGGTCTTGTCGGCTTCGAGCACGGTGGCCATGGCCGCGAAGCCTCGTTCGGCCTGCCGAACGGCCGTGCGAATCTCGGCAATTTCCCCAGCGTCCTTGATGGCTCGGAGTTGATTCACGACGGTATCGACGGAGACGAGTTCGGTGGAAGACCGGGCACCGGCGACCGAGTCGCACAGGTTCTGCCAGGTGGCCATGCTGGTCGAGTGCGCTTCGACTCCGAGCGAATCGAGTTTGGCGGCTTGGACAACCTTGGCAACGGCCTGGTGCATGGTCCGCCTGGCGTCTCGGATTTCCACATCCAGCCCGTGACATTCTTCGGCAATCTGCACCGTATAGCGGGTATCGCTGATCAGGACGGCCAGACCGGGTCCGATCAGCAGGCAACTGCTGTCTCCGGTGAACCCGGTCAACCAGGTCACATTGGTTTCGTCGGTGACCAGCAGCGCCGGCAGATCCAGTTTTCGGATCCGGGCGAGCAGGCTACGGCGTCGGCGGCTGAAACGGGCTTGGGTCATGGTGTCGTGCGGCGGAATTGGGTTGGGTGTTTGGGTTGGGTCGTCGAGGCAATTGAGCAATCTTAGTCTACGTTGGACACGGCGAATACCGTTATCGGCTGGCTGCTCGCGGTGTCGACGTGCGACTATGATGGTTAGAGCGGTTACGTGTTGTGAAGTTGGGGGAGTGGTTATGGATTCGGGCCATCAGACGGGGCATCTGCAGGACTTGCTGCAGGCCGTATTGCGTCGGGGTGAGCAGTCGGATTGGGACGAGTCGGATTGGGTTCGAGAGTTGGAGCAGTCGGGTCTGGCGTCGCATTTGTCAGTGAGCACGGCGTCGACGGCCCAACTCGAGTCGGCTCGGGTGGATCTGGACCGGTTGCCTCGTTGCGGGTATCCGGAGGTGGTGTATTCGGAGGGGAAGACGGTCGAGTCGGTGGTCGAGATTTTCGAGGCCTTGTCGGAGGCGGGCCAGGATTGTCTGGCGACTCGTGTGAGCGAGTCTCAGGGGGAGGCCTTGTTGTCTCGGTTCCCTGATGTCGAGTGGAACCGAGTGGCACGATGTGTGCGGTGGAACCGGGACGATGGTCCATCGAGTTCGGGTCGTGTGTTGGTATTGACTGCCGGCACGAGTGACCGGCCGGTGTCCGAGGAGGCGATCGAGACGTTGCGATGGATGCGATGCGGTGTGGAGCGGATCGAGGACGTCGGTGTTGCGGGTCCTCATCGGCTGCTCGAACAGCGTGACCGTCTGGTTTCAGCCGACGCGATCGTGGTGGCCGCCGGGATGGAGGGTGCGTTGCCGAGCGTGGTGGGTGGGTGGGTGTCGTGCCCGGTGGTGGCGGTTCCGACGAGTGTCGGCTACGGAGCGGCGTGGGGTGGTCTGGCCGCGTTGTTGGGGATGCTCAACAGTTGTGCGGCCAACGTCACGGTGGTGAACATCGACGCGGGGTTCAAGGCTGGTTTTGTCGCCGGCCTGATTGCTCGAGCGGCTTCCCGATCCCCAGGAACTTGAGCATGCAAACGCTGACGGGTCTACCCGAGTTCCCCGATCGTCCGTCGTCGGGACACAAGGGGACATTTGGCCAGGCATTGATCGCTGCGGGCAGTCGCGGGATGAGTGGTGCTGCAGTGCTGGCTGGCCTGGGAGCCTTGAGATCGGGAACCGGTCTGGTGCGGCTGGCGGTGCCAATGGGCGTGGAGAGGGTGGTGGCTTCGTACGAGCCGTCGTACTTGGTGTTGGGGTTGCCCGAGGACGAATTGGGTCGGACCGGTGGCGGTGCCATGTCGCGTTTGCTGAAGGCATCGGAGTCGGCGACAGCGGTGGCGATTGGTCCGGGTTGGGGTTCTAGTGATTCGCTGCAGGCGTTGGCCACTGGTTTGTTCGAGACGTTGGAGTGTCCGCTTGTGGTCGACGCCGACGGATTGAACGTGTTGGCCGAGTCCGGCGTACTGGATTCGGGTCGTTTGCCTCCGGGGGGCCGCGTGTTGACTCCTCACCCGGGCGAAATGGCTCGATTGGTGGGTCGAGATGTGTCGAGTGTGGAGTCGGACCGCGAGGGCATAGCGGGCGAGTTGTCTCGGCGGTCGGGTGCAGTGGTGGTATTGAAGGGTTCGGCCACGGTGATCACTGATGGGAGTCGATTGGTGGTCAACACGACGGGCAACAGCGGTTTGGCGACCGGTGGCAGCGGCGACGTGTTGACGGGTCTGGTGGTGGGCCTGTTGGCTCGGGGGATGACTCCATTCGACGCGGCTTGGCTGGGAGTGCATCTGCACGGTCTGGCGGCGGATCTGGCGGTCGTGGAATTGGGCGAATCGGGACTGATCGCTTCGGATCTCCCGGCCTGGATCCCCACGGCGTGGCGCGTTGCTGGAGGCGACGTGGGTGGGGCAGGTTGGTCGCCGGCCGGGTGAGTCGAGAATTGACGGTCCGGATTGATGGTCTCTATCATGGCCCTCTTCCCGGCCGCGTCTTGGTGCGTCTTTGGCCGATTTCTTATCTCGAGCGGTCCTGACAATGTTTGCCCGGCTGGCCGCAATCGTCGTTCGTTTCTGGCCGGTGTGGCTGGTCGGTTGGTTACTGTTGCTTGCGGTCAGTTCGTGGGCTGCTCCGGAACTCGACGACGTGGTCACGTCGGGCGAGTTCGCATTTCTACCGAGTGATTCTCCGAGTCGACGCGGCGAGGATTTGTTCGAGTTGGCCTGGGGTGAGACGGTCCCGAGTCGCGTGGTGATCGTGGTCAGCTGCAAGGCGGACGGCGATCAGCTGGACGATCAGGACCGTCGATTCATTGACGAGGTCCTGGCCGGGGCGTTGCTGGAACTGGCCGAATCGCTGGGTGGTTTGGCGACCGAGGCTGACGACGGTTCTGTTGTGTCGTCGGGTGGTCGTTCGTTGATCCAAGACGTTCGCACGTTTCGCGATCGCAAGATTGGCAAGTTGCTTGAGAGTCGTGATGGTCGGGCGTCGTTGGTGATTGTGGAGTTGACGACGGAGTTCCTGAACCGTGAGAACCGTGAGACGATTGATGCGATCGAGCGATTGATCCGCAACGAGGTCGGTCAACCGGCGGGAACGATCTGGTCGGCCGATCGTCCGGTGTGGCAGCAGTCGGGACTGCAGCCGGGCATGATCCAGCAGCGACTGAGTGTGGCGACCAGTGGCGAAGCGACGGTTGGTCGTGACATGTTGCGAGCGAGTGACGAGAGTGCGGCTGCGACGGAATTCTGGACGGTGGTGCTGGTGATCGTGCTGCTGGTCTTGCTGTACCGTGCACCGTTGGTGGCATTGATTCCGATGGTGACCGTTGCTGTGGCGGTGCAGATTGCGATGAACCTGTTGCAACTGGGTGCGTTGTGGGGTGTTGTCAGCCTGTTCCGGGGCATCGAGGTCTACGTGACGGTGCTGTGTTACGGCGCGGGTGTGGACTACTGCTTTTTCCTGATTGCGAGATACCGTGAGGAGTTGTCGGCGCCGTCATTGGGGGAGGGGGATTCGGCGTTGCCGGATTCTCGCGTACCGGTTGCGACGGCATTGGAGCGAGCGGTGACCCGAGTCGGTTCGGCGTTGACGGCGAGTGCCGGCACGGTGATGTGTGGAATCGGGATGATGGTGTTTGCTCAGTTCGGAAAATTCCGTCAGGCGGGTGTGGGCATTTCGTTCGGGTTGGCAGTGGTGCTGGCGGCGTCGTTGACCTTTACACCGACGTTGCTGCGACTGGCCGATCGTTGGGCGTTTTGGCCACGTCGTCCTGGCGGAGTGGGTGCAGGGCGAAGTGGGTGGTTGGCCAGCGACGATCCGTTTCGCAGGTGGTTGCGCAGCAATCCGGTGCAGGCGGGTTGGGATCGACTGGCGGGTCTACTGGTGCGTTACCCAGCGAGGATCTGGCTGGTGAGCGTATTGCTGATGGCGCCGTGGGCTGCCTGGGGCGCCTGGCACTACACGTCGCTCAGCTACGGCCTGCTCTCGGATCTGCCTCAAGACAACGCCAGCGTACGGGGTGCCACGGAGGTGCAGAAGCACTTCCCGGCTGGCAACGCCGGGCCGGTGACATTGTTGCTGAAGAACAATTCGCTCGACTTCAATTCCACCGAGGGTCGGGAGTTCATCGAGCGGTTGAGCAGTTTTCTGGAAGCGGAGCGGGATCGCTTGAAACTGGCCGACGTCCGCAGTGTGACTCGGCCCTACGGTTTCTTGGGCGGAACCGGTCTGACCGGGAGCCGGATCGAACGTCGGATCCGGCGTCAGAGGATTCGACAGCACTACGTTGCGGAGTTGGCCGGGGGTGAGGGTGACGAGTCGATCGAACCGGACGCTTATGTGACTCGAGTCGACGTCGTCTTTGAAGACGATCCGTTTTCGCGTGACAGCATCCGCCAACTCAGCGATCTGGAAACGTCGGTGCTTCGTCACATCGCGACGGATCGTCCCACGCGGGACATCGAGTCGTCCGAGGCCGAGGATTCCGTTTTAGGAAGTCGCACGAGTTTGCTGTCGATTGGTTCGACGGCGAGCATTCGCGACTTGAAGGAGGTGACCGATTCGGACCAGATCCGGATCGACGTGTTGGTGTTGGCCGGTGTCTACGCGATCCTGGTGATCCTGTTGCGGCGTCCGGGGATTTCGCTGTACCTGATCATCGGGGTCTTTTTCAGTTACTTCGCCGCGTTGGGTGTGACGTTTGTTGTCTTCGAGTATGTGTTGGGGAGTCCGGAGGAGTTTGGGGGATTGGATTGGAAGGTTCCGATGTTCCTGTTCACGATCCTGATTGCTGTCGGCGAGGACTACAACATTTTCCTGATGACCCGGATCGAGGAGGAGCAGGCGAAGCACGGGTTGGTGGGTGGTGTGGTGGAGGCGTTGAAGAAGACGGGCAGTATCATTGCCGGATGCGGTGTGATTATGGCTGGCACGTTTTCGTCGTTGCTGGCTGGTTCGCTGGTCGGCATGCAGCAGCTGGGTTTTGCATTGGCGTTTGGCGTCGTGTTGGACACGATGATCGTGATGCCGATCCTGGTTCCGGCGTGGCTGATCCTGTTGTACGAGGGTCGGCTGGGCCCGTTGAGTCGTCTGGCGCTTCAGGGGCGGGGCGGCGTTGAGTCGAGTGAGACTTCCGGGGTGGCTGCCGAGCGGGAACCGGGTGATGGTGGATTGTCGGCGGGTCGGTAGGTGAAGACGACGGAGTACTTGGTGTCGCGGGTGAGGTTGGGACCGGCGGCGTGCAGGACGAGGCAGTGAAACAGCAGCACGTCACCGGGTTCGAGCGTGACGAGTTGTCGGCTTTCGAGCAGTCGGCGGTTGTTCTCGAGGTCGTTCCGGAAGAACTGTTGTTCGTCGAACCGTGTTGTGTCGAGCGTCAAGGCGTGGCTGCCGGGGACGACTTCCAGGGCGCCGTTTTCTGCGGTTTCGGGGCCGAGTGCCAGCCAGGCGCTGAACAGTTCGGGTCGCTGGAAGGACCAGTAGCGGAAGTCCTGGTGCCATTCGGTGCGGCTGGAGAACTGCGGTTGCTTGGTCATGACACAGTTGTGGTGAGCCATCGGGAGGACGAGGTCGTGTCCGAGCAGTGGTCTGAGGCAGTTGATCAGTTCAGGATTGGTGGCCCATTGGGCGAGCAATGGGTGTCGTTGGTAGGCCTGTCTGAGTCGTCTGATGGTGGTGCCACCGACGGCGTCTCGATCGGCGGGTGCCCCGGCGTACCCCAGGTCCGCTTCGTACTCGATCGGTCCACTCGGTCCACTCGGTTCACTCGGTTTATTGAGTTCGCCGTGGACGGTTTGGAGCAGTTGGGTGCAGGTTTCTGGCGAGGCGAGACGACGGATGACGAGGAATCCGTCACGAGCCAGATCGTGTTGTTCTTCGAGCGAGAGTGTGCGAGGGTTGTCTTCCACGGGTATTGGGCCGACGGGGGTCCCTGAAGGTGTTCGAGGGTCTCGCCACAAGGTGTCGGCAGTCTCTACAATGAACTGGTGGGCATCGGGCCACGGTTGGCTTGGTCGATCATATTAGCAGGTTCGACGATCGGGTTGTCGGGCGGGTGGAGAGATCGGGAGCAACGATGGCTGAATGGAATTCCTCTTGGATCCGCCGGACGGTTGTGTCGGTGGTGGTGATTGGCAGCTTGTTGCTGGGCAGCTTCACGGGTTTCGCCTTTCTGGCGTCGTCGCGGAGCAAGCCGCCCAGTCGGCAGGAGCAGGCTCGGGTCTACCAGGTCGACATGTACCGAGTGCAGTCTCGGCCACTGCAGCAGATCATGACAGCATTCGGGACGGCTCGCAGCGATCACCAGGTCGTGTTGGCGGCTCAGGTGGCGGGCGAGATCGTGTCGGTGCATTCTCAATTGCGAGTCGGTCTCAGGGTTCCGCCTCAGCAGTCCTCAGCCCAACCGGTGGTGTTGTTGGAGATTGATCCTCAGGCGTTTCAGCAAAAGGTGACTCAGGCCCGGCGGCGTCTGGAGGAGGACGAAGCGGAGTTGGCTCGTCATGCCCAGGACGCCAAGAACACACTGATTCTTCTCGGAAAATCTCGTGGGGATTTGTCCGAGTACCGCACCGAGTACGAGCGGGTTCGCGGTTTGCGGGCCAAGGGTGTGGCGACCGACAGCGACGTGACCAAGGTGACGTTGGAGTTGCGCAAGTACGAGGACCAGGTGATTTCTCTGGAGAATCGCAAGCGATTGTTGCCATTGGACGAGCAGAAGTTATTGAAGCGTCTCGCGGTCCATCAGTCGGATTTGTCACTGGCCGAACTCGAGCTGAAGCGAGCCACTGTGGTGGCTCCTTTTGGCGGCGTATTGGGCGACGTGCATGTCGAGCAGGGTCAGTACGTGCGACCGGGCGAAGCTTTGGTGCGGCTTGTGGACGACAGTCGGATCGAGATTCCGGTCTCCTTGGCCGCGACGGCCTACGAGCGGGTGCGTGGATTGCTCGAGTCGGGTTCGGGGCCATTGGTGGAGTTGGCGACCGAGGAGACTGGTGAGTCGAGTTGGAGTGGTCGAGTGGTGCGGTTGGCTCCGGAGGTTGACGAGCGGACTCGAACGGGTCGTGCCTTCGTGCTGGTCGACAATCACAAGCAGTCGCGGCCCTTAGTTCCCGGGACATTTGTGCACACAAGGATATCCGGCCAGGTGATTGCTCGGGCCGTCGTGATCCCTCGCGACGCGATCGCCGTCGACAAGCAGGGTCGTCAGTTCGTGTGGGTGGTGAAGCCAGCGGCGGTTGAGATCGAGTCGAGCGTATTGGGAGGCTTGTCGAAGGAGGATGCGGCGACTGAGGTGCGGACGATTGAGCGTCGAATCCTGGTGGATGGGACGGGGTCGAGGATCACAACTCTTCAGACGTTGGCATTGGTCGAAGCGGGAGTACTGAAGGAAGACGAGTTGATCGTGCTGACGAATCTGGATGTGCTTTCGGATGGGTCGCTGGTCAGTCTTCCGGGGCCCGACGACATCCGCACGCTCGATGCCGAACTGGCGTCTCAACCGGTCACCGTCCTACGTCGCATCGAGAGTGCGGATGCTGGGGACGACTCGGGCCGTAGTCTCGACTGAATCTTGTCTGACGCTCTGATGGGTGATTGGGCCGAGGTGCTTGCGATCGTCGATTGAGAGTCGCACAATGAGTGCCGCATCGACCTGTTGTGCCACTTTGGAGACTGCTCTCATGTCGCTCGTGAATCATGCTCAGCCGTCACAAGCCTCGTCATCGGCATCGATTCGCGTCTTGTGGCTGGCAGTGTGCTGCGTACTGGCCGGCGTGTTGTCGGGGCCGGGGTCGGTTGCTGCTGGTGAATTGCCCGAAGTGGTTTCGGTCGAGCGTCAGCCGTTGGTGGCGGCGACGAAGCGATTGGTCGAGGCGTTGAAGTACGCTGGGACGCCATTGCTGGAGTCGGATCTGTTGGCATTGAACAAGGCGTATGCGGACCCGAAGGCTGATTCGGCGATCCAACGGATCCAGTCGGTGTTGGACCGATACTGTCTGGTGGGCGTGCACATCAATGCCGAGAGTCGTGTGAAGGTGGCCGAGGGAGTGGCGAAGCGTCAGTTGATCCAGCAGGGCTGGCGGACGTTCCTGGTGAAGGTGCACAACGAGGCGGGTGTGACGGCGAGTTTGCAGACGGACAGTCCTCAGGCATTGCCAGTCTACATGCGAGGTCGAGGCACTCGTCAGCGTCCTTCGACGAAGGCGAAGTTGGTGCAGCAGTCGGACGTGGGGCAGCGGTTTCTGGACATTGCGTTGTTCAAGCGACAACCGTTGCGTCCGACTCTATCGGGCCTCGAACTCGAGTATCGCATCCTGCAGTTGTACAGCCGCGACGTTGGTCGTCGCGAAGCGAAGTTGTCGTTCCATGTCGGGCAGGGGACTCAGGACCTGGGTTTCCGCAGCGAGGTGGCGATTTTGTTCGAGTGCATTCCGGCGGTCGAGGTGTCGTTGGGGATCCGGGACATTGACGGCAGTCCGACGATGATGGCTTTGGTGATCCGCGACTTTCAGGGCCGCATTTATCCGAATCCTGCCCGCCGCATGGCTCCGGACTTCTTCTTCCACAACCAGGTCTACCGTGCAGACGGCGAGAGCGTGCATTTGCCACCGGGCGAGTACCGGGTCGAGGTCTCGCGAGGTCCGGAGTACGTGTCTCAGACGTACAGGCTGGTGGTGCCGAGTGGTGTAGCCAGTTTCAAGGCTGATTTTCGTCTGGAGCGTTGGATCCATCCGGCAACTCGCCGTTGGTTTTCCGGCGACCATCACGTCCACGCTGCCGGTTGTGCACATTACGACAGCCCGACCGAGGGAGTGACTCCGGCGGACATGATGCGTCATATTCTTGGCGAAGATCTCAACGTCGGCTGTGTGCTCTCGTGGGGCCCCTGCTGGTATTCTCAGAAACAGTACTTCGAAGGTCGCACGTCGTCGTTGTCTCGGCCGTTGAATCTGATGCGATACGATGTCGAAGTGAGCGGGTTCCCCAGTTCACACGCCGGGCACCTGTGCCTGTTGCGGCTGACCGAAGACGACTACCCGGGGGCGAAGCTGATCGAGGAGTGGCCCAGTTGGACTTTGCCGGTGCTCGAGTGGGGCAAGCGGCAGGGTGGGGTGGTTGGATACAGTCACAGCGGCTGGGGGTTGGCCTTGCCGGACTACACGCCCGACGGCAAGCGGGAATTCGTGAATTACCGTCGCGTGCCGATGGGTTGGACGGGGCGGGCCGCCGACACGTTGCCGGACTACGCGATGCCGCCATTCGACGGGATCGGAGCCAACGAGTTCATCGTGACAGTGGTTCACGACGTGTGCCATTTCATCTCGGCCGTCGACACGCCCAGTGTCTGGGAGCTGAACATTTGGTACCACACGCTCAACTGTGGTTTCCGTTCGAGGATCAGTGGAGAGACGGACTTTCCCTGCATTTATGGCGACAAGGTGGGGCTGGGCCGCGTTTACGTGAAGCTGGACAAGAACCAGCCATTGACCTTTGACAACTGGATCGCCGGAGTCCGTGACGGCCGCAGTTATTGTGGCGACGGGCGGTCGCACATTCTGGACTTCCGAGTCGACGACGTGGCGGTTGGTGAAGGGGGGTCTGGGGGTGCGATCAGCCAACTGAATTTGAAGAAACCTGGCAAGGTCAAGGTCCGCTTTGACGTGGCGGCTCGGTTGGAGCCGGTTCCGACTGCCCTGACCAAGTCGATTCGCGGTCGTCGTCTGGACCAGAAACCGTACTGGCACATCGAGCGTTCGAGGCTGGGGTCGGGGCGGACGGTGCCGGTCGAGGTGATCGTGAACGGCTATCCGGTTGCGAGGAAGGTGATCGAAGCGGACGGGACGACTCGGTCGTTGAAGTTCGACATTGAGTTGGAGCATTCGAGTTGGGTGGCGGTGCGGATTTTTCCGTCGGTGCACACCAATCCGGTGTTTGTCGAGATTGACGAGAAGCCGATTCGGGCCAGTCGCCGCAGTGCTCGTTGGTGCCGCAAGGCGGTGGACGTCTGTTGGGACCAGAAGAAGGGTCGGATCCGGGAGAGTGATCGCGGGGCGGCCGAGGTGGCCTACGACAAGGCCCGGAGCGTGTACGACTTGATCCTCGAACACAGCGTTGCCGACTGATCGGTTGCGAGGAGTCCGGGGTTGCTGGAGTTGGGGATTGCTAGTGGCTGTGAGAGAGGCAGGTGGAAGCGATGATTTGTATTTCGGTGACTCCCGTATCGAGACGTCTGGCGAAGGCCGACCTGCTCAACGCATCGCGTCAGTGTGACCTGATCGAGTTGTGTCTGGACCATCTGGTCAAGTCGCCGGACATTGCCGACTTGATTCAGTCGGTCGAGAAACCGATCCTGATCACCTGCCGGCGGTCTCAAGACGGCGGCCAGTGGACGGGAGACGAGTCGGAGCGGTTGCAGCTGTTGCGTCAGGCGATCGTGGCGGAGCCCGAGTGGATCGAGCTCGATCTGGACATCGCCCGCAAGGTGCCACGATACGGGACGACCAAGCGGGTAGTGTCTTTCACGAGTCTCTACGAGCCCCTGGGGACGACTCGAGACGAGATCGACTCGATCTTCGATTCGGCTCGCGAAGCGGATGCCGACGTGGTCAAGTTCACCTGGCCGACAAAGACACTCGAGGCGGCTTGGCCGTTGTTGTCGACGGTCAGTCAGAAGCGTGACTTGCCGGTGGTCGGCATGGGCCTGGGTCCCTGCGGCCTGACGTTTTCACTGTTGTGCCGCAAGTACGGGTCTCCGTGGATCTACGCGGCCTTGGAGCGAGGGATGGAGGCGTATGCGGGCCAGCCGACTGTGGGCGAGTTGGACGAGATCCATCGTTGGCGATCGATCGGTGCTGCGACGCGTTTCATTGGGATCGACGGATTTGATGCCGCGACGATGGAGCTGGTTGGTGTGTTCAACCGGGCAGCCGAGGCCGGTGGATTGGACGTTCGCTGGTTGCCGTTGGCGTGGGAGGACACGAGTCGTCTGAAGCGGATGCTGGAGTTGTTGAAGGTGGGTGGAGTGGTGGGACAGGCTGCGGGTGATTTTCGGCTGAGTGAACTGGCCGAGAGTCGTGAGGAGGCGTTGGGGGATGATGGCCCGGTGGACCTGTTGCTGCACCAGAAGGGTGTCTGGCGTGGTTTCGGGTGCTTGTGGCGTGCGGCTTTGCTGGCGTTGGAGTCGACGTTTGCGGATGGCGGCGAGCGTCCTCTGGACCGGCGAAACGTGTTGGTGATCGGCACCGGCCCACTGGCTCGGACGATGATCTTCGGAGTCACACGTCGGAAGGGATTGGTCAGCGTCGCCGGCGGCGACGATGTGACGGCTCGACAATTGGCTGCGGCGAGCGGTGCGAGGTTTGTTCCTTCTCAGAATCTCTACGACACGCTGGTGGATGTGGTGGTGTTGGCCGATCCGGAGTTGGAGCTGGGTCCTGGCCGAGGACAACTCAACCCGTCGTTCCTTCGGCCTCCGATGCGAGTCATCGACGTGGCGGCTGGTCGCGAGGACACCGAGGTGTTGATCGAAGCGAGGTCGCGGGGTTGCGAGGTGGTCGAGCCGGAGGTGGTCTGGCGTAGCTTGGCCGAGAGTTTGTACCGGTCGATTACTGGTGGAGAGGATCTGCCGGGCGAGCTGTTCGAGTAGGGTCCGCGGGTCAGTTCGTTGTTTTCTTGACCTTGAGCAGTCGTGCGACGATGAGGGTGAGGAACATGCCGGCGAAGGATCCGAGTGCTCCCATGCTGGCGGCGTCCTTGGCATCGGGCATTTTTGCGAACGCGACGCCACTGACGAACAGTGCGACGGTGAAGCCGACTCCGGCGGCGGTCCCGATGACGAGGACATCCTTTGCGGTCATTCCACGTGGCAGTGCCAGACCGCAGCAGCGGCCGAGCATGGCAAACAGCGTGATGCCGACGGGTTTGCCGATCAGCAGTGCGCCGAGCACCAGCCAAGTGGCTGCCCCCACGCTTCCGAGTGCGACTCCGGCGTTGACCAGCCCGAAGGCTCCGAGGATCAGTTCGACGGGGTTGTGCCACCAGTGTTCGAAGGCATTGAGTGTGTCTTGGCGGCGCCCTTCTTCTTCGCGAAACAGTCCGATGTCGCGTTTGGCGTGTGGCATGGTGGGGATCACGGGGATCAGAGCGAGTGCGGGGTGCACGCCACCGATGTGAAACCCGTACCAGCTGATGATTCCCGGGACGAGGAGGTAGGGCCAGAAGGACTTGACGCCCTGTCGATTCAGCAGCAAGCCGATGGCGACGGCGGCCACGACGCAAGCCAGGAACCCCATCAGGTTGCCACCGGAGGAGTACACCGTGGCTAGGATAATCAGCCCGACGGCGTCATCGGCGACGGCGACGAGCAGCAGGAAGGGAATCGCCGGGTGTCCGGCTCCGAAGATGTACCGTGCAATCAGGAAGCTGAAGGCGATATCGGTGGCGCAGGGCACGGCCCAGCCGTCGACCAGGTCGGGTTCATTGAGTACGGCGCAACCGGCGACATAAAGGAGAGCCGGCCCGATTATTCCACCGGCGGTGGCCAACAGCGGCATCCCGGCTTTTCGGGGGCTGGAGAGGTGTCCACCGGGTAGCAGTGCTTCCCAGATTTCCTTCCCCGCGAGTGCGAAGAAGAAGCACATCAGGATGTGATTGACCAGGCCCTTGACCGTATTGGGCCCATGCGATTCCGACTCAGGATGCTCGGCAGGCTGATCCGATCCCGCTTCGAGATGTTCAGTGGTGTCGAACAGTGGTGCGTTGACGAATGAGCTATAGGAATCGAGATCGATGTTGGCCCACGTGAAGGCGACCAGCGTTCCTGCGATCAGGAACGCCGAGTAGTCGAAGAGTGTGCGGAGCGTTTTTCGTGGCACGGAGTCGGTCTGCTGGGTTACTCGTCGTCTCGGAGCGAGGTGAGCACTGTGTAGTCTTCGAGCGTCGTCGTGTCACCGACCTCTTCACGTCCCGCCGCAATGTCCCTGAGCAACCGTCTCATGATTTTCCCACTGCGAGTCTTGGGCACGGCGGCGGCGAAACGGATCTGGTCGGGCGTGGCGATGGCTCCGATTTGATTGCGGACATGCGCGATCAGTTCGGCTTTGAGTTCTTCGGATTGGTCTTCGACGGTCATCGTGACGAAGCAGCAGATGCCTTCGCCCTTGAGTTCGTGCGGGAATCCGACGACGGCGGCTTCGGCGACCTGCGGGTGTGCCACGAGTGCACTTTCGATTTCCATGGTGCTGAGTCGGTGTCCGGCGACGTTGAGTACGTCATCGACTCGGCCCATGATCCAGTAACATCCGTCTTCGTCTCTCCGGGCCCCGTCCCCGGCGAAGTACGAACCGGGTATTTCGCTGAAGTAGGTCTCTAGGAACCGATCGTGGTCACCGTAGAGCGTTCTGAGCATGGACGGCCAAGGCTGTTTCAGGACGAGCAGTCCACCGAGGTTGTCGTCCAGGCTTTCGCCATCCTTGGTCACGATATCGGGAACGACACCAGGCAGTGGCATGGTGCAGCTGCCCGGCTTGGTCGTGGTGACACCGGGTAGTGGGCTGAGCATGATGCTGCCGGTTTCGGTTTGCCACCAGGTGTCGACGATCGGGCATTTTTCGGCTCCGATCACTTTCCGGTACCACATCCAGGCCTCGGGGTTGATCGGTTCTCCGACGGTGCCCAGCAGTCTGAGGCTCGAGAGGTCGGCTTGTCCGGGCCAATCGTCGCCCCACTTGATGAAGGCTCGAATGGCGGTGGGTGCGGTGTAGAAGATCGAGACCTTGTACTTTTCGACGATATTCCAGAACCGTCCTTCATCGGGCCAGTTGGGAGCTCCTTCGTACATCACCGTGGTGGCTCCGTTGGCGAGCGGGCCGTAGACGATGTAGCTGTGGCCGGTGATCCAGCCGATATCGGCGGTGCACCAGTAGGTGTCGTCGTCCTTGAGGTCGAAGACCCAGCGTGAGGTCATCGTGGTGCCCAGCAGGTATCCGGCGGTGGTGTGCAGCACGCCCTTGGGTTTTCCGGTCGAGCCGGAGGTATAGAGAATGAAGAGTGGGTGTTCGGAGTCGAGCGGAGTCGCTTCGCATTCGCTCGACACGTTGTCCATCAGGTCGTGCCACCAGTAGTCGCGGTCGGGCACCATGTCGACGTCGTAGCCGGTTCGCCTGACGACGACGACTTTTTCGACGGATGGCGAGTTTTCGAGACTCTTGTCGACGGCCTGTTTCAGTGGCAGTTCCTTGCCTCGTCGCCAGCCGGCGTCGGCCGTGACGACGAGTTTGGCCTGAGCGTCGTTGTTGCGGTCGGCGACGGCCTCGGCACTGAAGCCTCCGAAGATGATCGAATGCACCGCTCCGATGCGGGCACAGGCGAGCATCGCGATCGCCAATTCGGGGATCATCGGCATATAGAGTGTCACTCGGTCGCCGGTTTCGACTCCGAGCTGCTTCAACACGTTGGCAAACCGGCAGACTTCGCGGTAGAGGTCCTGGTAGCGCAGGACTCGAGTGTCGCCCGGCTCCCCCTCCCAGATGATCGCCGCCTTGTTCTTTCGCCAGCTGTCGAGATGTCGGTCGAGGCAATTGTGGGTGACGTTGATCTTGCCGCCGGTGAACCACTTGGTGTCGGGCATGTCGCCTTCCGACACGGTCTCGAAGGGTTCAAACCAATCGAGATTTTCACGAGCCAATTCGCCCCAGAACCCATCCGGGTCGTCCTTGGCCCGTTGCCACATTTCCTGGTACTGCTCGAGGCTCGAGATATGCGCGTCGGCCGCGAAAGACTCGGACGGCGGGAATTGACGATCCTCCTTCAGGACGCTTTGAATCGCATCGCCACTCATCGGACCGAGCTCCTTAGTGTGTGTAGTTGTGTCTGCGTGTGTGGTTCTCTTACTGTTTGCCTTCGGCTCGATTGGACCACCACGGCTGCGAGACGCCTCCATCGATAGTCGTCGTGCTTCCGGTCATGTAGCTGGCTTGTGGTCCGAGGATGAAGGTGATGCTTTCGGCGATTTCTTCGGCGGTCCCCAACCGTTTCAGCGGCAGGTCGGCGGCACCGTCTTCGAGTTGTTCTTCGGTGAAGAACTTTCGTTCTCCGGGAGTGTCGATCCAGCCGGGGTGCACGATATTGACTCGGATGCGGTGTGGAGCGAGTTCCATCGAGGCGGTCCGGGCCATGTGATCGATGGCGGCCTTGGACATGTTGTAGGCCATCGAGGAGGGGATGGCGATCACGGCGTGTGGCGAGCTGACGATGACGACCGAGCCGCCATCTCCCTGTTTGACCATTTGTTGAGCGGAGGCTCTGAGCCCGTAGAACGCTCCCCACATCGAGACATCGATCGTGCGACGAAACCCGTCCATGTCGGCATCGATCATCAGTTCACGATCGCTGTAGGCGGCATTCGAGACAAACAGGTCGAGTCGGCCGAGTTCTTCGGTGGTGTGAGCCACCATGCCCTCGACCGCCTCCTGGTCGGACACATCGGCCTGCAGCAGCACGGCCCGCCGACCCAGCTTCTCGATTTCCTCGACCACCTCCATCGCCGCGTCGGTGTGCGAGCGGTAGTTGATACCGACGTCGGCTCCACTTCGAGCCAAGGCGATCGCCGTGGCTCGTCCGATCCCCAAGGATGCTCCGGTGACCAAGCCGACCTGTCCTTCAAACCTCATCATGGGAGTCTCAATTGCTCTCCGGAACTCGTTCCGATGTTCCTCATGGTGCAGGATCATGCAGGATCCTGCGGCCGGTTCTTCTCAAAAGGCCTCACGGCCGATCGAACCCCGTATCGGAAAGACAACTTGCCTACGACCGAATTTCAGTGGTCGGGTTGGAGTCGTCGGGTTGTGGCGATCGGTAGTCGGTTCAGCAGGAGAAGCTGGTTCCGCAGCCGCAGGATTGTTCTGCGTTGGGGTTGCTGAACGTGAAGCCACGTTTTTCGAGTCCGTCGTACCAGTCGATGGTGGTTCCATCGAGGAACAGCAGGCTCTTGCGGTCGACGGCGAGTCGGAGGCCGTGTTGTGTCGAGACTTCGTCTTGTGCTTCATCGACCTTGTCGTCAAAGGCCAGTTTGTATTCGAACCCGCTGCAGCCGCCGCCGGCCACTCCGATTCTCAGCACATGCTCGTCGACCGACAGACTTTTTTCTTCCAATGCTCGCGACATTTCGGCCGCGGCCTTTTCGGTAATCGTGATACTCATCGTTTCACCTCAGTTGTGTTCCGTCCGGGGCAACCAATCCGAGCGGCTACACGCTCGGGCCACTGCTGCTGAATTGTATCAATCCGAAAGGTTGGAAAATAGACCATTCGTTGTGGTTGTGGGTGGGAACTGGCGTCGAAGTCGGGGGGTGGTGCCGAATGATCCGGTCTTGCAGCGGCAGGTGCAAAACACTATCAAACCGCCCCTTCCTGCACCGAATTGCTCATGGCTTGGTACCAGCTTGGACACGGACGCCCGATCGGGTTGACCGTACGAATGCTGCTGCTGGCCTGGGGTGTCTTCCTGCTGGCGGGTTTTTCTCTGGCTGTCTCGCTCGCTCCCAATCCCGCCGGTTTCGGCACTCACCAGCAACTCGGGCTCCCCCCCTGCTCGTTCCAGACCATGTTCGGAATCCCTTGTCCGAGTTGCGGCATGACGACGTCCTTTTCGCATTTTGTCCGAGGCCATTGGATTTCGTCCGGGAGGGCGAATGTTGGAGGCTTGTTGCTGGCGATCGTCAGTGCGGTGATGGTGCCCTGGTCGTTCTGGAGTGCGAGTCGGGGCGAGTTGGTTGGTGTGCGAGATCCGGACAGTTGGCTGGCTTGGGGAATCGGAGTGCTGACAGCTGTGACAGTGTTGAACTGGTTGATCGAGGTCGCCACCGGATGAACTCATTGGACGTCTCGAACCACAACTCCAGGCCGACAGGCTCATCCGGCCCATCTGCTCTGCCACAGCGTTCCCGACTGCGGCGGTTGGTGTTGCTGTCGGCGCTGATGGGGGTGTTTGCGGTGTTGGCCGTGACGATTCCCGGCTGCTCGCTAAGCGTGATGGCCGGCAAGATGCTGTTCGGCAACCCGAAGATGACGTCGGAGTTCCAGATTGCGACTGGAGTGGACCTGGTCGATTCGGAATGGAGTGTGGTCGTCATCGCCCGCGTCCCGTCCTATCTGTCGGGCGACCTCGCGACTCTGGAACCGGACCTGATCACCGGTGTGACCGATCAATTATTGCGAGAGTCGATCGATGCGACGGCGGCAGATCTGGTGATCGACTGGATCGATGAGCGAGGGACCAGCGACGACGTGGCTCGGGCGGCCAAGAAGTTCAACACCGATTACGTGATTCACGTTCATTTGGCCACATTCGACAATCTCGAACAGAAGTCCACATGGCTGCACCGCGGCCGTTCGGCCGGGATTGTCAGCGCGTACAAGGTGGAAATGATCGGAGGCAAGCGGGTGCCACGGATGATCTTCGAGCGAGGTTTCGACGAGCGTCATCCTCGGCGTCAACCCGTCCCCGTCGGCGAAGTGTCGCGGACCGTCTTCGTTCGCCGCCACCTCGATCAACTCACCGGCGACCTCGCCCGAAAGTTCCACTCGAATCCTCCCGGTGTCGGCATCTGAAACCCGACCCGACCGCGATACACTCCCTCACCCTCCCTCCCTCCCCGGAATGGACGTCCCGGACATGACTTGCCCTCGCCGCTCTCGCCGCCTGTTGAGGATTTCGATCCACTCGTGTGCCGCCGTGCTGGTTGTTGTTTCGCTGACGGGTTGTCTGAAGCAAATGCTGTTTTTTGGTCTCTTGATCAACGGGCCTCCGTCGGTCGAGCCGGACTTCGAGTCCCGTACCGGGAAATCGATGACGGCCAAGGGGGTTCGAGTCGCCGTATTGTGCGAAGCTCCTCTGGAACTGCAGCACGACTTCGGCACTATCGATCGCGAAGTCGCCAAGTACCTCACCTTCCGGCTCCGTGAACACCAGATCGTGTCGGTGCATCACGAGAGAGTGCAGGCGTGGTTGGACGAGCACCCCGACTGGGACTCGCCGACGGAACTGGGCGACGCGCTCGGAGTGACCTACGTGATTCACATCGAGATCGAGCGGCACAGTCTGTTCGAGAAGAACAACCAGAACCTGTTGAGAGGCCGGACGGAGGGGTTGTTGAGTGTTTACGAGATGTCGGAGAATGGCGGTGGGAAGCGGATCTACACTCGCGATGTCCGAGCTCGTCACCCGAGACTGGCACCTCGATCGACCTACAACGCCACGCTGCCAAACTTCAAACGCGAATACCTCTCGCGACTCAGCGATCAACTCGGTTGGTACTTCTACGAACATCATACCGGTGACGACATTCCTGATGCCACCTGACGCGCTCTGAGTCCGTTTTGGGTCCGTTTTGGGTTCGAGTCAGAATTGACGATCGCGGGCATCTTGCGAATAATCGACACAATTCACCGATCCTGTTTCCCAAGCAGCGGTGCGACGTGCCGCGTGGGACGGTGTGTGTCCGGTCGCGAGTCGTCCAGATGGCAAGCTGGTTCAATTGGGGCCGCTCGAATGGTTCGAAAACCGTTCAGCCGAACAAAGAGCCTCTGAGACACGTCTGCAGGTGTGGGTTGGCCAATGATGTGATCCGAGCGGATCAGATGCAGCGGCTGACCTGTTCGGCCTGCGGCGAGTTGGGCATCCTGTTGCCTCGGGACGTCTACCCCGGATCCGGCCCGCAAGCCGGCACCGGACAGTCTCAGACCTCTCAACCAACTCTCTCCCCAAAAAACTCGCGACCAGACGTGGCTCGCCGCAGCCGAGCCAACAAACCCGCCGGTCGCGCCCGCCCCGCCTCCAACGACACCACCAAGTCCACCACCGCTTCAAAAACCAACACCACACCACCGCAGCCGACACCGCAGCCGACACCGCAGCCGACCCGCAACAAGTCGACCCGCAAGTCGACCCGCAAGTCGACCCGCAAGTCGACCCGCAAGTCGAAGTCCGGATCGAGGCCAAAGGCTGTGGTCGAGCCAGTCGAGCCGTTGGTGACACGACGGGGTATCCAGTCCGAGTCGTCCTACGCTCCGCGTCGGCGTCGGGTGACTCCATTCCGGCTGGTCGCTGTTTCGATGTTGGTATTGATCGGGTTGACTGGTTGGTGGAGTGTTCGGCAGTACCGATTGTCTCGAGATGCCGGTCAATTGGGCGAGTGGACTCGCAGGGGTCTCGAGTCATTCGAGTTGGGCGCCTTCACGGTTGCCGCCGCCGATCTCGGTCGTGCCGCCGACGTTCTCGATCGACTGGGTCGTGACGATCCGGTTGCCGCGATGATCCGTCAGCGGAGTCGCGAGGCGGAGGCGGCCGGTGGTTTGGTTGGCGAATCGCTGGTGAAAATCCTCGACACAGCCGATCGCATTCGGCAGAGCGGATCTGCGGATGCCTGGCAGCGTCAATTCGACCGCGACCATCGTGGCCGCTGGATCGTGATGCAATCGATTCTCGAACCGCAACAGTTGCCCAGGTCAGGGTCAGGGCTGGACGAGGACGAGGACGAGGGTGAGGGTGAGGGTGAGGGTGAATCGGCTCTTGTGGTGGGTGGCTTTGAGGCCGAGTTCCCGTTTGCGGTGGGGGATCGGCCGGTGCGGTTGGTTGGTC
>Ga0114999_10002201_pt1 | contig 26088 bp, 20 predicted proteins | sample ArcticOcean_MG_C_3_FD_89820 | JGI IMG/M metagenome (GOLD analysis project Ga0114999, IMG submission 89820) | Marine microbial communities from western Arctic Ocean - ArcticOcean_MG_CB8_126 | ecosystem: Environmental > Aquatic > Marine > Oceanic | place: Arctic Ocean: Canada Basin | collected...
CGATCCCAATCGGCCTCAGTCACCTCCAAAGCATCTTTGGGAATATTCACACCCGCATTGTTCACCAGCACATCCACACGCCCAAAGGCTTCCATCGCACGCGTCACCGCCGCATCAATGCTGGCCATATCGGGCAAGTGCAATGCCACAGGCAACGCACGTTTTCCCAAAGCGACAATCTCATCACACACCGCAGTCAAGTCATCCATTTTATCAGACAATTCACACACCACACAATCGGCACCCGCTTCAGCCGAAGCAATGGCCACGGCACGGCCAATGCCAGAACCCGCCCCTGTCACCATCACCACATTGTCATCCAATCGCATACTCGGCAACATGAAAACGTCTCCTAAGATTGCCCTCTAAAATCGTGCCAAAAACGCATCACCAACGACCAAGCCAATAATCGAATCCCGAGCACATAAAAACATCCCCCAATCACACAGCCACCCATGAGAGCGAACAATGGATCAGTACTCAGTGCAGGTTTCAATACCCACAAAAGCACACCCAACAAACAAGTGATCAATGCCGGGCGAACCAGAACATCCACATAATCTGCCCAAGAAATAGCAATCAATTTATTCACAAGAAATTGTGTGACAATCATGGCCAGAAACGCCAAAATCGAAATGGCAAACGCAATACCATCTAACCCATATTCCACACCATAAGACAATGCCGGAACAAACACAATGAGATTGATGACCGTCCAACGAAACGACCAATTGGCTTTGCCTTTTGCAAAAAACACAGACCCCACAACCGTACCAACGGCTTTTAGCATGCCGGCAACAATCAACAACCGCAAAACATTTATGACCGATAACATTTCGTTCCCTTTAACCACCCACAAAAATTCCGGTGCAAATACAAAAGCTCCCGCCAGTATAGGCCAAGCGCCCAGGGCAATCATCCCCACCGTTCTCAAATAGGCACGGCCCAGCGCAGCATCGTCATCTTGTACCTTAGCAAAAGCAGGAAAACACACACGTGTCAAAATTTGTCCCGCACGTGTTAATGGTGTCATCGTGTATTGATACGCAAACGTATACAAGGCATTGGACACGGGACCCAATAGTATGAACACAAAATAAACTTTGTCGAGATTGTTGTTGACATAATTTACCAAATTGGCACCTGTTACATTCAACCCAAATCCCAACAGCTGTCGCAAACTTGTCCACTCAAAAACCAAACGAGGCATCCACCTCGCCGAAATCCAGAGACTGCCCAACAACACAAATTCTCGCAAAACAAAATTCCAAACGGCACTTTCAATACCATACCCAAACGCCAACAGACCAAGCCCAATCACTGCAGCAAAAAACACGGAAGAAATTTCGCTCACAGCAATAGAACGAAAACGCAAGTCCCGCGCCAAACGTGCGCGTATTACACCCGAAACAGAGGCTACAGGAACAATGAGCGCCATAGGTTTTAATACACGAATAAAAGCACTTGCATCAACACCCGTTGCCCAAACAGAGACCCAATGCCCCAGTGTTTCCGCATAAAAAACAAGGCCGCCATACAATAGGCCACCACATAACAAACACGCCCAAAATGACGTGCTAAATTGTACTTCGGTTGCCTCTTGAAATTTCACCAAAGCATCATTTAAACCCAATGCACCAAACAGAGGCAAAAACAAAACCACCCGCTGTGCCCAAGTGAAATAGCCCATATCTTTTAAAGCCAAAACCTTGAAAAAAATGAGTGTCACCACCAACTGAGCCGCAATCCCACCGCCTGTCCAAAAAGCACCCCGCACGGCCCGCGTAGCCAAAGATTGCTCGCCCACAAGACCAGCAGCCAAAGAGTCTCTCATCTGCTTAACATCCTAAACACCTCAAACCTTTTTAAAAGCACCATGCGCAAAGGCCCTGCACCGATGGTACCCGGAGCAGGGCGCTTAGAGTTGATATAGAACAAATTTTAATTTTTTTATAAACATCATCTCAATGATTACCAAGAATGCATATGGTGCCCACGACCCGGAAACCAAATTTGGTCCACCATATAAGAAACAAAAACAGCCAAAGCATATCCCACCAACATCCCAACAAAAAACGGGCGACTGCGTTTATAAAGTGCTGCCCCACCAACACGTAAAATAATGGTCTTAACCGTCCAAGCGATCAAAATAGACATCGTGGAATGCATCGCATGACCAACAGGCACAATCATGCCCATAGGGTGCAAGGGCCACCAAGGAAACTGATACCGCAAAAAACTCATGGCACTAAAAATGGCAGCACCTGCACCAATAAACAAATACCGCTCGGGTTTGTATTCGGGCACTTCTTTTATCGCATTGACCAACGCATCATAAACCCTTGGAGGATACGCAGCAAAGGGCAAATCATGGAAATTGTATGCCCCAAATGAATAACTCCAATACAGGGTCAACGCAATGCCACTCCCAACCCCCGCCACCAGTGTCAAAATCACCGTGCCCAACAACCGCCCTTTTTGTTGCCCAATCAACTCACCCAACTTGGCAATGTGTACCAAAGGCACCATAAACATCGCCTTGCTCTGCCCGCGAATGGCCGAAAACAAAGTAAGAGATGTTCGTGCACCCGATGAATAATCACCCGGATGAAAAAACAAATCGGCAATGCCAGCACCACTGATGGGCATGCTCATATAGACCACACCCGTTTCGGCAATGACGCGCGCCAAACCAATATAAGCAATGAACAACCCCAATGTCACCGGAATGGAAAACTTCCACTCCAACCCCATTGTCTTCAACCACAATGCCAAAAACAACACACTCACGAGCAAAGATATCACAGCCGTTCGGTGGGGCATCAGCTCTTGAGAATCATCAATCGCGTCATCGTTGTGAAGTGCTTTTTGAAAGACCTCCTTCAAATGATGTCGCGCGGTCCAAAACATCCACAACACCATAGCTACAAAAGCACCGGCACTTTGCAAACCCGACACCGCGTCACCAGGTCCCGTTTTGGCCGACAGCGTAAATCCAATACGGCGAAAGAACGCAATCTCACCCATATACAACACATGAAAAAACAAAATGGAAAACAACAAATCGACATTGGCAAAATAGGCAAAACCAATGGTAAAAAAGTTCACGCCCGTATGTTGGGGAGGAAAGAACCGTGCAAAGTAAAACCACCCCTGCCCCAACCAAATAATGGGAATGCCCGGATTAAAGTAGGATAAAATATTCCACGCTTTAATAAAGAATATCAAACCACAGCCGATCCAAAACAGTCGGTTGTGCAAGATACCTTCTCCCGGAGGCGCATCGGCTGCCGCTGCCAATTCAACAGGGGGACCCAAAACAGGGTAGGCCACACGCTCGTGCTCGGCCCATTGCTTGCGCAAAATACTCGCCATAGCCATAGAACCCAAGGTGATGGCCCCAACCGCACTCAACCACCAAAAAAGCGGCACCACCCACACATCCCACGGGATCACCTGCCCTGCAGGCAGTCCCTCATACAACCACTGCATGGCGTGGCCTTCATTTGTTGGCATCAACCAATCTGACAAATGCGGATGAATATATTCTGCCCACTGGTTTTCGGGTGTGGCCAAATAATAGGGCGCCGAAACCATGCCTAAAAAAAAGCTCGTTAGGCCATATGCGGGCACCGCCGCGGCCAACAAGCCCATAACCAACACCACCAACAGCTCACTTTGGCACAGGGCCCAAGTGGGTAATACCCAACGCACCGCCTGGTTGCCCAACACCACCAACACAAACGTACACAACAACACCATCGGAAAATGACTGATATTCATCCGAGATGTGTGTGCCAAATATTCGGCGTGCGAATTCCAAAACACAATCCACAAAACAATACCCAAGCCAAACACCAAAGCACGAAACGTGACACCTTCGCCCTTGGGCACGACATGCTCGGAGATCACTTTGATGTCTAACGACTCAGCCATCTAGGAATCCATTACTTGAAATGTAACCAGTGCATCAAGATAATTCAAATCGAGAGGTTTGGTCACGTAATCAGCAGCCCCTTCAGCCATAGCTTCACTGGCAATATCTTTGTCATCAACCGCAGTAATCATAATGGCTTTGATATCGGGGTCAACACGCTTAATCCGCCGCAAAACCTCAACACCGTGGACCCCTGGCATCATAATGTCTAGCAAAGCCAACTTGGGGTGGTGTTCCTGCACAATGGCAACCGCATCATCAGAGTTATGGGCCATATAAACGGTATGACCTTTTAAACCACCAAAAAAATCTTGCACCAATTGACAAATATGTACGTCATCATCTACAACCAAAATTGTTGCCATACACTCACTCCAAATCACGCGCGCATCTGAATCCAAAACTTGGATCGCGCGTTTTTTTTACATTGCCAGGTCTGTGCGTACACCGCGCAGCTTGTGCATTGCTATACCAAGCCCCACCACGTAAAACATGTTGGTCCCCTTGTGGAGGGCCGTCAAAATGACCTTTCAAACGCTGTTGATACGTATCCCGTCCATACCAATCGGCACACCATTCCCATACATTGCCCGTCATCCCCAAAAGCCCACTTGCCCCCGGTGTAAGCCCATTCACTGCCACAGGTCCAACATCCAATGCCAAACCCGTTCTTGCCTTGTTCACATCATATGCCATCCCATACGCAAAAGCATATCCTTGCGCACCTCGACATGCACGCTCCCACTCGGCTTCTGTAGGCAAACGTTTGCCCATAGACTCACAATATGCATATGCCTCTTCCCAAGAGATATCCGTGGCTGGCAAACTGTCTCCAGCAAATGCGGGCCGATAATCTGGTCGATAACCACGAAATGCCGATACGGTCACTTCCGTTCGATCCATATAATACGGGTTGAGGCGCACCTTATGTTCAGGTTTTTCGTTATAAGCCCCCTCACCCCACCCCATCACAAATTCTCCACCCCGAATCCACGCCATGCCCGGCGGGCGCATCACCACATCAAGCTCCAACCTCTGATCAGGAGCCACCCAAATGGTGCTGGTATCTGTTTCATACCCAGGGCGAGACAGCTCTAAAAAACGATGCTCCGTTTTCTCAATCACAATGACCAAGCCCGTATCAACCGTGGTGCTCACCACACGCCCATCAAGGGATACCTGCACACCTGCAGGAATCGTGCGAATCACCAATATGCCAGGGGGTGGTTTGAGCAACCAATAAATCACAGCAACCGTTACCACCAGCAAGATAAAACCAATCAACGGCAGAGTCCATATTTTCATAAAAACCCGTGAACGACATAAAATGCCCGGCAATCAAAATCTGCCAATAACAGATTGATAGGCATATTCATTTTAGAGATGATCACGCCAGGAATACTTGGGTTCATATCCTAATAAATCACGTGCTTTTGAAATGTCCCAGCCCGTCGCACTGCCCGCAAATCCATCTTTACTCGGTACGCTTGCATAGCTCGAATCTGCCTTGACCTCTTCAACAGGCACATCCAGCCAATTATCCGCTGCAGACAAGTTAAACACAGTATGTCCAGACAAATCAGATTCCCAAAACTTGACACAGGCTTGTCCCACATCCCGCGCATCCACATAACTCCACAAACCACCAGCCTGACGCACAGCATTTTTACGCCGGTCGGGATAGATATCATAATTACCAGGAGATCTTACATTGGCCAAACGGAAACTGGCAGCACACAAATCGTTGTTCCGACAAAACATCTCGGCAATGTCTTCCCCCATCTTTTTCGACAAACCATACGGGCCTTGTGGGGCTGTAGGGTGCTTCTCATCAACAGGCAAATAGTCAGGTACCATTCTTTGCCCGTCTAAAAAACCATAAACCATTTCACTTGAGGTATAAATGATCTTTTTTACCCCACTATCTGCAGATGCTTGAAAAACATGGTATGTCGCAATGGTATTATTTTGAAATGTCGTCGCACCCGGAAAACCCGTTGGGCTGGGTATCGCACCAATATGGCACACATAATCGGCACCGGTAATGGCTTGATAAACTTCACCCAAATTTAAAAATTCCACAGGCCAATATTTCGCACCTTTAGGCAAAGGTTCTTTAGGCGGCACCTTGTCTATTGCCAGCACCTCATGTCCTGCGGCGACCAATTCTTGAACCGTCCACCACCCCACCTTGCCCGATCCACCAGTTACAACTGTTTTAGGCATAATCAACTCCTATACCGACACCCGTAATTAATTAAACCGAATCCCAAAAATGCTTTCCCAAATCCCCAAACAAGTCTGCCCGGCGCAGCTGATCATAACGACCATAAATAGGGCGCCTGGTAAAATCACACACGCTCGCATCTAAATCACAATCGGCCACAGCAATCGACCCTGCCGTGCGATCTGTCATTGCCAACAAGTCACCCTTAGGGCTTACCACACAAGAGCGTCCACTGTTTACCGCCGCTACAATATGCACCTGATTATCCACGGCCCGAGTTTGCACCACCGGTTCCCATACAGAACCGCCTTCACGTGCATCGCCCATATTCGAAAACAGAATCACTTTGGCGCCCTTAAGTGCCAAGACACGTGCCACTTCGGGGTAGTGCCCATCATAACAAATCATATAGGCGACCACACCAAAATCAGTATGAAAAATGGGCAATTCATTGCCAGGGGCACAACCACGCAGCAGCCCTTCGTTCAGTGTCAGTTGTGTCTTGCGATATTTGCCAACCAACCCACCGCTGCGATCAATCAAAAATCCCGTATTATAAATCGCTTCGCCCTGACGCTCAAGAATACTTGCGCCAATATAGGTGCCGCGTTCTTGAGCAATGGCCGACAACCGTTCCGATGTTGGCCCAGGAATCGGTTCTGCCCAATTTGTTGGGTCGCCAGGCAAACGCGTCGTATTGATCAATTCGGGCAAACAAATGAGGTCAACATGTCCGTCAATCGCATCGATGCGCTCGGCATAAAAATCGAGACATTGGGCAGGTGATTCTGGTTTTTCGGGGTTCCCTGATATCGCGGCCAAACGCACCCGATTTGTCGGGGTTTCCAAATGCCCCGTCAGATCAAATAACCGAACCTCACCCCAGCGCACCAATCCTTTGGCAGACCATGCCAAAAAGAGGCGAAGTGTTAACCCTTGGATAGCATCTTCCTGAACCCAATCAAAACACAACCGGTGCCAACCCTCTTTTTTACTTACAGGGTCTAATTGCCCATAAAATTGTTGATCGCCGTGGATCAAGATGGCCCGTACAGATTTTCCCGGTGCAATCACACCCGCAGTAGAAAAAGAGGCTTCGATGCGATAGTGTTGCCCACTTTTCAAATGGGGCAACGCCAATTGCCAACACCCACAAGACAAAGCATTGTCATTGCCCTGAATAACCAACACGGGCCGACCACCCAAACCACCGTGTGGCGCCACCTCAAATGCAGGCGCTATTTCTTCGCGGGGTGTCCACGAAGTCCACACAGTTGTGTCCAACATCAAATCATGAAAGGGCAACGGATCTTCAGGCATGAAATCCATCTCCACGGTTGCGCCCACCCACAAGGCGTCGTGTTAACAAAACGTGGGACTCTTCATATTCCACAACTCGAAACTTGTGCTTTTCAAACAGTGCAAAACAGGGCCCTATATGAGCATCACATACCACATCCAACACGCGCAAACCATCGGTGCGCATTTTTTCGACCGCCGTTTCCACCAACAAAGACGCAACCCCAAACCGTCGATGTGTCAGGCGCACACCAATGCCCGTAACGACCCCCAAGAACTCGTCCTGCCCCCAAAGCAGAAAACCGACAATCACACCGCGCTGTTCGGCAATTAGGGTGCCTTCTAGGCACACCTTTGGTATCGTTGCCCCGCAGTGCGCCTGAAAAAACGCACCACATTCACGGGTATCAAAGACCTCTTGAACCAGCGTGCTTAACGGGATCAAATCGGTAACAGTTGCAAGACGAATACACAAATGGGGCAACATAAAGAGTCATCAAAAGTAAGAATCACGAACCCTTATTCAGATATCAGATTCGTGATTCTTACCTTTGCCATTTTATTTAATTAGGCTTCTGCACGTTCTAAAAGTTCAATCTCATACCCATCAGGATCATCAACAAATGCCATCTTGCGTCCTTGAGGAAATGTTTCACGCCAATCGCCAGGCCAAATTTCAAGCCCGTTCTTTTCCAAAACATCGCAAAACGCGATCAAATCGGGCACACCAATAGCAAAATGCATCAAATCTTCTGGCACATTCAATTCGTAATCATCCGAATAAGTCAACTCCAAAGTGTGCGCATTACCTGGCAACTCCAAATGACATACCTGATTGCCTGCAGGAGACTTGTCACTTCGGCTTTTTAACAAAAAACCAAAATGATCGCAATAATACTGAATCGATTTGTCCAGATCGCTCACCCGAATGCGGGTATGCATAAACACAGCCATGAAAAGCTCCTTTTGATAAAACACGAATTAAGAATCTTGAATCAAAACCTGAAGCGCAGATTTTAGACTCTAAATTCTGAATTTTGAATTCTGTGATTTTTATAATCCTCAAAGATACATATGAACAGCACAAAGACAAGGGAAAAGACACCCACATACATGGAAGTTTCCATAACGCTACAGGAGTAAAAAAGCAAAAAAAATCAGGCTGCAAATGCAGGCCTGATACTTATTGAGAACAAGATCAACTAAAAAGGTTAAATTGGAGCCTCAGAAACATCATACACGTGTTCCGAGGGTGGGGCCAATCCCAAAGCCAAACGCACTTGATGCACCGCACGCCGATAATGATGTTGTACTGCACTTTTTGAGATCTCAAGCACCAAGGAAATTTCAGAATAGGTTTTGCCCTGTGATCGAAGCAACAAAACCTCATATTTGCGCCCAGAAACAGCCGTTTCTATCACATCTTTCACTTGAGCCAACCGAACAGGATCTGGCCGACTGGCCATCAAATGGCTAAAATGGCAAGGCACATCTTGCTCCTGAAGTGCATCTGATAACCGCGCAATGTCTTCAGGTGCAAAGGAGACCTCACGCACTGTATCGTATTTAATTTTTTTGTATTTCATAAGAGTATAATAAACAAGTATTTGTGGACAATATCACACATTTAAACGACCTCGGTAATTTAGCCTTTTAAAAGGTCTCTGGCAAGGAGAAACTGGCCTGAGTGTCTAAATTAACTAACCTACCGGCATCCAAATCCCTTGACGGATAAGTATTTATGCTTAAATAAACATATATACAAACATCTCATAAAGTATCCATTTAAGCCCCACGGGGCAGGAGTATACTCAAGTGATAGAGCTTTTTATTGTCGTCCTTGCTGTCGTCATCATATCAGCGACATGTTCGTTATTTGAAGCCGTCCTCTATTCCGTCCCCAGAAGCCACATAGAATCCCTCGCGCAAGCTGGCCAAAAATCGGGGCAAACCTTACGCCGATTGCGCGCCCATGTCGACCGCCCTATTTCTGCCATCTTATCTCTCAATACCATAGCCAACACAGGCGGTGCAAGTCTGGCGGGCATTATTGCAGGCAACATTCTTGGCAAAGATTCTATTGAAGAATATCTCTTCTCGGCAGCCTTTACCCTTGCCATTCTCTTGTTTGCCGAGGTTATTCCCAAAACCATTGGCGTGGTTTATGCCCGCCCAATCGCCACCTTTATTGCGCAGCCATTGCAAGTGCTCGTTTGGGTGTTTACACCCTTTATCATCCTGTGCCGTTTGGCTACGCGGTTGGTTGCCAAAGAACAGAAAGAACAAGACATTTCAGATGAAGAACTCATCTCACTTGCTCGCTTGGGCCGTCGAAGTGGTTCCATAGATCCCACAGAAGCTGGTGTGATCCAAAATATCCTTTCGCTTAAGTCCAAATCAGCAGCCGATGTGATGACGCCCCGTACTGTGGTCTTTTCATTACCCGAAGCGCTTACCCTTGAAGAAGCCCGAAATCAAAAAGGTTTTTGGGCACACAGCCGCATCCCTGTTTACAGCGAAGGTTTTGAAGATATTGTTGGCATCGTGCTCCGGCGAGACATGTTGGTCGCTCTAACCGACGACAAAGACAACCGCACCCTATCAGAACTCATGCGCCCCGTACATTTTGTGGCAGAAACCCATACTTTAGATCGCATCTTACAAATGTTCCTCGAACAACGCCAGCACCTTTTTGTTGTTATTGACGAATACAGTGGTCTATCGGGCATACTCACCCTTGAAGATGTGTTAGAAGAAATCTTAGGCAAAGAAATCGTCGATGAATCAGACCAAGTGACCGACATGCGCGAACTGGCCCGCCGACGCAGGCAACAAACCACACAGGAAAAAAAAGACAACAAGCAACCCTAATACAGATGATTTATCTATCGCCCGTTCAACTTATGCCATAAACCTTCTATTAAAACCGCCTTTGGGCGGTTTTTTTCGATTTAACAGACCTGAAACGCCAACCAAACACAAAAGAAACACCGCCACCCTATATTGTTCTATCTGACACTTGCCTAAAAACACCGACTTCTATACATTCACTTCTTCGGATGCACATCACATTTTCATCGGAGAGCTCAAAAACGTATGAAACCTTTATCAACCATTATAGTCAAACCCTCATTGCCTAAAGCCATCGAAAATTTAGAATGGTTGGCTTATAACCTGCGGTGGTGTTGGGACCCAGATACCATCGAAGTTTTTCGACGAATCGACCGAGAACGTTGGGAACAAGTCTATCACAACCCCGTGCGTTTGCTTGGGGAAGTTTCACAAGAACGCTTAGAACAACTCGCTGAAGACCCGGGGTTCATGGCCCATCTCAAACGCGCCACAGCTTCTTTAAAAACTTTTTTAGAGAACGAAACTTGGTTTGCACGCACCCACAAACACGAAGTAACAGACATGCGGGTGGCTTACTTTTCGGCAGAATTTGGTCTGTCAGAAAGTTTGCCCATTTACTCAGGGGGGTTGGGGATTTTGGCAGGGGACCATATCAAATCGGCCAATACCTTAGGGCTTCCATTTGTCGGGATGGGGCTTTTATATCAAAACGGTTATTTTAGCCAATACCTCAACAACGATGGCTGGCAACAAGAAGATTATAGAGGAAATGATTTTTACACGATGCCCGTGCAACGCGTTCAAGACGACCAGGGCAACGACCTTACCGTAACCGTGTCCTATCCCGATGGTGAGGCACGCGTACGCATTTGGCTCGTAAACGTGGGCCGTATTTCCCTCTTTTTACTCGATACCAATCTTGAAGAAAACCCTCCTCGCATCCGCGAAATCACAAGCCAACTATACGGCGGCGATGACGAAATGCGATTGCGGCAAGAAATTCTATTGGGCATTGGTGGCTTGCGTGCGCTTGACGCGCTCAAACAACGTCCAACCGTCTGCCATATGAATGAAGGCCATTCGGCCTTTTTGGCCATCGAACGCATTCGCCAGTCCATGATAGAAGATGGTTATTCCTTTGAACAAGCCACCGAAAGCACAGCGGCTGGCAACGTGTTTACAACACACACACCCGTGCCAGCGGGCCACGATGTTTTTCCACCAGCCCTCATCGAAAAATATTTCAAATCCTACGCCCAAGAATTAGGATTGTCTTTACCCGCTCTTATGGCCTTAGGGCAAGCAGACCCAACCCATACCAGCAGCGGATTTAACATGACCGTTTTGGCCATGCGCTTTGCAAGCTATCGCAATGGCGTCAGTAAATTGCACGGCAAAGTATCCCGTGAGATGTGGAAAGGACTCTGGCCCAACGTGCCAGAAGATGAAATACCCATTACATCCATCACCAATGGGGTACACATATCCTCACATATATCCCATCAGATGCGAAGTTTACAAGACAATTACCTCGGTCCACGCAGATTGGAAGAACCGCAAGACCAAACAATTTGGCAACTCATCAACGACATCCCCCCCGAGGAGCTATGGCGTGTACATGAACGACGGCGTGAACGCTTGGTCGCTTTTGCACGCACACGATTGCGTCAACAACTCCAACGCGAATCTGCTTCACCCGTCGAAATTGCCCGAGCCGATGAAGTGCTCAACCCGGGTGCCCTAACCATAGGGTTTGCCCGTCGGTTTGCCACTTACAAACGTGCAACACTCCTTTTTCACGACATTGAACGCCTTACCAATATACTCAACAACGAAGAACGCCCCGTACAAGTCATTTTTGCAGGCAAAGCGCACCCACGTGACCATGCAGGCAAAGAACTCATTCAAGAGATCTATCGTCTTACCCAACAAGAGCATTTACATCGAAGACTCGTTTTTATAGAAAACTATGACATGTGCGTGGCTCGTTATTTGGTTCAAGGCGTTGATATTTGGCTCAACACGCCTTTGAGACCATTAGAAGCCAGCGGCACAAGTGGCATGAAGGCGCTCGCCAATGGCGCATTAAATCTCAGCGTGCTCGATGGATGGTGGGATGAAGCGTACCAACTTGATGTGGGCTGGGCCATTGGTCACGGCGAAGAATATGAAGACCAAGCCTATCAAAACGAAGTGGAAGCCAGTGATCTTTATAACATTCTCGAAAAAGAAGCTGTTCCCCTCTTTTATGACCGAGGTGCAGACGACCTGCCACGGGGGTGGGTTGCACGCATGAAACATGCAATGAGTGCCTTGTGTCCCCAATTTAACACACATCGTATGGTACAAGAATACGCCGAACGCTTTTACCTTTCTGCGCATGCACGCCAACAAACGCTCTCGGCAAATAAGGCAAACCGAGCCATGGTCCTTGCCCAATGGAAACAGCGTGTCATCAAAGTTTGGCCACAGTTGCATATTCAATCTGTAGAAGCACAAGACCTTACGACCTCGCGTATAGGAGATACTTTCAGTGCCACCCTCAAGTTAACCCCTGGTGATCTGTCAGAAACTGATTTACAGGTTGAATTATATCACGGGCATATTGGTGCAAATGGTGAAATTGAAGCGGGCATAACCACCCCTATGACGTTTTCCAAAACCGAGGACGATGGCACACAAGTTTATGTCATAGATATTCCGCTAAAGATCAATGGCCAATGGGGTTATACCACGCGCGTATTACCACACCACGAAGACTTGATCTGTGCATACGATATGGGTCTGATTATTTGGGCTTAGTGTGTTTCTTCAAACTGGGCGGTCTTTTTGACCGCCCAGTTTTTATTTTCACGTCTGGTATTTAAAAGAAAAATAAAGTATATTACTGGAGACCCAGGTAAACCCAACGTATTGGACAGGGAGCCCTTTGTGACCCACCCACCAAACACAAACGCCTCAGCAGAAGCCTTCCAAACCTTTCTTCAAAAAGCCCTCCAAACCCAACCCAACCACAATGCAAGCCTCTTAGAAAAGGCGTATCAGTTTGCCGTTGTCGCCCACGAGGGCCAATTTAGAAAGTCCGAACAACCCTATATAGAACATGCACTTGAAGTTGCAACCATTCTCATCGACCTGCACCAAGACACCACAACCCTTGCCGCAGGTCTTTTGCACGACACGGTTGGGCACGGCACAGCCACACTCACTCAAATTGAAACTGAATTTAATGACCACATTGTGAGCCTTGTAGATGGTGTCACTAAAATTAAAGATCTCACATTCCAATCGCGTGAGGCCGAACAAGCCGAAAACTTTCGAAAAATGTTTCTCTCCATGGTACACGATCTGCGCGTCATCCTCATCAAATTTGCCGACCGCCTAGACAACATGCGTACCCTTGCTGCGCTGCCCCCCGAAACCCAAACGCGCATGGCCCAAGAAAGTTTAGACATTTATGCCCCTCTTGCACACCGTTTGGGAGTTGCACGCATACGGTGGGAATTAGAAGACCTTGCACTCAAATGGCTCGATCCCAAATCCTATCGTTCTATTCAAGAGAAAATTTATCACAAACGCCGAGAACGTGAAGCTTACATTGAAGAGGTGCGAATGCCCCTTCAAGAGGCTTTGGGTAAGGCCAAAATTCGCGCGGAAATCACCGGACGCCCAAAGAATTTTTATAGTATTCACAAAAAAATGCAAACGCGTGAAAAAGACTTTGAAAACATCTTTGACCTGCTTGCCATTCGCATTCTTGTAGACACCATCCCCGAATGTTATCACGTCTTAGGGCTGGTTCATTCCATGTACACACCCCTCATGTCGCGCCTTAAAGATTTTATTGCCTCCCCCAAAAGCAACATGTACCAATCGTTGCACACCACAGTCCTTGGCCCGCGTAACCTCATGCTCGAAGTGCAAATTCGCACGTACGAAATGCACGACACAGCAGAAGTCGGTATTGCTGCGCACTGGCTTTACAAAGAGGGGAAAAACAAGGGATCTGACCTTGACCAACACATGACCTGGTTGCGCAATGTACTTGAATGGCAAAAAGAAACCACCGATCCACAAGAGTTTATGGAAGAGCTCAAAGTCGACCTTTTCCAGCACGAAATTTATGTCTTCACCCCCCGAGGTGATCTCATTGAATTACCAGAAAATGCCACGCCCATTGATTTTGCATTTTCGGTGCACACAGAAGTAGGCAGCCGCTGTGTGGGTGCGCGCGTCGATAATCGCCAAGTATCCCTTTCTACACCCCTTGCCACAGGGCAAACCGTTGAAATTGACACCTCGCCCCATCAACGCCCCCACCGCGATTGGCTGACATTTGTCAAAAGCCCCAAAGCACGCAACTGTATTCGACGCTACTTACGAGAAGAGGCCTTCAGCCACAGTACGCGCCTTGGGCAAGACATGGTCAATCGGGAGTTGCGCCTGAGACGCAAAAAACCCAAAGAAGAAACCCTTGCTGCCCTTGCATCAGACTTTCATCAGCCCGACCTAGAACATCTGTATGCCGCCATTGGAAATGGTGATGTTCCCATGGGCAAGTTTATCAACAAACTCTTTCCCACAGCACGGCGCCCCCTTGGCGAAATTCAAGAAGAAAGCCGCGACAAAAACAAAAATTCGCTCCGTGTCCACGGTTTACGAAACATCATGATCCATTATGCACGCTGTTGCAACCCCATTTCAGGCGATCCTGTGGTGGGCATCGTCACCCGAGGACGTGGCATATCGGTTCACCGTCGGGACTGCACCAACCTGCCCCAATTGTCTACCGAACCCGAACGTGTGATGGACATAGATTGGACGACAGATCCACAAGAGACCTTCACCCTCACCATACAAGTCAACGGACACGACCGGCCCCGCCTACTTTCAGACATCACACAGGTCATCTCGGGTTTCAATATTTCTATCACAGGCGGCAGTATTGGCTCTCTGAATGGTGAATTTGGCAACCGCTTCCAACTCGAAGTCAAAAATGCCAATCAAGTTGAGGAACTCTTCACACGCCTACGCACCATAGCAAACGTCATCTCCGTGTACCGCCTCCACGATCCATCCGCCTCCTAAGAATCACTTGCATCTTGATATACCCCCTCCTATCTTAAACATTACCACGTCTTTCGCTGTCCATTGTCAACCGCACGCTCACGCGCGTAGCGAGTAATTGTCCATTATCCATTGCCCATCAGGAGGCCCCATGGATTCAACCTGCTTGGATTATACCTTAACCGAAGAAGAAGCCCTCAAGTTCAAACAAGATGGGTATCTCATCGTAGAAAATGTTCTGCCATCAAACTTAGTGGCCGATCTGGTCGAATCGGCAGATCGGGTTGATGCCGAAGAACGTGCCCGTTTGGGTCACAAACCCGGCGACCGCATCAACCACTATGACTTCATTGGCAAAGACGACAGCTTCCTCGAACTTTTAGATTGGCACAAAACATTTCCAAAAGTTTGGGGGCTCTTAGGGTGGCACATCCAGTTATATCATACCCATATGACCATCACACCACCTGCTCCCGAAGAACAAACCCTTGAAACCCATGGGCACGGAATTGGCTGGCATCAAGACAGTGGCATGATCAACCAAGACTTTGATCAAGACCCACGCCCAATGGTCTCCCTCAAAGTGGCTTTTTTTCTGACCGACACGTCCGAACCAGGACGTGGCAACTTCTATGTCTTGCCCGGCAGTCAAAACAGCAACAAGTTCCCAGGCGAAGACCGCAAAGCCCTTCACGAAAAGGGTGTCCCCGTATTGGCACCTGCCGGATCAGCCGTGTTCTTCGACCGTCGTATCTGGCACTCGGCCAGCGCCAACTATTGGACACAACCCCGTCGTGTGCTCTTTTATGGGTACTCCTATCGCTGGTTACGCCCCCGCGATGACATGCAAGTGGCCCACTACCTCGACCGATGTGACCCCATTCGCAAACAACTCCTCGGTGTGAGTTATTCCGGGGGCCGCGGCTTCACATCTCCCACCCCCGATGACGTGCCACTCAGAACTTGGCTTGAAGAACATGAACACTTAGCCACATAAACAAAAAAGGCCGATGCAAATGCATCGGCCTTTTTTGTTTCCTCGCTCGACTTTCTTCTCAAGACTCCTTCTTCTCTTCCAACGCCCGCTTCCACGCATCCAATTTCACCAACGCTTCAACAGGCGTGAGATGTGCCACATCCAAATCGCGTAATTCATCTAACAGTGGGTGATCCAAAATCACCGATTCAGGTTCTGGTACAGGCGTAAACAGCGAAAACTGGCCGTTCTCTCTGACCCGATCTGCTTTCCCATTTCGCACCGGAGACAAATCATTTTGTTCTAAACGCTTCAAAATAGATTTTGCACGCCCAATCAATTCTGGCGGCATACCCGCCAAACGCGCCACTTCAATGCCATAACTGTGATCGCACCCACCTTCCACAAGCTGATGTAAAAATACAATCCTATCCCCCGACTCACGCACCGCCACACTGTAGTTCTTTACCCGTGGCAACAACTCTTCTAACTCCGTCAATTCGTGATAATGTGTGGCAAACATAGTCCGAGACCGAATCGTTTCGGTATTGTGCAAATATTCCGTCATGGCCCAGGCAATGCTCAACCCATCAAATGTACTCGTACCGCGACCGATTTCATCCAACAACACCAAACTCTTTGGCGTGGCATTGTTCAAAATATTGGCCGCCTCATTCATCTCCACCAAAAAAGTACTCTCACCTTTGGCCAAATTATCCGATGCACCCACCCGCGTAAAGATGCGATCCACCACCCCAATATGCGCTTCTTCTGCGGGTACAAAACTCCCCACTTGGGCCAATAAAACTACCAATCCCGCCGTGCGCAAAATCGTAGATTTACCCGCCATATTGGGGCCCGTAATAATCAGCACCTGCTCCAAATCGCCATCTATAAGCAAATCGTTTGGCACAAACTGACCACTGGGCAACAACTGTTCTACCGCAGGATGACGCGCCTTCTTCACATCAATGCGTGTGCTCTCATCCACAGATGGACGCACATAATCGTTTGTCGCTGCCACTTCGGCAAGCGAAGCCAACACATCCACAGCCGATACCGACTCAGCTGTGCGCTGAACCGGTTCGACCCATTTGGCAACCTCCTCACGCAGTTTTGTAAACAGATCTTTCTCTAACTCTTTGGATCGTTCATCCGCGCCTAAAATTTTCGCTTCCCACTCTTTCAAATCGGGCGTAATAAATCGTTCGGCATTCACCAAGGTCTGCTTGCGAATAAAGTGCTCGGGCACCTTATCTAAATTTGAGTGCGTCACTTCAATATAATATCCAAACGCTCTGTTATACCCCACCTTCAAAGACGCAATGCCCGTTTCTTCTCGTTCTTTGGCTTGCAACTTGGCCACCCAACTGCGCCCCCCAGAAGCAATCTCGCGCAACTCATCTAATTCTTCGAGATACCCTTTGCGGATCATGCCCCCATCACTCACCAGTGCAGGCGGTTCATCTTCAAGTGTGGTGCCAATCAAATCAATCAGCTCATGCAAATCGGGCAATCCTTTTTCCCACACACGCATCAACAAATCGGCCTTGGCCTGTTTCAATGTTTCACGCAACGGCTCCACTGCCGCCAATGAATGCCCCAACGCCGCCACATCTCGTGGGTTGGCTCTGCCACAGCAGATCTTCGACATCATGCGCTCTAAATCGCCCACTTGGCGCAATGATTCCCGAACCTCTTCGCGCAATGTCGATTCTTCAACAAATTCTTGCACCGCATCCAAACGCGCCTCAATGCGCTTTGTATCCAACAAAGGTTGTGACAACCATGTGCGCAACGTACGCGCACCTGGTGACGTACAAGTTTGATCCATTACCGAAAACAAGGTGCCTTCACGACGGCCGTCTTGAAGGGTCGTAATCAATTCCAAATTGCGCTGCGTCACCAAATCCAACTCCATTACCGCATCGGTTTGCTCGCGTGAAAGCCGTGTAATATGCGAAATAGAACCCTTCTGGTTTTCGCGCAAATAACACAGCACCCCGCCCGCAGCCGCAATACCCACCGTCAAATCATCACACCCAAAGCCCTTTAACGACGCCACACGAAAATGTTCTTTTAATGCATCGTACGCATAAGACTGCCCAAAATACCAATCGTCAAAACGCGTCAACAACACCCCCGGCAAACGCTCGGCAAAAACCTTTTCATTCACCTCTGCCCACGACTCAGGCGCCACCACCTCTGCAGGATGCACACGCGCCAATACTTCCCATAACACATCTACATCACGCTCAGAAGCCCGAAACACACCCGTTGACAGATCTGCCGTAACCAAACCCACCCGATCACCGTCAACAAACACACCCATCAAATAATTGTTCTGCTTTTGATCGAGCAAATCATCTGACAACACCGTGCCCGGTGACACCACCTGTACCACTTCCCGCCGGACCACCTTTTTACCTTTTTGCGGCGGTTCCATCTGTTCACAAATGGCCACCTTCTTACCTGCGCGAATCAGCCGCGCCAAGTAAGTATCCAATGCATGATACGGCAAACCAGCCAACGGCGTACGCGTCGCACTGCCACTGTTTCGCGATGTCAGCGTAAGGCCCAACAGCCGCGATGCGATCACCGCATCTTCAAAAAACATCTCATAAAAGTCGCCCATCCGAAACAGCAAAATCGCATCGGGATGCTGTTCCTTAAAGCGCATATATTGTTCCATTGCTGGTGTAAGTTCTTTGGCCATACCTTATCTTTCTATCACCTTGCTACCGTTGACATCTTTGAATTGATCCATAATCCGCTGGTTCTCTTGTTCAGCTGCAGCGCGTGTCGGATAAGCGCCCACAAACACAAACATCAATGTTGAATTGGGCTTGGTCTCCAAATCCACACGAAAACCCTTGTTTTCCAACCGCCCCTTCAAAGCAAGCGCCCCGTCTTCATTTCCCAACGCTGCCACCTGAATCCAAAAACGATCCGTCGTTTTTTTCTCAACAGCGGTGGCATAATCAGGCGAAACCCGCACAATAAAATCCTGCACATCCATTTCCAAATCTCCAGCCCCATCGACCAACCATTGCTTGGCCTCACCCAAAGCCTCTGCCTTCTGTTTCTTTTGTAACAACGCTTCCAAACGTCCCAATCGCGCGTGAGATTTTGCCGACCCACCAATCGTCATCTGTGCCACATCAAAAGCCACCAACGCAGAATCGGCTTGTTTGATGGCCAAAAAAGTAAGCCCAATGCGGTAGTGTGCCATGCCCGCTTGATTGGTCTTAGGATAGTGAGACAAGAGTGCCCGATACGTTCCACGCGCAGTCAAATACAACCCTTGAGCAAAATCCACCTCAGCCAACTCAAACAATGCATCATCTGCCAAATCGTGCTCTGGATGTTTGTTCTTCAACTGCAGAAAATAGGCCTTCGACTTCGCACCTTCAGACGTTAACCGCCCTAAATAATACAGCGCAATCGGATCGTCAGGAGCTTCTTTTATCACAGCTTCGAATGCAACGCGAGCCTCATCAAACTTGCCAGTCTGAAATAATACAACCGCATCTGCCGCACAAACCTGTCCAGTCGCAAGCATACAAAACACAGAGCACAAAACACAAAAGAGAAATACTTGGCCAAGAGAGTTAGTCCTCCGGCCTCCTGGCTCCCGCCTCCTGTCTCTTACTTTATGCCCCAACTGCATGACGATATGAAAAATCAAACAACAACTCCCATTCACGTTGCTGAATTTCGCGACACAACGCATCGGTCGATGATTTGCCCGACAACGCACTGGCGCACAAATCTACAAATTCATATGGGTCCCAAGAAGTTTGCGAAGTCAAAAAATCAGGCGCATCTCCCGCTGCTTTGGCAAGGGCTACGGCCTCTTTATTTAAACGATCAAAAAGGGGATGATCACCCACATTGCGAAACCAATATTTGGAATTGGAAAAGTCTGGTTCTCGGCGGTGCATAATGCCATGCCAAAAACTACCCGTATTCGTCTGAATGCCTTGGCTAATCGTATGTGATGCATCCAAGAAATTGTGATACAACCACACAGCCGAAATACATGCATCGGCCATTTCTTGATCCACCACCGTCTTACCCAAAAATGCATTCGCCACCGTCAACGCCTTTAGTTTGGCTTCCACCGCGCTGTTTTCAACACCACCATCCAATGGATTCAACCGTGTCTCAGAAACCAAGTCCGAAAATACATCACCATATACTTGCGCATCAAATGCCATACGTCACTCCTTTATCTCTCTGCGACTTTGCCGCGTCAACACCAGCCGGTCTTCTTCAGGCCGATAATATCCTTTAACAAATTGACGATCTGTAAAACCCCATTTTTCATACAACCGAACCGCACTTTCATTCACCGGGTCAACCGTAAGAAAACAGGCCAAACCCCGCTCATCACACGCCTTGAGCACCGCATCAAACAACTCAGAACCAAGCCCCTTGCCCCGATAAGCCAGATCCACAAACACCTTATGCAAACAATACAATCCCTCAGTTGTAGTAGGAAATGCCAACACGGCCCCAACGAGCATATCGCCATCCCACGCACAATAAACCAGCGCATGCTCCGTCCACAACCGCCAAGCATGCTCCCCATCGGGAATATACTCACTATTCCGGTTTTGCGCCCATGCTTCACGGTCTAATCGGGCGATTTCGAGAAAGTCACTTGTTCTTGAGCGTTCAATTTTCATGAATGTGATCTACTTTTAGAGTTTTGGGAAATCTTAACATTTATCACACGTGCCGAAGATGGCAGGAAATAACACCCGAATATAATGGTTTTTCTCGGATACGGTAGAGAAATCCCAATCGATAATGCACCTGCACGAGCCCTATGAATGTACGCGCGTGGTTTCCACGCTCAATTTCCTCAGTTTATTTATGGCCGAACGTAGAAGCCACATCCCTACCATCAAATGAACCTCACTTGATTTTTGTACGCGTATGGAAGTTTTTCAGTTATTGATCATTTTCACATCAAATACCATACAACCGATGCCCTTCACCGGGAAACCAAATCAGATCAATCACAAACGACACGCCCATGCCAGCAAAACCACCCAAAATCATACCCAAGAAAAACGGTCGCGCCTTATTGTAAAAGCCGATGCCACCGACCTTCACCACCAAAACACGCGCCAACCACCCTATGAAAAATGAAAGAAAAAACATCTGTGACGCATAAGTTGACGATACGGGCAAACCAATCGGATTAAGCGGCCACCACATAAACCGATAGCGCAAAAATGTGAGCCCACCCATCAGGGCACTGCCAATACCCATAAACAACAACCGGCCCCAATCTGTGGGAAAAGGATTGGCCAACTTATCCATCATCGTATCGTAGGGGACCGTTGCGCCCCGCCGAAAAATCCACCACCCAAAATTGTAGGCCCCTTCCTGATAACACAGCAGCAAAATGTACCAAATCGAAACGCCCAAAGCCACTATCGCCGAAAGTGCAATAGCCCCCGTAAATGTACCCCGAGAAAACCGCGTTTCCCCCACCAACCGCCCCGCATGCGCCACCGACGCCATGAAGAAACCTTTCAACTCATGTTGCCAACAATAAGACAATGCCAGTGCCGTTAGTCCCTGCGGTGAAATCGACGTTGCCCCCAACGCATGTACCGTAAATGATTGCGCCACAATAGGTCCCCGCACAAAAACCAACCCACCCTCCATCACAATGCGCGTGATGCCCAAATACAGCACAAAAACCGCAAACAAAAATGGAATCACCATCAGCGCATCCATCCCCGACATCAACAACCAAAACACCATATAGACCAAGCTCACAAGCAAAGTCAAAACCGCGCCTCTGTAAGACAACATCTCGCCCGAATCATCAACGTCCACATCCCTATCAAACGCTTTGCGAAACACATCGCGCAAATGATCTCTCGCCATCCACAGCCCCCACAACACCATAAACGCAATCGCACCAAAACCCATCCAACCTTGTGATGCCTGAGAAGACCCATAAATATCTCCCGAGCCAATGGTAAACCCAATTCGGTTGAAAATGCCCATTTGCACATTCGACAACAAATGAAAAAACCAAATGCTAAACGACACATCCGCCTGAATCAAAAAGGTAAACCCCACCACCGGAAACGAAATCATTGCATTGAGATTGGGAAACTGCCGTGCAATGGGAATCCACCGCGAACCAATCGGTATCTCGGGTACATAGGGATAAACATAGTGAATCGCATTCCACATCAAAATCAGAAAGGCCAACAAAAATCCAGCCCAAAACGCCCGCGCATGCATAAAGGCCGGAAACCCACCCGTCTCTTCAGACGCCTGCATCATATCCAACGGCACCTGCACCAGCGGATATGCCAACCGCTCCCGCTCCACCCACTGTTTGCGCAACATCACCATCAGGGCATAACTGGCTGCAAAAATAGCCGCAATCAACCCCAACCACCAAAACAACGGCTCTACCCACACACCCCAAGGAACCGGTTCACCATCCGGCAACCCATTAAAAAAACCATTCAACGCCGCCTGATCGGTCAACCCCAACCAAGGTGGAATGTGTGGATGCAGTAACTCGGCCCATCGATTTTCTGCCGTGGCAAAATAAAACGGGGCAGCCGTCACAGACAGCAAATACCCCGTCACCCCCCAAGTGGGAATGGCGGCACCCACCAGTGCCATAACCAAAATGAGAACCAATTCTTCTCTCGCCAATGCTTTGCGAGGCATGTATCTAATCAAGACGCCATTTAACAACACCAGCAAAAAAAACGGAAAAATCACCCCCAAGGGCAAATACCCCGACGTCATTGCAGAAGAACGCATCACCCACAACGCATAAGGCCCGGCCAAATTGACAAAGACAACAAAAACCGGGCCTATGATTAATGCACGCCATGTTTTCGGTTTATCCATATTGCCAACTGCTTTCTTCAAATTTTTGCAACCGCAGTACCAATCCCTGTTTTGCCATATCCATTGCCACAATAAAACAAACGTAATTGATTCATCTCTTGAATCACACACGGATATTCCACCATTTGCGACTCCCACTCAGAATCTGGATCGGGTGCCAAGGTAATATTTTGATCCCCATCCCCTCGATCCCACACATACCCATCCTCACTCACCGCTTCCGAAATCGAATAAAACCCCCACCGAGTACCAATGCCGCAATAAAGCATACGATACCCATCACCCTCTCGCCAGACAAACGGCGCCGCAACAGCCACATCTTCATTGGGCACCTTTTTTCGCGGACTCATAATCAATTGATGGTCCGTCCAATGAATGCCATCCACGCTGCGACAAACAGCACAATGCTTTTCCTGATCAATCTGCACATCATCACTTTTTATGCCTGAAGCAATCGTATAATACATGCGATATGTCACAGAACCATCACTCTGGACATCTTCCAAAATACTGCCCCCACCAGCCACACCACGATTGTGGGGAAACTCAGCCGTCTGATCTCCCGTAATCACAGGATCAGTAGCGTAACGTTCAAAATGAATACCATCATCACTCACCGCCAAACCAATACCCGGAAAAGACTGCAACCCCAAATCAGATCCTTCATTCCCCGAATAATACATCAACCAACGCCCCCCCATTTGATGCACACACGGCAACACGCACCACTTGGCATCAAATGCCCCCGATGCACCCACATCCAAAATCACACCATGCCGCTTAAACTGTGAAGGCGCATCAACCGAAGCCGTTGCCAAACAAATACGCTGGTATCCATCCTGATCCCCACCCGAATAATACAACCGATATTCGTCCCCAACCCGAACAGCAAACGGGTTCATACAGCGCGTGCTGTCATATTTAGAATCAACATCGGGCGGTAAAACTGGATTATTTGTATCTCTTATCCACTCAAAATTTGCAAACATACAACACCTCCAAAAGCGCTAATGCAACGCCCGTCCACATCCGTGAAAAGTCTTGCCATCTAACACCACAATAACCATTCCCTCAAACACTTCGCCACTCATCGTATCCTGACAAAGATAATACATCTCAAGTGATGTGTCATGATACAATTATGGCCAAAAGAAAAAGGCCAATCTTTTAAAAAGATTGGCCTTTTGTTGTGTATCTCTCAAAAGCGTTCAAACATGCTCGACTTGTATGAGTTCCTGTGTCGGTCTAAATTCGCCCTGAAATTCATCGGCAACCAATTCCCCCACCACCAACCCATCTTCCACCCGATCCAACCGCACATCCACAATCTTGTCACAGGCAGCATCAGGTCCAGGAACCGCCACCCGAATATAATTATCCGTGAGTCCATTCAACAGTCCATTGCCACGGCGACCTTCAAACAACACCGGCAACGTCTCACCAAAAAAGCGTTCTTGAAAAGCCGACACCTTTTCTTCACCCAACGCGCGCAAAGCCGCACCCCGCTGTTTCTTTACCTGAGCATCTACCTGGTCAGGCATCCGTGCCGCAGGCGTTTTCCCCCGTGGTGAATAGGGAAACACATGCAAATACGTCATCGGGTGGTTCGCAATCAAATCATAAGTATTTTGAAACGCGGCATCTGACTCTCCCGGGAAGCCCACCATCACATCGCCTCCAATACCCATGTCAGGTATGCGACTGGCCAACTTTTCAACCAAATCTATATATTGAGCGCGTGTATAAGGCCGCCGCATGGCCTTCAAAACACCATCATCGCCACTTTGCAAAGGCACATGTAAATGGCGGCAAAATTTCTCACTCGATACAAAAAAATCAATCATTGCATCGGTCACAAAAGTTGCTTCAATTGAACTCACCCGAAAACGCTGCAACCCATCTATCTGCTCAATCGCTTCAAGCACATCGAGCAAGTGCGAACCGTCCAAATCGACACCATAATCACCAATGTGCACGCCTGTGAGAACAACTTCACCATACCCCACATCCACCAACTTCTTCACCTGTGCAACCGTGCTGTCTACTGTGCGACTGCGACTGCGCCCACGGGCAAATGGGATAATACAAAACGAGCAAAACTCATTACACCCTTCTTGCACCTTAACAAACGCGCGTGCCCGACTGCCAAAATTATAAATATTCATATCGTCAAAATCTTTGGCACGGCTGCGTGTCACAAACGTACGGCCCATAGAACACGTATCATTCAGCAAATCCATCAACTGCGTCTTTTCGGCATTGCCCACAATCAAATCCACTTCGGGCATCGCAGCCAATGCGTCGGGGTCGGTCTGAGCATAACACCCCACAGCCACCACCGTGCCCTCAGGTGAAACACGATGTGCCTTGCGCAATGCGTTACGAGATTGTGCATCGCCTTGCCCGGTCACAGTACACGTATTCACCACCGTCACATCTGCAACCTCACCAAATGCCACCTCGCAATAACCCTGTTCGGCAAATTGCTCACCATACCATTGGGTATCGTAGGTATTCATCTTGCAGCCAAGGGTGTAGAAGGCCACTGTTTTTTGATCGGTCATAAAAATGCTCAAATAGAATTGGGTTAAATAGCAAAAGCGTTGGAACGAAAGGCCCCAACGCTCTTGCAACAACACGTACTAAAGGCCTAAATTTAAGCCTCTACTTTTTCACATCTTCTTCACTGTCATCATCTGCTTCTGCCTCAGGTGCTTCTTCAGCACTTGCTTCAGGTGCATCGTCAGCACTTGCCTCAGGTGCTTCTTCAGCACTTGCCTCAGGTGCTTCTTCAGCACTTGCCTCAGGTGCTTCTTCAGCACTTGC
>Ga0114999_10002202_pt1 | contig 26087 bp, 20 predicted proteins | sample ArcticOcean_MG_C_3_FD_89820 | JGI IMG/M metagenome (GOLD analysis project Ga0114999, IMG submission 89820) | Marine microbial communities from western Arctic Ocean - ArcticOcean_MG_CB8_126 | ecosystem: Environmental > Aquatic > Marine > Oceanic | place: Arctic Ocean: Canada Basin | collected...
ATCCTGATGACCATACTGGTCACCGCAAATCAGCAGACAATCAACACCCTCGACTTCCTGAAGCAGACCATGATCTCACCACAGCCCCGGCTCCTGCCACTGTCAGGCCGGTAGACAAGTACGTTCGTTTTTCGTCCTTGGCCAGAAAGGCCGCGTTGATGTTCATGATGTGAACCATCTTGTTATCACCTAGCTTGACGATCATTTTGTTCGCGGCCATGTTGTTCTGTCGCAGCTTGTTGTCGTCATTAGCGCCGCGCGGAAAAATCGCCAGCACCAGAATTTTCATCTCCGGCAATTCCTTTCGCAGTTTCGCGACGATGGCTGCAACACCGTCGTAGATTTCCTCGGCCGAATTGCTCCTGGCGTTGTTGGTTCCAATCATGATGACCGCCAACTTCGGCGTGATGTTTTTGATGTTGCCATTTTCCAATCGCCACAAAACATGCTGCGTGCGATCGCCGCCGATTCCAAGATTGACCGCATTGCGTTTGCCGTAATACTCCTGCCAGACCTTCTTGCCGGAACCTTCCCAGCCGTGGGTGATGGAATCGCCGATCATCAGCAAATCGGCATTGCCTTTGGCCACCCGCGCATTAAAACTCTCGTGGCGTTTCAGCCAGCCGCCACTGCGGGGGACGGGTTTGACGGCAGAATGATCGGCGGCAACCACCGCTTCCGGTGCACACATCACAACAAAAGCGAACAACAAACCACACGCGAATTTCATCTTACGTCTCCCGGATGTCATGTTCAGTAAGGAATACTTTGAAGGTAAAAACCAGTATACGACGAATGAGCGCGGATTGCTTTCGCCAGCGTTCGATCATCGTTTCAATAATATCACGTCGCGCCGTCAGGCCAGCAGACCGGGGACGACGTCGTGTCCTTCGACGCCGCTGAGCCGCCAGTCGAGGCCCTGATACTTGACCGAAAATCGTTTGTGGTCGATACCCAGACAGTGCAGCACGGTGGCGTTCAGGTCGCTGATGTGAACCGGATCGGCGACGATGTTGTAGCAGTGATCGTCGGTCTGGCCGTAATCGATCCCCGGTTTGAAACCGCCGCCGGCAACCCACGTCGAAAAACAGCGTCCGTGATGGTCGCGGCCGTGGTTGTCTTTTGTGAGTTTCCCCTGACTGTAAATCGTCCGCCCGAATTCACCGCCGCAAATGACGATCGTGTCGTCCAGCATGCCGCGTTGTTTGAGGTCTTTCACCAACGCGGCGGCCGGTTGATCGGTTCCCTTGCAGTTCGTGCGGATCGACTTGGGCAGACTGCCGTGTTGGTCCCAGCCACGATGGAACAGCTGGACGAACGGCACTCCGCGTTCGGCCATACGGCGAGCCAGCACACAATTGGCCGCAAACGTTCCCGGTTTTTGCGAGTCGGGGCCGTATAAGTCGAACGTTGATTTCGGTTCGTCCTTGAGGCTCATTAAATCGGGAACCGAAGTTTGCATGCGGTACGCCATTTCGTATTGTGCAATCCGCGCCTCGACTTCCGGGTCGCCGGTTGTCTCGAAATTTTCGGCATTGATCTTTTTCAGACCGTCGAGCATTTTGCGGCGAAGTTCGCGGCTCACGCCGGGCGGGTTCGACAGGAACAAGACGGGATCGTTGCCACTGCGGAACTGCACGCCCTGATGCTTCGAGGGCAGAAATCCGCTGCCCCACAACCGTGAATAAAGTGCCTGCCCCGGCGATGCGCCGACCGAGATCATCGTGACATACGATGGCAGATTCTTGTTGGGACTGCCGAGACCGTAGCTCAGCCACGATCCAAAACTGGGCCGCCCCAACTGTTGCGTTCCCGTGTTGATGTAGGTGATCGCCGGATCGTGATTGATCGCTTCGGTGTTCATCGTGCGGATGATGGCAATGTCATCGACGATGGATGCGGTATGCGGCAGCAGTTCGCTGTTCACCCAGGTCCCGCGTTCGCCATACCGTTTGAATTTGAACATCGGCGCGACGCACGGAAACGATTTTTGTCCGCTGGTCATTCCGGTCAGCCGCTGCCCTTTGCGGACCGATTCGGGAAGCTCGGTGCCGTGTAGCTTTCGCAGCACCGGCTTGTAGTCGAACAGGTCGATGTGGCTCGGACCACCTGCCATGAACAGGTAGATCACCCGTTTCGCCTTCCCGGGGAAGTGCGGCAGTTCGGGCAGCCCGCCGATTGAATTGCGCTTCTGCGTATCCTTGCCGATGGCCGTGTTTCCCATCAGCGTGGCCAACGCCGCCGCCCCCAAGCAGCTGCGCGTTCCCGATAACAGTTGCCGACGGGTGAGTGAACGTTGAACGTCCAACATTGAACTTTGAACATCGAATTGGGCGTGGTTCATTGTGATTTCCTTCAGTGACTACTTTTCGATGTTGGCTTGTGCGGAGGCTTTTGACGTTCGACGTTGAATGTTCAACGTTCGGCGTTCGCTTCATTCCCGCGTCAGGGTTTCATCGAGATTCAAAACCAAACCGGCGACGACCGTCCAGGCGGCGTGTTCTGCGGCATCGAGCGATTCGTCGCGTTTCGACTCACCGATTCCGAGGAGCGCCTTGGCGGCCTTCTTATCTTTCCGGAAATGTTCGAGGCTGGAACTGTAGACATCAAGCATGACGCTCCGTTCCGATTCGCGCAGTTTGCGCGACACAGCTAACAGGTAGGCGAATGTCGAACGGTCTTCCGGGCCGGTGCCTCCCTGCTTCATCATCCGCTGAGCGAGGTTACGTGCCGCTTCGACGAACTGCACGTCGTTCAGTGTGACCAACGCCTGCAGGGGCGTGTTTGTGCGAGGACGGCGAGCCGCACATTTCTCGCGCGTCGGTGCGTCGAAAATCTGCATGCTCGGCGGAGGGGCCGACCGCTTCCAATAGGTGTAAATGCTGCGGCGATACAGTTTCTCCGCGTGATCCTGGGAGAATCTTGGATTGCCACCCAGTCCAACTTCTCGCCACAATCCCGGCGGTTGATACGGTTTGACGCCCGGTCCGCCCATCTTGGTGACCAACAAGCCGCTGACAGCCAATGCATTATCGCGAATAAACTCGCCCTGCAACCGGAATCGCGGGCCGCGCGCCAGCAGCCGGTTGTTTGGATCGTGCTTGAGAAGTTCGGCACGAATGTTCGATGTCTGACGGTACGTCGCCGACATCACCATTTGCTTTAGCATGCGTTTGACGTCCCAACCACTTTCGCGAAAATCGACGGCCAGCCAGTCGAGCAATTCGCGGTGACTGGGGAACTCGCCCTGCGAACCGAAGTCTTCCGGGGTGGTGACCAGTCCTTGTCCGAACAGCAATTGCCAATAGCGATTGACGGCGACGCGAGACGTCAACGGGTGATCGGCCTGGAACAACCATTGCGCCATACCGAGCCGGTTTTGCGGCGCATCTTTCGGCATTGGCGGCAGGATTGCCGGCGTACCCGATGTGACTTTCTTGTCGGTCGGCGAGTCGTACGCACCACGGTTGAGGATGAACGTGTCGCGCAGTTTGCCCGGGTTCTGCATCACCATCACACTCGTCAGCGGCTTGAGCAGTTCCACCTCTTCCGCTTTGAGTTTGTCCCGCTGCTTAACGAGTTCGCCGTACTTGGGATCGTCGTTGTTCAGATAATAATCGCGAAGCGTTTGCACTTGTTCCTTGGTGCGTTTGTCGGCTGCGATGGCCAAAATCGGCGTAATCGGATTCGACATCGCCAGTGCCTGAACTTCGACGGCCGTCAACTGCCGTTTGAAAACTCGGACGTCGTCCACGGTTCCCTTGAGCCGACCACCGGGATTCCGGCTGCCGATGTGAAACGGCTTCTTCGTGCGAATCGTCTCGGTCAGGCCGTTCTGCTGGATGTCCCACTTCTGCGGTTGGCCATCGACATAAATCGCAATTCCTGCTGCCTTCGACGAACCGTCGTAGGTAGCGCAGATGTGATGCCAACTGTCGGATTTGATTGGCTGTTTGGTGCGAACCTTGATCGCATTCTCCGGCCACTTGTGGACAATGTGCACCTCAACGTACCCGCCGCTTAAAAGCAAATCGTAGCCGCGAAAACCGTCGGCATCGTCCATGCGGGCAACGACCGCACCGGACGGCTTCGGACCGGCGGAGACCCAGCTGCCGTACGAGAATTTGTCGGTCCGCTCGAAATCAGCCCCGCCTGCCAACTCGACGAAATTGCTTCCATCCAGTTTCAAACCCTGGCCGAACCGTGCGGGTACCCACTGTGGTTTTCCTTTGATCTTGCCGACGCGTTTGGCATCAACTTGATCCTTGACGGTATCGCCTTTGCCTTCATCGAGAGTGAAATGCAGCAGGGGATCACTGGGCAGTTGGTCTAATGAACCGGCAACTGCTGCGGCGGCTTGATCCTTCACCCACTGCTGGAAGGCCGGTTCAACCGACGCGCGGTGATCGGAAACGCTCTTCTCCTGCGCTGCAAGCTTCAGCCTCAAACCGGGCAGCTGTTTTTCCTTTTCCGGATCGGGAATATCCAGTTTCGGTGCTGCGTTTCCTCCGCGGGTTTGCATGCCGGCGTCGGCACTGACGTTGAAGAATGAATAAAACCGGTAGTACTCTTCCTGCGAGATCGGATCGAATTTGTGATCATGGCACTGGGCACATTCCATGCTCATACCCAGCCAGGCAGTTGAAGTCGTCTTCACACGATCGACGGCGTATTCGACACGATATTCTTCGGCGATCGCGCCGCCTTCATCGGTGGTGCCGTTGTTGCGATTGAAACCGGATGCCAGCCGCTGTTTCAACGTCGCATTCGGAATCAAGTCGCCCGCCAGTTGTTCGATGGAAAACTGATTGAACGGTTGGTTTTCGTTGTACCGGTTGACGATATGATCCCGCCAGGCCCACATGTCGCGGGGTCCGTCGGCGTGAAACACGCTGGTGTCGCCGTACCGTGCCAAATCAAGCCACATCAATGCCATGCGTTCGCCGTAGTGACGCGACTTCAACAGGCGATCGACCAGTTTTTCGTAGGCGTTAGGAGACGTGTCGTTGAGAAACGCATCGACTTCTTTCGGAGTTGGTGGCAGCCCCGTCAGGTCGAAGCTTAAACGGCGGATCAACGTATGCCGTTCGGCTTCGGAAGACGGCTTGAGCCCCTCATCGTCCAGGCGTTTGAGGATGAAATGATCGATCGAATTGCGCGGCCACTTCGCGTTCGAGACTGTTGGAAACTTCGAGCGTACGGGCGCAACGAACGACCAGTGATCGACCCACTCGGCTCCCTGTTCGATCCACTGCTTGATTAACGCAATTTGTTTCGACGTGAGTTTCTTGTTCGAGTCGGCCGGCGGCATCTTCAAGTCGGGGTCGTCGGTGGTCATTCGCTGCCAGGCTTCACTTTGATCGAGATCGCCCGCCTTGAAGGCGAACGTTCCATCGCGATCGGCGAATGCCTGCTGTTTCAAATCGAGACGCAAACCAGCTTCCCGGTGCTTGTCATCCGGGCCGTGACATTGAAAGCAATTGTCAGAGAGAATCGGACGAATGTCCCGGTCGAACTGCAGCGGTTTCGATTGCGCGAAGACCGAATCGCCGAACAGCATCGCGGCGCAGAATGCGACTACCGCAAGAGAGACCGGAAGCGCGAGATCGAACACCGTTTTTCGGCAGCGGGCTATTTTCATGAGATCACCTGAATTGCACGCACCTGATACCGGTGGCTGGGCGAAGCGTCGAAGCGGAATGAACAATCGCGCTGGTTTTGGCGTTTCCGTGAAGGCAAAACGGGCGGAAACCAAGGAGGGAATCACTCACTCTCTTATACCCGCGCCAGTCGGCCCCGTCCAGAAACCGAAGGTTGACGGGTGCCACTGGCGTGTCGCCAGTGTTTTCTGTGTTGCACTGGCGACACGCCAGTGGTACCCAACCTATCCGACCGGGTACTGCTTTGTCGCATCAAGAACCGCCCGGGAACAAGTTTTCGGACGCCAAATCGACAACCGATCAACTTCGGTGGCTGGAATGACAGCCAAAATTGTGTATAAGAATGGTAAGAAATCTGGCCGCTGCAAACATCGGCCGTTACAAATCGCGAGTCTCTGCTGCGGTTGATGCCAACCGATGCGTTTGAGGATGAGTCGATGCAAGCCTTCTTCGACAGTCTGGTCAATTTACTACTCGCCGGTTGCAATGTCGTCGTCGAATTTTGCCAACTGGTCGGCGACGGTGTACTACTGGGATTGCTGGCGTGGATTGTGTTCTGGACGTTTGCCGTCAACTGGGTCAAGTTTCGGGAAATGCTGCTGAACGGCGGCTGCGTCGGATTGTTTCTCATTGGCGTGGCAGCCGTGCTGGTGTGGGCCAACATTTCCCCGCCCGCCGGCGGAATACATAGTTTGCTCGGCTTGGAACTCAGCAATTACTCCGGCAAGATCGTGTACGTTACCGCCTTATATTGCATCATGTTCTTGTGCGGCTCGGTGCAATTGTCGGGCTTTTGCGCGAGCTGCTGCCAGTTCGAGGAAGACGAAGCGGCCGAATCGGAATCGCACGCCGCGTCGCATTGAGTGTGCGAGAACTCGGTCAGATCCAGCCGGCATCCATCGCAGCAAGTTGCTGTACGACGCCGTTTGACTTGGATCCCGATCCCGACAGGCGAAACAGCCGCCGCGTCGGACCTTCGATCTCGATGTCGATTCGCAGCAGATCGTCGGGCAGAACGTCGCCGACACGATCTGCCCATTCGATCAGGCAAATTCCCTGCGAAGCCATCAATTCGTCGGCACCCAGTTCCAGAAACTGATCCGAGTCGCGCAGCCGATATGCGTCGATGTGAAAGATGGGCAGCTTCCCATCGTATTCCTGAATCAACACGAATGTCGGGCTTGTCACGTCCTCGCGGTCAATACCGAGTGCAACCGCAATCGCCTGCACCAATCGTGTCTTGCCGGCCCCCAAATTCCCCATCAAGGCCACCACACAGCCCGGCTGGAATGCCGCGGCAAGAGCCTCTCCCAGGCGAATCGTGTCGGCTTCGTTGTTGGAGGCAAACTGCAGGGTTTTCGGTTTTTTGTCAGTCATGGGGACTCGCGATTTGATGAATTCCGGGGCCAGACGGGTTGGCCTCATCGCACAAGTACGATATTGGATTGCGAAACCTTTTCAACAGGGAATGCCCGCAGCCTTGGTTCCGTTACATCGAGGCTGATATAATCCGACCGTGGTAATGCCGTCGTGGCGTGACCGGAACGCCGATTTCGCGTTTTTCGAATTGATTCCAGCGGAGGCTCTTAGAGTATGGCCAAAGAAGAGGCCATTCAAGTCGAAGGGAAAGTCGTCGAAGCACTGGCAAACACCCAGTTTCGTGTCGAGTTGGACAACGGACACTTGGTGCTGGCCCATGTCGCCGGAAAAATGCGGAAGCACTTCATTCGCATTGTCCCCGGAGACCAGGTTGTCGTCGAAGTGTCGCCGTACGACCTGAATCGCGGTCGCATCGTTTATCGCGAGCGCTAACCGGTTGTGGACGCTGCCGATACCGGTGCGTCCTTTCTCTGTGCGAATCCCGCTCCCCCTTTGCGTCTTTGACGACGGGATCGGTGCGTCTGCACACAACGGCGAAAAAGAACGGACTTCTGCATGCCAGATGACTCTCACGGCGAGGAACCCACGAGCCTGCCGCGCGTTCGGCTGGTTACCGATGGTGCTTGCCGCGGCAATCCTGGACCGGGCGGGTGGGCGTGCATCTTGAAGCATCCGGCCACCGGTACGGAAAAGGAACTGTCCGGCGGTCTCGCCGAAACAACCAACAATCAGATGGAACTGCAGGCCGTCATCAGTGGTCTGGAGGCGCTGACCACCCGCTCGCAAATTGAAGTGGTGACCGACAGCGAGTACGTCGCCAAAGGCTGCACGCAGTGGATGCCGGGCTGGAAGGCAAACGGCTGGCGTCGCCGCGAGGGCAAGAAGTTCAAACCGGTCAAGAACGAAGAGTATTGGCGCAAGCTCGACGAGTTGCTGCAACGGCACGCGGTGCGTTTTACGGTCGTCAAGGGTCACAGCGGACACGAGGAGAACGAACGCTGCGACGAACTGGCAGTCGAAGCAGCCGTAAGAATCCAGAGCGGAGTCGATGACGGCTGAGCCGCACGCACAAGACGCGATCGTTTTTAACGCAAAGATGCAAAGGACCGCAGAGGATCGCAAAGAAAGAAGACGACGAGAGCATAGGAGCCTGAAGCGCAAGCGAAGGAGCATCACGATTGATCGACGAATCTTTTTGCTCCTTCGCTTGCGCTTCAGGCTTTTATTTGTGGTCCTCTGAAGAAACCTCTTGCATACTTTTATCCTGCGAAAGCACTCTGACTTTTTTAACTTTGCGCTTCTTTGCGGCCCTTTGCATCTTTGCGTTAAAATCGAGCGTGCAAAGTGCGTTATTCGCCGTCGAGCCGAATTGGGCTTGGGTGCGCATGGAGCGAGCGATACGATGGATTCTGTTGTTCCGTCCATATAGAGTGCGTTCGAAAGGTGACTTGTCCCATGCTGCGCGAACGAACTAAATTTGCATCGGTCGCAAATTACACCGCATGCATTCTGCTGTTTTCGGATATCACAGCGGTCAATGCACAAGACGATGACGCGCTGACCGCTGCGCGCAATCTTCAGCGAGCGTTTACGAAGACAATCGAGGAGGGCGAGAAATCAGTCGTCGGCGTTGCCCGCTTCAAATCGACCGATGGGCGACGCGAGCCGAGCGGACTGCCGCCGGAAAATTTTGTACCCAACGAGTTCGGTTCGGGCGTTCTCATCACCGACGGTCGGCCCGGACGCAAACCGGTTGTGTTGACGAACTATCATCTGGTGCGAGGCGGACCGGTAGCCGACGCGCCGTCTGATGCGGGCGTCTCAGACATCCTCGTGCGATTTTACGACCGCCGCCGCACACGCGCATCGATTATCGCTGCCGATCCGCGGAGTGATCTTGCCGTTCTTCGGTTGGAATTGGGCGGCACAGAAATCAGGCCATCGAGCCTCAAACCGTTCAAACTGCAGACGGCCAATTCGTTCAAGAAGGGAAATCTGGTTGTCACGCTCAGCAATCCCTACGCTCAGTCGCGCGACGGTTCGGCTAGCGCCGGATGGGGGATCATCAGCAACATCGGCCGTCGCCTCGATCGCAGATCCCTGCCGGTCGCTAATCCGGAAGAAGCACTCAGGCAGGAAACGATCCATCATTTCGGTACTCTGTTACAAATCGATGCGCGACTGAATCTCGGCGCAAGCGGTGGAGCGTTGTTGAACCTCGACGGTCAACTCATCGGCATTACAACGTCGCTGGCGGCGCTCGATGGTTACGAGAAATCGGCCGGCTTTGCGATCCCCTTCGACAAGCCGACGCGGCGTATCATCGGTTCGCTGATTGACGGTTACGAGGTCGAGTACGGCTTTCTGGGAGTCGGCCCGACGACCGCCACCGAGGAGATCATGCGAAACATCTCTGCAAAGTTTGAACAACCGACGGCAGCTCGTATTCTGAAAGTGGTGGCCAACTCGCCGGCTGACGTCGCCGGACTCGCCGCCAGAGACATTGTCCTCAGCGTCAAAGGTATACTTGTGTATAATCAATACGACCTGATGCGCGAGGTCGCGTTGCTTGGCCCTGGCTCCACAGTCCCGCTTCGTATCTGGCGGGAACGAATACGCAAGGAACGAACGCTGTTGGTCAAGCTGGGGAAATGGCCGGTGATGGATGACGAGGGAATCATTGCCACGCGTTCACGACGGCCACCTTGGCGCGGTTTGTCGATAGATTATCCCACGGCCCGATCAAAGCACCTGCCATATCAACTCGACCGATACCACCAGGCCGTTCTCGTGACAAAGGTTGCCGACGACAGCATCGCTGCCGGACAGAAAGTGGGCATCAAGGCGGGTGATTACATCACGCACTTGAACAAGGATCCCGTGACAACACCGGCCGACTTCGAAAAGCTGGTGTCTAAGCTATCCGGTCCTGTCACGCTGAATCTGGCGGATGGTCGCCGCATGGTTCTACCGGCGCAATAACAATTTCCGCGATCCTGCGACAACAATCGGCTGTGCCCGATGCGCCCCATGTCCGCAATGACCCACCTCTGGTTTTCACGGGGATGATCTCATGTTTTTGCGGATTTTTGTGTTTTTTGTGGCCAATCTCGCCAATCTCAAGGTCTTACCGTTGATGACACAATGAAAACTCCTCACCCTGTGTCATTAACGTTTCGCCTCATTTTTCTACCCTCTGCCACTTTGTGCCTTTGCCCCTCTGAACCTTCCCCCTTCCATTCGAGTCATTCCTTTAACCACTCACCGCTGGCAACCGTTCTTCTCTCAACTTTTCACTCCTGGCAATCGTTCTATGAAAACTGATGAACTCCGCGAATGTTACCTCGAATTCTTCGAGTCCAAAGGGGCGATCCGTCGGCCCAGCGATCTGGTCGTACCCAAGGACGATCCAACCGTGCTGTTTACTCCGGCCGGCATGAATCAGTTCAAGGAACAGTTTCTCGGCGTCGGCAAGCTCGATTTCACCCGCGCCACCACCTGCCAGAAATGCCTGCGGACCGGCGACATTCAGAACGTTGGTGCCACCGCCTATCATCATACGTTCTTCGAAATGCTGGGGAACTTTTCGTTTGGCGATTATTTCAAACGCGAAGCAATTCACTGGGCCTGGGAATTCCTGACCGACAGCAAGCGGCTCGGCCTCGATCCCTCGCGGCTCTCGGCAACGGTTTACCACGAAGATGAAGAGGCCTACACAATCTGGCGGGATGAAATCAAACTGCCAACCGACCGCCTTCGCCGCGACGACGAAATGGAAAACTTCTGGCCGGCCGGCGCACCGACTCACGGCCCGGACGGCGTTTGTGGTCCCTGTAGCGAAATCTTCTATCATCCTCCCGGCGGACACGAAGAAGTTGAAATCTGGAATCTCGTCTTCACGCAGTTCAATCGCGTCGGCAATCCGCCCGACAACTTGCGTCCGCTGCCCAAGAAAAACATCGACACCGGCATGGGGCTGGAACGGACGGCAGCGGTGTTGCAGGGGGTCGAAAGCAACTTCGAAATCGATTCTCTGAAACCACTCTGCCTCGCTGCAGCCGAAGCCGTGGGGCAGAAATACGAATTCGCGTCGTCGCAGGGGCGGCCATTGCGGCGAATCGCCGACCACGTACGTGCCGTCACTTTTTGCATTCACGAAGGTGTCCAGCCGGGAAGCGAGAAGGAAAGCTACGTCGTTCGCCGACTGCTTCGTCGGGCCGTGTTGGAAGGTTATCTGCTCGGCCATCAGGATCCGTTCCTCCATCAATTGGTGCCGATGGTCAACGAGCTGATGAAGAATCCTTATCCGGAACTCGCCAAAACAGCAGAGTCCGCCATCGAGGTCATTCGCGATGAAGAGACGCAGTTTCTCAGCGTCGTCGAACGTGGAGTGGAAAAGTTTGATCGGATCGTCGATCGACTCGGGTCTTCCAGCGGCTCGGTCGTCTCCGGCGACGATGCTTTCGATCTGCATCAGACAGAAGGGTTCCTGATCGAACTGACGCAGGCGATGGCCGCCCGCAAAAATCTGTCGGTCGATATGGATCGCTTCAACGCACTGATGGACCAACACAAACAGGGCAGCGGCAGCGGGGCCTTTCTCGATGCTGTGATGGCCGAAGGTCCGTTGGATGCAATCCGCAAAACGTCCGGCGGGACGGAGTTTGTCGGCTATGAAAGCACTCAGGCCGACGCCAAGATCGTCGGCATTATTGCCGAGAAACGTCTCGTCGCGGAGTTGACCGAAGTGGGGAAAGCTCACCCCGTCGCCGTTGTCATCGACAGCTCTCCGTTTTACGGCGAAGCGGGCGGGCAGGTCGGCGATACCGGTCGGATCGTCGGCGACAACTGCGATTTCGAAGTCATCGACACGCAGCGCGACGGCGAGTTGTTGCTGCACGTCGGACATTTGAAAAGCGGGAAGTTGGAAGTGGGATGCAAAGTCACCGCGTCTGTCGATGACGAACGCCGGGCCGGAATCCGTCGCGCGCACTCGGCGACCCACCTGCTGCACCATGCGCTACACCAGACCGTGGGAGAAAACGCAACGCAACGCGGCTCGAAGGTCGAGCAGGATGCGCTGCGGTTCGACTTCGCACACCGGCAAGCGCTGTCACAGGATGAAATTCGCCAGGTGGAGGACGAAATCAATTCCCGCATCGCCGAAGGTGCCGACGTTTCGACACAACTGATGGATCTGGCCGCAGCACGCGAGGCGGGAGCAATGGCGTTGTTCGGCGAGAAATATCCCGACCGCGTTCGCGTCGTCCGCATCGGCAAATTCAGCACCGAATTGTGCGGCGGTATCCACCTGTCGAATTCCGGGCAGGTTGGATTGTGCAAAATCATCAGCGAAGAACCGGTCGCCAAAGGCGTGCGGCGAATTACTGCACTGACCGGCCCCCGCGCACTGGCCAACATTCGCGAAACAGAAAATCTGCTGAAAGAACTGGTTGTGCAGCTCAAGACACCGCAACCACAGGATCTCCCGCGGCGGATCGCCGTGCTGCAGGATGAATTGCGCACGGCCAAACGCGAACTGGCCAAACAATCCAGCCAATCGGTTTCGGGCGTCGTCGATGAATTGATTCAGGCGGCCGATGAAATAGGCGGCGTGCGGATCATCACGCATCTATCCGACTCCGGCAGCCGCGACACTCTCCGCGATTTCGCCGACCAACTCCGTGGAAAGGTGGACTCCGTCGCCTTGTTGCTGGGTACGGCCGTCGATGGCAAAGTCGCATTAACTGCAGCGGTCAGCAAAGACCTCGTTAAGCGGGGAATCAAAGCATCCGACTGCATCAAGGTGGCGGCCAAACTTGTCGGCGGCGGCGGTGGCGGACGGCCCGACTTGGCCGAGGCCGGCGGCAAGAATCCCGACAAGCTGCCCGAAGCACTCGCAGCCGGCGCCGAGTTCTATCGGGAAAAACTGCAATAGCCTGGGTTTCGTGATCCGGAAGCTGTCCGTTTCCGTTGTCTGAATGGAAGCGCCACGGATCTCCGAGAGAAATCTCCGATCCGAATCTACCTAAACGGGCTTTTCGCCGACCAAGCGATTACGATGGAGGCTTCCGGCCGTTCTGCACGTGAAACGTTTATTCTCGCGATCCCGCAGCGGAGAAGCAATCGATGCCAATCGAGTTCGACTGCCACGTTTGCGGCCGGCTGCTGCGAACCTCCGAAGATAAAGCCGGACGGACGGCCAAGTGTCCCGGCTGCGGAGAGGCGGTGGCAGTCCCCGTTCCCGTTGAGGAACAGGCTGAAGAACCGGTGGCCGAAGAAACAGACGATAACGTCGCTGCAGAAGATGCGACCGCTGAAGAAAACGGCATCAACGGCACAGACGACACCCGCAGCGCACACGATCACTCCGCCGCCGAAAATGCTCCGTTGGCCATTTCGCGGCGGACACGTGGGTCGAAGATTTGCCCCGTCTGCGGCGAAACGATTAAAGCCGTGGCAATTCGGTGCCGGTACTGCGGTGAAGATGTGGCCGAGGTGGAGCAGTTGCCGCAGACCCTCGAATTCGGCGAGGTCTTCTCGGCCAGTTGGAAACTCTTTTCCGACGACCTGGGCCTGCACATTGGCGCGATGTTCATTGTTGGCCTTATCAGCCTGGTCGTCGTTGGCGTCGGCGTTTTTTTTTGGACTGGTCGCAATCGCAGCTGTCACTAACGGCGGGGGCGATCCAGGCTTGGCAATTGTTGTCCTCATCGTCGTCGTGACAGTCGTGGTGCTGGTCGCCACGGCGGTGCAAGTTCACCTGACGGCAGGCTACAACATCTTTCTGCTCAAGTCGGTCCGCGGCGAACAGCCTGAGATTTCCGACTTGTTCTCCGGCGGCCCCTACTTCCTGCGGATGTTGGCCAACCACATCGTGTTCAATCTGCTGGTGATGGTCGGATTGCTGATGTGCTACGTGCCGGGCATCCTGCTGATGCTGTGGTCGTATTCATTCGTGGTGGTCGATGAGAATCGCCCGGGGCTGGAATCGCTGCGACGCGCCAAAGCCCTCATGGAAGGAAACTGGGGACCAGTGTTTGTGTTGATGCTGGTGTCGGGGCTGATTTACCTGGGTGCCAGTTCCGTCTGTGCGTTTGCCCCACTTTTCGTTTTGCCGTGGATGATGATTATGCATGCCGTTATTTATTGCCGCCTCACCGGACAAAGAACGGCTGAAGAGTAAACACGGCACCGCAATCTTTGGCAATTTGGCATAGGGAGAAACGCGCTTTGTCGATTGAATTCAATTGTCACGTTTGCGGCAAACTGCTGCGCACCAGCGACGACAGAGCCGGAAGAACGGCCAGTTGCCCAGGATGCGGCGAAGCGCTGACCGTCCCCGGCGCGACCGACGACGAAGACAGCTATCGGCTGCAGAATGAATCGGTAGATGAACACGAAGAATCAGATGATCGGGGATTCGACGACTACGAAGACGAGAGTCCGGCGACCGATCGTACCGAGTCATCCGGTCGAATGCGCGACTGCCCCATGTGCGGTGAACAAGTCAGCGCGAAAGCGACGCGTTGCCGCTACTGCGGCGAGAGTTTGGGTCGAGGGCGTTCGGGCCGTCGAAATAATACGACCGACTCGAGTCTCGCCGTCATTTCGCTGGTATTCGGCATCGTGAGTATCGTTTTCACCCTCTGCTGCGCTTGCATCAGTTTGCCATCCGCCGTCACGGCAGTCATCACCGGCTTCGTCGCGCTCAGCCGCATCAACGCGGGCGTGGCCGATGGCAAGGGGATGGCCATCGGCGGCATCGTCTGCGGCGCAGTCGGCCTGCTGTTGTTCGGCGGCATGATCCTGCTGCAAGTCGGATTGAATATGGGTAACATGCAGAATTTCAATTTCTAGCTGGACGCCGACGTTACGTCATCCCGCATGCGGCCGAGACTTTTCAACATGAAACGATTCCACCAGTTCTTGTTTGCCGTGTCGCTCGTGGCGTTGTGTTGGCTTGCGATGATGGCCGTTCACGAACTGGGCCATGTTGTGGGCGCACTGGTTACAGGTGGATCGATTGAGCGGGTGGTGCTTTATCCGCTGGCGATTTCGCGAACCGATGTCTCACCGAATCCGCATCCTGCGATTGTTGTGTGGCTTGGCCCGATTTTTGGCGCAATTCTGCCACTGGCATTGTTCGCGGCTTTCCCCCGCCGCCTCACCGTGCTGCGCAATGTCTCCCGGTTCTTTGCCGGGTTTTGCCTGATCGCCAACGGTGCCTACATTGCGTATGGTGCTGTTGACGGCGTTGGCGATTGCGGCGAAATGTTAAGCAACGGCACACCACAGTGGGTCATGTTCGCATTCGGGGCGATAACCATTCCGCTGGGGCTGTCTGTATGGCACTCATTGGGATCGCTGCATCAATTCATCAACAACCCGCCGGTCATCAGGCAGCGGACGACCTATCTGGTTGTCAGCGTTTTGCTGTTGGCGGTGGTCTTGGGTTTCACACTCTCCCCGCGTTAAAGGCAGCTATAAAAGCCTGAAGCGCCGACCGCTGGCACGAAACCACTTCCCACACGACGCTTGCGCACTTTACGGATTCAATTTGTGAATCGTATTGTGAATCTTTCCGCGAATTGGCTTGCCGGCTGACGATTGCACTTCGTAACTGATCTCCATGCACCAGGTGGGTGCGATGTCGGGAAGTTGCAGAAAGACCTGCTTGCCATCCTTTGACACCGTTGCGGAAGTCACTTTCAGCGAACGCTCGTTGTAGTGCTTCGATCCGTAGCCGGCCGTCCGTTTGAGCGACCAGACCTTGACCGAATAATTCTTCGGATTACGGGCCGATGCCGCGTCGAGTTTGTCGGTGAAGGTGACCGCCATCCCGTTTTTTCGGGCGCTGAGGCCAACCGGCAAATGCGCCGGCTTGCCGGTATATCGCAGACGATACAGGCCGCCCGGCTGTGTTTGGCTGCCAGCCCAGGCGAACATTCCGCACAGATACAATTGCCCGTCGGCCGGGTGAAAGCGGCCGCGCATCACACCGGTGGGAAATCGCGGAATCGGCAACGCGCACATGCCGCCCTGCTTTTGGCCGTCAATTTCTTCGTGCGGCACAACATACACCTGGCCGTAGCCGTAGGAGAGATTCAGCAGCTTGCCATCGAGCGCACCCCACCGTGGACTATCGACCCACAACAATTCCGCGGGTGAACGGTCGAATGCATTCGTGATCCAGCAAAGCGGTTGCTGCATCGCCTCGTCCGACGAATCGGTGACGTCGTGATAGCCGAACATATTGCCGTAGAACCCGCCCTCTTTCACCCAGTTGATACGGTTCTTCGGATTCCAGTGGCCTTCCTGATCGGTCACGATGAACGTGCCGTCGGGGTTGATGCAGACACCATTGGCAGCGCGAAAGCCGTTGGCAACAATGTCGGTCCGCGAGCCATCGCGACTCACCCGCAATAACGTGCCGTGATGCGGCACCAACGCCTTGAGCGCATGCCGGGCCGATTTTGCGTAATAGAAATTGCCCTCTTTATCGGTCTGCAGACCCATCGCGAATTCGTGGAAGTGATCGGTCACTTGATGATCGTTGTTGAAGTTTTCGAAGTGATCGATTTCCCCGTCACCGTTCAGGTCGTGCAGAATGCAGATCTGATCGCGACAGGTGATGTAGATTTCCCCTTGAACGATCTTCACGCCCAACGGCTGAAACAAACCGGACGCGATCCGTCGCCATTTGAGCTTGATGCGGCGGTCGTCGCTTCCCGCAGGAGTACTGTCTGGAAGCTGTTTGAGGCCGCTGACTCGCCAAATGCTGCCGTCCCACGCGCAGACGATGGCTTCGTTTCCGTCCGGCGTGAAATCGAAGCCGGTCAGCCGCATCCGGCAGAACCAGGGATTGTCGGTTGGCCGCTGGAGCACATCGATGGCAAACGGTCCGTCGTCAGCACCAAGAATCGCCTCGCTCTCCAACTCCTGCGGCCACCGCGCCGGCCCGCCGCCGGTGTACGCGGCTAAATCGCGATCGGGCGTGTCGAGAACGACAGCTTCGACGAGCGGCGCGAGTTCGCCGGGTTTATCAATCGATGCGAACCACACAGTCAACCGCAACGGATCGCGGCCGGCGGGAATTCTCAATCGCAGGTCGCCGTTGTCGGCTGACCATTTCAGCCCCTCGGTATTGCCGGCGGCACCGGCGACGGTCCAACCTGTTGCCGCCTGCGACGACGTGCTGCCGGTTGTTTTGCCGACGACGAGTTTGCCGTCGTGTTTGTAACCGCTTCTATCGAGGATGATGTTGTTTTTGCCGGTGGTGAGATCCCAATGTGCGGCAAGCGCATCGGATTTCAGCGGCTTCGATTTGGCGACTGCCTCGACGTCGCCCGCCGAAAGTACGGCGTTGTAAAATCGAACCTCGGGGATCTCGCCCTTGAAGAACGTTGGGTTGGGAAAATTCGCTGCCGTGTATCCGATTCGCACGACTGGCTTTTTGAGCGGGGCTTTTCGTTTGAGCGTGCCGGTACGTTGTTCCGGCTTGCCGTCGATGTAGAAGCGGATCTCGCCCGTCTTCTGTTTGTAGCTGAACGCCACGTGATGCCATTTGCCGTCGGCGACGACGCGTTGCCCTTGAAAGGCACCCACCCAGCCGACATCGACTGCAAGGCGTCCGCCGCGAATGAACCACGTCAACCCGTTCGGAACCCACTTCGGAGTGTCGTCGGTTTGGGCAAGAATGGTGCCGTTGGTTTTCGTCTTGATGCGGGCGGTGACGGTGAAGTCACCCGTTTTCAAGTTGATGCCCTTGGTGTTGCCGACTTCCAATCGCGTGCCGCCGTTGAATTGCGACGCGTCGGCAGCCGTTTCAGTCTTGGGTTTGCTGGCCACAGATTGCGGACCAAACAGCGCGACGTCTCCCTGCATGACGAGCTGCGTGCCAGGTTGGTCGCGGTGCGCAACTTGTAGCAGCAGATCGCCATCACCGGGGCCGATGTTCAGCGTCCGCGTGAAGACCGGCTGTGGAGTCGATGTCACAACTCCGGGCATTTCGAGCAGTCGGGTTTCCCCAACGGTGTACTCCATAATCGTCTGCTGCCCGTAATAGTACATGCCCTTGTAGTGCGCCCACTTGCGTGGAAGCGGGCCGTACTTGCGGTCGTCGCGACCGACAAATCGCACGTCGTCGAAGCTGCCATCGTCCGGGCGTCCCCATCCCGGCCCGGTTGGGTTCGCAAGATGAACCGCCCCCTTGACGCGCGGATGAATGTTGTGGCGGCCATTGAAGTTGATCCCGTTCCAGTCGGAAAATCCGTCACCACTCCAAGCCGCTGAAACGCGCAGTGTGTCGTAATCGAACAACATCCAGTAGCGGCCCTGCGAGACACCACCCGGCCCGGCATCGAGACGGACGGCGTTGCCCTTGTAGGCAAAGTTCTTTCCGTCGTTGCCCACTTCGAGCGTCATCACCAGATTCGGGCCGTAGTCCATTTGCTCCCAGGGAAGAATGTTTGAAGGTTCCGGACCGCGGGTATCGCCCTTGGGCAGACCGGCCAGATACTTCGGCTCGATAAGAAAGAGTTGCGACGGATTATGTGTCTTGAGGTACGCTTGCCGCACGTAGTGAATGACGTCGTACTTTTGCTGCGGCACCATCCAGGTTTGCGGTGCCATCATGCCGAAACCGCGCGTGAGCGTTTGGTACATGGTGTGGGGATCGCTGCCGTTCTTGAATTTTCCCGATGCAAACCGCAACGACGTGGGCAGCGAACCGGGGCGGTCGTGCGTGCCGTGACAATTGATGCAGAGCCGATTGTAAATTGCTTCGCCGCGTTTGAACGAATCCTGATCGAGGCTGCTCAACATACCGACATGATCGATGTGCTTTTCGTATTCGGGAAGCGGTCGCGCTGCGAACAATGCTGGCGGCGGTTCCAGTTCACGCACACGCGCAGCACCGCCGTCTCGAATCTCGATGAGATAACGAATCAAGTCGAGAAACTGTTGCCGGCTCGCCAACAGATTGACCTGCCCGGCCGGCATGATCGACAGTTTGCCCGGCAACTGTTCCTCGATTTTACTCTTGGGAATTTTGATAAGCAGCCCGTTTCTCGACGGATCGCGCAGTGTCAATTCCTTCTTGCCGTCTTTGACGAGCAGACCGATGATCGTCTTGCCGGCCGTTGTGACGACGGTGATCGGTTCGAATCCCTTCTTGATGATCTTCGAGGGATTCAAGACTGATTCCACGATGTGGGCGTCGGTTGTCTTCTCGGTCGGTTTTGCCAAATCCGGACCGAGTGGATTGACAACCTTTCCACCGAGATGACATTTCCTGCAGGCCAGATACGGCTGATAGAAAATGATGGCTCCCCGCCGCGCATCGCCGAATTGACGTGCCGTTCGGGCAAGTTCCGCCGGGTCTTCTGCCATGAGGCGTTGTTCGAGAGACTGTGCCTGCGTGGTCTGCCCATCACCCAGCAACAACCCGACGAGTCCAGCCAGGACAATCCAACGGTTGAGATTCATATCGAGCGTCCGTTGATTTATATGAGTATCGACAAAACTAAAGATGTGCGACGTCCGCACTTAATCGTACCGCGCTGACGCTCTGCTCGCGACTGAATGATGCAGGCCGCTCGATCCCACGGGGCGCTGCCCGTGGGATTTGCGGCGCGACATTCATAGCTCGAACTGCCGGGTCACTCGTCATTCGATGACGTTGTTTGCCGAATATGCTACAATTTCTGTGATCAGTCGAGTGCCATCCGCATTACGACCGATACCAAACTGGTGATGGAGGAATTTCGCGTATGCCGTCTCGTCGTCAGCTTTCACACAATCACACGTTAGGCATTGGCCGACGTGAAGTGCTGCAGGTTGGGTATTCCGGCTTGCTGGGCGCTGGTTTGCCCGCGATCCTGTCGAATCAGGCACAGGCAGCGAAGGCGAGGGGTTCCGCCGCCAATCAGCCGAAGAAGCCAAAATCGGTACTCATCGTCTTTTTGACAGGTGCCCCCAGTCATCACGATACATTCGACATGAAGCCGGACGCTCCCGTCGAAATTCGCGGAGAGTTCAAGCCGATCGCAACGTCGGTCCCCGGCGTTCACTTTAGCGAGCATATCCCGCAGCTTGCAAAACGGGCGGACAAGTATGCCGTCATCCGGACACTCTCGCACAGCGACAACAATCACTTAATGTCGACGCATCACCTGCTCACCGGAAATAAGCAGCCGGGAGCGTTCTTCGATAAAGTCGCATCGCGCGACGATTGGCCCTGTTATTCGTCGGCCTGTGCGTATCTGCGGCCACGTCGCGACGGAATTCCCAGCGGCGTCAACCTGCCGACGTTTCTGCTTCAGGGGCCGCTCACCTGGCCCGGACAACACGCCGGATTTCTCGGTCCGAAATACGACCCGTGGCAAATCACCGGCGACCCGAACAAGAAGGACTTTCGTGTCGAAAGTTTGACGTTGGCCTCGGGCATTGATGTTTCCCGGTTGGAAAAACGCCAGGAATTATTGGCCGAAGTGAACCGGCAGCAGCGACGGATCGGTGAAGTGGCCGAAGCGCGACGGTTGTCGGACGATCAACAACTCGCGTTTTCCATCCTCACATCGAGCAAACTCGCGCAGGCATTCCAACTGAATCGCGAATCAGACGCGATGCGCGATCATTACGGCCGACACACCACGGGGCAATCGCTGTTGCTGGCGCGACGACTGGTTCAAGTTGGCGTGCCGGTTGTGCAGGCGAATATTGGCCGCGTGCAAAACTGGGACAGTCACAGCAACATTTTCCCCACCTTGAAAAACCGTTTGCTGCCGCCGCTCGATCAGGGAGTGGCGGCGTTGCTCGACGACATGGAGTCGCTGGGTCTGCTCGATGAAACCTTGGTTGTGATGCTCGGCGAATTCGGCCGCACGCCGAAGATTAACAAAGGCAAAGGCCGCGATCATTGGGGTCCCTGTTTCTTCGGACTGTTCGCCGGTGCCGGTGTCCAGGGCGGACAAGTCATCGGCAAGTCCGATGCAATCGGCGCCTATCCTGTCACCAGGGCCTATTCGCCAAACGACGTCGGCGCAACCATCTACGGCGCGTTGGGAATTCCGGCGGAAGCCATTGTCCGCGACCGCCTGAACCGCCCAGCTATGCTAAACACCGGGACGGTGATCGAACCGCTGTATACCGGCGCCGCAAGCTAGTTTTCGCCGTTGGGTGGCGAGATGCATTTTGTTGAAGCGGCATTTCACTCGGGGGAGGCGGCGAAGCCGCACGAAAACCCAAACCGACAGCTTGCTGTCGTCGTGCGGCCTATCGCTTGCTACGGCGTGCGCGAATGTGTGCAGCAGGAATTGTGCCTTTCTGCAGACGTGCTGGATCGGCAAGCCTTCTCCATTCAGCCCTTCGACACTGAAGTGTCGGTTTGGGTTTTCGCGCGGCTCCGCCGCTCCGTTGAAGAATGTTGCCATCGACACGCCCCGCGAGCGGGGCGGCTAAATGCTCGCAACGACTTCCTGACATTCAACGGGACAAGAGCCAGCTGACGGCCTCGTTTGTTGGGTTCTGTCGCGCCGACGATGTGACACTGTTAGCCTGACCGGCAGCGCGAAATGCGGCGGTGACCACGCCGGGTGTCTTTCCGTTCTCGCCAGCCAACCAGAGTTTGTGTGGAGCGGACAGTGCAAGTAGCGCCGGCAGGTCGCCGTACTTCACCGCACCGACCAGGAATTGCGGATCGCGGTACGATGTCAGCCCGGTGAAACGGAATCCGTCGGTATCGATGGCCGCCTTGTCGATCTTGTCGCCGGCAATTGCCCGGGCAGCGGCTGCCAGTGGGCCTGCTCCGCCCACACCGATCAAATGCAAGTGTTTGGGGTTATGGTCGTCATTGCTGATCCACGAGATGACGGTCAAAATATCGTGGACGCGCCGTGCGAACAGCGTGTCGTTGTACGCAAACGTAAAGGCGGCCGCTTGACGCGTATTCGCGACCGACCGCTGCTGCTTCAACGATTGACTGTCGAGCAGGAAATCACCCTGCTGGAACAGGTCGGCAGTCACGACTGATGCGCCGCCATCGAGCAAACGAATCACTTCGTTGCGAACCTCACCCGAATCGGAAAACAGTCCGCTTTTGCCTTTCCCATCAACCCAAATCACAACGTCGCCGTTCCATTCTGTTTTGGTCGGGAACAACGAAACGACTGGCAGTTCTTCGCCCCGTGATTGCAGGCGGAGAATGTCTTTGAAGAGGATGTAACCGTTGCCTTTTTGTTTTCCGATTTTCGTCCGCTGAATCTGTTCGTGGTTCGGCAGTCCGCGGCCAATGAGTGTGTCGAACGCGGAACCGACCACATTACGGAAGCGCTGCAGCGAGGCAGCATCGGTCGGCGTTAGCGCGGCCAGTTGCTTGTCCGATTGCGCGGCCAGATATTTCGTCAGCGATCGCTCGTAGGCTTCGCCACCGGCTGGTTGGGGATGCTTGTCGTTCCAGACGGAATGTTCCGCGGCGTTCAATGGCTCGTAGTCTTCTTCGAGCACCGGATCTTTCAAACCCAGCTTGAGATGTTTGTTGAACCACGAGTACATGGTGGCCCGCGATACCGAGTTGTAGTTGTGCGGGAAGTGAAGCAATTGGCGACAATAGACGTTGTTCTTCGCTCCCAGGGTTTCATACAACTGCTGTAGCTGCGGATATCCCTTGGTCATCATGTCTTTGGTCCAGTCGTTCGCCGCCGTCATGGCTTGCGGCTTGGGTGCGAACAACGCAGCCAGTTCGACATTTCCGGTGCCAACTCGCAGCAGCGTACAGTTCTCGCAGGTGCAGCCACCCTGCATGGATGTGGAGACCATCCCGTTGGGAAACGCGGCAATCGGGCGGGGATCGATCGCGCACAGCAGAATCGTTTGTGTTCCGCCGCCACTACCGCCGGTCACCGCCATCCGTTTTCCATCGACGTCCGGAAGTTGCTCGAGGAAATCGAGGCAGCGGATCGAATTCCAGGTCTGAATTCCCATGATGCTTTGCAAACGCAATTCCGCCTGTGTGCTGAACAGCCCCCAACTTTCCTGGCTTTCAAAATCGGGCCGTCGCTCGGCGAAGCGATGCGCCAGCTGATAGGAAATTTGTGAGCTGTCGGCATAGCCGAGCATATCGAAGATAAACGTGACGCAGCCCATTCGGGCTAACTGCGCACAGCGAGCGAGCTTTGGATAACGGCCCGATTTTTCAAACCGTTCTGCACCGTCGGCAATTAACTGGCGGATTGTCTGTTCGCCGTAGTCCTGCAGCCGGCCGCCATGACCGTGGGGACAAAGGACGGCCGGACGTTTGATGCCGGTCTTGCCGTCGGCGGGGCGAAACAACAGGCCGGTTACAAAGTGGCCGGGAACGCCTTCAAAGTAGACCTTCTCGACGGTAAAGCCGGGCCGCTCAACTTTTCCGTGAATGACGGCGTTGAGCGGTGTTTTTTCCGGCGCAGGCCACAGGCCGGTGGCAACGAGAACGCGTCTGCGCAATTCGTCGGCACGCTTCTCCCAGGCCGCTTTCCCGGCGGGAACTTCAAACGGGAAATAGCCGTTCAAGTCCTTGGGAGCTTGCAGCCGTATGTCGTTGGGCTGCTGACCTTCTTTATAGACGCGCACATCGTCGGCAAATGCTGTCGGGGCGCCTGCGATCAGGAGAAAGCAAACGGCCAGAAAGAAGCTGGCGGAGGCAGCGAACGAAATTTTTCGCGTCATCGGAAATCACCCTGCGTTCAGAGGTTACTGGAGTCCTTCAAAAGCAACGGTTCATTAGAACCACATAACCGCCCCGAACACAACAGACCAACAAATGTTGCGTGCAATGGGGGGTGGGTAACGCGTTCTCGCCGGGAAGATCGGTGCGCAAAACGACTTGCTGAGTCAGTGGGCAAGCATTGGGGGGCGAGCGATACCCCTGTTCATAATCTCGGCTGATCGTCAAATAGCATTCAACAGCCTTACCGCGAAGTGGACGACCGCAATGCGGACACGAATATGCGGACTTGGAAACCATGTTGCCGCAGTCTGGGCAGTCGTCCAGATTTGCTGATCGTTTTGGTTTGGGTGGCTCCGGTTCTGCCTTGATGTCAGCCAACTCATCGTCACCCCATTCGACATCCATCGGCCCTCCAGCTTCTTCGTCTGGTTCAGGAGCGGCCAATCTAAACTCGTTCTTGCACTTGGAACACTTCACCTTCTTGCCAGACCATTCATCTTTGGCCTTGGCAATCTTTCCGCAGGTTGGACAAGTGGCCTCGAATGTCATTTGTTCTGCCCTTCGTTCACGTTGCCCATCAGGCCATCCACAATCGAAATGTGAATCGTCAAACCTCAGAAGAGTCCGGCAAGTCGGCCAACAGTGCCCGTAGCAACGGCAACAGCACTCACGATGTACACAATATGATAGATTCGCAATAGGGTCTCATCCTCACCGGCCAGCCATGCCAGCACGGGATTGGCCCGTGTGAATACATTCAGGAACTGCTCTGCCAGCTTTTTGTTCCGTTCCCGCCGACGTGCTTTTCTCTCAGGAGCTTGGGCCGCCCACTCGGCTTGACGTTGCTCTATTGCTCTCTGTCGGTCTGCTGCTCTCTGTCGGTCTGCTGCCCTCAGTCTCTCTGCATCGCCGCCATTCGAGTGACCGATTGCAGTGCTGACACATCGCTGGCCTACCGTTCAATCGTCCGCCGCAGTGAAGACACTTTTCGCGGTTGTCCACAGCGAACGCGGCGAGTAGTCCCAAGGGGCCAAGTAGAAAGCCAAGCAAGAATCCAATCCCAACAGCGTTCTTGTTCGCTCCGATGATCGCCCCGACGATTCCGCAGACGATCCAGATTCCGATGACATATTCCATGCCCCACAGCATGCCGAACAAACGATCAGAAATCAAATGAACAAGCCGCAGCCTGAATCAGACTGCGGCTCTTGATGTTCTTGGCGGCTTGTGAGCAAGTCACTTTCTTGAGTGCACCATGTAATGCGTGTTGTCATCAGGTGTGAACTGGAATGTGTCGCCTTCATCCATCGTTGAACACGCCACAAGATTGACGCAGTGGACGACTCCCGCCCGTGTGACCTTTTCAACTCGGGCCAACGGCTTGGTGACTCTCGCGTATTTGGTGGTGAGCAAGTTGCCTTTTCTGAACTTCATATGATGCTCTTCTGATTTCGTCACTCAGCCTGTTTCCGCTTTCGTCGTCGGTAGCCAATCAGACCGATGGCTCCTGTTGCGAGGAGGACAAGGCTGGATGGTTCGGGGACGGGTTCGGGGGCAGTCGTAAATTCAACGATAAGCCCGAACGACGCCACCGTTCAAGACGCAGCGTTTACTCCCAATGCCGGATCAGCATTCAAAGCGATTACGCGGGAGACTGAGTCCCCTATAATATTAAGTCCATCGAGAGCGAAATCAGTCGATGGGCTTTCTAGCGTTCGCATGTCGAGCAGCAGGTTTCCGACGGACGGATCGTAGAGAAAAGGCGTCTGGAGATTCAGAACAACATCAAAATCCTTCGGATCGCCGGTGTGGTTACTTGAGAGTGTCCATATGCCACTGAAAACCACAACATCATCGGCACCGATATTGTCTGCAAATGTCGCACTGAGACCGTCTGGCCCCTTGCTTGTCGTCGAGAGATTTACCTGAAAACTCGGAATCGTCGATGGGTCGGAATCAACAAGGCGATCTGGACGAAACGCGATTGATGTTATTAGTTCTGGGCTGGAAAGCGTACCGAATTCGGACGCAGAAAATACTTGCTGAGTCCTGATAGTCCGGCCAGCAAATGCTGGGACCAGGTTGTTTCCGTTTCCATCGACCGTCGCACTGCTGTTTGGTGCGACGATAAAACCGGCATCCGTTTGCGACACCGAAGTGCCCACGACGAAAACTAGCACGAACTGGATTAGCTTCCTCATCCCTCACATCCCCTAGACCCGCATTCCCCAGATGACTTCCTTAGCTTTGGCACAAGATTTGCGCAGTGCCCCTGCAAAACAAGGGTATTCTGCCAATTCATGCCATGCGAACCAGGGAACCCGATGGGTGATGCTAAG
>Ga0114999_10002204_pt1 | contig 26084 bp, 22 predicted proteins | sample ArcticOcean_MG_C_3_FD_89820 | JGI IMG/M metagenome (GOLD analysis project Ga0114999, IMG submission 89820) | Marine microbial communities from western Arctic Ocean - ArcticOcean_MG_CB8_126 | ecosystem: Environmental > Aquatic > Marine > Oceanic | place: Arctic Ocean: Canada Basin | collected...
CAGGAGATCGGGATTATCCGTCAAAATTGGTACCCATATACTCATCCGTTCAATCTCACCGGCCACCCGGCGATCACGCTTCCGGCGGGGTTCGCCGGGGACGGACTGCCTGTAGCGCTCCAGATCGTGGGACGCTACGCAGACGATGCGGCGGTCATAAGGGCGGCTGCGCTCTTCGAGCAGCTCCGTCCATGGGCTGACAGAACGCCAGATTTACCGGAAATATTAGACCTGTAGGAAGCGATGGACCGCAAGTCATAATGGCTGGAAACGGTGAGATGTAACATCGAGGGCATGTGGCCGCTTGGCATCAGACAAGTGAGGGCTGTTCATCCACCGGCTATACGATTGTAGGGCCCTAAGGGATCTGAAGTTCCTAGGTGATCGCGAAAAGACTATCGATCTGCAGGATGAGGCACGGACCATCACACAGGAACTCGGGATACGAGTGCTCACCAGGCGCACTCTGGCTCGGCGAGAGATTCTGCGGGCTTAGCGAGGTTGTGGGTCGAACCCGATTGGGCCTACGGAGCCATTATTCCGAACGACCAACACCCGTCCGTCTCCCGCCGGTAGACCGCTCTCAGGTGCAACCTATCCTCTGGCCGACCCTGCCAGAACTCCAAAGAATCCGGTCTGAGCCGGTAGCCTCCGTATGTGTCCGGGCGGGCCACGTCGCCATTTCCGATGCTTGCCTCGATCTCCGCTTTAGCGGATATCAGAGCTGCGTGATTGGGCACATTTGAACTCTGTGGCGCTGCCAGAATCGCAAATTGTGTATTCCGCGGCCGGGACGCCCAGTACGCGTCGGATACTTCGGCGGTCGTTTTGGCCACCGTGCCGCGAACGCGGACCTCTCGCTCCAATCCAGTCCAGAGAAATACCGCCTCTACGTTGGGATTGAAGTCGATATCTCGTCCTTTAGGGCTTGTGTAGTGCGTGAAGAACGTGATCGAGTCTTGATCCCGGGTTCCGGCCATCAACGCCCGCGCAGACGGGGCACCATCTGCACTCACCGTTGCGAGCACCATTGCGGCCGGGTTTGAGACTCCAGTCTCGGTGGCTTCCTTGAGCCATCGGCGTAGCTCGTCCATCGGGTCGGCGTCCGGGGAAACGAACTCGGGCATTGAAACTCCTGTATGTAACTGAAGCGTGAGTGACCTACATCTTGTGCCACGAAGCTACCAGCGTGAAACTGCGGCCCATAATATGGAAAGAATTGTCCATCGAACCAATTCGCCCATTAGCCTGTTGTGAGTCGCCCAAGAAGCCAGATAAGGCTAGAAGAACTACAAGGATCTACGTACGTGGCGAAACTTACCGGAAAGATCATCGATCCAACCACCGGCGCAACGGTCCAGGCCCGAGTTCAAGTGCTCTCACCAAACGGACTCCAACTCGCCCCCGCAGATGCCATGTGGAAAGTTGGCACCGGGGAGCCCTTCTTCTACTCGGACGGTGATTTCTCAGTGGATGTGCCGCGAGGCCAGTCACGTATCACGATCGAACGGGGCACCGAGTATCGGCCATGGACGAGGACCATCAACGTCGATAACGCCGGGGAGATCGTCGCGCTCGACATTGAGCTTGAGCGTTGGGCGGATTTGCCGGATCGCGGCTGGCATCCTGGGAACACGCACATCCATTATGACGAGAAAGAGGAGAAGCCGGACGAGCGGCTTAAGTACGACTCCCGGGTGGAGGACCTGCGGATGACGGCGATCTCCATCCTCCGCCGATGGGATCTCAACTACGCAACCAACAAGTACCCGCTCGGAGTCCTGAACGACTACACGGACACCCACCACCACGTTCAGGTGGGTGAAGAAAACCGTCACAACGACAAGGACGGCTGGTCACGCGGCTACGGCCATGTGATGCTTTTGAACATTCGCAACATCGTGGACCCTATTTCACGCGGTGCGCTTATCGACACGTTTGATCCCGACTATCCGCCGCTCTCATGGGCCTGCGACGATGCACGGGATCAGGACGGTCTGGTGATCTGGTGCCACAACGGGCAGGGCATGGAGGCGCCTATTGCTGCGGCTCTTGGCAAAGTCGATGCGATCAACCTGTTCGACCCCTACTGGAATGACGTCGAGTATGACATCTGGTACCGAATGCTGAACTGCGGGATCAAGATGCCGGCGTCAACCGGGTCTGACTGGTTCGTGTGCTCCGCCAACCGGGTTTACTCGCAGACGGGCGGAGCATTCTTGTACGACGACTGGCTCGCCGGCATCAAGCGTGGTGAGACGTTCATTACGAATGGCCCGGCCATCTCTATATCGGTAAACGGCTCGCCTCCCGGGTCCACCGTTCAGGTGAGCGCGGGCCATATGACGCACGTGCAGGTGGACTGGTCGTCGCACTACGCTTTGGACACGATCGAGATCGTTCAGGATGGCTCTGTGATCAAGCGCGTGTCCACTGACGCTTCTAATGCGACCGTGGGCTCGCTGGAGGCCGACATCCAGATTCGGGCAGACGGTTGGATCGCCGCACGGCTTGGCTCAACTCAACGAGACTCGTTCGCGCAGGCGTTGTGGGCGCATACGTCGGCCGTCTACATTGACGCTGGTGGTAAGAAGTCGGACGTTCAAGTCGCATCGGCAGCGCTGTTTGTGCGGGACATAGAGGATTCGATGGTGTGGGTCAAGACAAAAGGCCGGTTCTACACCGACACCCAGAGGGCCGAGGTAGTGGACTTGTTCGGGCAGGGTCTCGATGTGTACAAGGGCCTTGCGAGGTAAACGAAGGCCTGCGACCGAGGAATTGTCGAGAGAGTACAAGAACTGCTCGTGGGCCACGCGTGGGTTTCGGAACGTCTTATGTTTGATGGGCTGGCGTTGTCGGCGATGAAGGGCCTGTTATAGGTAATGCCGGAAGCCCCCGATCTTGACGGATGGGTTGTGCCGAACCTTGAATACGCACCGTTTCTAGCTGCGAAGTAAAGACGGAAATCATGGCCGCGTTCAGCTGGCCTGAACAGACCTTGGGAGTAACACTAGATGCAGAAACGACCCTACGGCAACACCGGCGAGATGCTCTCGATTATTGGCTTCGGTGGGATCGTGGTTAAAGATGCTGACACTGCCGAGTCATCCCGGCTGGTCAGCGAAGCGATTGATCGCGGGATTAACTACTTCGACGTTGCGCCGCGCTACGGGAACGCGCAGGAAAAACTCGGCCCGGCGTTGGAGCCATATCGCAACGATGTGTTCCTGGCCTGCAAGACTCGCGAGCGGGATGCGGTTAACGCTGAACGTGAGCTGCACGACTCGCTTAAGAAGCTGCGTACGGACCACTTTGATCTCTATCAGATGCATAGCATGACGACCGACGCTGACGTAGACCAAGTGCTCGGTCCCGGCGGTGCGCTTGAGGCTTTCGTCAAGGCTCGTGAGCAGGGGCTCGTGCGCTTCCTTGGCTTTTCGGCGCACTCGGTAGAGGCTGCATCCAGGCTACTGGAGGCGTTCGAGTTCAACTCTGTCCTGTTCCCATTGAACTGGGTGAACTATTTCGAGGGCGACTTCGGTCCACAGGTCGTCGATCTGGCGGAGCAGAAGGGTGCTGCACGGCTGGCGCTCAAGGCCGCGGCGAAGGCGCAACTCCCGGATCGTAACGTCAGGACACACGAGAAGTGCTGGTACGAGCCGATTGTTGATCGCGATCTGATGTCGCTGGCAGTCCGCTTCACGCTCTCTCAGGCGATTACTGCTGCCGTACCGCCTGGAGATGCGGACCTCTGGCGCATGATGGCCGAGGTAGGAGAGGACTTCACGCCGATCACCAACAGTGAGATCGAAATCCTCAAGAATGAGGCCAAATCAAATACTCCGATCTTCGTCCACCCGGCTGGATGATCTGGCAACTCGGTGGTTCTAGAGTCTAAGCACACCATTGGGCAGCACAAGGACAAAATCAAGAAGGCCCGCTCTCACGAGCGGGCCTTCCTATTGATCTAGCTATCCGGTGCTGTTTACTGCACGCCGTCTTTGAGCACTCCTAGAGATTCCAGAATGCGGCCCGGCTTCATTGGCGCCTGCGGGAATCGAATCCCGAGGGCGTCGTGAAGTGCGTTGGCGATAGCCCCAAGTGGCGGTGCGATCGAAACCTCACCCGCTCCGCGAACGCCGAACGGGTGGATCGGGTTCGGGACCTCCACGAGGATCGTCTCAATCTCCGGCAGGTCCAGGGTCGTAGGCATCCTGTAGTCCAGGAACGATGAGTTAGCCATACGGCCTGCGTCGGTCAGGAAGTATTCTTCGTTCAACGCCCAGCCAATACCCTGCACGGCGCCGCCCTGCAGCTGTCCTTCGGTGTACGACGGATGAATTACGCCGCCGACGTCCTGGACAACGGTGTAACGGAGAACGTCCGTCTTGCCGGTCTCAAGATCTACTTCCAGGTCAACCAGGTGAGCGCCAAACGCTCCACCGGCTTCTGGGATGTCTACGGTGCTGGTCACCGAGACTGGACCGCCGGTGCCGTCGATACGACCCGCCAGTTCCTTGAACGTCATGCTCATAGACTGAAGCTCGGCGTCCTGCATGGCCTGAAATGTTCCGTTGTCGAAAACGACTTCAGACGAATTGATGTCCCAGATCTTGGACACCCGAACCTTGAGTTCTTCGATCATCAGTTCGGCTGCTCGATAGGAAGCCATTCCGGTGGCGTAGGTCGTTCGGCTGCCGCCTGTGTTGTCGGTGTAACCAATGCTGTTGGTCGATGCAATGGATGGACGGATGTCCTCCATTGGAATGCAGAGCACCTCGGCCGCTTGCATGGCGATGGAAGCGCGTGAACCGCCAATGTCTACCGATCCCTCGATCAGCGACACGATGCCGTCAGCATTCAGGTTGAGTGTCACTACTGACCGACGGCCACCGTTGCGCCAAAAACCAACAGCGATGCCTCGGCCACGCTTCTTGCCGGGTGAATCGGCTTCTCCAATAGAGGAAGTCCAATGCGCTGAGTCACGAGACTGCTCAAGCACCTGCGTTATGCCAATAGGTCCCCAGATGGGTCCGTCAGCACGGCGCTTACCCTCTCTCGATGCATTCTTGAGTCGGAATTCCACCGGGTCATAGCCGCGTTTCTCGCAGATCTCATCGATCACAGACTCGACGCCGTATGCAACGTGCGTCGAGCCCGGTGCGCGATACGCAGACGTCTTTGGTTTGGTGACCAAAATGTCGTAGCCGGTGATTCTCACATTATCCAGGTCGTAAGCCGCGAAGCAGCAAACAGCTCCGGCCGCGACCGGCGAGCCCGGGTATGCACCGGCCTCATACTTGAGATCGGCCTCTGCGGCGATGATTATGCCATCGTCATCTACACCAAGTTTGATCTTGATGGTGGCCGCCGCGGCAGGGCCGGTCGCCTCGAATACGTCGACTCTGTTCATGTAAGCCTTGACCGGCCGGCCGCATTTTTTCGAGAGTATCGCGGCGATGGGCTCCAGATACACGTTCAGTTTGCCGCCGAATCCGCCGCCGATCTCCATCGGTATGACGTGTACGTCGGTCTCAGTAAGTTGCAGGATGCTGGACATCTGGGCACGCACGCCGAACATTCCCTGCGTGCTCGTCCAGACGGTTACGCGACCGTCTTCGTCCCAGCGCGCTGCACCGGTCTGGGGCTCGATGTAGCCCTGGTGAACGGTAGCCATCTCAACTTCGCGCTCGATGACCAGCGACGCCCGTTCCATAGCACCTGTCGGGTCTCCGAGTTCGTGTCGGATGACGGCGGCGATGTTGGTGTTTTTAACCGACTCTCCGAGGTGGTTCCCGACCATATCGTCATGAACGAGGACTGCGTCCGGCGCAAGAGCGTCTTTTATGGAAAGGACAGGCTCAAGTGGTTCGTATTCCACTTTTATTAGCTTGAGGGCCTCGTATCCGGCATTGCGATCGGTAGCAGCGATGGCCGCGACCGGGTGGCCTTTGAAAAGGACCTTGTCATGCGCCATCACGCGGTTGGAGGACCACGCGCCCGCTCCGCTCGCTGCGGCGACAGGCATGTCAGCGCCAGTCATCACGGCAAGCACTCCCGGCGCTTTCTCGGCGGCCGAGGTATCGATCGACTTGATATTGGCGTGAACGTGCGGACTCCGCAGCACAACGCCATGTACGAGACCGTCAAGTTTGAGATCAGCCCCGTAGAGCGCCCGTCCCGTTACCTTCTCCAGGCCATCTGGCCGGATTGGTCGCGTGCCAACTACTCGATAGGCTGATGGAGATGACTCGGATATCACCATTCGTTCAGAGGTCCCTTCTCTTCGTCGTGAGCGGCGATGCTTAGCAGAAATCTGCGATCGGATGAAACCGCTTGATGATCAACGCAACGCGCTTAATGATTCTAAACGCGAAACCACGATAAGTTCAGATCACTTCGCGCATAACTCTAACGGGCCTAGTTCTAGCGCCGAAAAAGCGCCAATTAAGACTCTGAATCCGTCACATCTGCCGTGACGAGCAAATGCTCGCACCAGTCGTCTGAATTGTTGATGAACTGGTGCATCACCTTTGCAGGAATGTGAATGGCGTCGCCCTCCGTCACGTCAAAAATCTCGCCATCCAGTTTCATCTGACCGCTGCCTCGGATGATGTAGTAGACCTGCTCTTTGTCTGCGTGATCGTGATAATCCCCAGCCTGTCCAGCCTGCATGCGATGGAGAGTGAATCCGTCCATCCCCAGCAGAGGGGCTTCGTCGGCGGTCTTGTCCGGCCATCCGACGCTTCGGAATATGGGCCAGATAATTGCGAAATCGTGCCCGATATACGGGACGACATCCTTCCAATTCCGGATCACGGTCATCGCTATCTCCTCGGCCATCCGTATTTCAGGCATCCCACCTGTTGTACGTCGTCGTGCTGCGAGAGTGTAGCGTTAACCGAAGCGGCCTGTGATGTAGCCCTCCGTTCGACTATCGTGCGGTGTGCTGAAAAGATCTCGGGTCGATGCATATTCAATGAGCGTGCCTTGGCGTCGTTCATCGGTCCACATCTGTGCCGTGTAATCAGACAACCGTCCCGCTTGCTGCATGTTGTGGGTGACGACCACAATCGTGTACTGCTCGCGAAGCTCTCTGATGAGATCTTCGATGGACAACGTGGAGATCGGGTCGAGAGCCGACGCTGGCTCGTCCATCAACAGGATCTCGGGCTCCACTGCCAGTGCCCGGGCGATACACAAGCGTTGTTGCTGTCCGCCCGACAGTCCGAATGCGTTGTCGTCCAGCCGGTCCTTGACTTCGTCCCAGAGCGCCGCCTGACGCAGGGCATTTTCGACGACCTCATCGAAGTCCCGTTTAAGTCCGTTGATTCGGACCCCAAAGACCACATTTTCATAGATCGACTTTGGGAATGGATTTGGCCTCTGGAACACCATACCGATACGGAATCGGACTTCAGTCGGGTCCACCTCCGGTGCGTACAGATCCTGCCCGTCAAACATCACCTTCCCATCGACGCGGGCACCGGGTATTAGTTCATTCATACGGTTTAGCGACCGCAGCAGGGTGCTCTTGCCGCAACCGGACGGGCCGATGATCGCCGTAACTTTATTCCGCGGGAACTGGAGGTCGGAATCGTAAAGCGCAAGCGTATGGCCGTAATGGACGCGCAATCCTTGTGTCTCAAGCGCTATTTCAGATGGGTCGAACTGCTCTACGTACCGATCACCAAGATTGGTCGTGAGTTCTTCAGTACTCGGACTCGAAGAATCTGGGGTTCGGAGAGGCTCAAAATTTTCTGCTATGACGGCGACCCCTGTTGGTTTATTCGTACAGCGACAGTCTGTTGATAAGACACAGGCTAGTACCTCGTCTGGTAGCGGTTACGGATCCAGATTGCGATGGAGTTCAGTGACAGTAGAACAGCTAGCAGGATGATGATCCCGGCGGAAGCGACCGCCTGGAACCCGGGCTGTGGCAAAGACACCCAGTTGAAGATTTGAACCGGGAGCACGGTGAATCGATCGCCCGGGGACGAAGGTATGAAAGTGAGGAAGACGAGAGAGCTGATCATCAACATCGGAGCCGCTTCGCCCACAGCGCGAGAGAGCGCCAGGATGATCCCGCTCATGATCCCAGGGATGGCCTGTGGAAAGACGACGGTCTTGACCACCTGCCAGCGATTTGCGCCAAGCGCGAACGCTGCATCACGAAACTCTCCCGGAACCGCCTTTATCGCTTCCTGGGACACGATGATCACGATAGGCAGCACGAGTAACGTCATGGTTAGGGAGCCGGCCAGCACTGATCGGTCCAGAGCAAAGGCCTGGACGAAGAGCGCCAGCCCAAGGATTCCGTAGATGATTGACGGCACTCCGGCCAGGTTTGAGATGTTTAGTTGCACAAGCCTGACCGCCCAGTGGTCCGGGGCAAACTCTTCAAGGAATATCGCCGTACCCACACCGATCGGGATGGCGAACGCGGCGGTTCCGACGGTTATCCAGATAGTGCCGAATAGAGCAGCCCTGATGCCAGACTCCTCGGCGTGGCGGGATGGGTAACTGTTGATGAAGCTGAAATCGAGCACCCCAAGGCCGTCGATCATCACGTCGATCACAAGCGCTGCCAATCCGAGGATCCCGATTGCGACCGATGCAAAGAACAGGACGAAGAAGAAGCGGTCCCGCCATCGCCGCCATGTTGAACGAATTGCAGTGGAGTTGGGTGTCGTCGTCGGAGCAGAGTGGCGCTGAGGTGTCACACTGGCGGGACCGCTGGGCGGTCGTTTGTGTTCCATCAGTACCTCTCCGTGTACCGACGTACGACCCAACGCCCGACGATGTTCATGATCAGGGTCATGAGGAACAACAACAATCCGACGGCGAAGATCGTTTTGAATACGAGGGTCCCCTGCGGAGTCTCGCCGAGCGAAACCTGGACGATGTAAGCAGTCATCGTTTGGATGCTCTCAAGCGGATTTAACGTGAGATTGGGGGTCGCTCCGGCGGCGATGGTTACGATCAGCGTTTCGCCGATTGCACGGGACAGCGCCAGGATAAAGGCGGCTACTATCCCTGGAAGAGCTGCCGGAACGACGACTTTCGTGGCGACCTCAAATCTGGTCGCTCCAAGCGCGTATGCGGCATCCCTCAGCGGTCGTGGCACGGCCACCATGGCGTCTTCGCTCAAGGTAGACACCATCGGCATGATCATCAAACCCATCACAATGCCAGCACTAAGGACGTTGAAAATAACCGGAATCGGAAGGAAAGACTGAAGCAACGGTGTTACAAACGAAAGTGCGAAGAAACCGTATACGACGGTTGGAATCCCGGCCAGGACTTCCAGAACAGGTTTAATAATCCGCCGCACTCGATCCGGGGCATACTCAGAAAGATAGATCGCAGCGCCAAGGCCAAGTGTGAGGGCGACGATGCCAGCGATACCGGCTGCGAGCAACGTGCCGGCGATGAGAGGCAGGACGCCAAACGCCTGTGGCTCGAATAGTGGCGCCCATCTGGTACCGGTTATGAACTCCCAGGCGGAAACGACCTGGAAGAATCCATAACTCTCTCTCAAAAGGGTGTAGATGATGCCAACTGTCGCCATCACCGATACCAGCGTGGCTAGGAGAAATACAGCCACCACCACTCGTTGTTCAGCGCGTACCCATCTACGAGCTTGTCGACGGGCCTCGACCGATGCCCCAAAATCGGACCGCTTATTTTTCTGCCGGTTCAGAGAAGCCACGAACAGTCCTTCAATTCAGTGGCCCTGTGGAGCTTGATACAAGTGCTCTGCCATCTCGGTACATCGCTTCGGGAAGTGGGACGTAGCCGACTTCTTGGACCAGTGTGGTGGCGTTGTCTAGGTAGAAATTTAAGAATTCCAGAACCTCTACTCGCTTTAACGCAGAGGTGTTTACGTAGATGAACATAGAGCGCGACAGGGGGGAGTAGGTGCTGTTGTTGATCGTTTCTGGCGATGGATAGATACACCCGCTGCCGGAATCGACGGCGATCAGTTTCAGCTTCTCTCGGCTAGAAGAGTAAAACGCATAACCGAAGTACCCGAGGGCGTTTTTATCTCCGCCGACGCCGCGGATCAAAACATTATCATCGGCGCTCGCGGAGTAGTCGGACCGGCTGGCGTCCTCTAAATGGATTATCGACTCGGTGAAGTAGTCAAACGTGCCGGAATCGGTGTCAGGGCCGTATAGTCGGAACTCGCTATCCGGGAGACCATCACGCACATCGCTCCAGCGATTCACGTCGCTACCGGGCTCCCATATCGCCCGCAACTCGTCCGTAGTGAGGCATTCTAGGAAGTCGTTTGCGGGATTGGTGATGATGGAAAGGCCGTCAAACCCGACGGCGATCTCGATGAACTCGACGCCGTTCTCCGCGGCGGTAGCGATCTCGATGGGTTTGATGGAACGTGAGGCGTTCGAAATGTGTGTCTCACCAACCACGAAACGTTTGAAACCGCCGCCGGTTCCCGACACACCCACCGGTACCTGCACGTTCGGGTGGACCTTGCGGAACTCTTCGGCCACTGCCTGAGTGATAGGAAACACGGTGCTGGAACCGTCGATCTCGATCGTTCCAAACAGGGAAGAATCGGTCGCAAGTAGGTTCGTATCGGGCTCGTTCATTCCGAGCGCGACGATCCCCGCTATTAGGGCGATCCCCAGTGCAAGTGCCGCGTACCGTGTCGGCAAGCTCTACCGTCTCCAAGATGGAGGTTTGTATGCGGGAGTACTCGTGGAGGGAGAAATTCAACTCTCCAATTCCGACGCACCTGTACTCAGGGGTGGGAATTATGCTTACTATCCGAGAGCAGGTTTAGCGTTTGGCGGTGGATTTGTTAAACCATTGTTAAACCGCGGCTATGGTCGACCGATACAATTTTACGATAGCGATTCTGGGTCGATCTCAAAACCTTGTCTGAGCGGAAAAGAGACAGTGAACATTGACCCGTTCCCCGGAGCGCTTTCCACTCTCACATCACCATCGTGGGCCTGCGCAATGTGCTTAACGATTGCTAGGCCAATACCGGTTCCGCTCCCGCTACGCGAAGCGTCAACTTTGTAGAACCGTTCAAACACATGCGGAACGTACTCCGCGTCGATGCCACGGCCCGTATCAGTCACCGAGAGGTCTACGCCCTTCGATGTTCTCGTGATATTTACACCGACAATGTCACCTACGTCAGAGGCGTGCAGTGCATTGGAAACCAGGTTGCTAACGACCTGGCCGACCATTTTGCGGTCAGCCGTTATCGCAGGCAGGCCTTCAGTAAAATCTGTTTTGAGATCAATTCCGGAACGTTCCGCGATCGGTCGAAAACGCTCTATCTCCTCTATGACCACGTCCTCGAGACTGATCGGCGCGAGGTGCATGGGCGCCTGCCCTGTTTCCAGTCGCGACAACTCAAGCATCTCCGTAATCATCTCTTCCATCCGGAGGACGTTGTCATTTATGCGTTCAAGAAAATCGTGTGCAGCGTCTGGATCGTTCAAGGCACCGAGCTGGAGTGTTTCCGTAGAGGCCCGTATTGCGGCGAGAGGTGTGCGCAGTTCGTGCGAGGCGTTTGATACGAACTCGGTGCGGGTCACATTTACCCGGTGCAATTCGGTCAGATCATTCAAGAGGACAAGTGCACGGCTCATAGGACGTGCCGGTTCATCGGCCAAGGCTTCGTTCCTGAGGGGAACAGCGACGACGTTGAGGAGTCTCCGGGATCCCAGGAGTTCAACCTCTCCCTGAGCGGTGGTACGTCCTGTGACACAATCCATGATGACCCGAAGAACCTCATGGTCACGGTTGAGGGTCACCATTCGGTCGCCGGCCCGGAACCCGGGCGGGGCGCCAAGCATCTCGATCGCCGCCGGATTCACAAGTTCAACGATGCCGTCCTCGCCCACCACAAGTACGCCGTCCGTCATTGTGTTCAGGATTGATGACAGGCGGATGTGTTCAGAGCCGCCGGCTTCGAGTGCCAACCGAAGCCGGTCTATCAGTTGGTTGAGTGATTCGGAGGCTTCCGAGACTTCTGATGGCCCACCAATTCCCACTCGTACGGTGTAGTCCCCGCCAACGGCGCGCTTGCCGACAGCGGCAAGCCTTGTCAGACCACTGGTTAGTTGGGCTGAGAGAATCCAGGACGCGCCGAACCCGAGGAATGACACGATTAGAACGGCGATCATTACCGGTGAGTTGTCTGCCGATACCCCACCGGCGGCCAACCCGACAGTGATAGCTGCTGCTACGGTCATCCCAGCAGATACCAGTGCGATACGGAATCTGAGGTTGATCGATTTCATCTCGTATCCGGCGTCTTCACGGTCCGGTGGATCGTGGTCATGGCTCGAACTTGTATCCGACTCCCCGGGAAGTGACAAGTCGTTTCGGGTGTGACGGATCTCCCTCGATCTTCATTCTCAGCCACCGGATGTGAACGTCCACTGTTCGGGAGTCGCCAAGATAGTCATAGCCCCACACGTCTGAGAGTAAGGCGTCCCGGGTGTACGGGCGACCGGGATGGGAGGCCAAATAAACGAGCAGGTCAAACTCCCGGTACCGCAGCTCTACCTGCTCCCCATCGACGTTGACCTGCCTCTTGCCAACGTCGATGGTTAAACCATCGAACTCCATGATCTCTAGTTCATCCTGCTGGTCCGAGATGGACCGGTCCATCTCGATTCGGCGCAGCATGGATGCCGCACGCGCGAGGAGCTCGCGCATACTGAATGGCTTAGTGATGTAGTCGTCCGCCCCCAATTCCAGGCCAACTACCCGGTCGAGCTCTGTGTCCTTGGCGGTGAGCATCAATATCGGCACAACGGACCCGCTCTGTCGCAGGGATCGGCATACGTCCAGACCGCTCATGCCCGGCAACATCAGATCCAGGAGCACCATGTCCGGTCGACCGTCTCGCGCAAGTTCCAGCCCGCCAATGCCGTCCTCGGCCGTGACAACATCGTATCCCTCTGACACAAGGTTGTAACGGAGGGCCTCACGGAGTGTCGAGTCATCTTCGATAACGACTATTTTGCGGTGCTGTGAAGTCATATACGTGAGGGGACAAGTGCCTTTACCAACGCTGTGGCGGGATTGACTCCCAGATTTACTCGTAAGTTGCCCATTCCTCAAATGGATACAGGGGCTTCCTGCGGTGAGCATAGTGGAACGCTGAAAGATCCGCAGAGGTGGCTCCGGGCGAGTTTACGAGGATCATCTGCGCGGCTATCGGCTCATAAGCGGGGCGTGGAGACATCACACCCTTGGCTACCACAATCTTGAACTCCTCAGGACTCACACCCACGGAGTAGTACTGCTCAAGGCTGACGTTGCCGATGCTGGTGGACACGAGGAGGAGCGTCTGACCGGAGTCGCACTCGACGACGGCGCACCTGCCCTGATCGTAGAAGGTCCATCCTGCGTGCAGCGCCCGCTTGTCTTCAAACGCGCCATCCGAAACCCTCATCACGGTACCCGTGATCGTAACTGGCGTTCCGTGTAGACCATCGGTCTTACCGCCCACCTGGAGTTCGACCTTTCCCCCGGGACCGGCCATATCACACGCAACAACAGATTCTGGATCGCGAAGCGTTTGAAGGTAACTGTCGGCTCCTTGCGAGATGGCTTCGACTAGGATCAGCGTCGAATCGCCTGCACTACCGGCACCGATGTTGTCTCCAGCATCTAAAAGCACGATGGGCTCTTCGGCTGCCGCCAGGCTGTGCCTAACCGCGTCGGCCGGAGTCATTCCTACCCTTTGCGTAAACTCTGCTCTCCTATCCCATGCGCGTTGCGTCAACCACCGGGCGAGTCGGCTAGCTTCATACTTTGACGACTCGTGTAGCACGTAGCATGTGAACCCCATCTCCTCCACGTCAGACCACGGATAGCCTTGTCCGACGCTGGCGTGCAACACCCCGGGCCCTGCCTGTACCTCTAGAAGATCATCGATGATGCCTTTCATCGGTGGAAAGTTCGTATTCTGGTGCATGATCCCGATCACCATCGGCGGTGTTTCTAAAGCATATTGAGGGCTGATTTCGCCGGAAATCATGCGCATTAGCAGGTCGCATGCCTCGTTGGCCCTCGGTACAGCGTCGAGGTGCGGATTCGTGTGATAGATGACCAGCGCATCGGTCTGCTCTGCCATCTGGTGCGACACATTCGCGTGAAGGTCAAGCGTCATGACGATCGGAATGTCGGGACCGACCAACTCCCGGGTCCGACGGGCGATCTCTCCATCGACGTCCGGGTACCTCTCGGATACGGCGGCGCCCATCTCGTTGAGAAGGACGCCGTCCCATGGAGCCTGATCGCGTAATCCGACAAGCGCCTCATTGACCAGTTGATCGAACGCATCGGCGGTGATCGTTCCGCCCGGGTCCGTCGCAGCGAACAGGATCGGGACGAGCTCAAAACTCAACCGGTCAGCCGCCTCAAAAAAACCTGAGAAGACGGTTCTGGCGCCCCTATGCATCTCTTCGATGCGCGGGCCGCGCTGAACCCCTTCACGCTGGAGTCCTGAAGACTGGAAAGACTCCAACGTGGTGGGCTGCGATGAAAACGAGTTCGTTTCGTGGTGAATTCCGAAGGCGGCAATGCGTTTCATGGTTCGCAAGAATACCGGGAGAACGGGGTAACGCGGTACCTGAATCATTACCGAGTCATATCTTGATCATTACTCTGCGACTGGGTTAATTGCGAAATAACTGAGTAAAGCTTTTCACGCGAGGAACCTTCGCCTGTCGGTACTACTTGGGTACACGTAGACCGCCCCGGCGTGTTTCCACACCGATGCGGACCTCATTCTCGATTTGTTACGGTCTCACCTAATTGAAGATTAATAAATTGCGGCTATCGGTGCCGGTCGTGGTTATGTCGGCTTATGGTCACCAACATACAAAAAGCTAATGCTGGAAAGAAACTCTGGGAAGCATCATCGCTGAGCCTGAGTCCACCTGGCGGAGACTGCTCGTTGCGTCACATCACAGCCCCAACTTCGCCCGCGCCCGCGAGACATCGCAGATCCCTATATTCCGGTGTACATCGCAGAACTGCCGAAACTTGCACAACGGTATGTTGATCTCGCCACTTCCGTGGCCGACGTCATAAGGGGTGCTTGGACGCCAGTTGACGGCAACCGTTTTCAAAGCGAGGCATGTGTTGATGCGATTACTGAGCATCTCTGGCAGCTGTACTACGCAGCGATCGCGAACGAGGGGCACCCGGAGAAACTGCTTGAGCGCCGGGTGGAGCCCCCGTGTCGTTTGTTTCTAGCTGCTATATCCGGAGAACGTTGCAACCCTGCGCGGAGAGATGATGTCCCGCACGCCCGCATTAACGCCGGCCATTGACCACTCGCCTCGGAGCATGCTCGCGGCGTTCTGACCCGCACGAATCCGTGACAGCGTGGCGGATCGTGTCGACCCGCCGGCTGAGTGTGGCGTGGTGACCACGTTAGACATAGTTCGAAGTGGATTGTCCGCCGGGGTTGGTTCAGTGGCGAACACATCAAGGCCCGCGCCGGCGATCTCGCCGCTCTGTAGAGACTTGATCAACGCCTCTTCGTCCTGGACCTTGCCGCGGCAGGTGTTGACGAAGAAGGCCGTGCTCTTCATGGCCTTGAACTCGGCTTCGCCAAACAGCTTATCTGTCTGCTTGTTGTGCGGAACGTGGACAGTTACGTAGTCGACCTGACGTAACAGTTCCAGAAGGTTGTGAACCTGTTCTACGTTATGTTCTTTGGCGACCCACGGCGATACCCAGGGGTCGTATACAACGGTTCGCATGCGCCAGCCGGACATCTTCCGGTTAACAGCCTTGCCGATGTTACCGAAACCGACAATCCCCAACGTCGCTTCGTCGATCGGCGTCCGGCGGGCCAGCATAGCGCCGTCGGTCCAATTGCCTTCGGTCATATATCGGTCCGAGAACGTAATCTGACGGGCGACATCCAGGATCAGAGCGCATGCCTGGTCTGAAACTTCTTCCGCACACATGCCGGCGCCGTTTGCCACCATGATTCCGTGTTCGGTCGCAGAATCGACGTCCATGTGGTCGAACCCGTGCGAATACACGATGACTCCTGCACCCTGTGCCATTTCACGCAACACCGGATCCTGCATTGCGTACCCGCGCGCAAGAACGACATCGGCGTCTTTGACGGCCTCGATCGCCTCGCCTTCGCTGTCGGGATTTATCTGGATGATCTCTACATTCAAACCCTCGAGCTCAGCGCGCTCGTAAGTAAGTGGGTCATCTTCAGGACCCAGGAAGACTACTTTTTGTTTGGCGTCGTTCGTGACCATGAATACTCAGGCTTTCTTTTGAGGTTGATCGTCTAATCGAGGGCCTGTCATTAGGGGCGATATGTTGCGCTCACCAACTCAAAGGATCAAGGACGAGCTTTAAGTGGCCGTGACGATGTTGATCGCTCCTTCGCCCTCGAGCACTCGCTTGATGTTTGCGAATGCGAACTCGGCACGACGCGGGAAGCTCTCGCGGGTGGGTCCAGCAACGTGGCCACTGACCACGATGTTATCCAGCGCAAAAAGCGGGTTGTCTGCGGCGGCGGGTTCAGTCTCGAACACGTCGATACCAGCGCCCCAGATTTTACGAGCCTTCAATGCCTCTACAAGCGCGGTCTGGTCGACCGTCGGGCCACGGCTGGTGTTGATCAGGATCGCCGACTCCTTCATTAGAGCGAGTTCGCGAGTGCTGATGAAGTGACGGGTGGAATCCAAAAGCGGCACGTGGACGGTGACGATGTCCGATTCCGACAGAAGCTCGTCCAATGAAACAGGTTTTGCACCGTACTGCTGTTCGAGCTCTGGCTTAGCCAGAACATCGTGATATAGGATGTTGCAGTTAAAACCCGATAGCAGCCGCATCACGGTGGAACCTATGTAGCCGGCTCCGACGATACCGACCGTCTTGCCGAGGATCTCAAAGGTCTCCATCCCCCTTGCTCGTTCGGGAATCCAGCCGCCCTCACGGACCGATACATCAACCCATGTCAGATGACGATACAACGCCAAAGTGAGGGCGATGAACTGTTCGGCGACACCCTCTGCGTTCGTGCCGCTAGCGGTTGCCACTGGCATTCCTAGCTCCCCGGTAAGCTGCATGTCGACGCCGTCATACCCGGCCGAGCCTAGCTGGTAAAGTCGGACGTTCTTCGCAGCCCGGAGCACGGACTCTTTTGGCTTTGCGCCGAAAACGATCATCGCGTCGGCATCGGAAACCAGGTCTATCTGTTCCTGCTCGGTCGCCACCGACGCGTCCATCATCGTCACGTCCCATCCGGCGGGGATGAATTCGCGAGAGATTGTGGCCATAGGGCTTTCGGGCGGAATGAAGTAGGCGACCTTTGGCATTTGTGAATAACTCTCCGATTGTTGGCGATTGAAAACGTCGATTCGCTGCAACGAGTCGACGGTCAGGAGCGGCAGTATTCTAGCAAGCGATGGCGGCCAGAGTGGTTCTCGCGGTGGTCTATCAACTATCCGGACGGATAGTACCTCTGCGTGTCGGCCACAATAAGCTCGGGACTCGATATATAAAAACGCACCTGACCGATTGAAGGACCATCTACCACATGGATCGTGAACAACTTACAGCGATCGGCCTCAACCACCTGGCGGAGATGGGCGCTATTCCAGCGACCTCGTATTACGAACAACCCATCGCGGACTACATATTGGCTCAATGCACCGACATAGGGGTCGATACACGGGTGGACCGGTACGGCAACATTCTCGCTACGAGACAGGGCGTGGATGCGGCGGTGGACGGTATCGCGTTCGTCGCACATATGGATCACCCCGGTTATGAGGCGCTCTCGGCAGAGGACGACGGCGTGCATGGCCGAGGGCTCGGGGGGCTACCTCCGCAGGCTTACGAATCCGGCGTCGCTGTTACGTTTGTCGGATCAGACGGCGGGCGCGTACCCGGGCTGATCATGGGACGCGCAGGCGCACGTTCCGGGGACAACCTTATTTTTGAGGTCGCCCAGAACCGGCTCGGGCCACTGCCGTGCGCCATTGTCCTGGATCTGCCGGATTTCGACTATGACGAGCAGACCAAACTCATCCGCATGCGGGCGGCGGACGATCTCGCAGGTTGCGCGAGCATTCTGGCGGTTATGCGTTCATCGATGGAATCTCCGACACCCGGCTCGGTATACGGATTGTTCACTCGGGCGGAAGAGGTCGGACTGATCGGCGCTCGACTTGCGGCATCTGATGGCCTGTTACCGGTCGGGACGAATGTGGTGTCGGTAGAGACGAGCAGCATCCTGCCCGGCGCAGAGATCGGACATGGACCGGTGGTGCGCACGGGCGATCGAATGACGACGTTTGGGTTCGAGGCCGAGGAATATCTGGCGGCGGCGGTGTCGGGAGTGGGCGACTTCCCAATACAGCGGCAGTTGATGCAGGCCGGGACTTGCGAGGGAACAGCGTTCGCGCGCAACGGCTATCCGACCACCGGGCTGGCTTATCCGCTTGGTGCATGGCACAACAACGGCCCGGAGAGCACCATCAGGCCGGAGTTCATCCATCACGACGATTTCGCCACGGGAATTGCGCTTTTAGCCGGTGCGGCCGCTCTGGCCGGCACGAACCCGAGTTCCGCGGCTAGTGCTCGCATCAGGGAGCGACCGGAAGATGAGGAACGCCGGTTACTTGACTCCACAGGGTAGGACGAGGGCGGTTTGTTACCGACGTGTTAATCAAGAAAAACCGCATCGGCGAGCCTGCCCATTACAATGACGCTTGGCTGCCTTTAACGGGTTCGATAATGCGCCCCCGTCAGATTCCCGAACAACCCCCATTCCAGGATTATGAAGGACCGAAACATGGCCGAAGTCTCCGGTAGTTATCTGATCGCACGGACGCTCAAAGAAGAAGGCGTGGAAGCGTTGTTCTTCCTGATGGGCGGTCCTAATTACGAGATCGTCAACTATTCGGAAGATTTTGGGATTCGTACCATCGACTTTCGGCACGAGCAAGCGGCGGCGATGGCGGCGCACGGCTACGCCCGTGTAACCGGAAAGCCCGGGGTGACTACGGCTGCGTCCGGTCCCGGTACGCTAAACCTCCTGACGGGCCAGTACACGGCGTATATCGACAACGCACCGATGGTCACACTCGGCGGTGCGGGCCCTTACCACGACTGGGGCAAGGACGGCTTTCAGGAGCTGGACCAGGCGGCGATTTTCGAAGAGGTTTCGAAGGCGACGATGCGAGTGACCGACGCAGCTCGATACCCTGAGCAAATTTCTACAGCGTTTAGGATCGCCACTACAGGCCGACCGGGCCCGGTATATGTGGACTGTGCAGAGGACATCCTCTATGGGAAAGTCGAGGAGTCCGATGTCGCCCCGGCCACCCGCCCGGATTCGCTTTCTCGCTCCGGCGCAGACCCGGTGTCGGTGAAGGCAGCGGCCGACATGCTACGAAGCGCCAAGAAGCCGTTGATATTCGCAGGCGGTGGCGTGTTCTTTGGCAAGGCATGGGACGAACTACGCGAACTCGTCGAGAGTGTTGGCATCCCGTTCTACACCTCGCCTATCTCCCGGGGGCTCATCGAGGACGACCATGAATTGTCGTTCCTGGCGGCCCGTAGCACGGCGCTCCGTGAGGCAGATGTCGTGCTGATCGTCGGGACTCGACTCAACTGGATGATGACCTTCGGCGGGCGCATCGGCCCGGACGCGAAGCTGATACAGATCGATATCGAGCAGTCAGAGATCGGCCACAACCGTTCGGTCGAGATCGGGCTGGTTGGCGACTGCAAGGTCGTGCTTCAACAGTTGATAGATTCCGGGATCGATTCCGACGGCACAGACGCCCGCAAGGAGTGGGTCGATTATCTGGACGAGCAGAACCAGTCTCGTCTCCTGCGCGCCCAGCCCAATCTGAACAGCGATCAGGTGCCGATTCACCCACTGCGGCTCTGCAATGAAATCGATAAGTTTCTTGATCGGGACGCCATTGTGACGGTGGACGGCAACGAGATCCTTCATTACGGCCGGCAGTCGATCAACACCTACTACCCGGGCCACCGTATCAACTCCGGCCCGAGTGGATGTATGGGCGTCGGGTTGCCATATGCCATCGGCGCAAAGGTGGCGAGGCCGGATCTTCAGGTTCTATCCCTGCACGGCGATGGCTCGCTAGGCATGAACATGATGGACTTCGATACCGCGGTAAGGCACAACCTGCCGATCGTGGTTGTTGTCAGCAACAACGAGGGCTGGACGGCACGAGTGGAGGGCATTCGCAAGCCAGGTCGTGAACTGGGCTTTACCCGCTTCGAACTATTGGCTCAGGCACTCGGCGGCCACGGCGAACTGGTTGAGGAACCGGACCAGATAGCGGGGGCGCTCGAACGTGCATTCGCAAGCGGCAAGCCGGCGCTGATCAACGTTCGAGTAGACCCGACAGCCCGAGCAATCTCCCGCTTCGTTGGCTCGAAGATGGAGTAGGTCAACGTCCCCTCATCCCGGCCGCTTCCCGCGGAGGAGAGGAAGGCACGTAGTTGCGTCACAGTCTCCTGGGGCTCCATAAGGACCGCACACGCAGGTTTCTGACCCCTAAACCCGCTCGTATGAATAGCCCCCGTTCAGGAAGCGGACCACGCGCCCGGAAGTGTCACGCACGAAGGGTATGGACATCCCCTGGTCTAGGCTCATGAACGAGTCTGGACCTACTTGCGTAGTGTTTATTGACACTGGCGGGCCGTCTAGTCGTGATGGCGTTTTGATCACGACACCGCCATCGCCTGCTTCCACCTCGGCCGTTCCCGCACGGAACTCATAATTGCCTGTGTATTCGGCCTGATCGTCAGCAGATGGTGCTGGGTATCGAGTCTTGTACGGCAGTGGCTCGCTTGTTGCGTCACGCCACACTTGCCCGCGCACGGTGTTCATCAACTGCTCGGCTAGGAAGAAGGCTTTGCGGTCTCCCCGGTTCGTGAACACCACTACGCCGGTCTTCTCGGAAGGGATCATCATTGAGTACGTAGAAATGCCGGGCAACCCGCCCGAGTGCCCGATCACCTTCGTTGAGCCGCTCCAGAATACCCAGTAGCCGAATCCGTAGCCCCAGCCGGTGTCGCCGAACGGGAACTGCACACTCTGCATATGATCCAGCGAGCCTGCGGTCAGACCAAGAGGGGAGTCTTCGTAAGCCATAGAGGCGATCTGGTAGAGAGCAAGGTCGTGGACGGAGCTGACGATACCTCCCGTTGACAGGAAAGTCTGATAGTCATCGTTCAGGTGTACGACGATGTAGTCGCCATGGCGCTCCCCGCTGTCGAAAGCCCCGGCATTACCTCTTGAGTAGGCGTAGGTCCGGTCGGCGCCGTTCTTCCAGTCCATAAAGTCGATGGATGTGTCAGACATTCCAACCGGGTCAAGAATATTTCGGGTGAAGTACTCCTCCAGCGGCACACCAGCGATCTTCTCGATGGTGTGGCCGACGGTGGCAAAGCCCTCATTGCAGTACGAGAACGCCTCGCCTGGAGGCGACTGCAACTCAGCGGAGTCGAGAGCCGCTATTAACGATTCACGAGTCGGGTACGGGTTGATCGCCTCTTCACGTGTTCGGTCCTGGTGCCCGGTCCGGCCCATCCCACTGTTGTGCCGCAGAAACAGCCGTGTGGTCATCCGGCGGCTGGCGGCCTGATCCTTTAACCTGAATTCAGACAGGTACGTCTGAACTGGCTCGTCCAGTCGCAACTTGCCTGATTCCACCAGTTGCATGGCTGAGACGCCTGTGAACGACTTCGTTATCGAGCAGATTGGCCAGATTGTGTGCTCGGTCGCCGGGGCTTTCTTCGAGATATCGGCAACGCCAAACCCGGCCTCGGCGATGATTTCACCGTCATTGACGATAGCCACGGCCGCGCCCGGGATGTCGTGCTCGCCGATAAAGTCGATGACAATCGATTCCTGTTCGGGCGTGAACCCCATGTGGACCTCGGTTCAATGATCTGGATGATCTAGCGAGCGGGTATTTCGAGTTAGAGCAGCGTCAATTCTTGGAGACCTTGAATGTGATCCGGTAGTCACTGGCGTCGACTCCATTCGAGGAGGGCGGGTCGGGCTCGAGCGTCAGCACGTGGAGGGTGTAATCCCCTAGCGCCATATCGATCGTGCCACCGGGCGAGATAAACATCTCGATTCGGCCGGATTCAATGTCTTGGCCAACGAGCTGCATCACCACCGTCGCAGTTCCGGACGTCACGCACTGAGCTCCAGCAGGACATCGGGAGTCGCTGAATACGCGGTGAAAGGCGAGTTCCATGTTCTCACCGGCGATCTCCGCAGACTGTCCAGGTGAGAGCGATATTGTTTCTTCGAGTGACGCGTGAGTTGAGACTTGGGGGACCGGAGTGAACGTTGGGGTTGCCTCCGATTCGTTGGACGAACATGCAGTGATCAACATGGCCGCGGTTAAAACCACGATCGGCAAACCGAACCGAAACATGCTCGGACTAAAGTGTTTGCGAAGACGGAAGTTCATTGTTGTTGTGTGCTCCGGGACTCAAGAGATAAAAGCAGATGATCGGCAAGGCGCATTGGGCCGCGGTGCTCCGACCAGAAAATACGATGCTCGATTATGGCCGCTTGAGAAGTAAAACTGGAAAGGTGACGCATGTCAGATCCGTTCAAAATAGCGTCGTCGTTCCCAGTCAGTGACGGCTACGTCGAACGCCCCTTGCTCAGTTTCAAAAAAGTGGCCGTAGTGCTGGACGACATCGTCGCCAAGCGATTGGCGCACAAACTCGCTTGTACAGAACGCCTCGTTGGCTTCCCGCAGCGTGGTCGGCAATCCCATACTTTCGGTTGATGTGTAACCGTCCCCGTCCAGCATCGATGGTGGTTCGATACTGTTCTCGATTCCATCCAGCCCCGATGCGAGGGCCGCGGTGTACGCCAGGTAAGGGTTGCAGTCGGCTCCTGGCAAACGGCATTCAATCCGCAACGAATGGCCTGTGCCCACTACCCGAAATCCGACCGTTCGGTTGTCGAAGGCCCACGCCAGTCCTGTAGGCGCCCAGGAACCGCTTTGATATCGCTTGTATGAGTTCACGTTTGGGGCGTAGAACGGCATGAATTCGTATGCGTGCGCCATCCAACCGCCAAGGAACCAGCGAAACACGTCTGATTGTCCATGACCGTCGGCAAATGCTGCCTCGCCATTTTTACGTAGGCTCAGGTGGATATGACAGCTTGACCCGTTGTCCCCTTCAGCAAACTTGGCCATGAAGGTCACGCTCACGCCTAGTCCCTCTGCAACCTCCTTGAGGCACTGTTTGTACACGACATGGCGATCTGCCATCGTCAGAAGTTCCGAGTATCGGACGTTCAACTCGTGCTGTCCCAAACCGGCCTCGCCTTTCGAGGTCTCGACAGGCACTCCCGAATCGCGCAGGTGGCGGCGTACAGTACCGTGCAGTGCTTCTCCTCGGGTACCTTGCAACAGGCTGTAGTCCTCGTCGTACCATCCGGCGCGCTCAAGATCTGTGTAGCCAGCCCGTGCGGCATTGGCGTACGAATTGTTGAATACGTAGTACTCAAGCTCTGAAGCAGCGAACGCCTCAAATCCGAACGCTTTGGCGCGGTCCAACTGTTTCCGAAGCATCGAGCGCGGCGCAATCGGCACGAGTCGGTGGGGTTCGTGATTTGGCGATTCAGGGAGGTGCACATCGCACTGGACCATCGCCGTTTTCTCCAACCATGACGCCACTCGTAGGGTGTTCATATCTGGCGACAGGTGTATATCTCCGTAACCCTTGGTCCAGTTGGCAAATCCGTAACCGGGCACGGGTTCCATATCGATATCGACCGCCAACAGGTAGTCGCAGCCATGCGTGCCGTGTTCTACGGTTTGCTCGATGAAGAAATCGCCGTCGAACCGTTTGCCCATGAGTCTGCCGTAAAGGTCGGTGAAGCCCACGACCACTGTATCGATCTCGCCTTCGTTAACGAGCTGAGCCAGTGCATCGCGGGTCAACATGCCCTTGATGGCAGATTCGCTCTGAGTCACGACAATGTCCTCTCTACACTTTTGCGGTGGTGACGCAGATTATTGCATGCCGCTTACACGTTTCCGTGCTGGCCGCTCGTATCAGTTCAAGTTAATATTTTGGGTTGGAAACGAACTTGTGATTTGTTATCGGGACGGGTCGGACTCATGTCCTGCCCGTCCGTCGTGTATCGGCAAATTCACAATTGTTTATTCGCAGCGCAGCGCGTCGCGCCTGCATCGACCCCCGCATATTTGCCAAAACAATGAGGGATCAGAAATCCATGCCGGCCAGCGACCGAGTTAACTATTCAAATGTCCCGGGATCGGGTGAGATCCTCACGCCGGACTTTTTGGAATATGTGGTTGTTCTCCACGATCAGTTCAATGATCGCGTCAAGGCGTTGAGGGCGGAACGCTTTGCGGTGTCCCTAGCAGCCACCCGTGACGGCCAGCAACCGGCGTATCTCGCTCCAGGCCCAGCCACGACTACTGAGTGGCAGGTGCCGCCTGTTCCGGAAGAGCTGCGGCAGCCGGGTATCGAAATATCCGGCCCCGTGGCGATCACCTCGATGTTTATTAACGCCCTCAACCCGATGCCAGACGGTACACAAGCTATTGGCGACCTCGACGACGATGAAGATTCGGCCGGGCATTCCCTGGCAGACACCGTGCGGTCCGCCATCAATCGGCGGGACGCTCTACTCGGCACGCTGGAGTACCACGACGTGGATCGTGAGAGACATTACGAGCTCTGGGACGGACCAATTCCGTTCTTCATGCACCGCGAGCGCGGTCTGCATCTGAACGAACCAGAATTCACGATAGACGGATCACCGATATCGGCGACATTGCTCGGCACTGCGGCGACGTTGTTTCACGCCGGTCGAGTTCATGTGGAGCAAGGCAAGGGCATCTACTTCTACCTGCCCAAGACTGAATCAGTGGCGGAAATCCGGCTCTATCGAGACGTTTTCGACGCCTCGATAGAGTTATTGCCGCACCTCTCAGACGCGGTAATCCGTGGAATCATTCTCGTGGAGTCTCTCCCAGCCGTTTGGCAGATGGAGGAAATGCTTTACGAACTTGGGCCGTACGCTGCGGGACTGAACGCGGCGCGTTGGGATCTGAAGGCCAGCTTGCTTGAGTTCGTGATGAACGATCCGGACTCCCTGTGGCCGGACCGGTTTGGCGTGGATGTTAAAACCACGCCATTCATCTCGAACATATTCCGACGACTCGTCGCCGTGTGTTTGAAGCACGGCGCGGTACCGATCGGCGGGATGGCCACACATCTCCCGAATGCCGATGAACAGGTCAATGAGGAAGCTGCGAATGCGATTCGCACAGATAAGGTGTGGGAAGCGGAGAACGGTTTCCTACGCGGCTGGACGGCGCACATCTATCATCAGAAGACGGCGGCCGACCCATTTAAAGAACTACACGCCACTGGTTGGCAGCCTACCGAGGCTATGAAGGAGCCGGGCAACTTTCCGGTGATGATCGAGACGCCGGAAGGCCCGATCACCCAGGAAGGGTCAAGACGGAATGTCCGGACGATCATCGAGTACGTTGAAGGATGGTTGAACGGACGTGGAGCAAAGGGGATCGACTCGCTGGATGGTCACTCGGGAATTCATCCGGCGCTGATGGAAGACTTGGCGACGGCGAGGATCTCCGTGGCCCAGACGGCTCAGCGCGTGGTGCACAGCGCTGTGTGCGCGGACACAGAACGTAGCCACGATCTGGCACTTATTAAAGAACTGACCCGTTCCGAAGGCGTCGACATCATCGAACGACTCGGTGACAACGCTGATAGTGCGACCAAGGCTCGTTATAGAGAATCTGAACAGATCGTGCTCGGATGGATCAAGCGCTATACCGAGTTCGACTTTCGTTCACTCGGCAGCTATACCCGTGACGAGTTGCACACACAGGGAACCGGCCCGGACGCGTTCTAAGGTCTGGTACTTTCACGTCGCGAATCACGTTTGATGGGCAAATGTCGGATGATCTCTCTCGTTCAAAATAGGTCCGGGAGAAATTTTCGGTACGGTGCACTAA